>Ga0268356_10248_pt1 | contig 41855 bp, 45 predicted proteins | sample BioMet10_FD_194415 | JGI IMG/M metagenome (GOLD analysis project Ga0268356, IMG submission 194415) | Sewage microbial communities from Oakland, California, United States - Biofuel 10 (PacBio Assembly) | ecosystem: Engineered > Wastewater > Sewage > Unclassified | place: USA: California | collected...
GCCCATTCGCAGAGGACCTGCCAGAGCCAGTCTGCTGTCGGCTCTCCCGGGAATTCTCCGCCGTGGAGTAATGGCCAGAGATCCCGGTTCACCTGAACCCATGCAGGGGATGTCATGAACCAGAAGAGATGAACTGTACCTGTACAACATGCCTGCATTCTGGCAAGTGCATCGCCAATGTCCATCATGGTCAGCGAATACGATGCATGACAGCATCAAACGGTCCATCCAATTCTTTTACTGTTATATCTTCCCATCGTTTGGGAATTATCGTAATATCGGTAACCCCGTTTTCCTTTATGTTCTCTTCAAGTGCTTTTCGCATAACCGGTGATGGTTCGACAACGGTTACCCGACAGTTACGGCTGGTAAGCGGTACCGGCATAGATTCCCGGCCCGGCACCGATAGTCGAGGACGCGGCTGCCATCGGGAATTTTCATTGCGTCCAGCCGTGCTATGTCGCTTTGTTTCCGCTTGGCATGATCCTTCATATATACGGTCTGGATTCTTTTTTTGTCTGCCCAGAATTCTTTTGCATTCCCGTAGTTTGGCACGGCGCAGTGGGCGAGCTTCAGCTGACGCCAGCGTTCTCTCCAGAAAAAACGGATCGGAGTAGAACTGCGTTGAATATACCCCATTATTCATATTTGTGAAGCAGGAAGGTGCGGTCATATTTACTTAATGTTTTAAATTTTCTTTATGTATTAATCAATACATTTTATCTTTGGGAAAACTGTGTTCATCTAACTTCCTACAGAGAACTTAAAACCCTGCGTACTGTGTTTTTTCTCGCAACTGGGGAATTCATGGATTATTGGATTTTCAGACGGGTGCTGCTTTACGTGGAATAGTAAAAAGAGAAAGTGTCTACCAATCCTCATCATCATCGGAGGGTGTAGTGGTAGTTCCCGCAGAACTTTTTCCATTGCATCAAGGGGATTGGGTGACGTACCGGTGATGATCGCTACGGTTGTATCGAGATAGTTTCCCTCAATAGTTTATCTGGAATTGTCCCTCTTTATAGACCGGGATATACCTGGGCCCCGGTTCAGAGGTGGTGGTTTCAGATTCCGTGGAGTCTTCGTTCTTGGTAGTAATGGAAATACTGTATCTCCCGATATCTGAACTGTATTCCCTGGCATATCCATCCTGTGCAACAATCTGTTGGGTCTGATTATCCCGAACTGTAATTGTCATGTACGGACGGTTAACCGGGACAAGAACCGTTCCCCGACAGGAATCCGGATCTTTAAGGCAGTCATATTTTGGATCAACCGTGTATCGTATATACAGAGGACCCTGGACAACATTGACAAGAAGGCCGTATGCATTTCCTGTAAGCGTATAGTCTTTGAGAATTCCGGCTGGCGGTACAGGAATGCGTACTGGGGCGTTGAGTGATTCTTACCCCGTGGATAACCGGGTAGGGGTCCGGGGTTGTAAATGGCGTGACTTCCTGAACTATCTCCGATTTTGCCGGGGTAATCTCAGGAATTGGAATGGGTGTGGGAGTTGTTGTAACGTCTGGTATTGCAGCCTCACTAACCCGCGGAATCTATGTCCTGCTGCAGATCCTTCATCACCTAATGAGATGCTGGGCATTTTAATACACCCGGCTGAAATGAATCGTGTGCCGAGCAAAAAAAAGGAGTACGATGACGATGTCCCCGAAAAATTCATGTTTTTCGCACACGCCTCATACATTTATTTTTCCCGTATTCCCGTGTCGTATTCTTCATTTTTCACCATACCCCGTCAAATCAGAGCACAAGGACTTGCGCTGCAGTATGTGCATATGTGTCGGCTTGCCCGGGATAATTCATACTGCCGAGAGGCAGTCCCCGATGCGGTAAGATCGAGGTAATAATATTTCTTGCCATCGACAGGATAGTAATACCCATTGCAGTTTTCACATGCAATCCCTACAACCGCGTGACCGGCAGAAGTTCCGCTGACCTGTGGTAATATCACGATTGCGACATCGTAGTTCATCTCCTTGAGGAGCGCAGCAGGCAAGGATTGCATCGTCAATACAGTCGCCGTTTCCATCGGCCTAGGGTCTCAACCGGGGTACTTCCAGAAATCATTTGCTCCGGTAGTAGTCTGGCCGGTTGCCGGATCCGTGTGCAGTGCATAGGGGATGCCCTTGGACAAATGCTGCCACATTCTGGTAATCATTGCGTGCTGCAAGGTTTTTGTTCCCGCTTGTATCCTTAAGTTGCCCGATCAAATCATGAAGATATACCTTGTCCTCTTCGCTGAGGGTATACCTTTTTAATGAGGTAATATTGGTAAAGTGCGGCTGATCCTTGTAGTGCGCATACAAACTTTCAGGAATCTGCAAGGTTATTGACTGGAAATGACCGCGTGCGTACCACTGATATGATTTCTCGATAACAGAACCGGTCGACTCACTCCCGGTCAAATTACTATCTGTACTCTGACTTTTATGGTAGACCTGCATAAACGGCTGGCTCGTGTCTGTCGGATCCTTTGTGAGCCCTGCATACGCCTCTCGTATCTCCCCTCCGTTAAGGGTAATGTGATATTCTGCGATGTGTAATTGAGTTTCCGGAACTCCAGGGTATAATTCCCCGCGGGAATATTTTCAAAGGTGACCGGTGTCACTGTCTTGTAGGTGCCGTTTATGTATACCGATGCTCCTGTCGGGGCAGAATCTACAATAAGTGTCCCGTCATCAGGTATTTTTTCAAGGTCTGCCTGAACAAGGCTGGAACTTCCTCCTGCAATCTCCAGTGTCTGCGTATAATTCCAGTATCCGGGTTTTTGCACAAGGAGCTGGTGGTTTCCTGCCGACACCCTCAAAAGCATCGTGGGGGTTGTCCCGAATACTGCACCGTCAATGTATGATGTTGCATTATCCGGGACCGAAACAATACCGAGAAATCCGGTTTGTGGGAGTGGGATGAGGGATTCGTGGTATTCCGGGATCCTGCCGGGATCTGCTGTTATTGTGTCTGTATAATCCTCGTAGTTGGTTTTGCGGATGAGAACCGCATGGGGACCCGGTATGAGCGCATCGATAAGGATTGGCGTCTTTCCTTTCAGGACACCATCGATATACAGATTTCCCCCGGGAGGATCTGAAGTGATGTAAACCGTGCCCCGGTCATCCAGTCGCTGGAGATTTGCGATAACAACTTCGGGATTGCCTCGTTCAAGTGATTTTTCTGCAACAAAATCCGCATAGCCGTTTGCACTGACCAGAACCGTATGGTTGCCACAGGACAGTTCATAACCGGAGAGCGGAGTCATCCCGATCAGTGTGCCATCGATGCTGACTGCAGTCCGATCGGGAATGGACTGTACGGTCAGGGTACAGGAAGTCTCAGATCCTGTTGCCGGAGCCATCCCGGTTATAAGAATGCCGAGCAGGCAGATCGATAGTAATATCCTATGTTTTTCCATTTTCGTAGTATCATGTATGGGTTAAACACTATTTTGTTCTTACGGAATTGTTACGGGCAGGAGTTTTTAAAAGACTGAGCGTTTTTCCCGGCATCCCACCAGATGTGGGCCCCCAGTGCCGGGGCGTCCACGAAATATCCCCTGTCGCTTTTTTTGAGCGTCCGGGTGAAATAGTCCCTGAGGATCCCGTCCTGCTCCGGTGTCGTGCAGTTCATCCGACCGTGGAATTCGTTTACCGCATCCTCGATTGTGGGATAAAGAGCGGGGTCGCAGCCGGGTTCGACCGCGAGGTTTGCATAGATCCCCATCTCGTACAGGGCCTGCCAGAGGCAGTCGGCGGTCGGTTCGCCACAGAACTCCGTGCCGTGGATCTGTTTCCAGACGCCGAGGTTTACCTGTGCCCAGAGCGGCTGGGTCAAAAACCAGAAGATGTGGGCCGTACCCCGACAGCACAACTGCATCTTTGCAACGGCTTCGCCAATATCGTTGACCATGAGGCTGTAGGAAGCAATCACCGCATCGTAGGGTTCTCCCAGTTCCTGAAGGGATACGTCTTCCCAGCGCTTACGGATCAGAGTAATTTCCGGCGTCTTCTGCTGCGCCCGGTATTCAAGGAGGGCATCACCCATCATGGGAGAGGGTTCGATTGCCGTAACCGTACATCCCCGGGCGGCGAGGGGGACGCTTAAAGTCCCGGTCCCTGCACCGATATCGAGCACACGCGAACCGTTTTTGATATCCATGCCATTGATCCGGGCTTCGGCAAATCCCCGCCACTCGTCCAAATCTCGGATAAAATGTTTCTGAATTGCCTGTTTATTATTCCAGAAACTCTTTCCTTCATCTTTCCGTGATTCGAGCAGGGCGAGACGCTGTGTTTTCCAGCGGTCGCGCCAGTAGGTTACCCCAGGTACCGTGGCGGGGGTCCCTGTACTGGGCGAATTAATGTCTGGAGCCATGTCTACCTCATTATTTTAACCCCAGTGATTATTAAATACAATGATTGAACATTTTTTTATCCTTCCAAGTCATTTCCCTTTTCAGTATCAACGGTACGGGTTTATCTCCCTGAGAGACTCAATACTCCCGGTGATTCCCGTGACGCATGAACGGGGCATCCCGGAGTGTTTTCGTGAGCGGGCTCACTTCCGCCGCACGTTTTTGTCCCAGACCATCATCCCCATATACCCGTCGGAACGCACCGGGACTTTGCCGTTAACCGATTTTTTTTGGAAATAGTTCCGGATTTTCTTTTGCACTGCCGCGGTGCACGGTTCTATCCTGTCGACATACCGGATCGCCTGGCCGGCTGCCTCCCTCCATTCTTCCTCTTTTCTCTGCCGGTGATGATGGATCCGGACCCGCGGCTGGTAACCGTTCAGGTACAGGTACATGAAATAATACAGGAACCATGGACCGCCCTCCCGCTTGCGGGGAAAATCCGGTCCGAGAATGTTTTTGTAGATCTCCTGAAGGGCCTTGTTTCTGCCGCCGGGGAGGGATCCGCTGTAATAACAGTGGCTTCGGGAGCATTCCCCGATGCGGTGGAAGGTTTCAAGATCTTTGACGGACGGAGTCATGGACGCAATCACAAGGTCAAACCGGTTCCGCAGTCCGAGTTCGTCGATATCCGTGTCCCACCAGGAACACTCGATCGTCTCGATGGTATTCCCGCCGTTCTCGGCTTTCTCCCGTACAAACCGGAGAGCTTCCGATGAGATGTCAAGGGCAGTAACCTTTGCTCCGGCCCGTGCAAGGGGTAGGGCAAGGGGACCCGGGCCGCATCCGACATCGAGGATACGGGCATTCCTAACGACAAATCCTGAATCGCTGAGCAGATCGAGAACTGCTTTTGCTCGGTTATCCGCTTTCCTATACCCTTCAGATTCGGGTTTTTTTGGCCGCTCGGTTGTGCGCTCTTTCCATGCCCGGTTCCAGAATCCTGCCGAACCGATCCTCTGTACACCGGTCTCCGGCCCGGTCCATGCCCGGTAGCAGTCGATCCAGTTTTTGATATCCCTGTTCGGTTGTACCGTTTTTCTTTTTGGGGTTTTGTCCGAGGATCGTGTCACGGTACACCGTCCGGTGCAACAGCTCCTGAACCGACCGGGGCGCCTCTTGTGCGTTCGTACTTTTCCTGCTCGGTCTCAAGTGAGTAGTGGAAGCGGTCCGGGTAGAGGCAGTTTGCCACATCCATGAGCCCCAGAGCCCAGCTAACGGTACCGTCCCCGTGACCGCCATTGAGGATGTACACCCGGCCGGTATTGAGGGCCCGGCAGTGGATCCCGAGATCCCTGCAGGTGGCAGTAAAATCGGAATCCGTGGGATTGAACATGCCGGAAACAAGAATCACCTCCGGGTCGAGTCGGTTGAGCTCTTCAACGGTGGATTCGGCATTTTTGCTCTCCGTAAAGTTCTGCTCGCGGTTGATGCTGAACCCCCCGGCAATCTCGACGAGTTCGTTGATGGGTTTTGTTGCGTATACCGGAAAGAGCGGATGGCCGAATGCCGTATAGACCCGGGGTTTACCGGTTGCCGGCGTTTTTTTCTGCACATCGTCTTTGACGCTAAGGACATACCGGCAGATCCGGTCAGCCTGCTCTTCCCGGTGAACCAGTGTGGCCAGGTACCGGACCATGTCAAGCCAGGCCCCGATGCTGCCGGAGTGCGCGGAAAAATCGGTAAGGTACCCGTTTATGATCAGCATATTTGCAACCCGGTCGATCACTTTTTCATCGGTAACGCCGAGCGTGGCAAGGATGCCGCTCACTACCTGTGCCCCCATAATGGACCGGTAGCCCCCGAGCGTCTGGACCTCTCCTTCAAAGACCGGGTCGATTGTCCCTTTGTACGGGAACCGGTACCCACAGCTGCATGTCCCGTCCGATGGGCAGGCAAGGGTCCGGGCCGCCATGGGCCCAAAGAAGACCCGGTGGATGAGGACTTTGCCGCAGGCAGGGCAACGCGAATCGAGCTCGGCAGTCCCCAGGGTATTGAACAGGTAGACGTGATCGACATATTTTCGCAGGGCAGTACAGAGCGCCTCGCCCTGTGCCCGCGTCGGTGCCATGGGTTCGAGCGTTTCATGCGTTGCTATAAAGCGCATGACCTGGAACGGGATTGACGGCGAGATTGCACGGACGCGTTCTGCTGCCCCAATAACTTCCTGTTCCCTCCCGTTGATGTACATGACCGAGACCTCGACCGCCACACCGTTTTCGTACAGGGTTTTGAGGTTACGGTACACCGGGACGGCAGATCTTGCGCCGCATTCCCGGTAGCGTTCATCGGAGGAGCCCTTGAGGCCGATGTTGACAAAGTCCAGGTACGGGATCAGTGCCTGAAGTGTTTCCTGTGTCATGTAGCCATTGCTCGAGCACCCGACAAGGAGCCCGGCCTCTTTTGCTGCTTTTGCGACGCGGAGGAACGTGGGAAACGAGACCGCGGGTTCGTTAAGGCAGAATGTGATGCCCCGGCAGGAATACTCCCGGGCCGTGGTAAGGATCTCTTCGGGTGTGTGCGGGATGAGGACTTCCTGGAGGCTGCCGGGCCGGGTTGTCTGGAATTCCGAGATGCACCCGTTGCAGGCAAAGTTGCAGCCCATGGTGCTGATCAATAAAAATATCCCGTTCGGGCAGAAGTGGATCATCGGGATTGACTCAGCAGAGACCGGGTAGATGTTGAGGGTACCGGTCCGGGTAGTTCTCCACAATTGTTCCCATGCTGTTCCGGTACATCCGACAGTATCCGTTTTGTCCTTCCTGAATATCGCAGGCCCTTTCGCAATAGTTGCATCTCATGGAAATTTTCCTTTCACGGGATCCGGCCGTATCGGAAGGTCCCGGTCTTTTTATTGTGACGTGACAGATCGGTATGGTATTACTCTGATAATAAACCCGACAGATTTACTTTGTATTTTGTTAACATTTTTTAACTAACTCGGATTATGTCAGGATTCATGGCGAAGAATTGTTATCGTCTCCGCTGATTATTTGAAGAAATATTGCCCGGATCTTCCTTTGGCTATGGTCCCTTCAGGGATCGGACCGGGCCGGGCGGGGGAGACGGTCTCTGCGCTGAGTGCCAGCTTATATTTTTTGTATCCGGATTTGGTTATCCCGGGTTGGATTCCGGTCCGACTGGAAAGGCTTTCTCATTTTGTTTGCAAAATTTTCTTCATGTATCTGTTCAGTCGGGCATCCGGAGGGGTGGCGTGACCCGGGGCCGGCACCCGGTACGGGCCCTGGAGGAAGCAGAGCCGATTGCAAAAAAGCGCGGGCTTATTCAGTATTACGAGCGCGGCCCGGGGATGCTTGCCGATTTTTCTATTACCGTTCCTTCGTGCCTGGCGCTGGTGAAGATCAAACGCATGCGCTACATCCGCTGTACCCCTCAGTGGCTGGACCGGGAGGCATATGATGAGCTTGCCGGCCTGAAAATGTATCCCTCATCAGCGGAAATCTCGCGCGAGCTCTGGATCTGTTCTCCCGATTACTGCTGGCGGTTTTTTAAGGTTGGCGACACCGGCCTGTGCGAGCTTGGCCGTGACGGGACAATCCTTTTACAGAAATCCCCGTGCCCAAAAAAGGAGGCAGTACAGGGGAGAGAACGGCAGGGAGCTGAGGGGATAGGCCAAAAAGAACCTGTCCCGGATTGAACAGTCCGATCTTCTTCCGTCGAAGGGGGGATCCTCCGGAAGAGTGCATCCTCCACTGCCACCTCTCTTTTCATATCGGGCGTATTTTGGCAAACAGGGGTTAATTTGGAGTTTTTCCTTCTCGGTTATAATTTTACGGAAACCCGAAAAACTGCGGAATTCATACGGATTACCTGCGGAAATGGGAATTTTTTGTACAGTATAGACCCGGAATTTTTATTTTTATAACGGGAAGCCGAATCTGCGCTTGCCGGGGCATTTTATTGATACGAAATAATGCAGGATCTGACTGTTGGGTAACTCAGGCCACCAGGTATCCCCAATGCCCCGGTTAAAAGCCACTTCCAGACCGGAGTTATAACAATCTTTTTTCCGGCAGTTTGCATTTCCTCCTCCTGATCGTATGTGAGGATTGTCCCTTCTGGCAGCCCGAAGGTTTCCATTGCTTCAATGAGTCCCCCGGATTCCCGTTCGCGGTTTTCTCCGGTTAGTTCGTAACAGACCTGGATTGCAGCGGTTACTTTTTTCCGGTCCCGGATTATAAAATCGCATTCCCGCGTTCCGGCAAAATAAGAAATTTCCCCGCCCGTTCTCATGAGTTCAATAAAGACAATGTTTTCAAGATACCGGCCTTTGTCCGGGGTAAGGGAGATGCTGTTCATAGCACATAACGCTTTATCGATGCTGTAGATTTTGCGGGGAGCACCGAGTTGCTTTTTTATTGAATAATCAAATCGCAGGAGTTCAAAGAAGAGGTAGGCATCACTCAGGTACGATATGTATTCTTTGACTGTGATTGCATTGGTGAGGCCGAGGCTTTTTTTCAACGAGTTATAGGTATAGGGGCGTGTCACGGTTGTGGCCAGGATCGCCACAAGTTCGCGGACAAGCTTCTGCCGGCGGAGGGAATAGCGTGCGATGATATCCCGGTACAGGATGTTATCGTACAGGGTTCGGAGGTAATCGGGGTCGTTGTTTTTGAGGTATTCCGGCATGCCGCCGCTTTCAACATACCCGCCGAATGCTCGGATCAGGGCTGCCTTCTCATCAGTAAGATACAGCGATTCTTTCCTGACCGCGATGTTCTGGAACATGATATATTCGGCAAAAGAGAAGGGATATATCTCAAAGAGTTTGTATCGCCCGGTAAGACGGGTGCCGAATTCGCGGCTGAGAATGGTTGCATTGGAGCCGGTAATGACAATTTTTTTGCCGTTGTCCTGAAGGCGGCGGACAAAGGTCTCGAACCGCTCAACGTTCTGGATCTCGTCAAAAAAATATGTTTTGGCCGGCCCGTATATTTCGACGAGGACTTCATCGAGTAAGGAGAAATCTTCTGCCCGAAACGCAAGCAGCCGCTCGTCTTCGAAATTAAAATAGCAGTATGTGTCTGTGGATTTCATGAGCTGCATCAGGAGCGTGGACTTTCCTGAGCGCCGGATCCCCGCAAGGATCAGCACACGGTTATCGCCCATGGCATCCCGGACCTGCGGGAATATGGTTCGTTTGACATAATCCCCGGGTTTTTCTATCCGGGTTTTTTGCCCGGTAACGAGATGCCGCAATACCTCCTTCGAAATCATACTAACTGGTAATTAGTAAAATATCATAAATGTTCTCATTGGCAGTTAGTATTTAGAAGGTGTATCCGAATTTCAGATATTCCTAACCAACCCGACAGGATGCCATGGAATGGGGGGGAAGATCCTTTGGAAGAGTGCATCCCCCATTACCTGCCTCCTTTTCAAATCGGGCGTATTTTGGCAAACCGGGGGTAATTTGGGGGTTTTGTGTTTTGGCCAGGATATTTCGGGAAGCCGAAAAACTGCGGAATTCGTACGGATTACCTGCGGAAAAGAGAAAAATCTGGGCTGTATTGCCCCGAATTCTGGTTTTTATGAGGAAGAGTCAAATTGCGCTAATATGTCCCTAACAAATCGGGGATCTGCCTGCTCTATAGGCTCTATTGGGATAAGTGAGAATACTTACCTCGTGTGGGCTGGCAAGGACAATCTCCAGTATATCTTCGATAAAGTGTCCACTATCTTTCTGTCGAAGTGTACAGTAATGATTGTCAGTGAAACGTACTGTTCTCTCTAGTTATTATATCCTGACCGGTGCAGGTGAGTTATTAAAATGAAAAAAAAGAAGGTTATGGTTTTTTACCCGCTGATGGTGACAACAGCCCGTGAAATTAATGCTCCGGAAGCCTTGTCGTTTACATCCATGTAGAACTGTTTCCCGATGTTGGCTTGGTTCACGAAGTTTAGTGCCCAGAAACTGTCGTCCGGTACGCTGAACGTCCAGTGACTACCATCATACGTATAATCCCCATGGGAGGAATAAACGGTTTTCTGGAAGATCCTTGGATCACAATTGGTGATGTTCACGTACCAACTGTCTCCCGGAGAGAACGCGGTGATGTTGTACCCGTCGATCTGTCCGGTTGTTGGGTTACGGAACGCAACCGGTTTTCCGGCCGAGTTTGTCACGTTTGCCATGTCCACGACATTGGTTGTGTATGATTCAAGGTTCGGACCAAACGAGGGGCCATTCTTGACCGTGATGGTAATACCGGCAGCCGGGAGCACATCGCCTCCTGCATGAATAAGCTCCAGACCAGATGTTGTACTGAATTGTCCCTGAATGGTTGCTGTGGGTGTTTTTTGTCTGGCCTTTTGCCATGCCCCCCGCAAATCCACTTACAATTGCGGCTATGATAACGGTAACGACCAGCATCAGCATAACGCCGACAATCGGTGATACTGCATGTTCCTTGTATTGTTTCATCGTCTTATCCCTCCGTAACTGCAACATCTTTACTGAAGATGGCTGCACCGGTCGGTACGTAGATAACCTTCACATGTACGGTATCCCCGGCACGGAGCTGTTCCCAACCGCTGCCGAGTACAGCAATTGTGGGATCAACTTTACCGTTGGCATCGACCCAGTTGCCGCCGTCAGTGTAAGCATAGGGAGTCACACCGTTGTATCCGCCAGTATCAGCATTACCTGGTGCCCCGCCAAGTGCCATGCCTGATTTCGATCCATAGGGATAAACAAAGAGATTCACACCCGGCTGGAATGTATAGTGCCCGAACCAGCTGGCGTTGTTTGCCGAACTGAAACTGTTGGTAGGGTTTGTGTTGGTAATCCCGGTTCCTATAGCAAAAGGCGCGATAGCCTGTGTATGTGCGCTATTGCGCATTCCCGGGTTCAGATCAACATTGACGGTGTTTGGAAGCGAGGTGTTTCCCCCGGTAAGAATGGCCCCATTTGGTATCGCCGCCTGAGTATCGCTTAAATCGTCACTCTCATTGTTCTTCATCGTAGTGGTCCAACTGGTGACAAACTTTGTGTCTGCCGAATTTATCGGTTGGCTTACTCCAAGCACATTCGCTGTTAACCCGCTGCCGATATAACCCCCGGTGTTCGAAATCTTCACATCCATCGAGAGTGTTGGGGACTTTTGTTGTCCGCCAATCAGGCCCCCGGCAAACCCGCTCACAACCGCTGCGATGATGATGGTCACAACCAGCATTAGCATAACGCCAATCACTGGAGAAACCCCATCTTCGCCGTTTTTTCTTGCCATACGTTTCAGATAATGCATGTTCTTTCCTCTGGTACAGAAAATTGGCTTTGTGTGCAGTGGCGGATCGATTTCACTGGGATCAAACCACCATGCCATCATATTCATTATAAAAAACGGTATTTAACTATGATCATTTGATAATTAACACAAGTTAAATTTTTTACATTAATAATTATTTTCCTGAGTGTTGCTGATATTATTCCTGGCTGAAATGAGGCTCTGGATTTTTTTAAAAGAAATCATCCATAAAACACAGGATCAGGTAACGTCCAGCTGTTTTGAAAATCACGTGGGAAATACCGGAAAAAAAGTATGGAAAGCGGAAGGTTTACTCTTACGCCGCGTGCGGCTCGCAAACAGTACCGGCAGCTACCGCTTTTGCCGGCATTTCTGTCTGTGCGTAGTGTTTCACGCCCTTCTTTTTCGTAAGCCAGATGAGTTCGCCATCGCTGAATCCGAACGCGCTCATGGGGAGAATCCGGATATGCCCGGGAACTGACGATACGTTTGCAATCCTTCGGGACAAGGAGGTATTGTCCTTTGAGTGCATGCCGGCCGGTATGCCCAGCCGCTATTCCTGCAAGTGCGGTGACCGAGGGCTCCTCGTCAAATGATACCGCAAGGGCGACCGTTTCCTTCTTCCCCCGTACGTCCCTGGTGAGAAGAAAGATCGTGTCGCGTGTCGCGGGCGACGGTGCCCTCTGGCATTCCCAGCCATCGAACGGGCTGAAACGTGCGCGGATCTCCTTATCGGTAAATGTCTGCATGATGTCCTGTGCGGATCCCATAGATATCAATCTGAAATAGTACCTGCACCCATATAAGTTTTGGTAATTTTGTTTGATATATCAAGTAAGTAAACAATTTTAAATTGACCCATTTTTGCCCTTTTCCCGGGCCAGTGAAACCCGGGAGAGAGTTCCGGTATTTCCCGGATATTCTCCAGACAATTCAGGTTCTTGTGGAACGGGTGAACGGTAAAATCCGGGAAAAACCTCTTTAAAAAAGTAAACAATTTATGGTATACTATTTTCCAATATTAAAAAACAATTGTTAAATAACGTCGGGTTCGATTAATCACTGGATTTTAAAAAAAGTAAAAAGTCCCGGTGATTACCATGAAGATGACACTGCCGTCGGGATCACACAGCACCGCTCTTTTCTGTGTGCTGTGCGTATCTGCCCTCCTGATATTCTGTGCCGTTTCCGGCTGTACTTCCAGTACTGCACCGGAAAATGCAACCCTGACCCGTGTATCTGCCACGGACGTTATTATTCCGGTCGAAGATACCTCCTCAATCACGTACACCAGCAGCATGCAGAAAGGCGGAACGCCGACCGGTATCATGGAAGGCCTCGTTATCAAGGACCGGAACGGGAAATTTGACCCGGCCCTTGCAGAGAGCTGGAATGTTTCTGATGACGCACGGACCTGGACATTTAACCTGGCAAAAAATGCCACATGGAATGATGGTGTCCCGTTCACCTGTGCCGATGTAAAATTCACCAACGATTACATGAAGAAAAACAATCTCACGATGGGCTACGTGTTAAAAGATGTTCAGTCCATTGACTGTCCAAACGACAACACGGCGGTCTTCCACTTAAAGACCTCGTACTCGTTCTTCCTTGACCAGATCTCGCGCCAGCCAGGTCTTTTCATCTCCCCAAAACACATCTGGGAAAATGTTACCGATCCCCAACACTATCAGGACACGCAGTTTGTCGGGACCGGGCCTTTCGTATATGTACAGACCGCTCCGGGATATGTACAACTCAAACGCAACGACAACTACTATGGAAACGTGCCCCGGGTAACCGGGATTGTTCTCAAAACGATCACCAATGCCGACAGCCAGGTGCTGGCCCTGAAAAACGGCGAGATCGATGTTGTCACCGATCTCACCCCGGCGGTGGCACAGAGCCTTGCCGGCGATAAAAATATCTCGGTCTATTCGATCAATGACACCGGGGCATACGAAGTTGCGTTCAACACAGCCCAGTACCCGGCAAACCTTTCTGCCTTCCGGCATGCCATGAGCCACGCGGTGGACCGGGAGACCATCAGTTCAATCTTTGGTACCGGCCGCCCGACAAACACCACTTTTCTAATCCCGAGTCTTGCCGGGAATTACGTAAACCCGGCCGATACCGGGATGTACGATTACAACCTGACAGAAGCGCAGGAGATGCTTGCAGCTGCCGGCTTTACCAAGAACAGTGACGGAAAACTGATCTGCCCTGATGGCAAACCGGTTTCCATCACCATCCCGCTGGGTTCCAAGGGAGGTTCCGGCAACCAGAAAGTGATTGCCGTCCTTAAAAATGACTGGGGAAGCCTTGGGATTCCCGTCACTACCGTTTCCTACGATGACCAGACCCAGTACCGCAAGGCAGTTAACCAGTACCCGGTCTTTATCGATGCCTTCCCGGTTACCCTGCATGACGATCCCGACGCATTGGGCAATTTTGCGGTTACTCCTTTGCAGGAGACCAACTACTACAACTACAGCAACCTTGAGTACAACGCCTTGGTCGCCGAGCTTCGCAATACCACCGATCCTGCTGAGATTATGAAGATCGGGTATCGGATGCAGGATATACTTGCGCAGGATGTTCCGACCGTTCCTGCTGTTACAACCGATACCCTTGTCGCGTACCGGAACGACCGTTTCACCGGCTGGGATGTTGGCCCGGGCTTCCATAGTATCACCGACCCAAGAGTTCTTGAAAACCTGACTCCCGTCCAGAGCACATAATTTTTTTAAAAGGGACTGCGATGCAGCTGCACGGGACGCTTCTTTGGAAACCGGAAATATCAACGGTTGACCCACGGTCACGCTGTTTTGTGGGCCGGTATGGGAAGCATCGCCCATCCGGCAGATTATACGGGAGATCCCTATGATAAGCAGGAGATACCTGCTGCTGCGTCTCTGTTACAGCGGCGCATCGTTTATCGTCTGCGTCACCATCACGTTTTTCCTCCTCCATCTCATGCCTGGGGATTATATCACAAACTATCTCCTCTCGCTTTCAAACACTCTCCCAAAAGAAGCCGTTGCCCAGTTCCGTGAACAGTTCGGCCTTAACCTCCCGATCACCCAGCAGTATGTCCTGTATCTTGAAAACATCCTCCACGGTCAGTGGGGGTACTCCTATGCATACGGCCAGCCGGTCCTCTCCATGATTTTTGATAAACTCTGCTGGTCCCTGGTGCTGCTTATACCGGCAACGATTCTCGGGATACTTATCGGGACGGTTATCGGTGCGTGGTCCGGCTGGAAATCGGGAGGGAAAAAAGACTTTGCCATCTTTAACATCATGATCGTGATCCGGGCGATTCCCGAATTCTGGTGGGCGATCATGGCGGTCATGATCTTTGCCTTTTACCTCCAGTGGTTCCCGCTCGGAGGGTATGCAAGCATAAGTGTCCTCTCCACGGGCCTTGACTTCTTTGACGTCCTCCATCATGCGATCCTCCCCATCACCCTTATGACGTTCTTTATCGCCACCGGGAATTACTACGTGATGCGCAACTCCATGATCTCGGTCATCGGGGAGGACTACATCACCACCGCACGGGCAAAAGGGCTTGATGAGGGGACAATCCTCTGGCGTCATGCCCTGAAAAATGCCCTCCTTCCCATGATCACCATCACCACGTTCCAGTGTGCTGCGATCATCATGGGAAATATCTTTATCGAGACCGTTTTTTCCTGGCCGGGTATCGGGTACCTTACCACCCAGGCCCTTACGAACCGCGACCTGCCGCTCCTTGAAGGGATCTTCCTGTTGGATTCCCTCATTACCATCGGGGCGATGCTGGTTGCTGACATCCTCTCATCGGCAATCGATCCGCGGATCAGGATGGGTACCGATGAGTAGGAAGATCGTCCTCTGGGTGAGCATTGCAATCCTCGGCATTTTTATTGCCGTTGCCCTTGCCGCCCCGCTTCTTGCCCCGGCCGGTCCGTATGCAATCACCGGCAAACCCCTCCAGGCCCCGGATGCCGATCACCTGTTCGGGACAAACGAAGTCGGGCAGGACATCTTTGCCCAGCTTGTGTACGGGGCACGCATCACGCTTCTCTTTGGTTTCTGCTCGGCCCTGCTTGCCGTTGTAATCAGCACGAGCGTTGGGATTATTATCGGGTATTATGGCGGTATTGTCGATGAAATTGTTTGCAGGGTCATTGACGTGGTCATGCCAATTCCGATGTTTGTTCTTTTAATCGTCCTTACCACGTTCTTTTCCCCGGGAGTCCTTCAGGTCAGCCTGCTTATGGGCCTTTTGGGCAGCGTCCATGGTATCCGGATCATGCGTTCGCAGGTACTTTCGGTTGCCCGGACCAGTTTTGTAGAGGGAGCAAAAGCAATCGGTGCCTCGGACTTCCACATCATGTTCCGGCACATCCTCCCCAATGTCATGCCCCTTGTCATGGTAAAATTCGTCACTACCTCCCAGCACATGCTTGTCATGGGCGTCGGTTTAAGTTTCATCGGGATGTGGGATACATCGACCGTGGACTGGGGGACGATGATCCAGAATGCGTATTCTGGCGGTGGTGTTGCCCTGGGACTCTGGTGGTGGATCCTGCCGCCAGGTATTGCGGTTGTCGGCATCTCCCTTGCCCTTGCCCTGATCGGGTACAGTTTCGAGGAGAAATTCAACCCCCGGGTGGGGGTGAACCGGATATGACCGAAACGAAGGGTGAAGGGGTGCAGGAGAAAACACGGAGTGTCAGGGAACTTATCAGTATCAGTGATCTCAAGGTTACCTTTTCCAGCCGGTCCGGCTTGGTCCGGGCGGTCGACTGCGTGGATCTCGCCATCCGCGATGGCGAGAAGATCGGCCTGATTGGGGAATCCGGGAGCGGCAAGACCGTAACTGGTATGGCAATCCTTGGTCTTTTGCCGGTTAATGCAAAAATCCGCGGGACGATCCGGTATGGCGATCATGATCTCCTGACCGCGCCGGATCGCACACTCCAGCAGATCCGGGGAAACGAGATCGCGATGATCTCGCAGAACTCGGGCAATTCCCTTAATCCGGTGATGAAGATTGGCGATCAGGTTGCCGAACCGCTCGTGATACACCGCATCTGTTCTGTACCTGATGCACACAGGGAAGCGATCCGGGTATTATCGGAACTGGGCTTTGATGACCCCGAACTGGCGGCGACCCGATACCCCCATGAATTTTCCGGAGGTATGCGGGAACGCATCCTTATCGCGCTCGCCCTTGTCTGCCGTCCGCATCTGGTCATTGCGGACGAACCGACATCAGGGCTGGACGTACAGGTCAGGTCACGGATCCTCAGGCTGATACAGTCGCAAATCTCCGGTAACCGAACGCTCTTTCTCATCACCCACGATCTCGGTGCTGCATCATTTCTCTGCGACAGGATTGCAGTCATGTATGCCGGCGAGGTCGTGGAATGCGGGCCGGCAAAAGAGGTGCTTTCCCTGCCTCTTCACCCGTACACCCAGGGCCTGATTGCATCGCTGCCATCTGCGGGCCTTCACCCGATTCCGGGCATGAGCCCGTCACCCGCCAGCCTGCCCCGGGGATGCAGGTTTTGCGAACGCTGTCCGGCAGCGCTTGACCGGTGCGACTGCGATCACCCGGATCTTTTTCTCGCTGAAGGCGGGCGGCAGGTCAGGTGTTTCCATTATGATTGAGCTTGAAGGAGTCTCAAAGATCTATTCGCGGGGCTTTATCCGTCGGGAACAGACCGTTGCTGTCGACAATGTTACTCTCTCGGTAAAAAAAGGTGAGTCGCTCGGGCTTGTCGGTGAGAGCGGGAGCGGAAAATCCACACTCGGACGGCTCGCACTTCCGGACTGATCGAACCGACCAGCGGAACGGTCCGGTTCGATGGGCGGGATCTCTCTTGCCTTTCCCGTTCGGAGTTGCGACGCACCCGACCCCGGATGCAGATCGTGTTCCAGGACCCGGACACCGCGCTTCGATCCGAGGATGACCGTAAAGGACTGTATATCAGAGCCGATGAAGGTCTGGCGTCTTGCCATGCCTGCGGAGCAGAAGGAACGGGATCGTCGGATTAATGGATCTTGTGGGGCTCCAGCCGGATTTGATCGACCGCTATCCTTTCGAACTGTCGGGAGGCCAGAAACAGAGGGTGGCCCTTGCACGGGTCCTTGCCTTAAAACCGGATTTTATTGTTGCCGATGAACCCACCGCAGCGCTCGATCTTTCCGTGCAGGCCCAGATTCTTACCCTGATAAAAAAGATCCGGAGATCGACCGGTCTTACGCTTCTCTTTATCTCGCACGATCTCCAGGTGATCGGGCAGATGAGCGATACCGTGGCCGTGATGCATAAAGGAAAGATCGTTGAACAGGGAAGGACGCGCGATGTCCTGGAAAATCCCCATGATACCTATACCCGTCACCTCGTCGAAGCGGCTTACGAAAGCAGTGCGTGGATGGGAAAAAACCGGTAATGTAAACTATTTATTAATCGACGTATGTACTTTTAAATCGGTGCTATCATAAGCCGATAAATATCGTTATCTTAATTACTGAAATGATACATTACTCATAATTATGTAATATCAAGTAAGAGTAATTTTTGAGTTCTGGTTAAAAAACGATGTAACTAAATCAATGTCAAAATTTTAATTTAAAGATTTTGTAAAGTATAACAACTGAACAAACTGCGAAGTAAAAACGAATAGGTATTTTATCGCCCACGCAGAATGTGTATATCTGCCGGATAACCATGCGTTTTAAGGGGAGAACTCAGGACGGCACTGATGGTTTCGATAGATAATCTATAATTTGTCGGGGGAAAACAGACTGATACTTATCTGGGGAATTATCGGGGTATTGATCATATGCCAGGGGAGCATTGCATCGCGCCTGTCCCGGGTTTTCAAAGGAAAGATGACCGGGGTTACGCCTCATGAAGACCCGGTAATCCGCGCAACTCCCAAAAAGCAATTATCCGCTGTCGTGCCGGAGAGGTTACAGGCACCGTTACGGAAACTGATGTATGCGCTTACCCGGCCCGGGCAAACGGGCGAGGTCCTTTTTTATGGTGTATTCTGTGTTGCCCTTGTAACCGGCACGCTTGTCCTGTTCGTGGATATGCCGGTCGTTCTTGTGATAGTCCTATCTGGCGTGTCCCTTGCAACCTTAATAACCGGAATAGCCGCAGCAAAGGTACGATTTTTTTCCCGCCCGGTTGTCCCGGCTGCCGAACCCCCGTCGGTAGCAGAACCGGTGCCGGAGAAAAAACCGTATGAAGAGTTTCGGCATGCAGAAGACACAGAAGAGGTCCCCCTTCAGCAGGAACAGGATAGTACGGAAAAGCCCGAACACGGCCTGCTTACGAAATACGCGGTTTCGCCTCCATATTCATCGGTCAAGATCATCCGTGTGGGTAATGCCGGATTTACCTATACGATCATCGAACCGCCGATTACCGCCCGTGAAAAGACCATTCTCCGGGAAACTTATGGGCGCCTGCGGGATGTGATCATCTACGACGATCCGGGAAATACCGTTGATAAACATATCAACCCGGAGACGATCTATCCTATCTTTCCGCCAGTTCGATCCGATGCTCACCGATGAGCGACTGGGCATCCTGTACTATTATCCTCAAACGCGATCTTTCCGGCTACGGGCCGCTCGATGTCCTGATGCACGATTCAGCAATCGAGGATATGAGCTGCAACGGCCAGGACCTGCCGGTTTTCATATTCCACCGCATCTATGGCAGCCTCCCGACAAGTATTGTTTTTGCCGAGAACGAACTCAACCAGTTTGTCTTAAAGCTCGCCCAGAAGGCCAACAAGCAGGTCTCGCTCTCGAACCCGATGGTCGATGCCACGCTCCCGGATGGTGCACGTATCCAGCTCACGTACAGCGAGGTCGTCTCCACCAAGGGAAGTTCGTTTACTATACGGAAATTCCGCGAGGAGCCCATGACCCCGCTCGATCTCATCGGCCTGAAAACCTATGACTCTGAACTCCTTGCATTTCTCTGGCTCGCCATCGAGAATCATAAAAGCATGATTATTGCAGGAGGCACGGCAAGCGGCAAGACCTCGACCATGAATGCGGTCTCGCTCTTTATCCCGCAGAATGCAAAGATCGTATCGCTCGAGGATACCCGTGAAATCCAGCTCCCCCACAAGAACTGGCTGCCGACCCAGACCCGGGAACTCATTGCGAGCGGCGTCAAAGGGGACGATATCGATCTCTTCTCGCTTTTAAAAGCCTGCATGCGGCAGCGCCCCGAGTTTATCATTGTCGGGGAAGTTCGGGGCCGGGAGGCGCAGACCCTGTTTCAGGCCATGAACACCGGCCATGCCACGCTATCGACCATCCACGCAGGGAGCGTCCAGGAAGCGGTTAACCGACTCACCCACGATCCGATCAACGTATCGCCGGTTATGTTCACAGCGCTCGATCTGATCGTCATTCAGTCGCTCTACTCGTTCGGGAACACACGTATCCGACGCTGTGTCTCCATCAACGAGATCGAAGTGGACAAAAACGGGGAGATCCAGTCGACCCCTCTCTACGAATGGGAGATGGAGAGCGACAAGTTCCTCAAGAAAACTGAAAAATCCCGTGTGCTTGCCGATATCGCAGCACACCGCGGCTGGTCGGATGAGGAAGTCAAAACGCAGCTCCAGAAACGGCAGGAGTTCTTTACCTGGGCCCTCGAAGTCCGGCCACCGGATATCCAGGACCTTGCAAACGCAATCCACAACATGAGTGACTGACCATGAGGGATCTCTCGTTTCCCCCGCTCGCCCGGCTGGAAGAGCGGATAGCCTCGTACGAGACAGTCTCGTTTGGCGCAGACCTGCGAAAATCCCTCCGGGCCGCCCATATGCCGGTAACTCTTGAAAATTACCTGCATTCCATCCATCTCAACCTTGCCGCATCGCTTGCTATCTATTGCGTTCTTGTGATCTTTTTTTCAGTCTCCGGATTCACGCTCAACCTCGGGCCGTTCACGACAAGCGATCCGATCTTCTGGCTGTTGCTTTTCTTCGTTCTTGTGCCGGGCATCTATGTAATCCAGATCTATCACCCGGCAATCGTGGCGCAGGGCCGTAAAAGCAAGATCGAACTCGATCTTCCCTATGCAATCTCCTTCATGCAGGCCCTTTCCACAACCATGCCCCCGTTCGAAATGATCCGCAAAGTCTATGAAGAGCAGGAGATGTTCGGGGAGGTCTCAAAGGAATTCGGGGTGATTGTCCGGAACGTGGAGGTCTTTGGCGACGACCTGATCACGGCCATGCGGGATCTCCAGCATGTTACTCCTTCAAACAACCTGCGGGATTTCTTAAACGATCTGGGGATTGTCTTTGACAGCGGCGGCGATGTATCCTCCTACCTTGCGGCAAAGACCGAATTTTACCGGGAACAGGCAAAACGGGAACTGGAACTGGTCTTAAAGACCATCGAGATCATGGCAGAGGTGTACGTCTCGGCCTTCGTGGCGGGGCCTATTGCGCTTATCATCATGATCGTGGCGCAGGGAATGACCAATCAGAGCAGCATGGACTGGGTCCTTCCCCTGATGTATATTGCCATCCCGGCCGGCGCTATCGTGATGATCTGGCTGCTCTCCATCATGCTCCCTCCGGAGAACCTCGAAGTTACCCACAAGGAGATCGCGGAGTACGATTTCGGTTCTTCGATCCCGGAGAAAGCCGCAGTGGATTCCCCGGAAAAAGCCCGGGACGATGAAGCTTTCTTCAAACGGATCAAAGCGCAGAAAGAACAGAACCGCATTTACAACATCATCCGCCACCCGCTCCGGGCATACATCACAACCTATGATTACGGCATTATCGCGGGAGGACTTATCGATGCTGTCTTTGTCCTTTTCTGGATGATGGGTGTTTTCGATCCCATTTTCCCGCATAATGTATTCGAATCCGTGATCTGCCTGCTCATCATCGGCTTTATGGCACCGGTGGCAGTTGCCTATGAAGGCCGGCGCTGGTATGTGAGGAATGTCGAAGCGCACCTGCCGGAATTTTTGCGCGAACTTTCGGATATGAAAGATATCGGCCTGACCATCCAGGATGCCATCCACCGGATCTCGGGGGCAAAACTGGGATTACTCAGTTCCGAGCTTTCCAGTGCCTCCCGGGATATCAGTGCCGGGACCAACGTGAACGCGGCGCTGGTGCGCATGGAAGAGCGTATAGGCCTGGTCTCGGTCAAACGTGCGATTTCCCTTTTGGTCCGGGCAAGCGAGATCACCACGAACCTGCGCCAGATCTTCATGATCGCCATCACCGATTTTGAACACTACCTTCGGCTCAAGAGCGAGCGGGAGAATACGACCATCGTCTACGTGATGATCATCTACCTCTCGTTTGGGATCTACCTCTATACCGCCTACCAGCTCAACGTGCCGTTCCTTGCAAGTTTCAAAGACCAGAACGTGACAATGGATATTGCGGGCAATACCACGGATATGTTCCGGATCGGGATCATCCTTGGGGCGTTCTCGGGGATCATGGCCGGCCAGTTCTCTTCAAACAGTATCCTTGCCGGGTTCAAGCACAGCATCATCCTTCTGCTCGCCGCGATGATCATGTTTGTCTTTTTCATTACGTGAATGCAGGTTTTTTCAGCATCCCGTCTTCAGGGCATCACTCTTTTTTGTCGGTACTCTTTTAACCTGCCGGTAACTCCCGGGATGCAGGAAAAAATCCTATAAAATACCCTGGGAAATTATTCTTTCTCTTTCACATCCCGCGATTATTTTAACGTGATTGATATAATCGATCAGACACAATCGTAAATACCAATACATTTTAACCACTGGATATCACACAATATCACAAACGTAATAATTCGGTTGCCCGTATTTTTGAGGATCGTATGATACCCGACTGGATGAAAGAATGCAATATCTCTCCCTGCCCCTGCTGCACGGTCGGCGTTGCCAAGAAGAAGAGTTTTGTCCAGAAGGCACTGTCCGATATCTTCCGGTTTTTTGAAGAGTGCCTGGTGAATGAAGAATATGCAAAACGAAAAGGCCTGCTCCAGAGTCTCGATCCCCGGGTAAAACTCATCTCGATTGTCGTGCTCATCTTTGGCGTGGCCATGACCCACGATATCCGGCTTCTCCTATTTGTTTATTTCCTGACCCTTGTCTGTGCATGGGCGAGCAAAATAGAACTTCGGTTCTTTATAACCCGCGTCTGGGTATTCATCCCGATATTTTCCGGGATCATCATGATCCCGATTCTCTTTTACGGGGTTATGCCCGGCACACCGTTAGTGACCAGCATCGGCCCGATCCAGCTGCCCCAGTTCCTGTGGATAACTTCGCAGGGGCTGATGCTCGCTGCCGTGTTTATGATCCGGGTGGCAACCTGTGTCTCGGCAGCAGTCCTTTTGTTCCTCACAACGCCCCGCGATCTTATATTCAAATCGCTGCGTGCCCTCAAAGTGCCTAAAGTCTATGTCCTGACACTTGACATGTGCTACCGGTACATCTTCCTCTTTACCGACATGATCCGGGATTTTTACACGGCAAAAAAAAGCCGTTCGATCAAGACCCTGCCGCTCGGTGAAGAACAGCGCTGGGTTGGCGGACGGATCGGGTACACGCTGGTAAAATCCATGAGCATGAGTGAAAAAGTTCATGGGGCAATGATATCCCGGGGCTTTAATGGCGATATCAAACTGATACACCGGTATACCATACACCGCCGGGATTACGTGGCATGTGTCAGCGTTATTGCATTAAGCATTGTCCTGATGCTTGTGTCGAGGAACCTGATAACATTTTAATGGAACCGGAGCACCGATAGTATGGTGGACTCGATTTTTGATCTGCGTAATGTTTCCTATACCTACCTGAGGCGGTTTGAAGCCCTCAAAGATGTGAATCTGACCATCAGTGCCGGGGAGCAGGTTGCTATCCTCGGTGCAAACGGAAGCGGCAAGTCAACGCTTCTTGCGATCCTCAACGCCCTGAATTACCCTACCTCCGGAGAATTTTATGCGTTTGGGAACCCGGTAAAAGAAGAGCTGTTCGATACATTAGAGGATAACGAGTTCAACCGGTTCTTCCGGAAAAAAGTGGGGTTCTTGTTCCAGAACCCGGATGTCCAGCTCTTCTCTTCAACAGTCTACGATGAGATCGCGTTCGGGCCGCTCCAGCTTGACCTTCCCCCGGAAGATGTCAAAAAAAGAACCGAGGATATCATCAGCATGCTGGGGATTGAAAACCTTGCAGACCGTGCACCCCACATGTTAAGCGGCGGCGAGAAAAAGAAAGTCTGTATCGCGTCGATTTTATCCACCAATCCGGATGTCCTGCTGCTTGATGAACCTACGGGAGGTCTCGATCCCCGAAGCCAGATATGGCTTATCGAACTGATTCAGGATCTTGCCAAATCCGGTAAAACCATTATTACCGCCACTCACGATCTGGATATCGTCCAGCAGATCAGCAACCGGGCGATTGTTGTTGGCGAGGATCATACCATTAAGGCAGACACCGCCAGTGCATCGGTGATGAACGATCTGGACCTCCTGATGTCCACAAACCTGATCCACCGCCACATGCACCGCCATGGCAAACTCCTCCACGAGCACCTGCACGCCCATTCAAAGGAGCACGACCATATGCATGATGCAGCGGGCGGGGTTCAATCTGTTGAATAACGTTTCATAAACCAGCTTTTTTAGAAAATCCTCAATGAGACGCAGCTCTGGATACGTTCGAATGCAGCGTGTGCCCCTGAAGGATCCCTGAGATCGATCGGTCCGATCGTTTTTTTTAGAGAGTGGTATGTGGGGGGAAGAAGGTGGCCCATGATCCCCGATGGGGGGAGGGTCGGTCCGGCTAATGATCGCGATCGGTTGGTCCGACCGATTATAAAAACGATCGGTCCGATCACCCAGTACCATCTGAATTTCCACGCGAAATACTGGGCGGGAAACTGGAATAAATGAGGTCGCCCCGACCGATTGTTGAGATCGATCGGTCCGACCGTTTTTTTCGCAGAGTGACAAATGGGGGGAGGGGGGCGACCGGTTTTTTATGATTTGGGCAGGCGGGTCGATCTTTTATTGCATGTTGCCGGTCCGTGATCCCCTCAGTTTTTTTTAATTATCAGGCACCTTGCCCGGACTTTTTTGGAATTGTCCGGTCCGGAACATGTGGTTATAAAAAAATCCATAACAGCGCGACCACGATTTTTTGAAAATCCGGAGCAACGCGATTACGGTTTTTAGAAAATCCTCCGCGACTCAATCACGGTTTTTCTGAAATCCTTAGTAACGCGATCGCGGTTTTTAAAAAATCCGCGGCCCCGGACCCGGGCATTTCTCGTGAAAAATCGCACAACCCGAAAAGTCTCCGTCAGGAAACCTTGATGATTATTTGTGGGTCGGGTGTTTTGGAGGTGGACGCAATGCTGATCTTTTCTAAAATTGCCGGTACCTGCATTGCGCTTTTTAAAAAATCCGGAGCAACGCGATCGGGAATTTTCGAAAAATCTCAGCTGCGAGATTGAGTTTTTCAAAAATCCTCATTGACCCGGTCACGGTTTAAGAAAATCGCAGAAGGTCGCGCAAAGATCATTCCGGCCCTGCTTCGGAACGAATCTCGCGGGATCAGACCGTCCACCAGCCCCAGTATCGTCCGAGATTATAAAGGACGGTTATCGAAAGACAGAACCCGATGATGGCAATGTAAACCATGTTCCTGTTTTCACGGAAGATAGTAACGACTGTCTGGCACAGGTCGTATCCTTTCCGGATTACGGTCTTTTCCTGCGGTTTGATCTTTTTAGGCATAGAAAAACTCCGGTTTTATCTTCATGGGGAGGTCATCTGCAAACGTTTTTTTTGGAAAGTTGACCGGGGATTTGTCCTCTTTATCCCGTAAAACATACCGATTCTGCGAGAACAAACATCGTATTACTCTTACTTCACTTATAAAAAAAGAGGATTTTCCTGCTGAGGGGTTAGTCGGTCCTCTTGATGATGGCTTTTCCCACCAGGTATCCGACTCCGGCGCAGAGGAGAACCCCGATAATGGCAGAGACATAGTAGCCCGGTGCCTGGGTCGGGAGGGTATCATGGTCTCCACCGGCAAAATCATAATCCGGGAGGATCGGGCTCCAGAGCGTTGAGAGCTGCTCCAGCCCGGCCGGGAACATACCCGATGGATTCCTGGAGCTCATCGGTGCCCCACTCACCAAAAGCCGTCCCTGTTGCAATCAGGCCGATGGGTACGATGATAACGAGTACTGCCATTGCGATGATAAGAACCTTAAGTGTCTTGTCCATTTTTCACACCACCGTTCAGGCTGTCGCCGCTCCTTTTCCGACATCGGTCTTTTTCTCGTTTTCCGGTTTGTAATCAAAGATGATCTCCGGACTGTTCCGTGCGATGTAGGCAAAGGCAAGCGCGGTTACTATCGCCTCGACAAAGCTGAAGAAGACCATATGCTCGATTAACATCGCCGGGATTGTCACGTTCAGCCCATAAGGCATATACAATGGTACTCCCTCGGCTGTGTGTTCGAGAATCGGCTGCATACCCATCTCGAACCCGGCTAACACCGGCTGCGACACGTTAAGCCGACATAGCCCGGCGATTGCCTGCTGCTAGCGATCCTGAGGTTTGACGTTATCGGGGAATTCCCGCTGATCAGTTTGTAGGCGTAATACCCGACAAACGGGATCACAACGCCCATATTGAAACAGTTTGCCCCGAATGCGGTAACCCCGCCGTCCCCGAACAAGGAGGCACTGGATAAGAAGTGCAACCGATGTTGTCACGACCGCTGCCCAGGGACCAAGGATAATGGCCACAAGGGCACTCCTACGGCATGCCCCGAACTGCCCCCGGGAACCGGGACAGTTGAACATCATAATAACAAACGAGAATGCAGCTGCAAGGGCAAGATAGGGTACCTGCCGGGATCGCAGGGATTTCTGCACCCAGTATCCGGCATACAGCCAGATCGGGATCATCACGATATACAGAAGGATAAAGGTAATTGGTCCAAGATATCCATCAGGAATATGCATGTTTTCACCGGAATAATCATAGCTGCGTTTTGTTATAAAAAACTGTCTATTTCGTAGCACAATCTTTGATTAATCTCCATAAATCCATGAAATTAATCGAAAGATCGCCTAAAGAAATTTCAACTACGGGGATAGTGAAAAGGAGCCGTTTTTGGGATAATATTGTTGATATGAATGCGATTTATCGCCTGATTCTTAAGTATAATAAGGGTAATCGGTTGCAAGAGAAAATTGGGCGAATATTATTAAATCGCAACATATTTTACCTACTTGGTGTTACAATAACCTGTAATTTTAAAAATTCAATGGAGATGGAGTCATGCATATTCCTGATGCATTCATACCGATCTGGCAGGGCGGGATCTACTGGATTATCGCCCTGGTATTTGTGATACTTGCCTTACGATGGGCAAAGAATGAGATGAGCGAGGAGAAGCTTCCCCTTGTGGCAGTCCTTGCCGCGGGAATCTTCGCACTCCAGTCATTCAATCTGCCGGTCTCTATGGGCACAAGTGGTCACCTTGTGGGAGGAGCACTTGCCGCTATCATTCTCGGCTCGCCGTTTGCAGCGGTGTTTATCCTTACCCTGGTACTGATTGTGCAGGGAGTCCTCTTCGGTGACGGGGGTCTCACAACCATGGGTGCGAACATCATCAACATGGGTGTGATAGGAGGGTTTGTTGGATTCTATTCCTTCAAAGGCCTCATGAAGATGACAAAAAGCATGCCGGTCTCTGGTTTTATTGCCGCATGGCTTGCCTGCCTTATCCCGGCGCTCGCATGTGCCATTGAGATGTTCCTGGCCGGTACCTTCCCCTTAAAGGAAGGCCTTCTTGCAATGGGAATCTACCATGCTGCGATCGGTGTGATTGAAGGTGTTGTCACGGTCGCTGCCATCTACCTGATCACCAGTGTCCGGCCGGATCTGGTGGATAGCGGGGTCAAACCTGCAGCCGGAGGTGCAAAAACAGCATGATCGATAATAAAACCTTTTTGATTGGCGGAATTATTGTTGCCCTCCTTATAGGTGTGGTTGCAGTTTTCCTTGCATCCGGAGATCCCGATGGCCTCGAGAGTACGGCCCTGATCGTTCAGGGGGATAAGACCCTTACCGGGGATACCCCGGCAGATGCTGAAATCCAGGAAGACCTGACCGGGAAATTCTCTTATGAATCCCCGATGCCGGATTACTCGCTTGGGGAGGCAATGGGATCGACAGGTGGTATTGTAGCCATTGTTGTCGGCACTCTGCTGGCCTTTGGCGTAGTGCTCGGGATCGCGTATGCGATCAAACTTGCCGGGAAACCGGTAAAACAGAACCAATAGACTTTTATTTTTTTCCGCGTATCCCCTATATTCATGCACCTTATCGAGACCCGCGATCTCTGTTATGTCTACCCGGGCAATGTCACGGCTCTGGACCATGTCAACTTCATCGCCCCGAGAAAGGCCCGCATTGCGGTGATCGGATCGAACGGCGCCGGAAAGAGTACCCTTTTCAAACACTTCAACGGTATCTTTCAGCCCTCGTCCGGTTCGGTTTTAATCCGGGGCGAGCCAATCACCAAGGCAAACAGGAAGGAGATCCGAAAGTTTGTTGGTCTCGTTTTCCAGAACCCGGACGACCAGATATTTTCCCCAACCGTCGAACAGGACATTGCGTTCGGGCCAACCAACCTCGGGCTTGACGAGGAGACGATCAGCCACCGGGTTCACGAAGCATTAAGGGTCGTCGGTATTGAGTACCTGGCCAATCGGGTCCCTCACCACCTAAGCGGTGGCGAGAAAAAGCGGGTTGCCATTGCCGGTGTGATCGCAATGGAACCGGAGGTGCTTGTCCTTGACGAACCTACGGCGGGTCTGGATCCCAAAGGTGTCGCCGATCTCAATGAATTTATTAACTCGCTCTCTTCAAAATACGGAATGACGGTGATCTTTTCGACTCATGATGTCGCCCTTGTTCCGGAGGTTGCCGATTTCATCTATGTAATGGATAAAGGCAGGATTATTGCCGCAGGAACCGTTGAAGAGATATTCCTTCAGCCGGATATGCTGAAATCTGTCCGCCTCGATGTCCCGGTCCTCCCGCGTCTGCTCCGTTCGCTCCAGGAAAACGGCGTCGAAGTCTCGATGGCTTATACCTATGCTGATGCAGAAAACGCACTCCTCCGTGCATTTGGCAAACGATCATGATCGAGGAACTCTTCCAGATCGAACGCGATGCCTATAAGGACAGCATTATCCACCGGATCGATGCACGGGTAAAGATTGCGATCTGCTTTGCCGCGGTAATTGCCCTTGTAGCGGTCCCGTATTCCACAATGGTCTATACGGTCGGAGCTTTGTTCTTTTGTTTTTTTGTGCTTCTCTGGTGCTGTACGCGGCTTTCGTTTATGATATATCTCAAGCGGGTCTGTGCGATTGTCCCGCTCTGGGGTATTATCATTTTTTTCCAGATTTTCTTAAAAAACAAATATTATACGGAGTACGATGTCCTCTATTCCCTGCCGTTTGGGATCAATATCTATGTCCAGTCGGTCGAGTTCGCATTTATCCTGCTCGTGAAGTTTGTCATCTGTATCTCGTTTATCATCCTGCTCTCTTCGACAACCAAGATGCCCGATATGCTTGAGGGTGCCGCCCGGATGGGGCTTCCTGCGGAATTTGCTCTTGCGCTTGGCATGATGATCCGGTACCTGTTTGTCTTTGGCTACATGTACCGGAAGATGAATGAAACTTTGCAGACGAAATGTTTCGATGCATTTGACCGGCACCTCTCATACCGGTACCGGCTCCGCCAGATTGGGTATCTTATCGGGACGATGTTCATCCGTTCATATGAGCAGGGAGAACGGGTCTATACAAGTATGCTCTGCCGGGGATATGGCAGGGACAGTTTCCTGTTTATAAAAAAGAAACCTCTTGGCAGGGGCGATATGACCTTCCTCTGCACTTCGATGGCAGTCATTGTTGTAATCCCCGTTACCATCTGGCTGACTTCATTCAGAATTTTTTGAGTACATTTTCCTGGACATTAGGAAAATCCGACTGGCTGCAACAGGAAAAGTACGGTTTTTTTTTAGGAAATTGTTTTTGAGAGCTTTTTAAAACAGGTATTCCGGATGAGACTCTCGTGGGATAAATCGTTATTGCCGCTCATGGAACCGATACCCGATCGGTCTGGAAACAATTCCCATTTTTAATACTCTGATTTTTATAGACGAAGTATGTTCATACAGTTTATTAATCATGATGAACCATGAAGTGGTAATTCTGTTCCTGTACTAAAAGGTCCGGGGATATTTAGCAGGGGCAGATCGATCCACGTATTGTGGTTGTACCATGAACTCAGCAGAATTGCGCAAGTTCCTCGTGCCAGAACTTGTCTTTGGAGCCGGGGCCAGGCATCTGGCCGGCCGGTACGTGAAAAATTTTGGGTCGAATAAAGTACTGCTGGTCACGGATGACGGCATAAGAAAAACCGGCCTGGTTGATGAGGTTTGTGCCGATCTCGTTCAGGCCGGTATCAGCGTAGAGATATTTTCTGATGTCATGTCCAATCCCCGTGCAGAGAATGTGATGCAGGGAGCCGATCGTTTCAGGACTGCCGGCTGTTCGGCCCTGGTCGCTGTCGGAGGCGGATCGGTCATTGACTGTGCAAAAGGCATCGGGATTGTATCATCGAATAACCTTCCCATCACGGAATTTGAAGGTGTAGACCGGGTAATCGTCCCCCCGCCGCCCCTGATCTGCATCCCGACAACCGCCGGATCGAGTGCGGATGTCTCGCAGTTCGCCATCATCAATGATTCAAAACGGAAAGTCAAGATTGCCATCATCTCAAAGACCCTTGTGCCCGATGTCGCGCTCATCGATCCGGAGACCCTCTTAACCCTTCCTTCCAGTCTTACCATTTACACCGGGCTTGATGTTCTGACCCATGCCATCGAAGCCTATGTATCCAATGCAAGTTCCCCCTTAACCGATCTCCATGCCCTGGAAGCAATACGGCTGGCTGTAAAGAATCTCGGGCCGGCAGTGAAATCGCCCCGGGACATTTCGTACCGCAGCGGGATGATGCTTGCAAGTCTCCACGCCGGTCTTGCCTTCTCCAATGCAAGTCCTTGGCGCCGTCCATGCAATGGCCCACAGCCTCGGGGGGATACCTCGATCTCCCGCATGGGGAGTGTAATGCCCTGCTGCTGGATACCGTCATCAGGTACAATTATTCCTCTGTACCGGAACGATACGATGATATTGGCACAGGCTATGGGATTTCCGGTAAAAACGGACAGCGCCGGATAAGCGGTGCGCGGTAATCTGTGACGGGATCCGCACCTTACGGGAGTCCCTTGGCGTTACTGCCACACTCGGATCCCTTGGCGTGAAAAGAGAAGTGATCCCGGTACTTGCAGAACATGCAATGCACGATGTCTGTATGGCCACCAACCCCCGGAACCCGAAAAAAGAGGAGATCGAGGCATTGTATGAATCCCTCCTCTGATATGCCGCAGGACCGTGAAACGCTCCGGGAACGGATCATCGGGATGGGAGAGACTTCGGTTCACAAGAGTTATTACCCGCTTCTCCAGCAGCGTCTTGCCGAACTGGAGCGGTTCCGGGCGCTCATCGATGAAACCCACGATATGATCCTCGTGGTAAAAGCGCCGGAGAATACCTGCGTGGAAGTAAACCATGCAGGCAGCGTCCAGCTCGGGTACCCTCCCGTACGACTTACGTGTATGGAGGTCTCTGCCCTTGTCGCACCGGAGAAACGTGAACAGTTCGTTGTGTTTTTGTCACGCGCTGCGGAAACCGGGGCACAGGAAAAGATAGAAACCACATTGTGTTCTGCACAGGGGCGGATGATCCCTGCGGAACTCTCCATCCATTTTGTGACGATCGATCAGCAGACCTACGGTGTGATTGTCGCCCGCGATATCAGCGAGCGGCTCCGGTACGAGCGGGCGCTCGTTGCAACCCAGAAAAAACTCAACCTGATCAATTCCCTGACACGGAACGATATCAAGAGCCAGGTTTTTATTATCCGGGCATATCTCGATGTGCTCAGGCAGATTGCACGGCATCCCGAAGAGGTAGCCATTCTCGAAAAGCTTTCTGTCACCACCAACGATATCCAGAACCATATCGACCTTGCCGAGAATTACCAGAAACTGGGTATCCACAATCCCAAGTGGCAGAACTTTTCCGAAGGTACTGCTCTATGCGATTTCGCACCTGCCCCCTATCCCGGTCACCCGGCTTACCCGCATGGACCATCTCGAAATCCTTTCCGATCCATTGCTTGAAAAAGGCCTTACCCACTTAATGGAATTCGTGTATGCCCATGGAGGGATGGCTGTGCCGATCCTGATTTCCCATGCGGAAGAAGAAAACAGTCTTTCCATCACGTTTGAAAAAGCCGGGGCCGGGATTCCTGTGGATCAACGGAAATCGGTATTTGTCTGGGCACCGGCAAAGACTTCGGGGCCAAACCTGTTCTTTATTAAGGAAATTCTCGATATGACCGGGATCTCCATTGCAGAGACCGGCGATGCAGAAACACTTCGGTTCATCATCCGGGTCCCAAAAGACGGATACCGGTTCCGCACCTAGACAAGAGCCGGAAGGATTGTATCCAGACAGACGGCAATCCTGTTTTTATGGGATCGCAAGGGTTTTTCTGCCCAAAATCCAATATTTATTGTGATAAATTCAGGGAATTTTTTTAATGATTTTTTAAGGGAGGTTACCTTTGACTGATTCCTACGATGCATCCCACATCACGATACTTGAAGGGCTCACACCGGTTCGCGAGCGCCCTGCCATGTATATCGGGAGCACCGACACCCGGGGGCTCCACCACCTTGTGTACGAAGTCGTGGACAATTCGATCGATGAAGCACTTGCAGGCTTCTGTTCCTTAATCTCAGTTGTCATCAACGGCGACGGATCACTGTCGGTAGAGGATAACGGACGGGGTATCCCGGTCGACACGATGGAAAAGAACCACAAGAGTGCGCTCGAAGTGGTACTCACCGTCCTCCATGCCGGCGGAAAATTCGACAAGGCCACATACCAGGTTTCCGGTGGTCTCCATGGTGTCGGGGTATCCGTGGTCAATGCCCTTTCGACAAACCTTTCCGCCCGTGTCTATCGTAACGGAAATATCTACGAGATGCATTTTGCAAAGGGCATCCCTACGGGGACCGCTCACGCAGCGTGAGGAAACGCTTGCCGAAGCGGTGATCCGGTACCAGCAGTGGTACGGCGAGCCGGCTCCCTTTGTCCGGAGTACCGGAACGACCGGCGGACAGCAGAACCTGCCGGAAGCCGGCGATCCGTCCCAGGGCACGTCCGAAGATCGCGTGCGGTTCTTTGCGGAAACAGGGTACGAAACTGACCGGGACACGGATTACCTTCAAGCCGGACCCGACCATCTTTGAAACGGTCACGTTCGATTACGATATATTAGCGTCCCGGCTCCGCGAGCTTGCCTTTTTAAATGCCGGCCTTACTATCAGGATCACCGACGAGCGGACCGGCACCCGTGCTTCGTACTGCACGGGCGGGCTCTCGGAGTTCGTGAAATACTTAAACGAAGGATCCGAATGCCTCCACGCGGTCCCGATAGATATCACCCAGAAAGATCCCGAGAACAAGGTGGAGATCGAGATCGCCCTCCAGTATACCACAGGATACGATGAAAAAACGTACTCCTATGTCAACAGCGTCAATACCCGTGAGGGAGGTACCCATCTCGAAGGGTTCCGGAGCGCGATTACCCGGGCCATCAACACCGGTGGCAAAACGCAACAACCTCATAAAAGAGAATGCAACCCTCACGCTCCGCGGCGAGGACGTCCGCGAGGGACTGACCTCGGTGATCTCGGTCAAGATGGCAAATCCCCCAGTTCGAGGGCCAGACCAAGATGCGCCTCGGGAACAGCAACATCAAGGGTATCGTGGATTCGCTCGTCTATGCGGCGCTCAACCAGTACTTCGATGAGAACCCGAAAGTGCTTGCCACAATTGTGGAAAAAGCTCTTTCTGCGGCAAAGGCCCGCGAGGCAGCACGGAACGCACGGGAACTTGCACGGCGCAAGAGTTCTCTTGAGAGCTCCGGCCTCCCGGGAAAACTTGCCGACTGCTCGGAACGTGATCCGGCAAAGAGCGAGATCTATATTGTGGAAGGGGATTCTGCAGGCGGCAGCGCAAAGCAGGGACGGGACAGGAAATTCCAGGCTATCCTCCCCTTAAGAGGCAAGATCCTCAACGTCGAAAAAGCCGGGGAGCACCAGATCTTAAAGAACGCCGAGATCCAGACACTCCTCTCCGCGATCGGGACCGGCGTAGGTGACAAGTTCGATATCGAGCGGGCACGCTACCACCACATTGTCATCATGACCGATGCCGATGTGGACGGTGCGCATATCAGGACGCTCCTTTTAACCTTCTTCTACCGGTACATGCCCAAGGTCATCGAGGCAGGGTATGTGTATATTGCCCAGCCTCCCCTGTTCCGCGTTTCAAAAGGAAAGGAAGAGAAAGTGGTTGTACAAGGAAGAGGAGATGAAGAAGGTCGCCGCTGCCATGGGCGATAAGGGCGTTTCAGTCCAGCGGTACAAGGGTCTGGGTGAGATGAACGCCCAGCAGCTCTGGGATACAACCATGTCTCCGGCGAACCGTATCTTCCTGCAGGTGACCATCGAGGATGCGATGGATGCAAACGAGATCTTCAAGACCCTGATGGGAAAAGACGTGGAAATCCGGAAGGATTTCATTATCCGTCATGCAAAGGAGGTGACGAACCTTGACATCTGATGAAAAGAACCACCCGGCCGAAGAAGCCCCCAGTAACCCACCGTGTCGAGCCGATCAGCATCGAGCACGAGATGAAGACGTCGTTTATCAACTACGCGATGTCGGTCATCATCAGCCGGGCCATCCCTGATGTCCGGGACGGCCTCAAACCGGTCCACCGCCGCTCGCTCTACGGCATGTGGGACATGGGAAACACATCCGACAAGCCCACCAAAAGAGCGCAAGGGTAGTCGGTGACGTGATGGGTAAGTACCACCCGCACGGCGACTCATCCATCTACGATACCATCGTCAAGATGGCCCAGCCGTTCAGTTACCGCCACATGCTCGTGCAGGGGCAGGGTAACTTTGGATCCATCGATGGGGACTCCGCGGCAGCGAGCAGGTACACCGAAGTGCGGCTCTTCCCGTACGCAGAAGCGCTCCTTGAAGATATCGACAAGGAAACCGTGGACTTTGTGCCAAACTACGATGAGTCGCTCAAGGAGCCGACCGTCCTTCCGGCCAAGATCCCGAACCTGCTCGTCAACGGTACCGATGGCATCGCGGTGGGTATGGCCACAAAGATGCCCCCGCACAATTTAAAAGAGGTCTGTGCGGCAGTATCTGCCTACCTCGATAACCCGGAGGTTACGGTCGAAGACCTCATGCGGATCATGCCCGGCCCGGACTTCCCGACCGGCGGCATCATGATGGGTGTCGAGGGTGTGAAAAACATCTATGCCACCGGCCAGGGCCGGGTCATTGTCCGCGGTGTCGCGGAGATCGAGGAATCTGAGAGCGGCAACCGCGGCGACCGGATCATCGTCACCGAACTCCCGTACCAGGTGAACAAGGCCCAGTGGATCAGCAATATTGCCGAGATGGTCAAGGAAAAGAGGATCGATGGCATCACCGATATCCGCGACGAGTCCGACAAGGAGGGCATACGGGTTGTCTTCGAGCTCCGAAAGGGCACGATGGCACCGGTAATTTTAAACAACCTGTACAAGAACACGGCGCTCGAATCCAGTTTCTGGACATCGAACCTTGCGATCGTCGATGGCCAGCCCAAGATCCTCAACCTTCACGGCCTCCTTGGTCACTTTGTCCAGCACCGGATCGAAGTGATCCGGCGCCGTTCCGAATTCGATCTCAAAAAGGCACAGGAGCGTGTGCATCTTCTCGACGGGTTGCTCCTCGCACTCGCACGGATCGATGAAGTGATCGCTGCGATCCGGGGATCCGATACGGTGGACAATGCCCGGCTCACGCTCATCTCCCGCTTCGGGCTTGACGAACCCCAGGCAAATGCGATCCTCCAGATGCAGCTGCGCCGCCTCGCGGCTCTCGAACAACAGAAGATCACCGATGAGAAGGCGGGTCTCATGGCCGAGATCAACCGGCTTACCACCCTCCTCTCAAGCGAGGCAAACATCAAGGACGAGATCCGGCGCGAGACCACCGAGATCTCAGAAAAGTTCGGAGACAAGAGAAGGACGCGGATCTCCAATGCTGCCGGAGATATCTCCACCTGAAGACTTAATCGAGGACAAGACCGTCCTTGTCTCGATCACCACGGCCAACTACATCAAGCGCATCGATCTCGACACCTACCGCAAGCAGCGCCGGGGCGGCAAGGGAATCACCGGCATGACCACCAAGGAAGAGGACTTCGTGGACTCGGTCTTTGTGGCCGGCATGAAGGACTATCTCCTCTGCTTCACGAACCTCGGCCGGGTCTACTGGCTCAAGGTCTACGAGATCCCCGAAAGCTCGCGGGTGGCAAAGGGCAAACCGATCGTGAACCTCTTGAACCTCCGGGAAGAAGTGGTCACTACCGTTATCCCGATCCGGGAATTCCGCGAGGACCGGTTCCTCCTCTTTGCGACAAAACTCGGGCAGGTCATAAAGATCCCGCAGACCGAGTTTTCCAACCCCCGTTCTGTGGGAACAAACGCCATCAAGTTACGGGAAGGCGACCAGCTCGTCGAAGTGATATCGACAAACGGTAATAACGAACTTGTACTTACCACCCGGTTCGGCCAGAGCCTGCGGTTCCACTGAAGAGACCGTGCGGACCTGTCAGAAGAAATGCATTCGGTGTGATAGGTATGAGACTGCGTGGCGGGGATACGGTCGTTGCCGTTACTCTCCTTGAAAAGGATCACCTGCTCACTATCTCCGATGTCGGTTTTGGGAAGCGCACCGATTTCGATGAGTTCCGCGGCCACGGGCGCGGTACAATGGGCGTCAGGAACATCTCGCTCGAACGTGATGCGGTCGTAATCATGTCGCGGGCGGTCTCGGATACCGATGAGATCGTGGTGATGACCGCAGCGGGCATTGTCATGCGTACCCGGGTAAGCGAGATCCGGATCATCGGGCGCGGCACCAAGGGCGTCCGGGTCGTGCGGCTTGACGAGAACGATAAAGTGGTCGGGGTTGCGATCGTGCAGCAGGAAGAGAACGGGGACGATACCGACAGTGCGCCCTCTCCTGATAACGGCAAGTCCCCGGAATAATCTTTTTGTTTTTATTCTGATTTTGCTTATTTTTAGAAATCTATTTGAAGTGCCTGTATGTAGGATCGACTACGGTTTTTATGTCCCCGCCCCGCGAACAGGCAATCTCTGAATTATACGGAGAGGTACTTCTCGTTCTCCTTATCGGGATTGCTGTTTTTTTGATGTCGGGATATCCGGAGGATTTGTGACGAACGCTTCTCCAGAAACCGCCCATATTTGCCGTTGACGTAAAATCCTGTCGAACTTGTACCGGGCGGGAATGCGATCAGCCTCGTTCACGGGAGCGGGGACCCGGTCGCGCTTTCCGGTGCGCCGGTACCCGGTTCACCGCCAGAAGTTATTTCACTCTTGAATCACCCATCCACGAAAAAATTGCGGTACTTCCTTCAGATGTTATGAGCGGGCGTCCCTGGGCACCGGGAGGAACTGCGATCCTGTTCTGTGATGGGTCTTCATTCCGGGTTACCGACTATCCGCAGGCCCTGCTGGAGGAACATGGCGGAAATGCGATACGGAATATGCCCCCGGGTACCTGGCTGGTTTACATCACGGATAAGTCCACCCGGGTCGTGGTCAATTCGTTTTCCGTGACCGTGTAGGATACCCTTATTTTCCCTGACGGGAAACCGGGTTTTCGGGTTAGGAAAATATGGCCCTGTTTCGGAAAACACTTCAGATCTCTACCCGTAAGGAAGGAGAGATAGTCAACATCAGTAACCCGGTTGCGGCACTTGTCCGCGAGAGCGGGATAACGGAAGGAATTGTCCACCTCTTTGTACAGCACTCGACGGCAGCACTGACCACGATAGAATACGAGTCCGGGGTGCTTGCCGATCTTTCCCGTGCCCTTTCGGTCTTTGCACCGGATTCTGCCGAATATGCCCATAATACGAAATGGGGAGACGGGAATGGCAGGTCGCATGTCAAGGCGGCGCTTGTCGGGCCGTCCCTTACGGTTCCGGTAGCGGACGGGAAACCCTGCTGCGGGACCTGGCAGCAGATCGTCCTCCTTGAACTCGATGTAAATGCGGGAAGGGACCGGACGGTTATCTGCACGGTGATGGGAGTTTCTTAATTAAAAATTTCAAAGGTCATCGGGATATAGTTTTTTCCTCTTTCGTCAACACCCTCTTCCTGAAATATCCAGATTAATAAATTAAAATGGAGTGAGAGATTTTTAAGATCAAAAAATATCTTCATAAATTCATTTTTAAAATAGCATCCATTGAGAAGACAATATACCGCAAAAAGCAGTTATCAGATCTTCTCGTAGTATTTCATCGACCCGCAGGCACCACACTTCCCGTCCACGACCATGTAATCGGGAACGGTCTCACCGCAGGTAGGACAGGTCACCGGTTTCCAGGCTTCCTTGATCTTTACCGGCACCCGCACCGTTTCGTACGAAAGAAGGCCCCTGCCGGCTTTGAAGATCGTTTCCTGGAGTGCAACGCCCATCGTGTGCTTGTTGAATTCAGGGCTGTTGGAAAACCACTTGTCAATGACCGGGAACTTCTTGATCTTTTCCAGGTCGACATAGACCCGCACTGCATCGGCAGTCGGATTCTCCGAGACCCGGTTCACAGTGATGGCAAACCTCCCGATAGGAAGTACCTTGAGCCGGCCGTTGCCGGTCGTTATGTGGGCAATTACCTGCGGGGCATCGGGCAGGCACTTCGGGGTCTCGCTGACCGCAAAGAGTTTTTCGTCAGGAGTAGCATGCAGGAGGTCAAGGGCATAGTCCACCATGAACGCACCGATCAAAAGACCCGGTGCGGGCGAGGAATGGAAATTCGCACAGCGGAGGAGGTAGGTTCTCACGGGCTCTTTCACGCCGCAGGCATCTATCCGTTCGCCAAAACCCTGTTCGTCTGCACGATGGTGTCCCTTATCCATGGGAACCGGTATGTTTCCCGGAAATAAACATGTTGGTCTTTGTAATTCTCCAAAGATAATATTGGATATAAATGTGGGGGAAAAAAGAGTTTGAGTCAGATCCCGACTATTTATAAAAAGAGAAATGGTAACTATTCAATATTTTATCTGTTCAACTCATTCATTTATTATTTTAGTGGTCGAATCACTCCCTTTGCCTCTTTTCGTAAGCGATGCCGGGTCGCCAATAGTTTTCTTCCGCAGTGTAGAGGCCTATAGAACCATCAGAGATCTATTACATAATGTTTATTATAACTGACACGATAGAATGCCGTATGCCCGAACTCAGGTTTGAGAATCCCCCGGGTGATCCGGGAGATTTGCCCACCGGCGAATCCAACCCCGATGTGGTGCGGTACATGAAGTGGCGGGAGAGCAGGAGGCCAAAGCTTACCTATACCTACCGGAGAGGGGTTACCTTGTCTCCGGAAGAGAAGCGCCAGATTGCATAAAAACATCCCGATAGTTTTTCCCTGCCATTCACGCGGAAGGCCCGCAAGCGGATAAGAGAGCAAAATGCCCGCTTTGGCAGTACATCCGCCGTTCGGTACGCGGGCCCAGACTGGATTTCATTGTACAGAAAATCCTAAAATAACTCTCCGGAGGTTTGTCCACCTTCCAGATATCCGGGGAATATTCGTTTTTTGGTCTGTAGTTCCGGATTATCCAAAACAACTCCCCCGCCCGAAAGGCTACCGCGGTATCCTAAAAAACGGTTGTGCCCGTTCGGTTTCCGTGAGAGTGTCCCTTCCCATCGTTTCCCCCGAAATGAGTGCTGTCTCTGGTACAGTCCCAAAACGAGGATCAGTCCCTCCGCATTGCCATCTCGACGGCAACCCGGAGCTGCCGGTCGTCAAACGGCTTGAGCAGGAAACCGTCGGGGGACTGTCCTGCGTGCCTGTTCGAGGATTGTCGGCTCATCATGGCCGGTCATATAGATGAACGGGATATCGGTACAGTGGAGGAGGTAATCGCCAACAACGATTCCTTCGTTCTGGCCGTGAAGTTCGATATCGAGAAGAGCAACATCGGGATTCGTATCCCTGATACAGTCCACGGCCGCACCGGCATTATCCGCATGTCCGCAGACAGAAAAGCCGAGGCTTTTGAGACGGATATCCAGGAGTTCGGCAAGCTGGCTGTCGTCCTCCATGTAGAACACTTTCAGCGGCCGGTTTTCATATCTCCTGTTTGAGATAATGTATTTTATTATAAAATAAATTTTATGTTATTTTGGCCCGGGGCGGCAAAGCAATAATTTTTCATCGGCAGCCACGGGTCTTTCACGGAAAAACCGCGGACATGAGATCCGGCGGAAAAAAAGCAGGGGAAATGGTTTTAGAGCAGCTCCCGGTGCCTTGACCCGGAACTTCTGCCAGAGCACGCGGCCCATGACACGGTAGTAAAATCCAGCTCGTCGGAAACTGGGGATATCGTGTCCTTAACATCTCCCAGGCCTATGTTGAGCGAGTCGCCGCCGAGCATGGTGACGAAATCACCCGGTTCTGGGTTTTCTCGGAGAACTTGAGGAGATCTGCCGGGCCAGCTGCTTCCGAAGTCAGAACGAGGTTCGGGAAGTCCACGATAAATGCCATGTCCCAGAGATCGCCGTGCTTTGTAAGGACCTCAAATGTCTTTTCGAAACGGCTTCTCGGTTGCGTCGCCTAACAGATGATCGATCGTGTTGCCCTTGTTCCAGAACTCGGGGCAAGGAACTCGTTGAGCTCCTCGATGACTTCTTTCGGGAGGTCGATGAGCTCGATACCGTACGCGCTCCGCATAATCGGACGAGAGCACCGCAAACCCGCCGGCGTTCGTGATGACAACTGCACGCTTGCCGCGGGGATAGCGCTTCGGGTGGGCGAGCATCCGGGCCGCAAGGAACGCACCGGTCAGCGGTGTGTTACCGCAATTACGCCGATTCCTGAACGCTTCCATGTACACCGTACGACCCGGAGAGCGAACCGGTGTGCGAGGATGCAGCGGCCGAACCTCTGCGGGAGGAGCCGGACTTGATGGCGATCACCGGCTTTGTCTTTGCTACATCGGCGACGACTTCCATGAATGCCTTGCCGTCATTGATCTGCTCGATGTACATGATGATGGCTTTGGTCTTGGGGTCTTTTTCCACGTAGCGGAGGTAATCGAGGAAGTCGAGGTCGCACTGGTTGCCTACCGAGATGACGTTCGAGAACCCGATGTTCTGCGCAAGGCTCCAGTCCACGACCGTGTTGATGATGGCGCCGCTCTGCGAGATAACGCGATGTTGCCCGGTTTTGGGACTGGTGGACGTACTTGTATCGATGCCGCGGGGCGGGACGATGATGCCAGAGTTCGGGCCGATGAGCCGGATTGTGGCCTTTTGCAATCTGGACGACCCGGTCCTCGAGGGCTTTACCTTCAGGTCCCATCTCCTTGAAACCTGCAGTAACGATGATAACCATCGGCACATGCTTTGCCCCGCACTCCTCGACAACAGCGGGCACATGGATTGCCGGGACGGTGATGACTGCCATGTCGACCGGCGCCGGAATCGCAGAAATGTTGGGATATGCCTTGAGCCCCTGGATCTCGGAACGCTTGTTATTGACCGGGTAGAGCTGGCCCGGAAGTGGAGCAGGTTGTGCATAACCGCGTACCCCATCTTGCTTGAGTCCTGCGAAGCCCCGATCACCGCAATAGAGCGGGGATTAAATATTCTATCGGGACCGGGACCCGCCTTTGCCTCCCTTCTGGTGACGGTGTCGGTCACGATCACGCGGGCGTCCACTGCACAGGCACCGGACTCATAGAGCCTCAGCGGGTTGATATCGAACTCGACAATATTCTCGTTCTCATCGAA
>Ga0268356_10445_pt1 | contig 40027 bp, 38 predicted proteins | sample BioMet10_FD_194415 | JGI IMG/M metagenome (GOLD analysis project Ga0268356, IMG submission 194415) | Sewage microbial communities from Oakland, California, United States - Biofuel 10 (PacBio Assembly) | ecosystem: Engineered > Wastewater > Sewage > Unclassified | place: USA: California | collected...
TCGTCCAACCCCTTTGGTGGCACCTCGCTCGAGCGCCTCTGCCGCGCCCTCGCATTGCGTCTCGACCTCAAAGCCTGCACCGCAGCTCACCCCCATCGTCGGCGACACCTTTCGTACGCTCGCCCCTCACGTCACGGAAGAGCCGTTCCGCACGCTCGTGGCCGACGTCGACGCCAATGCGGAGAGGCTCGCCGAGGTCGCCGCGGGTACGCGCGATCTCCACCCCTTCGTGAGCACGACCGTCGCCATCGACCAGATCGAGGGTGGGAGCGCCGCGCCAAACGTCATGCCAGGTAACGTGAGTGCCACCATCAATCTACGTCTTCTCCCCGAGACGTCCATCGAGGATGCCCTCTCGCTCGTGCAAGACGCCGTAGATGACCCCGGCATCGCCATAGAGCTCGTTCATGCCACCCCGGCAGGACGCGTCGACTCGGTGGATGGTGCGGGATACGCCGAGCTCAGGGAGGTTTTCGAGCACTATTATCCCGACGTGGTCGTGGTGCCGTCCTTTGTCTGCGGCGGCACCGACGCCATTCGGTACGAGTCCGTCTGTGACTCGGTGCTCAGGATGTCCCCGTTCAGACCACAGCCCGAGGAGGAGACGCGAGGCGTTCACGGCACCAACGAGCGCATTTCTCGACGAACGTATGCCCAGGGCATTCGCGTGCTCGTCTCGCTTCTCGAGCACACGGTCCTGTAGGGAAGGCCCAAAGCTGAAAACGGCCTTTGGAGAACATGTCCACTTACAATCCCCTGTCAAAAGTACGCTAGTATAGGTGCTTGGTAAAAGAGACGACCGCTAGGAATCACGTGTCTGAGAAGTCCGAGCACCTAAAGACCGATCTGAAGAACATGGTCGACTCGGATGCAGAGCAGCTGCAGTCCGAAGGGAGAGCTGCGGAACTCGAGGGAACGCCCGACAATCCCTCTCACCGCATCCTCACCCTTGCCAATCTCATCACGTTCTGTCGCTTGGCACTCACCATCGCTTTTCTGCTCATGTTCGCCACGGGCGAGGACCGCTACCTCGCTCTCACCTTCTACGCCGTCGCGGCCCTCACCGACTTCCTCGATGGCAAGGTGGCCCGCGCCACCCATACCGTGAGCTGGGTCGGAAAGATCATGGACCCGGTCATGGACCGCGTGCTTCTCTTTGCGGGCGTTCTCGGGCTCATGCTCACCGGAGAGCTTCCCCTGTGGGTCGCCGCCTTCGTCATCATACGAGACGCCTACCTCGCCTGGGGCTCCTGGTTCCTTCAGCGCTATCGCCGTCGTCCCGTTGACGTCGTCTATATCGGAAAGGTCACCACCGCCCTTCTCATGGTCGGCTTCTGCGACCTTCTGCTCAACCTGCCCGTCGTCAACGGCCTGGGCATCACGACGGCGAGCTGGCTGCCCGGCCTCAACTCGACACCCTCCGCCGTCGGAATCTTCTTCGTATATGCCGGTCTGGTATGCTCCGCAGCCACCGCCATCATCTACACCCGCGAGGGTTTCGCCATCCGCAACGCCTGGCGTGCCAAACAGGAGGCAACAAAAGGTGAGTAGACGCTACCGCCAGGTCTCTGCCGCTGCCGCGCTCGTGATCGCGTTCATCTTTTTTGCAACGCTCGCTCCCGTGCGGGCCCTTGCCGTCGACACCGAGCCTGACATCTCGGAGGCGCAGTGCGCCATCGTTGTCGACAGCGCCGGCAACGTGCTTTGGAGCAAGAACGCGGACCAGGAGATGTCCATGGCCTCGATCACCAAGGTCATGACCGCCGTCGTTGCGCTCGAGTCGGGCATCGACCTCGACTCGACCTGCACCATCTCCGACGTCGACCTCGGCTCGGACTCGCAGACGGCGGGCTTCACCTCGAGCGACACCCCCACCATGCGCCAGCTCCTCCAGGCCATGCTCGTCTATTCGGGTAACGATGCCGCACTCAACGTCGCCATCAACGTGGCTGGTTCCGAGGACGCCTTCGTCGACCTCATGAACGAGAAGGCCGCGGAGCTCGGCATGACCCACACGCACTTCACCAACCCCCACGGCCTCTATGACGCGAACCACTACTCCTGCGCGTCCGACCTCGTCACCCTTGGTCGCTATGCGCTCGAGAACTTCCCCTTCATCGCAAGCACCGTACGCACGACCTCCATCACCCTCCCGATCGGCGGTACCCAGAAGACCCTCAGTTCCACCGATGACCTCATGGGCGTCTACGAGGGCATGCTCGGCATCAAGACCGGATACGTCGACAACCAGGCCGCCTTCCTCGGCGCATGTCGCAGGAACGGCGTCACGCTCTACACCTGCGTGCTCGGCTGCTCGACGACGTCGGGAAGGTTCACCGACACCGAGGCGATCCTTGACTGGGCCTACGACAACTTCGTGGATCGGCCCGTCTCGTCTTCGAGCTGGGTCATCGACGTGCGGCCCTACGCCTTGAACTTCGGACTCTCCACGGTGACGCATGCGGTGGGCACGACCTCGATAAACGTCTGGCCCGATGGTGACGCGCTCTCGTACTCCACGGTCATGGCACGCTCCGACAAACTCCTCGACTCCAACCAGATGGCGGGAAGCACGACCTGGTCGCAGGGAGGCAGACCCTCGGGGACGGTACGCTACTACACCTCTCTCGTGTTTGACGACGTGCCTTCCTTCAACATCTTCGCGCTCCCGCTCTTCATGAACACCTCCACGCTGGGAGCAGCCGCATGACGGAGAGGTCATCCTCGCGGACGGGCATCCTCTACCACGAGCACGTCTATCTCGGCGCGACGTTTGACGCCTCCGCTGACGGCGACCTGCTTGTTCCCGCATCGTACGCGGGCGAGACAAGCGTCGACCACGCCAGAGACGGCGCCCTTCTCGCCGACCTCACCGGCTTTACCTTCCTGCTCGTTTCCGGACATCCCGCAGGGTCGCTCTGCGACGCCGCGTTCTGTGCGGAGAGAACCGAGCCGGGCGGTGCGGGCTACACGCCCGCGCTCACGGGGGAGGGGACCGTCTCTTCCATTCCCCTCGTCGCCCGGACGGGGGCGGGTGAGTACGTGGTTCTCGACGCCAGCAGGCGCGGACCGGTGCTTCACGGATGGCTCTCGTTCCTCGCGGGCGTGAGCAAGGACGGCTACGCCCCCTACGAGGACGTCGAGCTCGAGGATGCCACGGAGATGCTCGTTGCGCTCCTGGTCGTGGGGTCCGATGCCCGCCGGATCCTCTCCGACTACGTCCCCGACGCCTCCGAGCTCCCTTCGCCTCGCCAGATTCGTCGCTGCATGCTCGATCGCATCTCGACGTTTGTCATCGGCCTTCCGGACGTGGCAGGCACCCAGCCCGGCTACGTGCTTCTCGTCTCTCCCCAGTCGGCCGTCGGCCTCTGGCGAAGTCTCCTCTCGTTTTCTGGCGTCGAGCCCGTGGGGCACGACGCCGTGTCTTCGATGCTGGAAAGCGACCTTCCCTGGGGCGGCCTTCTCGCAGAGCGAGGGGTTGTAGAAACAAGCCGAGACGAGCTCTCGTGCTGGCACCTCCTCCGGGAGGGAAGCGACTTCGTCGGGGAGCGCGCCCTTTCGTAGCGAAGGCTCACCTGCGTTTTCTTAGGAATCGGAGCAGTTTATGGAGCATGATTTCTCGACTCGCGTCGACCGCAGGGGCAGGGCTCCTCAAAGTGGGAGTCAATGCTCGCCGACAACCCCACGCCCCCCGAAGGGGTCGTGCCCCTCTCCGTGGCAGACATGGAGCTCAAGAACCCGCCCGAGATCAAGCGCGCCCTTCACACGCTCATCGACACCACCGTCCTCGGCTACACCGAGCCCACCAAGCGCTTCTTCGACGCCTGCGTAGGCTGGCAGGAGTCCCGCCACGCCTGGCATCCAAGCACCGAGTGGATCGTGACCTCCCCGGGCGTCGTTCCCGCGTTCTTCAACGCCGTCCGCTGCCTCACGCGCAAGGGTGACGGCATCATCATCCAGCCGCCCGTCTACTATCCGTTCAAGATGGCCGTGGAGGAAAACGGGCGAACGCTCGTGGAGAACCCCCTCAGACTTGCGGGCGGCCACTACGAAATCGACTTCGACGACCTCGAAGCCAAGGCAGCGAACCCCGCAAACAAGATGCTCATCCTCTGCAGCCCGCACAACCCCGTGGGCAGGGTCTGGTCTGCCGACGAGCTTCGCAGGCTCGTGGACATCTGCGTCTCCAACGACATCTTCATCGTCTCCGACGAGATTCACGACGACCTCGTCATGCCCCATCACGAACACACCACGATCATGCGCGTCATGAGACCCGATGAGTACGGCCACGTGCTCGTATGCACGGCTCCCTCAAAGACCTTCAACCTTGCGGGATGTCAGGCCTCCGTCATCTATGTGCCCGACGAACAGGTCCGCACGCGTTTCTCCGAAGGCTTCTCGCGGCTTGCGATGTTTGACCTCAACGCCTTTGGCTATGCGGCCACCATAGCCGCCTACGAGGAGTGCGCCAGCTGGCTCGACGAGCTCATCGAGGTCATCGAGACCAACTACGAGCACCTGCGCGACTGGGCGGCCGCACGTCATCCCGAACTCTTCGTATTTCCGCTTGAGGGAACCTACCTCGCTTGGGTAGACTTCAGGGCATGGGGGCTGCATGCCAAGGATCTCGAGGCTTTCATGAGGAAAGACGCGCTCCTCTGGCTGGATGAGGGATACGTGTTTGGCGAGGCGGGCACCGGCTTCGAGAGGTTTAACCTCGCGTGTCCGACGAGCGTGATCGACGAGGCGCTCGAACGTCTCGAGGAGGCGGCCTCCAGGCGGGGCTTGGGAACCAGGGCGGGGGAGTAGACGACATGAAGTACGCGATAAATGCGCTTGGCGCGCCGGACTCGGTGGGACCCTACTCGCAGGGAACCACTGCCGGCCGTCTCGTCTTTGCGTCGGGACAGCTGGCCATCTCTCCTTATGACAGCCATAGGCTCGTGGAGGGCGGCATCGACGAGCAGACCGACAGGGTCATCGACATCATCGAGACCATCCTCGCCGCAGCCAGCTGCTCTCTCGCCGACATCGCCCAGACCACCGTCTACCTTGCGGACATTCGCGACATGGATGCCATGAACGAGGTCTACAGCCGTAGGTTTCCCTCGCCCGCACCTGCGCGAGCGGTCGTGGCCGTATCGGGACTTCCCATGGATGCGCTTATCGAGATGGACTGCGTCGCCTGCAGGTAAGCGGTATCATAGAAAAGCTAATCGCGTATTCGAGGGGAGTGCTTCATGCCCGAAAACGACTTCAACACCAACACCGGGGCAACCCAGATCTTTCATATGCCTTCCGCAGACTCCACCATACCCGACCTCCTAGGCGCGGATAAGCCCTCTCATCCCACGCTCACCATCGTCAAGGGGCCACAGATCGGAGAGACCTTCGAGCTCGACAGCCCCGTCATCACGCTCGGCCGCGACGTCAAGAGCAGCGTATTCCTGAACGACATGACCGTCTCTCGCCACCATGCGCGTATGGACCTCGCCAACATCTCCGCCGGCTTCGCCACCGTGGAAGACCTCGGATCGCTCAACGGCACCTGGGTCGACGGCGCCATCGTAAGCAAGTCCACGCTTCGAGACGGTTCCACCATCCAAATCGGCACGTTTCGCATGGTGTTCCACACCAATGCCAGGCGCAGGATCAACACCGAGGGCTAGTGATGCCGAGCACGGGCTATCTGACCATAGGCAAAGTCGTAAAGAGACTCCAGCCGCAGTACCCAGACCTCTCCGTGTCGAAGGTCCGTTATCTCGAGGACGAGGGACTTCTCAACCCGTCGAGAACCCCCGGCGGTTACAGGCTATACTCCCAGCGTGACATCAAGCGTCTCGAGTCCATTCTCTACCTGCAGAAGAATCGCTTCCTTCCCCTCTCCGTGATCAAGGAGGAGCTCGCGCGCAACGAGTCGGGCCACGCGTCCGCCGCACCAGACGCCATCAGCGCCGACGTCATCTCGCTTCCCGTCGACGACGATGAGATCACGGGCAAGCTCCACCCCATAGACCGCATGCCCGAGCTCGTGGGAACGTCGGTGAGCTTCGTGCGCCAGCTCTCCGAGGCGGGCGTCATCACGCTCAAGCGCTCTCCCCATGGCCGCGACCTCGTGGACGGCAAGGACTTCAGGCTCATCCGCGTCTGCGACGAGCTGCAGCGCTTTGGGATCGGGCCCAAGAACCTCCGCCAGTACGTCACCGCCGCCAACAGGGAGTCTGCGATGTTCGAGCAGGCGCTCGTGGTCTACGCCAAACGCAGCAGGGGAGCGGGCGGCGAGGCTACCGACGAGGGCAGAAGACGCTTCGACGATGCGTTTTCGCGCATGCTCGGCCTCACCAACTCGGTGAGGGGAGAGCTCATCAGGCGCCGTGTGGGCGAGTCTTTCAAAGACATGGGCGCATAGCGAGCGGGGCGCCCGCAAAGTATACGCAAGCGAGAAAGGACATCGTGTGTCTGATTTTGATTATGAGGGCCATGTCATCAGCATTCCCGACTACCCCGAGCCCGGCGTCATCTTCAAGGACATCACGCCGCTCTTCGACGATCCTGCATGCCTTGTAAACCTTGTCGATGACATCTCCGACCACTTCATGCACCAGGGCATCACCAAGGTCGTCGGGGCGGAGGCCCGTGGCTTCCTCGTCGGGGCGCCCGTTGCCTACAAGCTCGGCGTTGGCTTCGTTCCCGCCCGCAAGCCCGGCAAGCTTCCGCGCGAGACCTTCTCGCAGACCTACTCCCTTGAGTATGGCACCGACGAGCTCGACATACACAAGGATGCCCTTGCGCCCGACGACAGGGTGCTCATCGTCGACGACCTCGTGGCCACCGGCGGCACCGCCATCGCCACGGCAAAGCTCGTGGAGCAGTCCGGCGCCAAGGTCGCCGGCTTCTCGTTCATCCTCGAGCTCTGCTACCTCAACCCCCGCGATCTGATGGCCAAGGACTACGACGAGGAGGTCTACACCCTCATCAAGGTCAGGTAGCCTGTCGTCCCGCGCACCTTGGAAGGAAGCGGAAGTTTGAGGTACGAAGAGAGGATCACGCTCCGGGACGGCAGAGGATGCGTGCTGAGGGATGCGCGCGAAGAAGATGCAGCAGAAGTGCTTGCCAGCTTCAATCTGACGCACTCCCAAACGGACTTCCTGTTGACATACCCCGACGAGAACGAATTCGACCTCAAGCGGGAGCGGCAGTTCCTGGCAGAAAAGGAATGCAGCCCCGATGAGATCGAACTCTGCGCGGTTGTGGAAGGGCACGTCGTCGGGTGCGCCGGCATCGAGGCAGTGGGAAGAAAAGACAAGGTCAAACACCGCACGGAGTTTGGGATCAGCATTGAGAGGGACTTCTGGGGGCTGGGTATCGGCCGAGCGCTCCTGGAGGCTTGCATCGAATGTGCTCGTCAGGCGGGTTACCTCCAGATGGAACTGACCGTTGTGGCGGACAACGCCTCTGCGCTGTCGCTCTATAGAAAAGCGGGTTTCGTGGAATACGGTCGAAACCCAAGGGGGTTTCGTTCCCGCACGGGCGGCTGGCAGGAGATCATCCTCATGGGCCTTGCGCTCGGGTAGCCAAGCAATTCCTCCCGGATCACAGGGGGACCGACCGACAGGTGCTTGCCTCGAGCGCCTGTCGGTCGGTCCTGCTTTGATGGTGGGTTTCGTGAACGCACCCGTTCTGCGCTATCCTAAAGAACGTGATGGAAACGAACCGCTAGGGAGTAACCAGCATGCCAACCAACATCACGAGAAGGTCCCTCTTCGTGGCCGCTGCCGCCTCGGCCACATGGCTCGGTCTCATGCCGCGCATGGCTTTCGCCGACCCCACGAGCACGGAGCTTCAGGCCCAGCTCGACGAGGCACGCTCGCAGCTCGACACCATGGGCGACAACCTCTCATCCATGCAGGCAAACCTCGCGACGGCGGAGGCGACCCTCGAAGACACCAAGACCCAGATCATGGACACGCAGTCGCAGATCGATGAGACCCAGACCCAGCTTGACGACAAGCGCACGGAGCTGAGCGACAACATGCGGAGTTCCTACAAGTCCGGCTCGACCTCCATGCTCGACTTCGTTCTTGGCGCCACGAGCGCAGAAGACCTCGTCAGCCGCATCTACTACATGGATAAGATCTCCGACTCGCAGGCCTCGGCCATCGAGAGCGTGAAGGAGCTGGGCGACCAGCTCGCCCAGCAGAAGACGCAACTCGAGGACAAGCAGGCCGAGCAGGAGCAAAACCTCGCAGACGCCCAGACGAGCATCTCCGACTACGAGACCGCCGTGGCGCAGGCGCAGTCGTACTACAACGGCCTTGACAGCCAGGTTCAGCAGGCCCTCGCCGCGGAGGCAGCCGCAGCGCAGGCTGCCGCGGCAACGACGAGCACCGGCACCACGACCACCACATCCACGACGAACTCCGGCGTCAGTACGGTCGTTGGTACGGTCGAGACCACCAAGGATGCAAACAACGCATCATCGTCCGTCTCCGACTCCGAGAACGGCTCCTATGACGCCTCCTCCTCGAGCAGCATAGTGTCAAACGCCGAGCAGTTCATCGGCTGGCCCTATAAGTGGGGCTGCTACGGTACCAACATGGGTGGCTTCGACTGCTGCGGCCTCGTGGCCACCGCCTATCACCTCGCGGGCTACTCCACGCCCTATGCCACCAACGTCCCAGGCCTCATGTCCTGGGTCAAAGGGCACGGCAACTGGAAGGACTGCAGCCTCTCGAACTACTCGAGCGTCCTCTCCGCGGGAGACATCATTTTCTGTTCCACGGGACACGTCGCCATCTACGCCGGCGGAAGCAAGATGATTCACGCGCCGTCCCCAGGAGGCTACGTATGCTATGCCACCGTCTACGCCTGCATCGGCGGCGGTTTCGGCGGCTAAGGGCTTGTTCGTGGCGCATTCGTGCAGAACGCTAACTATGGAGTATCATTTGGGAGAATGTGACGTCCTGTTCTGCGTGCGGGGTGTCTATAACGCCAAGCACCGCCCGATCTGAGAGGGGCAGACAACATGACAAGGCACAACATCTCACGAAGAACCCTGCTCGCGTCGACAGCCATTGCCGCCACGTGGCTGGGTCTCTTTCCCCAGAGCGTCTTTGCCGATACGCAGTCCGAGCTTGCGGCCGCCTCGGAGCATCTCGACTCGCTGGGAGCGCAGCTCTCGAGCCTTCAAGACCAGCTGGACACCGCAACGGCCGACCTCGAGTCCACGGATTCCGCAATCGACAGCAAGCAGCTGGACATCGAGTCGACCCAGACCGAGCTCGACGCAAAGCGCCAGGTGCTCTCGGATCGCATGCGTAGCTCCTACAAGTCCGGCTCCACGAGCTTCATGGACTTCGTCCTCGGCGCCACGAGCGCAGAGGACCTCGTCAGCCGCATCTACTACATGGACAAGATCAACGAGTCCGATGCCGATGCCATCGACAACGTGGTCACCTTGGAGGCTCAGCTCGAGCAGGAGAAGTCCGAGCTCGAGACCCAGCAGGCCGACCAGCAGGCGCAGGTCGACTCCATGCAGTCCCAGGTGGACGAGTATCAGTCAGCGGTCGCCGAGGCACAGACCTACTACAACCAGCTCGACGCCGAGGTGCAGGCCGAGCTTGCGGCACAGGCCGCGGCCGCTGCGGCGAGCAACGTGGGTACGGTGGTCAACGCGATCACGACCAGTCAGACAGGCCAGGATCTCACGTCCGGCTCGACGGGAGGCTCTGGCTCCTCGTCAGGCAGCTCCGGCGGTGGCTCGAGCAGCGGCTCTGGATCGTCCGGCAGCGGGTCAGGCTCCTCTGACAGCGGTTCTGGTTCGTCCGGCAGCGGGTCAGGCTCCTCGAGTGGTGGTGCCTATCCCAATTGCGGCGTCTCGTCTGCCTACTCCTGTCTCGGCTATCCTTACGTCTATGGTGGAGCTAGCCCGAGCGTTGGCTTTGACTGCAGCGGACTTGTCTACTATTGCTTTGTTGGCGCGAGGCAGGGCACTGCGGGAACCATCGGCAGGGCCATCCAGGCCGCAGGTCTCTGGAAGGACAACAGAGACGACCTCGTAGCTGGCGATGTCCTCTTTACGAGATCAAGCTTTGATCACATCGCCATCTACGTCGGCGGCGGGCAGATGATTCAGGCGGCAAACCCCACCAGGGGCGTCTGCCTCGATTCCATCTATGGCTACTCCTACTACGGCGGCGGTCCGTTCAGGACGTAGGCGGTCCATGCCCAAGGTTCGCTCGGACGAAAACATCGTCTCGAGGCGCTTCTCCCGACGCTTCCAGATACGTTTGGTCATCGAGGGCGCCCTCATCGGCGTCCTTGGCGGGGGCATCGTCGCCCTCTACCGGCTCGCCTTGCGCTGCGCCGAAGAGGGCCTACGCGCCGTCACGTCGCTCGCCTCGGGAAGCCCCCTGGGCATGGCGCTCTGGTTCGCCGTCCTCGCCGTCATTCTCATGGTCGTCTCACGGCTCCTCCTCTGGGAGCCGTACACGCAGGGGAGCGGCATCCCCCAGGTTGACGCCGAGGTCATGGGCCGCATCGACATGCCCTGGCACCGTGTCATCACGGCAAAGTTCGCAGAGGGCGTGCTCTGCGCCTTTGGCGGGCTTTCTCTTGGGCGCGAGGGACCAGCGGTGCAGCTTGGCAGCATGTCTGCCAAGGCCGTCTCGAAGGTCCTCAAGAACGGTAGGGGAGAAGAGCGGCTCCTCGTTACCTGTGGAGCCGCTGCCGGAATGTCCGCGGCATTCCACGCGCCACTCACGGGTGTCCTCTTTGCCGTGGAGGAAATACATAAGGAGTTCAGCGCCCCGCTGATCGTCTGTGTCATGACGGCGTCGGTGGTGGCCGACTTTCTCGTGTCGCAGGTGCTCGGCGTGTCTCCCGTCATCACCCTGCGCTTCACGAGCGACCTTCCTCACATCGACTACCTTCTCGTCGTGCTCATCGGCATCTACTGCGGTCTGCTCGGGTCTGTCCACAACAAGGGGATGTTCTTCTGCCAATCGCTCTACGAGCGTATCGACAAGCATCTTCCCTATGCGCGGCTCGCTGTTCCGTTTGCGCTCGCAGGCGTAGTCGCATTTACGTTTCCGCAGCTCCTGTGCGGTGGAGATGCCATCATGGACCTCCTGGCGCAACCGGGGGCGCTCGCTGGGGCAACGATTCTTGCGCTTCTGATAGGGAAGTACCTCTTTACCACGATCTGCTTTGCCTCCGGGGCCCCAGGTGGCACACTCTTTCCGCTGGTGGTCATGGGGTCGCTCTCCGGTGCCCTCTTTGGCATCATGGCATCGACGTTCTTCGGATTTCCGGATGCCTACGTCGTGAACTTCCTGCTTCTTGGTGTGGCCGGTCTCTTCTCAAGCGTCGTTCGGGCGCCGGTGACGGCCGTCGTCCTCTGTTTCGAACTCTCCGGCTCGCTCGACGCGCTGCTCTCGGTTGCCATAGTCTCGATCGTATCGTACGTGACGGCCAACATCCTGCGCGTCGATCCGTTCTACGACCATCTGCTGGCACGTCTTCTCGGCGTGACGCCGGACGACTCGTCCGTAAACGGGATGCCTGGCGAGAAGGTCCTCAAGGAGCATCACGTGGGGACGGGCTCAAAGCTCGACGGGGCGCTCGTGAAGGACGTTCCGTGGCCAAGCGGGGCGCGCATCGTCACGATCGAGCGCGCCGGGCAGGAGATCGTGCCCACGGGCGACACGCCTCTCATGGCACTCGACGTGCTGCTCATTATCATGGGCACCGACTACGAGGACGATGTGGAGCTCAAGCTCAAACAGCTGTGCAGGCCAGGCATCAACGGTCGCTGGGCGCCGAGTAACCCCATGCGAGAGGGAGCGAGGGGGAGTCGGCACAGCGATTTCGACTTCCTCTCTACTTTACATAAGATATATTATCACGGTTTTATGAGAGGGACGGCGCACGACTGCACCAGGCACTTTGGGACGAGGAACATCGACGGTGCTCGAGCCATGGCGTGCAGCCATCCGCAGATGTGCTCGATCGCCCGGACTTCCCACTCCAATGTCCCATAAGGCGCCGAGAGAACTTCCACCGTCTAGATTGCAATGGCTTAGAAAGCCTCTCAGCGCCTCGTTTACCAGCGGTTATACAGAGCTTTAAAAACGACGGACACCGTAGGGTCTTCCGCCGGAATACGACAGATGCCTCAGTGTCACCATCAGATGGCGACCTATCAAGATACGAACGTATGTTCTGTTTTGAATTTAGCCCTCGATTGGCTGTCCGAGATAGGCAGCCACGCTCGTTGCCGCTATGGCCCCGTCAGAGGCTGCCGTGACAATCTGCCTGAGGGATTTGCTTCGTACGTCACCAGCGGCAAAGAGGCCTGGCACCTGCGTGGACATGCGCTCGTCGGTGACTACGTGGCCCGTCTCGTCAAGCTCCACCATGCCCGAGACCAGCGACGTCGCGGGAACGCGACCGACGAAGACAAAGACGCCAAAGGAGCCCTCGTCATACCTGTCGGTGCGCACCTGACCCGTGGTCTTCGTCGCGAAGGCTGATCCACGAGAGGAGCTCTCCCCCGCCGACGGCTACGAGAGTGGTGGTAAACGCCATCGTGACCTTGGGATTCTCCTCGAGCTGACGGGCGACGGAGGCCTGGGCGCGCAGATGGTCCTTGCGAACGACGAGAACCACCTCACTCGCGAAGCGCGTGAGGAAGAGAGCCTCCTCGCAGGCCGAGTTTCCGCCCCCCCACGACGTAGACACGCTTGCCCCTGTAGAACATGCCGTCACAGGTGGCGCAGTACGAGACACCGTGTCCCGCAAAGCGCTCCTCTCCGTCAAACCCCGCTCGGCGCGGCGTGGCACCACCGGCAAGAATCACCGACCGTGACAGATACTCCGCACCAGAGGACGTCACACGGAAGTCTCCCGTATTGGGATTGACGGCTATCGCCGACACGCGCTCCATGGCAATCGAGCCGCCGAGCTCCTCGGCCTGCGCACGCATGGCCTCTACGAGCGTATAGCCATCGACGTGCGGAACGGCGGGATAGTTGTCCACCTCGCTCGTGAGTATGACCTGACCGCCCACCGCCTCCTGCTCCAGCGTGATGGCGTCTAGAAGCGATCGTGACGCATAGAGAGAGGCAGTAAGACCCGCCGGGCCACCACCGATGATGACAAGGTCCTTCTTCACGACGTCCTTCATCGCTCCCCCTTCGACAGATTAGATAGTAAAAGGGTACCCACATCATCGCAATCTAGTCCGTCCACGATGCGCACACCTACCACACGCAAAGGGGCCGAGAACCCATACGTGGTTCTCGGCCCCTCATCAAAGCGCCAAAATGCGTCAGACGCCTATTTCGTTGCGTCCTTCTCTTCCTGTGGCATGGGAAGAATGAGGTTGAGGATGATGCCCACGATCGTAGAGGTCGCCATGCCTGGCAGCGAGTAGTTGCCGAGGGGGATCGAGATGCCCGAGGTTCTCCATGCCCACGCCGAGAATGATGACGACGGAGGCGATCATGAGGTTACGGTTGACGTCGAAGTTGACTCCGTTGGCCACGAGCATGCGCAGGCCGTTGGAGGCGATGAGACCAAAGAGGAGCAGGCAGACCCCACCCATGACGGGGCTTGGGATTGACTGGATGAGCGCCGCGAGCTTGGGGCAGAAGCCACCCACGAGGAGCGCGAAGCCCGCCGCATACCAGAAGATCTGCGTGGCGTAGACGCGCGTGACGCTCATGACGCCGATGTTCTCGGCATAGGTGGTCGTCGGGGGGCCGCCAAGAAAGCCGGAGATAATCGTGGAGATGCCGTCACCGCAGAGCGAGCGCGGAAGCATGTCCCGATAGTCCTTGCCCACGATCTCGCCAACGGCGAGGAGGTGACCGATGTGCTCGATGATGGTGACGAAGGCAATCGGCCCGATGAGAATGATGGCACCCCAGTCAAAACGAGGAGCAGAGACGTTGGGCAGACCAATCCATGCAGCGCTCTCAACGCCGGAGAAGTCTACGAGACCGAGGGCGAGGGAGACGAGATAGCCGGTGACGATGGCGAGAAGCACCGGCACCGTGCCAAGGAGGCCGCCACGGCTCGAAAAGACCACGGCCGCGATGAGGGTGATTCCCGCAACGATGGCGCCGATGCCATAGAAGACGCTGCTGCCGTCGGCAGCGGTGGTCTGAAAGGCCATCTTCACCGCAGTGGCGGAGAGGCCGACACCGATGACCACCATGACCGAAGCGACGAGTACGGGCGGGAGGACCCTGTTAAGCCAGCCCGTACCCACGAGCTTGATGATACCGGCGACGATGAGGTAGATGCAGCCCGAGACGATGACGCCAGACATGGCCGCATTGAGCCCCTGCGTGGCACCAATCGCGATGATAGGGCTGATGAAGGCAAAGGAGCTCCCAAGGTAGCTCGGAATCTTCCCTCCCGTCACGAGCAGATAGCAGATGGTGCCGATACCCGAGCACATGATGGCGACGTTCGGGTCGAGGCCCGTCAACACGGGTACCAGAACCGTTGACCCGAACATGCTCATCATGTGCTGGATGCCGAGAGGAATCGCGCGCGCGACAGATACCCTGTCGTCAACGCCGATGATCTCGCGATCATTCTTTGCCATGCACATCCTCCTTCTCAAGAGACGTCCTCGCATAAAAGAGGCCCGGACGCACGTCCGGGCCCAGAAGTTTGCTTGGCCGCGCTAGACAATGATGAAATAGACAAGGAATGCAGCCGTTGCAACCCACATGAGCGGCTTGACCTTCTTCACCTGCCTGGTGAGACAGGCGACGATGACGTAGGCGATGAAGCCAAAGCCGATGCCGTCGGAGATCGAGTAGGTCATGGGCACGCCGGCGATGACCATGAACGCCGGGAAGCCCTCGAGGAAGTTGGACCAGTCGATGTCGACGACGTCGGTCATCATGAGGTAGCCGACCATGACAAGGGCGCCACAAGTCGCGGCTGCGCTCACGATGGAGATGAGGGGTGCGAAGAACGCCGCGACGATGAAGAGGGCACCGGTGACCACCGAGGTGAGACCGGTGCGACCGCCATCGGCGGCACCCGAGGCGGACTCGACGAAGGTCGTGATGGAGGAGGCGCCGACGAAACCGCCCGCAGCTGCCGCTGCGGAGTCGACGATCAGGATCTCCTTGATGTTCTCAACGGAGCCGTCCTCGTTCAGGAACTCGCCCTGCTTGCCGACGGCCATGGCGGTGCCCATGGTGTCAAAGAAGTCAGACATCATGAGGGAGAATGCGAAGACGAGCAGAACGGGTGTGGTGATGACCTTCGCGATGCCCATGACGCCGTTCGCGTCGGTAAGGAAGGGTGCACCGAACGACGAGAAGTCCAGCCCGGAGACCAGGCCGGTGGGCAGCGAGGTCACACCCAGGGGAATGCCGGCGAGCACGGCGATGACGATGCCGATGAGCAAAGAGCCCTTTACGTTAGCCGCATAGAGGATGACGGTCGCGACGATGGAGATGAGACCGACGATGAAGGTTGGGCTGGAGATGTCACCGAGAGAGACCATCGTGGCGGTGTTGGCGACGATGATGCCACCGTCGGACAGACCGATCATCGCAATGAAGAGTCCGAGGCCCACGGAGATGGCGTGACGAAGCGAGACGGGAATGGCGTCCATGATGGCCTCGCGCAGACCGCAGAGGACGAGCACGAGAATCGCGACGCCCTCGATGAAGATGACGGCCATGGCAGCATGCCAGTCACCGTTGGCGACGCCAGTCAGCGTGTATGCGACGACGGCGTTGACGCCCATGCCGGATGCGCAAGCGAGCGGGCGATTGGCAAAGAGACCCATAAGGATGGTCATGATGCCGGCGCCGATGCAGGTCGACGTGACGGCAGCGGCAATGGGTACGCCAGCGGCCTCCATCAGCGCGGGGTTCACCGCGATGATATACGCCATGGCGAGGAACGTCGTGAGTCCGGCGCGAATCTCCTGGCCGGTCGACGAACCTCTGTCGCCCATCTTAAAGAATTTCTCCATAAACAGAACACTCCAATCTATTGCACATGACAAATCGTCCAAGCTCCGCCGCAGACGGGAGCCGAGAACACAGGGGCGTTAGACACCGCTCGAGCCAAAGCCACCGGTGCCTCGATCGGTCTCGTCGAGCTCGTCGACCTCGACGAGCTCGACGACGGGCACCTTCTGAATTACAAGCTGGGCGATTCTCTCGCCGCGCGTGATGTGAATGTCCGTCTTGTCGTCAAGGTTGACGGCGCAGACCTTGAGTTCGCCGCGATAGTGGGCGTCGATGAGCCCGGGAGTGTTTGCCATGGAGAGGCCCTCGCGAAGGGCGAGGCCGCTCCGGGGCTGAACAAAGCCCGCATACCCCTCTGGAATGGCTACGGCAAGGCCCGTCGAGACGAGCCTGCGCTCGTGAGGAGCGAGGGTGACCTCCTCGCTGGAGCGAAGGTCGAGACCGGCATCACCGGAGTAGGCATACGAAGGAAGCTCGACCGTGGGATCAAGCCTCTTGATGGGCAGAAGGACATGCTCGTCTGTCATTGGTTGAGACTCCTCAGTTCTTCGCTGAATTCATCGACGTCCTTGAAGTCGCGATAGACGGAGGCAAAGCGCACATAGGCGACTTTGTCTATGGAGATGAGCCGCTTCAAGACCATGCGGCCGAGGTCCTCCGACCTCACCTCCATGACACCACCATCACGTACCTCAGATTCTATGTCATCGATGAGGCCGTCGAGCGCCTGAAAGGGCACGTCTCTCTTGGCAGTCGCGGCCAAGAGGCCACGCATGAGCTTCTGGCGATCGAAGGTCTCCTTGTGGCCGTCCTTCTTGATGACGAGAATCGGCATCTCCTCGCGTCGCTCGTATGTGGTAAAGCGAAAGCCGCAGCTTGTGCACTCACGACGACGCCGTATGGCATCGTTGTTCTCCGAGGGGCGCGAATCTACAACCTTTGATTCATCGCAACCACATTTTGGACAGCGCATCGAACCTCCTAGATGACATGACACCTAGGCAAGATATCACAGAAGTGACATACATCGATACTCGTCCCAAGAATGAAACGTAGTGGAATCACTTGTACATGTTTTAGACCGCCGCGACCGACGTGGGAACGAGAATGGCCTGGCCCGCCTGTATGTTGGCGGAGTCAAGAGAGTTGCGCGCCTTGATCCAGGTGACGATCTCCTGGGTGGAGTATCCCGTGACGGGATGCCCCTCGGCAAGGGACCAGAGGGAGTCACCGCTGCGAACGACGACCGAAGCCGTAGGGATGGTATCAAGCGCCTGGCTCTGCCGAGCGGAGACACCAGCGCTCGCAAAGAGAAACGCCAAGCAAAGCATGAGAACGACCGCCGCGCTGGCGACGAGCGAAACGACGAGCTGACCGAGACTGAGCCTGTCGATGCGCGCGTTTTGATTCGACCTTCTTACGGAACGTGCCGTCGAACGAGGCAGGACCTCGGACCCTGAGGTTTCATAGCCATCAAGGAGTGTGAGCTCTCGACGCGATGCCTTGAGGGCCGAGGAACCGTCGCACCCAAAGCTGTCATACATCGTTGTCTGAGGCATCTCTTTCCCCTTTCAAAGTCTCTGGCTCCTTTATACAGGTGCCCTGGGACACCAATAAGAATCAGAGACCGAACGTATGTACTTATAATGAATCGTACATGTGTTCGTGTCAAGCAAAACTAGAACAAATGTTTGCTGTAGGCAACGAAGTAGGGTATCATGTGCCCATACGAAAGGGAGGTTCGTTATGGCCACGGCAAAGCTCAGCAAGAGGCAGACTGCCATCTATGAGTACATCTGCACCTATACCGACGAGCATGGCTATCCGCCGTCGGTGAGGGAGATCGGCGCCGCCGTAGGCCTTGCCTCGCCATCAACGGTCCACATGCACCTCAAGGCCCTCGAGCAGAAGGGCCTCATCAATCGAGATCCCAAGAAGCCGCGTACCATCGAGGTCGTCGAGAAGCAAGACGCACCGCAGGAGTCGGAGGCCAGGGTCATCAATGTCACCCAGGACCTTGACAACAACCTGATCACGCTCCCACTCGTCGGCAGGGTTGCCGCCGGCACGCCCATCCTCGCCGAGCAGAACGTCGAGGAGACCCTCTCCCTTCCCACGAGCATCGTTGGCGACGCCAGCTCCTTTATCCTCAGGGTGCGCGGCGAGTCCATGATCAACGCCGGAATCTTTGATGGCGACTACATCGTCGTAAAGGAGCAGCGGGACGCCCGCAACGGAGAGATAGTCGTCGCCCTGCTCGACGACTCGGCCACGGTGAAGACGTTCTACCGCGAGAAGGACCGGATTCGCCTTCAGCCCGAGAACGACAGCATGGCTCCCATCTATGCGGACAACCCGGTCATTCTCGGCAGGGTCACTGCGCTCATCCGCTCGATGTCATAGGGCACTGGCGTGAGCTCGTCTCCAACGTCATCAGGTCATTCGACTTGCACCACCAGACGAGTCGGTCTCTTCGACACCCTGCGGGGCTTTTCCGTCATCTCGATGGTGCTGTTTCACCTGTGCTATGACCTTCGGTTCCTTGCCGGCGTGCAGCTTGACTGGTTCGCGCCTCCGTTCCAGGACATATGGAGGGCGAGCATCTCGTGGACGTTTCTTTTTGTGGCGGGCTGCATGTGCAGCCAGTCCCGGAGCAACCTCAAGCGCGGGCTCAAGTACGGCGCCGTTGCGATCGCGATATTCGCGGCGACATACCTTGTCGCGGTCGACACGCCCATATCCTTTGGCATCATCTTCTGCATGGCGGCGTGCACGCTCGTCGCATGGGCCCTTCAGAAGCTCAACGCACTTCCGTGCGGACTCGTCGCGGCACTCGTCCTTTTTGCCTGCTTCGTGCTGCTTCTTCCCGTCTCAGGCGGCTATGTGGGCATAGGTCCCCTCGAGGTCCGGCTTCCACAGGTCCTCTACCAGACGGAGTGGCTTTCATGGCTCGGCTTTCCCGGTCCCCACTTTGCCTCGGGCGACTACTACCCGCTCCTCCCCTATCTCATGGTCTATCTCTCGGGAGCGGCCGTCGGCTCGCACTTTGTCAAGAGGGGCTATCCAGACTGGGCGCGAAGGTGCACCATCGCCCCGCTCAACTTCGCGGGAAGGCATGCGCTCCCCATCTATGTGCTGCACCAACCCATCCTTCTCGTTCTGACGGGCGTGGCCCTTTCCTAGGCGCCCTCGGACCTCTCCGGGTCGTCTGGCACGATGAAGGGGGCGAGCGTCTGTCTCATGCGCTCCGAGGCGCGTACCGTGGCAAAGAGCCCGTCCTCCGCATAGCGCTCCCGGATAATCTGGCAGCGCTCGTGCAGCATCTTCACGAGAAGGCCCCGCTCAAACGGGATGAGTACGGTGCAGGTCTCGTCTCCGTGAGATGCCTCCTGGGCGATCCTGTAGAGGAGCCCGCGAACGCCCTGACCCTCTCGGGCGGATATGAGCTGCGACTCGGGATGGAGCGTCATTGCGCGCCTGCGCCCCTCGTCATCGAGAAGGTCGCACTTGTTGTAGACGAGCACCGAGGCAATCTTGTCCGCGCCGATGTCCGCGAGCACCGAGTGAACCGCCGCGATCTCCCGGTCGGCGTTCGAATCGCTCGCATCGACCAAGAGGAGCACGAGGTCTGCCGACGAGACCTCCGCGAGCGTTGACTTGAACGACTCGACGAGCATCGTGGGCAGCTTCTGAATGAAGCCAACAGTGTCCGTTATCGTGATCTTGCGGCCCTCATCGAGGTCGAGGGCACGGGTGGTGGGGTCGAGCGTGGCAAAGAGCTCGTCGCGGACATAGACGTCCGAACCGGTCAGCTTGTTCAGAAGGGTGGACTTGCCCGCGTTGGTGTAGCCGACGAGCGCAACCCGGTAGACGCCGGAGTCCCAACGAGCCTTGCTCTGCACGCCGCGTCTCTTCTCGAGCTCGACGAGCTCGTGTCGAAGCGTGGAGATCCGATCACGGACGATGCGCCTGTCAACCTCGAGCTGGCTCTCGCCCTGACCGAACCTGCTGCCGATGCCGCCGCGCGTCTGCTCGCCCACGAGATGGCTCCACATGCCCCTCAACCTGGGGAGGAGGTACTGCAGCTGCGCGAGCTGCACCTGGATTCTTCCCTCATGCGTGGTCGCGTGCGTGCCAAAGATGTCGAGGATGAGCGCCGTGCGGTCGATGACCTTGACGGACTCCCCCACTATCTTCTCGAGGTTTGCCTGCTGGGAGGGTGTGAGCTCGTCATCGAAGATCACCACGTCCGCATCGAGGTTGCGCACGTACGACACGAGCTCCTCGGTCTTGCCCTTCCCGATGAAGGTTCGCGGCACGGGCTTGTCCAGTCGCTGCGTCATGGTCATGACGACGTCGGCGCCGTCGGTCTCGGCAAGCCTTCCGAGCTCTGCCATGGAGTCGTCGATGGTCCAGTCGGAGTCACCGAAGTCGACTCCGACGAGAATGGCGCGCTCGGGGACGGGCGCCGTCGACTTTGGGGTGAACCTAGCCAAGACTTTCCTCCCTCGACAGAACGGATGAGACGATCATACCTGCGGCATCCTCGATGCAGACCTGGTCGAGGTCAATCCATCGAACGCGACCGTCGTGACGAAACCATGAGAGCTGCCGCTTTGCGTAGCGCCGCGTGCGCAGCTTGACCTGGTCGATGGCCTCGGCAATGGTCGTCTCGCCATGGAGGGCGGCGATGACCTCCTTGTAGCCGATCGCCTGGCTTGCCGTATTGGAGGACTCGAGCCCGCACTCGCAGAGCGAGCGGACCTCGTCCACGAGGCCCTTCTCGACCATGCGGTCGACGCGCGCATCGATACGCGCATAGAGTCGCGCGCGATCCATCGTGAGCCCCCATATCATGGCCTCGTAATGCCCATCCCTCTGGTGAAGCCCCTCGTGGTGGTCGGCATAGCCTATCCCCTCGTCGAGCATCTCGAGCGCGCGGACGCACCTCCGCACGTTGTTGGGATGGATGAGCGCCGCACTCGCCGGGTCATGCCCCGCGAGCAGGGCATGGAGCGCCTCTGCGCCATGCTCGCTCGCATACCTCTCGTAGCGAGAGCGACCCTCGCCACCTATGGTGCCAGCCGGAAACTCCATCTCGTCGATCGTGGCGTTGAGATAGAGACCGGTACCACCGCAGAGCACGGGTGTCTTACGGCATGCAAGAAGCTCGTCGACGCAGGCTCGGGCATCACGCTGGAAGAGCCGGGCGGAATAGTCGTCGGTGACGTCGGCGACGTCGACCATGAGAAGGGGGCGGATTCGCTCGGAGACGGAGGCTTTTGCCGTGCCCACGTCCATGCCTCGATACACCTGCATGGCGTCGATCGAGACGATCGAGGTGTCGAGACCGACTGCCACGAGCTCGGAAAGGGTGCTCTTGCCAGAGGCGGTCGGACCCACGACGCAGACGAGGGGCCCAGGCAGGCTCATCGAGGGTCCCCCTCCATGGTTCCCCGGAGATACCAGGTACGGGCCTCGTCCACGTGCACCTCGCAGATCCGCCCGACAAGCGAGGCGGGGTCTACCCCCTCGGGCAGCGCGAAGTGCACCGTCTGGTTCTTCTCGCTGTGACCGACCATGACCGAGCTGTCACGCTTGGAGCCGCCCTCCACGAGGGCGCGTACGGTCTGGCCGAGCGCAAGCTGGTTTGCCGCATAGGCCTGGGAGGCAACCTGTTCGGCGAGACGGTCGAAGCGGTCCTGGATGACCTCGTGGGGAGTAGGGTCATCTATCCTGGCGGCAGGGGTGCCAGGGCGCTTTGAGTAGATGAACGTGAAGGCCGAGGAGAAGGCCGCCTCGTGCACGAGCGAGAGCGTCTGCAGGAAGTCATCCTCCTGCTCGCCGGGAAAGCCGACGATGATGTCGGTGGAGAGCGCGAGGCCGGGCATGGCCGCACGAAGCCTCGAAACGAGTTCGAGGTACTGCTCGCGCGTGTAGCGGCGATTCATCGCCCTCAAGATGCGCGTCGACCCGCTCTGAACCGCGAGGTGCAGATGCGGCATGACGGCCGCGGTCTCGCTCATGGCGGCGATGACCTCGTCGGAGAGGTCCTTGGGGTTGGAGGACGTGAATCTGATGCGCTCGATGCCCGTTTTTCCGACGGCGCGCACGAGCTCTGCGAATCGGGGTTTCCCGTAGCTGTCGCGACCGTAGGAGTTGACGTTCTGACCAAGGAGCGTGATCTCGCGGACGCCGTCGGCCACGAGAGCGTCGCATTCCGAGATGATGCTCTCGAAGGTCCTGCTCCTCTCGCGACCACGAACATAGGGAACGATGCAGTAGGTGCAGAAGTTGTTGCAGCCGGTCATGATGGGCACCCATGCATGGAAGCGCTGTGCCCGGTGGCTGGGCAGGTCGGTCGAGAAGCCCCTCTTCTCCTCCGAGGTGTCCACCTCGATGCAGTCGTCAGGCCCCTCGAAGGCCTCCGCGATGAGCTGGGGGAGGCTCGCAAGGGCGCTCGTGCCAAAGACCACGTCAACGTTGGGGATGTGCTCCCGCATGCGCTCGCCGTCGCGCTGAGCGATGCAGCCGCCCACGGCCACGACTCGCCGACCGGAGGGGGGTGCCGACATGCTCACGGTGGCCGACGCCTGGCCGTAGAGGCGCTGGTCGGCGTTCTCGCGCACGCAGCACGTCATGAAGCAGACGATGTCCGCCTCGTCTGGCGTTGGCACCTCGATGCAGCCGCACTGGTCGAGCAGGCCGCTCACGCGCTCGGAGTCGTGGAGGTTCATCTGACAGCCAAAGGTCTTGACGAAGTACGTCTTGCCAACGAGCTTCTCGCTATGCGCCATCTATCGAACCGCACTCACGGAATCGTCGACGGCACCTACCGATCGAGAAGGCGGGACGAGTCTGTGCACGTAGATGGCGATGCGAATGGCCGTGCGGCTCTCGCCGTCAATCTCGATGTCCGAGAACGTGGGGGCACAGGAGATGTCCACGCCCGTGGGGATGAGAAAGCCGCGCGCGATGGCGATGGCCTTGACGGCCTGGTTCACGGCACCGGCACCCACGCACTGGATGTTGACGGGCACCCCGTCTTTGACCATCCCCGCAATGGCACCGGCAACCGAGGCCGGAGATGACTTACTAGACACCTTCAGAAAATCCATGCTGCGACTCCCGGTGCGATTATCGTATCTGCAATGATGTTTGAGCGGCGAAAGTATATCTTGCCAAGTATAGTGGTTAGCTGGTCGTTTGAGAAGCAACGCGATCGTCATCGAGCGACTAGTCGCTTCCGTCAAGCTCGAAGGTTACGGTGATGCGACCCTTTCCCACCCGAACCTTGGGGTCGGAAAGGAGCGAGAGGTAGTACCTATCGCCGACGAAGGTGAAATCACGCTCCATGATGCGCGAGAACTCCTCGATGTCACAGTCTGAGATCTTGAGACCGCGGCGATCACGGGCCAGGTCGACCTCACGCGTGGTCGTAGCATCACCCTTGTGCGTGAGTCGTGCCGAGACGCTCCGAAGGGGCTTGATCTGACCGGAGACGATTCGGTGCGCAGTGCGCTCCGACATCTCGAGACCAAGGCTGCTCGCAACGGACATCAGCTCGCGGGCGTCGGCGGCGATGCGAAGCCGCTCGATAACCGGAAGCTCGGAGAGATCGTCGATGAAAAGGTACCCTGCCCCGTCGACCGACCTCGCCGCACGCGCGCGCGCCGTGGCGGCGATCTCGGCCGGTGAGCCGAGATACACCTCGCAGGTGCCGCGCTCCTCGAGCGCGAACTCGCAGCAGGAGCGGATGATGTTGTGCGGTCCGCGCACGCAGCTCTGCTCACCGTCGTCGTCCACACCCATAGAGGGCCACGTGGACTGATCGGTGCGCTCGGAAAGCTCAGTCGCGTCGGTGACGACCCTGATGGACGAACCCTTCCCCAGCGCCGATGACATGACCTCGGCAGAGACGGCGTTCTCGCTCACCGAATAGAGCGCCATGCCTCGGCCGTGGACGCCCCATCTGTCCATGTGGACGCTCTCGAGCTTGCTGGTGACCCTCGCCTCGAATATCCTGGCCTGCATGTCGGCCGGGATGCCCGACCCGTCGTCGAGCATCGTCGTGCAGCGCAGGTTGCCCTCGCGCGAGGTGGACACGTAGACGTGGCGGGCACCGGCGTCTCGGGCGTTGCGGAGCATCTCGATCACGACGTCCTCGACGCAGCGGATGTCATGCTTCGCCTGTCGACGCTCGGCCTCGGCGACCCTCAGGCGAACGTAGCCCTCGCCGAGGTTCTCCTCGACGCGAAGCTGACGCTCGCCCCCCATGGAGGCGACGAACGAGAGCAGGTCGTTGGCGTCCTGAGCCATGGACGGATACTACTTGGCGACGTCGACGGCGCGAGACTCGCGAATGACCACGACACGCACCTGTCCGGGATACTCCATCTCGTTCTCGATCTGCTGTGCGATGTCATGAGCGAGGATGGTTGCCTGTGCATCGGAGATCTTCTCGGGCTCAACCATGACGTGGAGCTCACGTCCGGCCTGCATGGCGTAGGTGCGCTCGACACCCTCGTGGGCATTGGAGATCTCCTCGAGCTTCTCGAGACGCTTGATGTAGTTCTCCGCCGACTCCCTGCGCGCGCCAGGACGGGCGGCGGAGATGGCATCGGATGCCTGCACGAGAACGTCGAGGACGGAATCGGGATCGACGTCGGCATGGTGCGCCTCGATGGCATGCACGATCTCGGGACGCTCTCCGTAGCGACGGGCGAGGTCGGCGCCGATGACGGCGTGCGGACCCTCGACCTCGTGGTCGATGGCCTTGCCGAGGTCGTGGAGAAGCCCTGCGCGCTTGGCGGGCGCCTCGTCTATACCGAGCTCGGACGCCATGATGCCACAGAGCGCTGACACCTGGATGGAGTGCTGGAGCACGTTCTGACCGAAGGAGGTGCGATAACGAAGGGCTCCGAGCGTCTTCACGAGCTCGGGGTGAAGGTCATGGATGCCCGCATCGAAGGCGGCCTGCTCGCCGGCCTCGCGAACACGCTCGTTGACGAGGTCTTCGGCCTTCTTGTAGAGCTCCTCGATGCGAGCGGGGTGAATGCGACCGTCGGCGATGAGGTTCTCGAGCGCCACGCGCGCCGTCTCGCGGCGAACGGGGTCGAAGCTCGAGAGAACGACCGTCTCGGGGGTGTCGTCTATGACGAGGGACACGCCGGACACCTGCTCGAAGGTGCGGATGTTGCGACCCTCGCGACCGATGATGCGACCCTTGAGGTCATCGGAGGGGATGTGAACGGACGTGACGGTGATCTCGCCCGCCTGGTCGGCCGCGCAGCGCTGGATGGCCGTTGAGATGATCTCGCGGGCGGTCTTGTCGGCCTGGGCGCGGACGGTCTGCTCTGACTCGCGGAGAATCTGAGCCTCCTCGCGCACGCACTGGCTGCGAACGCGCTGGATGAGCTCGCCGTGTGCGTCGTCCTGAGAGAGGCCGGCGATGCGCTCGAGCTCGACGGACTGCTTGGCGACCATGTCATCGAGGTCGCCCTTGCGCTTGTCGAGCTGGCCCTGGAGGCTGGAGAGCTTGTGCTCGCGGCCGTCGAGCTGGTCGTTGCGCCGATCAAGGGACTCCTCGCGCTGCATGATGCGGTTCTCGAGGCTCTGAAGCTCGACCTTGCGCTTCTTCTCCTCCGCCTCGGAGTTCTGCTTGAGCTGAAGGATCTCCTCCTTCGCCTCGAGGACGGTCTCCTTCTTTGCGGTCTCCGCCTGGCGCTCGGCCTCTGACGTGATGCGGCTCGCCTCGCTCCTGGCACCCTCGAGCTGGGAGTCAGCGGTCTTGAGGCGAGAGTTGCTCATTCCCGCCAAGATAACGTAAGCGACGACTGCACCCACCAGGAGGCAGACGACGCCAATGACGAATTCCATGATGTGCTCCTCAAATGACGTTGATGTCTATGTAGTATTCAGGAGTCCCCGACGCTATGCGCCAAGGGACCCGCCATGAGAGGTAAGTTCGCAACCGCCAGAACCTGATACAAACTGCAGATACGGCCAAAGATCGGACAAAAAGATCAGCTGGCATCGCCAGCGGAAGAGAAAACACCTAATGGCCTGCTTATCGTAGGTTCGTTAGGTCGTTATGTCAAACGAATCAAAGGTCACAACTGGTAAAAGACCCTTTCCTCCACGGGAAAATCGTTGGCAAGCGAATCCTGCGATCAATCGTCGGAGTCCGCCTCGTCGAGGATGCGCCGGGCGACGCGCGAGGATACGCCTCCGGAGTACCCATGACCGTACAGAAAGCGCACGATCTTCTCGTAATCGTTCTTGCCCGTGAGATGCCTGCCCCTTGCAAGCTCGTAGGCAACGTCCTCCTCGCAGACGTCTGAGAAGAAGCTCTCCGGCCATCCAACGACCGACCCCACGGAAATGCCACGCCTCTCGAGCTCATGCTCGATCTTGAGGCTTCCCCATCCCTGACCCAGCTTGGAGCGTATGAAGACGTCGGCGTAGCGCGCGTCGTCCACGAGGTGACAATCGATCGCGCGCACGACGGCAGCCTTTATCGCGGGCTGCGAGTATCCATCGAGACTCAGTTTGTCCGCGATCTCCTTCGAGGAATAATCCCGTTTCTCGATGAGTCCCGCTATGCGAAGCGAGGCACATCCCCGGGCGATCTCCCCCGTCTGGTGGATGAGCTCGTTACGAGAGTCGGGGTTGACCCTACCCGCCCTTCTCTCTGCCGCCAGCTTGCGAGCGACAGCAACGGGAACGGAAAAGGACTCGTCACCGTACGTGCTCGTACTCACGGTGACGATGCCGCGGGGCTTGCGCTGCCCGAGGCGGGCCACTCCCCCCTCGGGCAGGCTCACGTCCCACTCAAGAGACAGACGGGACTCAGGTTTGACGTTCATCTACTCTTTGGCGTCGGTGTCGTCGACGGCACCGGCCACCTCGACGGGCTCGCCGACGCGCTCGTCGCCCAGAACGAGACCGCACGCGACACGAACCTTGTGGTCGATCTCGTCCATGAGATCGGGGTTGGAGGCAAGGAACTCCTTTGCCGCCTCGCGGCCCTGACCGAGACGCTCGTCTCCGTACGTGAACCACGAGCCCGACTTGTTGACAATCTCGTAGTTGACGGCCATGTCGAGCAGCGAGCCCTCCTTTGAGATGCCCTTCCCGTACATGATGTCGAACTCGGCCTGCTTGAAGGGTGGTGCCACCTTGTTCTTGACGACCTTGACCTTCACCCTGTTGCCCACGGCCTCGCCGTTGACCTTGATGCTGTCGATGCGACGGATGTCCATGCGCACCGACGCAAAGAACTTGAGCGCGCGACCGCCAGGCGTGGTCTCGGGGTTGCCGAACATGACGCCAATCTTCTCTCGAAGCTGGTTGATGAAGATGCAGGTGGTGTTGGACTTGGCAAGCGACCCGGCGAGCTTGCGGAGGGCCTGGCTCATGAGGCGGGCCTGTAGGCCGACGGTGGTGTCGCCGATCTCTCCCTCGATCTCGGCGCGAGGGACGAGCGCGGCCACGGAGTCGATGACCACGACGTCTATGGCACCAGAGCGCACGAGCATGTCGCAGATCTCAAGCGCCTGCTCCCCGGTATCGGGCTGAGAGATGAGGACCTCGTCGATGTCCACGCCGATGCGAGCCGCATAGCCTGGGTCGAGGGCGTGCTCTGCGTCGATGAAGGCGACGACGCCGCCCATGGCCTGCGCCTCGGCGAGGATCTCGAGCGAGAGCGTCGTCTTGCCCGAGGACTCGGGGCCGAATATCTCGACGATGCGACCACGAGGCACGCCGCCGATGCCAAGCGCCGCGTCGAGCGCAAGCGACCCGGTGGGGATTGCCTCTACCTCAAGGCTGGGACCGCCATCACCGTAGCGCATGATGGAACCCTGTCCGAACTTCTTCTCGATCTCGGACGTGGTTTCCAAGAGCACCTTGGTGCGATCCTCCCCGCTCGTGGGCACGTGAATCTCGCGTATGACATTCTTGGACTTGGCCATGGCTTCTCCCTCTGTGTACCGACTGGTTGTGATGATATACGAACACCCGTTCGTAGTCAACCATCCCTAGTGGCACTCTACCAGCGCATTCTGACCGAAATCTGACCCCTCGCTACGACATCTCTTACCGCAGTCTGACGGGTGTCTGACACGCGTGACGGCTAGCTGCGCAAATGTCTCGAGCATGAGAATGGCTCTGCGAGCCTGCCATCAAATCGGATCGCAAGACTCCATGATGCCTTCACGGAGAAGCTCTACGGCGTGCCTCACCGCGGCGAGCCTCACCTCAGTGCGGTCGCCAGCGAAGAGGTCGTGAAAGGTCTTCGTGCCGCCTGGGGTCGCAAGTCCCAGCCAGACGGTCCCAACGGGCTTACCGGGCTCCTCGCCACCTGGCCCCGCGATGCCCGTCACCGAGACGGACACGTCGCAGCCGAGAACGCGGCGCGCGCCCTCGGCCATCTGGGCCGCACACTCCGCGGAGACGACTCCCGCCCCATCGATAACCTCCTCGGTGACACCGAGCACGTCATGCTTGACGGGGATGGCGTAGCTCACGACGCCGCCACGGATAACGCCCGATGCGCCAGGCACGGACGTGATCGCACCGGCCACGAGGCCACCCGTGCAGGACTCCGCGGTACCCACCGTAAGACCTGCGGCCGACGCCTCGGAGACGAGCGACGCACAGGCAGCGTAAAGCCCCCGATCCGGAGGAAGCACCTCCCCTTCGGCCACGCCTAGTCACCATCCTCGGTAATCGTCGCCCACGACTTGACGAAGTAGTCGATGCCCGACCATGCGGTAAGCACCATCGCGACGACGAGGAGAACGAACGACACCGCGTGCAGGAGGCTCCACACGATGCCCGCGGGAAGGCTCATGCAGAGCAGAAGTCCGCAGATGGAGCCCATCGTCGTGGCGGTCTTTGCCTTGCCGAGCCCAGAGGCGGCGATGACCGTGCCCTTGGATGCCACGACCATGCGAAGCCCCGAGACGAGAAACTCCCTCGCCACGACGATGAGCAGGCACCAGGAGCCGACCTCGCCCATCTCGAGCAGGTAGCACAGGGCGACGATGACGGCGAGCTTGTCTGCGATGGGGTCGAGGAACTTGCCGAAGGTGGTGACCTCGTTGCGGCTCCGGGCGAGGTAGCCGTCGAGCTTGTCGGTGAGCGATATCACGCAGTAGACGAGAAAGACCACGAACGCACCTATGGAGAAGGTCAGTCCGTCGGAGGGGTGGCCAAAGGCCTCGGCGAAGAACAGCCAGAAGGGAACAAGCACCACCCTGACGCAGGTGACGATGTTTGCGGGCGTCCAGATCGACCTACTCGTGCTGGCCAAGACTACTCTTCCCCTTCCGTCTCGACGATCTCACCGATCATCTCGTAGCAGAACGAGTCGACGAGGTCGCAGGTGACGATGTCTCCGACGGACGCCTCGCCGCTCAGGATGTGCACGGCACCGTCGGAGTCGGGTGCCTGGAACCAGGCGTGGCCTATGAGCTCGATGCCGTCCTCCGACTCCTCCGTCCCGTCGATGATAACGCTGACGCGCTCGCCGAGATGTCGCGCGGTCGCCGCGAAGCCGAGCTCCTCGGTGATGTCGATGAGCCGCTGCGTACGCTCGAGCTTGACGTCGTCGGGAACCTGGTCGGGCATCTCGGCCGCCGCGGTTCCCTCCTCCTGCGAGTAGGTGAAGACCGAGCAGTAGTCGAACTCCTCCTCCTGGATGAAGCTGGCAAGCTCGTCGGCCTCGTCGTCCGTCTCGCCGGGAAAGCCGGCCATGCCCGTCGTGCGCAGGACCATGCCGGGAATCTCGCTGCGAAGGCGAGAGAAGAGCTCGCGAAGCTGGTCGACCGACCCGTGACGACCCATGCTCGCAAGCACGCGACCCGAGCAGTGCTGGATGGGGATGTCGATGTAGTCAAGCACCTCAGGGGTGTCGCGGATGGTCGCGATGAGCTCGTCCGTCATCCCCTCGGGCTGGAGGTAGAGCACGCGCACCCATCCGCCGTACGGTCGAACGACCTCGGCGACCTGGCGAAGGAGGGTGGCGAGCGTAGCCGTGCCCGGCAGGTCGCTCCCCCAGACGCCCGTGTCCTGGCCGATGAGGACCACCTCGCGCACGCCGCCATCCATGAGGCCACCGACCTCGGAGACGATGTCGGCGGCAGGACGGGACTGATAGCGGCCGCGGATGTAGGGTATCGCGCAGAAGGCGCAGAACCTGTCACAGCCCTCGGAGATCTTGACGAAGGCGCTCGCTCCCTCGATGGTACGCAGGGTCTCGCAGGTCGCAGGTTCCTGCTCGCCCCCGCCGATGCCGAGGACCTCGCGCACCACGCCGACGATACCATCCTCCTCGTCGGCCTTGACGAAGGCGGACACCTCGGGCAGCTCGTGCGGGAGGACGTCGCCGTAGCGCGACGGGACGCAGCCGCACATGACGATGGGAAGGCCACGCACCCCCTCGCTGGCACCCTCGGCGAGCTCGAGCGTGGCCTCGATGGACTCCTCCGTGGCCGATGCGAGAAACGAACAGGTGTTCACGACCGCGACGTCCGCCTCGTCTACGTCAGCGGTCTCCGAGAAGCCGGCATGAAGCAGGAGGGCACGCATCCTGTCGGTGTCGACCTCGTTCTTGGCGCAGCCGAGCGTGACGAAGAGGACGACCGCGCATGGGCTATCGGTAGTTGACGAACTGGAGAGGCTGACCATAATCCCCTTCCTTGAGGGATGCGATGACGGACTGGAGGACGTCGCGAGAAGCGGAGCTCACGCGGAGCTTGTCTCCCTCCACGGTCGCCTTCGCCTTGACCTTGGAGTCACGGATGTCCTTGGCGATCTTCTTGGCGGTGTCCTGATCTATGCCCTGGATGATGCTGCCGGACTGGCGGACCGACATACCTGTCGCCGCCTGCGGCTTGTCCCATCTCACGGCAGCGAGGTCGATTCCACGCTTGACGAGCTTTGCGGAGAGCACGTCGCGCACCTGGCTGGCGATGAACTCCGAGGGGGCTTCGATGGAGAAGACGCCGTCCTTTCTGGAGAGGGAGAGCGTCGCGCCGGTGCCCTTGAGGTCGTAGCGTTGCGTGAGCTCACGCGACGCCTGCTGGTAAGCGTTGTCGACCTCCTGCATGTCAACGACGGAAACGACGTCGAAGCTTGATTCCTTGGCCATTGATCCTCCCTGTAGCCCTACACGCTTGTGGTGCCGGTAGTGGTCGTCGCACCGTCGGTTGAGGTCGTGCTAGCCGAGGCGTCCGTGGTGGCAGGCGTGCCCGCGATGGTCACGGTGCCGATGCCCGAGGCGCGCGACTCGAAGCTGACCGCCGTCCCGTTCTTGGTGACCTGTACGGCATTTGTATCACTCACCTGGATGGTAATCGAATCGGTGACCGTATACGTCCCGCTCCACGGGCCGGTGAGGGTATCGGCCACCTTGCTCGCGCCGTCGCACTGAATCTCGACCCACGACACCTGTCCGCTCGCCAGGGTGACGGTGACGTCCGTCTCGGTCGGCGTCGTGGTCGTAGTCGCGGCCGAGTCCGTCGTGGACGTATTCGAGGTCGTGTCCGTCGATGTGTCGGTGGTCGTCCCGGTCGTGGTTCCCGTGCTCGACGAGGAGTCGGCGCTGGTCACAGCTACGGTACGCGTGCTCTGCGTCGTATCGCTGCTCACGCACGAGCTCACGGAGGTCACGATGATAAGGGTGAGAATCACGGCAAGGACGACGATGACCAGGAAGATAACTCGGCGGCCGTCCGCGAAGAAGTCGTCGAGAAGGCCGAGGACGCCTCCCCTCCTGCGATGCCTGCGCCTGGTGTTGGTTGCGGAGCGTCGACGCACGTTGGGATGGTCGACGTTGGCGATGTTGCGCGAGGAGCGCCTCCCCGAGATGGTAGATGCGCGCTCGTATGGATTGGGGCTGTCGTCGTAGCGCAGGTCGTCGTCGTACTCGTTGGGAAGCACGTTGCGTCTGGAGACGTCGTCGTGGCGATACAGGCGCTGGGAGCGAGACGAGGCTCTATCCTCGCTGGAACGGCTGCTGGAACGGCTGCCAGAACCGTTCTGGCCCTCGCGAAGAAGCCTCCCCGTGGGGTCGTTGTCTGGTCGGCGGCGTGCACCCGACTGGCCACGCTGCCGAGTGGTCTGTCGCGACGAGTCGCCGCGCTGAACGTTGTTGGGATGCCCGTAGACGTACTCGGTGTGAGAATACGCGGACTCCGCGGAGGATCGGTTCGATGACAAGGGCACGCTCGACTGGCGTGGGCGAGCGCCCGACGTGGTGGCGAAGTCCCCTAGGTCACCTGCGGGTCCACCCGCCGTCGGAAGGAGCCCGTGATATTCCACGTACGCCTTGGGACGCGAGTCGGTCTCGTTGAGGACGTCGTAGCCCGCGACGCCCCTGCCGGACTGGGTGTCGCGCGTGCGCCTGCGAAGCTCGTGGTTCGCCGTGCCGTTGACGTGCTCGTAGAGCTCCTCCTGGAAGAGGTCGACGACCTCGCGTGGATTGAGCCCGAGGTAGCGGGCGTACGAGGAGAGCATGCCTTGGGCATAGCCGCTCTGCGGGATGTGCTCCCAGTCGCCCTCCTCGAAGGCGATGAGCACCGGCTCCTTGAGCTTCAGGACCTTGGACGCCTGCTGCGCGGAGAGCCCGAGCTGGCGGCGGCGAGCGAGGAGCAGCTCGCTGAAACGCGGACGTGCCATGCCTACTCGACCTCCCCATACTCAGACTCGGCGTTGCAGAGCTCTTCGAGGCCGTCCTTATCGAGAAGGACCTCGCGCGGCTTGGACCCGTTCGCAGGTCCGACCACGCCCTTCGCCTCAAGCATGTCCATGATTCTACCAGCCCTGGCGTAGCCCACGGAAAGCGCACGCTGAAGACCCGAGGTGGATCCGAGCTGCGAGTCCACCACGAGCTGGGCCGCCTCCCAGATGAGCGGGTCGTCGGACTGGGAGCCGCTGCTCGCGCCGGGAACGCCGGGTTCGTTTGGCGAGACGGCCGTGAGGATGTCCTCGTGGTAATCGGCGTCGCGGTGCTCCTTGATGAAGGCCACGACCTGCTCCACCTCGTCCTGCGAGACGAAGCAGCCCTGGGCGCGCTTGGGACGCATGCCGCGGAGCTTGTAGAGCATATCGCCGTGCCCGAGGAGGCGCTCGGCGCCGTTCTGGTCGAGGATGATGCGCGAGTTCATGCCGTTGTCCACGGAAAGCGCCACGCGGTTGTCGATGTTTGCCTTGATGAGTCCGGTGACGACGTCGGCCGACGGGCGCTGCGTGGCGACGATGAGGTGGATGCCGGCGGCGCGACCGAGCTGGGCGATGCGCACGATGGAGGACTCCACGTCCTTGCCCGCCACCATCATGAGGTCGGAGAGCTCGTCGATGACGATGACGAAGTAGGGCATGTGCTTGGGCGGGTTGTCCATCTCCTCGTACTTCCCACCGTCGACGTTCCTGTTGTACGTGATGATGTCGCGAACCTTGTAGTGCTGGAACACCTTGAGTCGGCGCTCCATCTCGGAGACGGCCCACTGAAGCGCCGACGCGGCCTTGTGGGCATCGGTGACGACGGGAACGTAGAGGTGGGGCAGGCCCTCGTAGAAGGTGAACTCGACGCGCTTGGGATCCACCATGATGAGACGCAGCTCGTCAGGGGTGGCACGCATGAGCATGGTCATGACGAGGCCGTTGAGGAAGACGGACTTGCCCGACCCGGTGGTACCCGCCACGAGCAGGTGCGGCAGCGAGGCGATGTCCACGATCACGGGCTTGCCCTCCGAGTCGCGGCCGAAGGCACCCTCGAGCGGGCCACCCTTGACGTAGGGCATGAGGTCGCCGAGGTAGACGGGCTGTGTCTCCGTGTTGGGAATCTCGATGCCCACGAGCGAGGTGCCTGGGATGGGGGCGAAGATACGCACCGAGCGAGAGGCGAGCGAGAGGGCGATGTCATCGGTGAGGTTCGTTATCTTGCTCACGCGCTCGCCCTCGCCCATCTCGATCTTGAAGGTGGTGACGGCGGGGCCGGCGATCCAGCCCACCACGTGACTCGACAGGCCAAACTCCATTATCGTGTCCTGGAGCTTCTGGGCAACCCCCGCCAGCTGCTCCTTCGACGCCGCAGCGGTGCCTGAGTTCGGGTTGAACTTGAGCATCTCGGCAGGCGGGAACTCGTAGGTGCCGTCAGCGGCGTTACGAGGGAGCGAGACGCCCTGCGGCACCGCCCCGGGCTTGGCGTCGGCGGGCTGGTGAGCCCTGCCGATGAAGCCGGGCACGGTCGAGCGGACCTCCGTCTTGCCCTCGGCGGCATCGTCGCCTTCGGCGGCCTTTCCGCGACGCCTGCGACCCCCGGATGTGACCTTGGTGGTCACGGCCTCGTCGGATCCGAGAAGTGACGTCGCGGCCGACTCGTCCACATCGGCGGAAGCGCCGTCTGCCGAGGAGACGTCCTGGTCACCGAGAAGCGGTGCCCCGCCGCGCCTCAGGACGCTCGTCTTGCGGTCGCCGATGAAGGAGGTCTGCGCCTCCCCCGTCTCGTCGAAGAGCGACGCCTGGGTGAACTTGCCGGCACCACGAACGTTCGGCGCCACCGCACCGGCCTCGTCACGCTCGGCGAGACGCTGCTCGTTGCGGAGGCGGCGCGACTCCGCAGCGCCCCGCGAGGCGCGCGTGAATCTTCGACACGGCGTTCGAGATGGAGAATCCGCAAACCACCACACCCGCGATGACCAGCCCGACAAGCACGACGTTGCCCCACGACGACGCCTACGAGCCGCACGAGGGCGTAGGCGATGCCACCGCCCACGTAGCCGCCCCGCCCCCTCGAGCTTGCCCTGCGTGACCACGATGCCGGGGTTGTCCGCAGCGCCTGCGAGGTTCAGCGAGAGCATGGCGAGGACCGCGAGCACGATGAGCGCGAGGCCCAGCGCCACGTGTCCCGAGATCGGACCGTTCTCGTCCATGAAGAAGGTCATCGCGAAGAGAAACACGGCGATGGGAAAGAGAATCGCACCAGCACCAAAGCACAGCGTGAGGGCATGACCGACCGCGTTCGTCACAACGGCCGATGACGGTGCCACGAGCGAGATGAACATGGCGATCGCCACCACGGCGAGGATGAGGGCGACGATGTCGTTCTGCGTGCTCGACAGGGACGACTGGGCGGGCGCCTGCGCGCCCGCGCGTTTACCCTGCGGCCCCTTGGCACCGGAGCCAGCCTTCCGTGAGTTCGTTGTTTTCTTCTGGGCTGCGTTTGATCTGCGTTTCGAGGGCATCTAAACCTCCATCACGACCGGAATGACCATTGGTCGTGTATGCGTCTTGTTCCAGAGGAAGTTCGACAGAGAGTTTCTCACATTCTTGCGGATGCTGTCGATGTTGACTCCCTCGGCCTTGAGCTGCTTCTCGACCTGGGCGCGCACGAGGTTCTGGGCGTCGGACATCAACGCCTCGTCCGACGCGAACGACACCCCCCTACCCGTGATCTCGATCGTGTCGATCGTACGAGACTGCGCCGAGACGATGGCGACGCAGGTGATGACGCCATCTTGGGCGAGCTTCTGGCGGTCGCGGAGCACCGTGGGGTTGGCGTCGGTGATCGAGAGGCCGTCCACGTAGACGATGCCGGAATTGACGGACTCGCCGCGGGTGACCTTGCCCTTGCGCATCTCGAGCGAGTCGCCGTTATCGAGGATGAAGACGTGGCTCTCGGGGATGCCCATCTGGCACGCGAGCTGGGCATGGGCGCGAAGGTGAACCGCCTCGCCATGGACGGGCATGAAGTACCTGGGCTTGGTCATGGCCATCATGAGCTTGAGCTCCTCCTGGCTACCGTGACCGGAGACGTGCACGAGGGTCTGGCTCTTGTCGAAGATCGCGCAGCCGATCTTGGCGAGGGAGTTGATGATGCCCTGGACGCTCTTCTCGTTGCCAGGCACGGGCGTCGCCGAGATGATCACCGTGTCTGACTCGTGGATGGAGAGGGACTTGTGCTCACCGTTGGCCATGCGCGCAAGCGCGGAGAGCGGCTCGCCCTGGCTTCCGGTGCAGAGCACGACGATCTTCTCGTCAGGGATCTTGTCTATGTCGTAGGCGTCGATGATGTCCTCGTCGGCGATTCTGAGATAGCCGAGCTCGCGCGCCACCTTGGTGTTGGTGACCATCGAGCGTCCCGTGACCACGACCTTGCGACCCACGGCGGTGCTCGCGTCGCAGACCTGCTGCAGACGGTGGATGTGGCTCGAGAACGACGCCACGAAGACGCGGCCCTTGGCGTTCTTGATGATGTGGCGCAGCGACGGGCCGACGGTGGCCTCGGAGGGCGTGAAGCCCGGCCGCGTGGCGTTGGTGGAGTCGGAGAGCAGCAGGTCGACTCCCTGCGCACCAAACTTGTTGAGCGCGGCGTAGTTGGGACGGACGCCGTCGATGGGCGTCTGGTCGAGCTTGAAGTCACCCGTATGGACGACGGTGCCCGCAGGCGTGCTCATGAACACGCCGAAGGCCGCCGGAATGGAGTGCGTCATCGAGAAGAAGGTGATGTTGAAGGCACCGAGGGTGATGGTGGACCCATCGGTGACCTCACGGAACTTGGGCGCGTTGATGTTGTGCTCGGAGAGCTTGCCCTCGATGAAGCCGAGCGTGAGCTTGCTGGAGTAGATGGGCACCTTGTGGGTGAGATCCATCAAGAGGTACGGGAGCGCGCCGGTGTGATCCTCGTGGCCGTGCGTGATGATGATACCTCGGAGCTTGTCCTCGTTCTCTAGGACGTAGGAATAGTCGGGAAGGATGAGGTCGATGCCGGGCTGGTTGTCATCGGGGAACATGAGGCCCGCGTCCACGAGCACCATGTCGTCTCCGTACTCGAAGGCGGTCATGTTCTTACCGATACCGTCAAGGCCACCCAGGGGGATGACCTTCAGAGCGTAGTCCTTCTTAGGCATTGCGATGTGAATCCTTTCGTCGGGGACAGAACATTATTTCTAGCGGTTCTGGAACGCGCCTGCGTCCAGCCGCGCTTCTGTGCATTTTTGTGAACACGCATATCCTAACAATTGTAATAAAGAACCGCCCTCTCGTTGTGTGGTTCCATCATGGATTTGAGGACCCCGACGTGTATTTCGTATGTGACGCGCGAGCGAGGGGCAAAGTGAGAGCGAGCCTTTGCAGAGGCCATGCGCGGATTCTCACACGGCGCATCGTTGTCAGAAAGGAGCCAACCCCGAAGGAGATGACGGGGCTGGCTCCTTTCGTACGGCGAGTTCACGGACGAGCTCGCAGCTCAGAAGCTGTCCTGGGCAGTATCCTTCGAACCGACCGCACTTCCATCACCGTCTGACGTGCGCAGATAGAGCGTATAGGCGTTACCGTATTCAAGCGTGAATATCTCCTGGTTCTCACCAAGCAGCATGGTCAGGTAGGAGCCACCGTCTCCGAACATCTCGACGTCGCCAAACCAGTTGTTGTCCCCGTAGGCGGTGTTGATCTTATAGTCTCCAGCAGGAAGGTCGACGGTGACGTTGCCGCCAGGGTTGATGAATGCGCACGAGACGAGCGTTCCATCTGAGGAGTACATCTTCACGTACGTGAAACTGCTGTCGCCATCCGGAGGCTGAATGGTCAGCTTGCATCCGACCGAGGAATAGCTCTCGTTATGATACGTCTCTCCCGTGCCAGGCTTCTCCACGAGGCAGCTGGCAGCAAGCGCCGCGGAGTCTTTGAAGTCGCCGAGAAACGTGAACGAATCAAAGGCGCTTTCCCGCTCGCCTGCCGCGAGAGCCTCCTGGGCCTCCTGGTACTGGATGTTTTCCGAGCACTCGGTGAGAAGGTCTCCCCTGTCGTTAAACATCTTCTCGGGAATGGCATTGAGGATGTCGTAGGCACCCTGGTAGTCACCGGCCGCCATGAGGTCTCGCGCCTCGGCGTATCCCAGGTGATACTCGCAGCCGAGGAGGTAGTCGTCCGCCTCCCGATATCCCGACAGGACGTCGAAGGCCGCCCTTGCCTCTTCGAATGCTCCCTGGGCGTAGAGGTCCAGCGCCTCGTCGTAGTCGATGGCCTTCTGGCACTCCTCGACAAGGTCCGCGGAGTCGCTGAAGCTGCCGAGCTCGAGAAAACTCGGCCTTCGCAGACGCATAGCCCCCGCTCTCGTAGAGGGCCTTGGCATCATCGTACTTTGATTGCCTGCTAAGCTGGATGCCTCCGAACACGAGGGCCATGACCGCAGCGACGCCGACAATGGCGATGACCACGCGCCTGGTGGCTCTCCTCCTCGTTGCGGCGGCATCGTCACCAAGGTCGGCGGCGGCGGGCGGTTTTGGATGCGCCACCCGCGGGCGGGGGCTTCGTTGGAGTCGGCGGTCCGGAATCGGCCTCGAGGGCGCCATCTGCCTCTGCCTCGCGCACGGTCTCGGGGTAAGCCCCGCCCGAGTCAAGAGGACCATTTTCAGCTTGGGACTCTCCTTCTCCGCAGATCTTGCCCTCGCCCATGGAAGTTGGCTTGGGGACCTTTGCCCCACAGTTTGGGCAAAACGCAGAATCTTCGGACAGGGGCTCACCACACGAGACACAGAACATGTTGACCATCTTCCTCCCGGGTACTCAGACGAAGCCGACTGCACTGGCCATGTTTGTATCAAAGAAAGGGACCTGTACGGTGGCCATCGTTGACAAGGCTGCCAGAAGGGGTCGAATAGGTCGCTATCTGTTGTTACGATTGGCCCCGGGTTACTACCGCATGCCCTTTGTGGCGGAGATTGAATCGCCTCAAAGAAGGGGACGGCCCAAAAGGCCGTCCCCCATGATCACGCTTCCCTCGAAAGACGCCCTACGCGTCGTGGTGACGACGAGGCTGGCGCTGCTCGCCGGAGCCCTTGTCGCCAGGGTGGCGACGCTCGCCATGGTCTCCCGAACCGCCGCGGCTGCCCCGACCGCTCGCCACGGTCCGCACGGTCGGGACGGCTGCCGCGATCGGGACGGTCCCTGTGCTCGCCAGAAACCGGCGGGCGCCTCGGGCCTTGTCGATGCGGTCAAGGCTGATCTTGCCCTTCTCGTCGACCTCGAGGACCTTGACCTTGACCTCGTCACCGATGTTGAGCACGTCCTCGACCTTGTCGACGCGACCCTGCGCGACGCGGGAGATGTGGAGCAGACCGTCCTTGCCGGGAAGAAGCTCGACGAAGGCACCGAAGGGCTGGATGCCGACGACGCGACCGGGTTGTACTCCTCGCCCCACCTCGGGGGACCTTGACGATGGCCTTGATGCGCTCGGCGGCCTCGTCGCCGGCGCCCGTTCACGCCGGCAATGAAGACGGTGCCGTCCTCCTGGATGTCGATCGTGGCGCCCGTGTCCTCCTGGATGCCGCGAATGACCTTGCCGCCGGAGCCGATGACGTCGCGAATCTTGTCCGTGGGAATCTGCCAGGCTGATGATCTGGGGCGCGGAGCTCTTGGTGCCCTCGCGCGAGGCGGGAATGGCATCGAGCATCTTGTCGAGGATGAACATGCGACCCTCGTGCGCCCTGCTGGAGCGCCTGGCGGAAGATCTCGGGTCGTGAGGCCGGTGGCCTTGTTGTCCATCTGCATGGCGGTGATGCCCTTGGTCGTGCCGGTCACTTGAAGTCCATGTCGCCGAGGAAGTCCTCGAGACCCTGGATGTCGGTGAGCACGACCGTCTTGCCGTTCTCCTGGATGAGACCCATGGCCACACCGGAGACGGCGCTTGAGGGGTACGCCGGCATCCATGAGGGCAAGCGTGATCCGCACGTGGACGCCATGGAGCTGGAACCGTTGGACTCCATGACCTCGGACACGACGCGAATCGTGTAGGGGAAGTCCTCCTCGGACGGGATGACGGGAAGACGCGCGCTCCGCGAGGGCGCCGTGACCGATCTCGCGGCGCTTGGGGTGCCCATGCGTCCGGTCTCGCCCGTGCAGAGGGCGGGAAGTTGTAGTGGTGGATGTAGCGCTTGCCGTCGACGGGCTCGATGGTGTCGAGAGGCGCTGCCACTCGTTGAGCATGCCGAGGGTGCAGACGGAGA
>Ga0268356_10924_pt1 | contig 39957 bp, 49 predicted proteins | sample BioMet10_FD_194415 | JGI IMG/M metagenome (GOLD analysis project Ga0268356, IMG submission 194415) | Sewage microbial communities from Oakland, California, United States - Biofuel 10 (PacBio Assembly) | ecosystem: Engineered > Wastewater > Sewage > Unclassified | place: USA: California | collected...
ATGTACTTGAGCCGACAGTCGGAAGTTGTAAAAAAAAATTAAGACTTCCGGATTGAAAGAAGCTACTGTTCCGCCTTACAAAATTGTATTGGAACCGAGGGATAGCATTTCTTTTAAAGAAATAATCAGAGAATTGAATTAAAATGGACGAAAGAAAACAGCAAATATTAAAAAGAATGTATTGGGTTTATGTTGCCTTGTTCATTTTTTGGGATTGTTATTTTGTCGCAAGTAATTAAAATTCAATTTTATGAAGGAAAAAAATGGAAAGAAATTGCACAAAAACAAACCATACATTATGATACTATTTTTGCTGTCAGAGGCAATATTTGCTCCGACGATGGAACATTTATAGCTACATCCATTCCTGTATTTGACTTGTATTGGGATTCTCAGTAATAAAACAGGATAGTATTTTTAAAAATCATATTGCTGCTTTGGCCGATAGTTTAGCCTTGGTATTTCCCGAAAAATCTGCCAAATGGTATAAAAATGAACTAAAGCAGGCTCGAAAAAACGGAAAACGCAATGTGTTGATTAAGAGAAAGGTCAATTATTCACAACTAAAGCGGATCAAAAGTTTTCCAATTTTTGGTTGGAATAAAAATGTGGGTGGACTTATTGTATATCAAAATACTATGCGTGATTATCCATTTAAAACACTTGCTTACAGGACTATTGGGTGGGATAAAGATGGCGTTGAAAATGATGTGGGGCTTGAGGGAGCTTATAGCAAAGTTTTAAGTGGTGAAAATGGCAAACGTCTGGTGGAACGTATGGCAGATGCTTCATATCGTCCTGTAATGGAACCAACCAAATTGAAGCTCAAAATGGTAAAGATATTATTACTACCATTAACATTAATTTTCAGGATGTTGCTCAAAATGCATTATTAGCATGTTTGGATACCAATCAGGCTGATTGGGGATGTACTATTCTTATGGAAGTGCAAACAGGCTATATTAAAGCTATTGCCAATCTTAGCAAGAATAATGATGGCAGCTATACCGACAAGTTTAATTATGCCATTGGTGGAAGAGCCGATCCGGGATCAACCTTTAAACTGGCTTCTGTAATTGCTGTTTTAGAGGACGGAAGGTTTGATACCAATACGATAGTAAATACTGGAATAAAGTCTTTTGATGGTAAATCTCCGGTTGTCGATTCGCATGAAAGCGGTTATGGTAATGTTTCGGTAGCTCGTGCTTTCGAGCTTTCTTCCAACGTTGGAATAGCCGATATTGTTTATAAAGCTTTTGGATCCAATCGCCAAAAATTTAGCCAGCAACTAAGCAAAATGAGGATTGATAAACCTCTTGGAATTGAAATAAGCGGAGAACCCAGCCCTTATTTTGTAGCGGTGAAGAACAATCTTGATCGAATGGCCTATGGTTACGGAGTCGAAATGACTCCACTTCAGGTATTGACGATGTATAATGCCGTTGCAAATAATGGGGTGATGGTAAAACCAATGTTTGTAAAGGAAATAAAAGATTTAGGTAAAACCGAAAAAATATTTTTACCTACGGTTTTAAATCCAGCAATTTGTTCTCCATCTACCCTTAAAAAAGTGAAAAGATTAATGGAAGGTGTTGTTACAAAAGGGACTGCAAAAAATTTAAAAAATTCAATATATAAAATAGCCGGAAAGACCGGAACTGCGAAAATTTTCAATAGTGCTGGCAAAAATTATGAAGTAGATGCATATAATGCTTCGTTTGTGGGTTATTTTCCTGCCGATGATCCAAAATATACTTGTATAGTTGTTATTAGTAATCCTAAAAAAGGCAGATATTATGGCGCTTCTATTTCTGCTCCGGTATTCAAAGAAATTGCCGACAGGGTATATGCAAGCAATGTTAAGATTCAGCAAACCACTACAAAAACATTATCGGGCAATTATTTTCCTCCAACATCTTCTGGCAAAAGTCAGGATTTGGAGGCCATTTATAAAACCATGGGTTATAAAATTATTAAACAACCAGCATTATCTGTTTGGGCATCAGCGTCGAATAACCATAATTTTATTACCCTGACGGATAAGCGAATAAGCAAAGGTGTTGTTCCTGATGTTACGGGTATGGGAATTAAAGATGCCTTATATGTCCTTGAAAATCTTGGTTTAAAGGTGAAAATTAAAGGGCGGGGAATGGTTAAAAACCAATCGGTAGTAGCTGGAAGCAGAATTGAAAAAGGTAATGTAATTACTTTGGATTTAGGAACATAAAAATAAACTATTGAAAAAGTTAAACGAAATATTATATAGAACCGGAATTAAGGTATTGGTTGGATCAACTGATGTTGAAATTCAATCTGTATGTTTTGATTCCCGCCAGGTAAAGCCCGGGAGCCTTTTTGTAGCCGTGAAAGGAACCACTTCCGATGGTCATCTGTTTATCGGTCAAGCTATTCATAATGGGGCGATAGCTATTGTATGTGAGAATATTCCAACAGAAAAAGTTGCCGATATTACTTATGTTAAAGTAATCAGCAGTGGATATGCCCTTGGAGTGATAGCATCAAATTTCTATGATAGTCCTTCTTCGAAATTAAAATTAATAGGAATAACCGGAACTAACGGAAAAACGACTTTTGTTACCTTGTTATTCAATCTTTTCCGCCAGTTAGGTTATCATGTTGGAATGCTTTCCACTGTTAAAAACATGATAGACGATGAAGAAATAGCTGCCACGCATACTACGCCCGATGCCATAACATTAAATTTGATGTTAAGAAAAATGTGTGATCGGGGTGTTACTCATTGCTTTATTGAAGTTAGCTCGCATGCTATTGTTCAAAATCGAATAGCTGGTCTTGAATTTGCCGGAGGTGTATTTTCAAATATTACGCTTGACCATTTGGACTTCCATAAGACGTTTGATGAATACATCAAGGCTAAAAAAGCATTTTTTGATGGGCTACCATCACAGGCATTTGCGTTGACAAATGTTGATGATAAAAACGGGCTGGTAATGCTTCAAAATACGAAAGCTGAAAAAAAGACGTATGCATTAAAAAATTTAGCCGATTTTAAATGTAAAATAATAGAAAATCAATTTGCTGGACTGAAATTGAATGTTGATGGCGAAGAAGTCTGGTCGCGATTAGTAGGTGAATTTAATGCATATAATCTTTTAGCGGTTTATTCAACGGCTGTTTTGCTTGGAGAAGATAAAATAAAGGTTTTAACGATTTTGAGCAATCTGGAATCGGCTGAGGGAAGATTTGACTATTTCATTTCTTCGGATGGCATTATTGCTATAGTGGATTATGCGCATACACCGGATGCCCTTAAGAATGTGCTTACTACTATTGGCAACATTCGTTCTGGCGATGAGCAACTGATAACAGTGGTTGGTTGCGGCGGCGATCGCGATCATAGCAAACGACCCATAATGGCAGCAATTGCATGTAAATTAAGCGATCGGATAATTATAACCTCAGACAATCCCCGGTCGGAAGAACCAGAAGCCATTATCAATGATATGAAAAAGGGAATTGAGCCTCAGTTTTCACGCAAAGTGCTTTCCATTGTTGATCGCCGTGAGGCAATTAAAACGGCCTGTGCTTTGGCGAAACCAAAAGACATTATCCTGGTAGCCGGAAAAGGGCATGAAAAATATCAGGATAGTAAAGGAGAAAAACATCATTTTGATGATAAGGAAATACTTAGGGAAATATTATTAAACAAATAATTAATGAACGGATTTTCTATTAATTAAAAAATTTATCAAATGTTTTACTACTTATTCAATTATTTAGATAAAGTATTCGATTTTCCAGGAGCCGGATTGTTTCATTATATTTCTTTTCGAGCTTCTCTGGCGGTAATTACATCGCTCATCATTTCATTATTATTTGGTAAACGACTAATCAATTATTTGCATAAGAAACAAATAGGCGAAGTTGTAAGGGATTTGGGACTTGAAGGTGAAAAAGAAAAAAAAGGCACACCAACCATGGGAGGGCTAATTATCCTTGGAGCGATACTTATACCTACCTTATTGTTTGCCAAACTGAATAATGTTTATGTCTTAATTATCATTATTTCTACTATTTGGCTTGGAATTATTGGCTTTATTGACGATTACATTAAAGTTTTCAAAAAGGATAAAAAGGTTTGGCTGGCAAATTTAAAATCCTGGGACAGGTTGGATTGGGTTTGATTGTCGGATCGATGTTGTATTTTAATGATAGCGTGGTTATTCGCGAAAAGATAAAAGATCAGGCTTATGTAAAAACAACCAAAGCACTTAATATTGAAAATGTGAAAGAAGCCCCAGGCTTGTTTTCTAAACAGGCTATAAAATCTACCAAAACAACCATTCCTTTTGTAAAAAATCATGAGTTTGATTATGCGGTTTTATTGGCTTTTTTAGGGAAAGACTATGAAAAATGGGCCTATCTTATTTTTATTCCCGTAGTCATTCTAATAATTACTGCAGTGTCCAACGGAGTAAACCTGACCGATGGGATGGATGGTTTGGCAACAGGCACATCAGCCATTGCTGGAACTACGCTGGGAATATTGGCGTACGTTTCTGGCAATATTTTCTTTGCTAACTATTTGAATATAATGTATATACCAAATACGGGCGAATTAGCTATTTATATTAGTGCTTTTGTAGGAGCCTGCGTTGGCTTTTTGTGGTACAATACCTATCCTGCCCAGGTTTTTATGGGCGATACGGGTAGTTTATCCATTGGTGGCGTCATTGCCGTATTTGCCATAATGATTCGTAAAGAGTTGTTAATACCTATTTTATGTGGAATATTTTTTGTTGAAAATTTATCTGTTGTATTGCAGGTAGCTTATTTTAAACGGACAAAACGGAAATATGGCGAAGGCAGAAGAATTTTTAAAATGGCGCCATTGCATCATCATTATCAATTGTCGGGATATGCCGAACCTAAGATTGTTCTGAGATTTTATATCATAGGTATTGTTTTAGCTATTTTAACTGTAATAACATTAAAGATCAGATAAATAAAAAATGCAGATTACAATCTTGGGAGCGGGTGAAAGTGGGGTTGGAGCTGCAGTTTTAGCTAAGAAAAATAATTTTAATGTATTTGTTTCGGATAACGGGCAAATCAACAAGAGTATAAAAACGTTCTTTTACAGCATGATATTAAATTTGAAGAAGGAAAACATCCAACAATTTGATTTTAGATACAGATGAGGTAATTAAAAGTCCGGGTATTCCAGATAATTCGACTGTTATTCAGGAAATCAGGGGAAAAGGAATACCGGTAATATCTGAAATTGAATTTGCTGCCCGATATACCCAGGCAACGAAAATCTGCATTACGGGTAGCAATGGCAAAGACCACAACTACCCTGCTTATTATCATATTTTAAAAAAAGCAGGATATAAGGTAGGCTTGGCCGGAAATGTTGGAAATAGTTTTTGCATTGCAGGTAGCTGAAAATGACTTTGATTACTATGTTTTAGAAATCAGTAGTTTCCAGTTAGATGGAATGTATAGTTTTAAGGCTGACATTGCGGTTTTAATGATATTACTCCCGATCATTTGGATAGATACGATAATAATTTTATGAATTATGTAGATTCAAAATTCAGAATAATTCAAAATCAAACCACGGCAGATGCACTAATATACTGTTTTGATGATGAGATAATCGTAACGGAATTGGCAAAGCGGAATGTACAATCAAAACTTATCCTTTTACAATTAATAAATCATTTGTCGAAGAAGGAGCGTATATAAAAGAAAGAGAATTAATAATCAATCAAAGAAAATATAACGAGTATGAAATTAACGAGTTAGCACTTCAGGGTAAACATAATACTTACAATTCTATGGCCGCCGGAATAGCCAGTCGGTTATTGGAAATTAGAAAAGAACCATAAAACAGTGTTTGTCGGATTTTCAGAATATTGAACATCGATTGGAAAGGGTGGCGAATATTCATGGTATTGAATTTATTAATGATTCAAAAAGCCACGAATGTAAATTCAACCTGGTATGCACTTGAAAGCATGCAGAAACCAGTTATCTGGATCGTAGGTGGCTTGGATAAAGGCAACGATTACTCGCCTTTAAAAAATCTGATCAAAGCAAAAGTGAAAGCAATAATTTGTCTTGGTATTGATAATAAGAAGCTTTATAGCGCTTTTGCAGATTTGGTTCCAACCATAGAGGAAACACAGGATATAAAAGAAGCAGTGAATATGGCCTACCATTTAGGTATGCCTGACGATGTTGTTTTGCTATCTCCGGCTTGTGCAAGTTTCGATTTGTTTGAAAATTATAAAGATCGTGGTAATCAATTTAAAACAGCAGTGCAAATGTTATAAAAAATACATTTACAATTTATTATGATAAAATTATTAAAAAGCATCAAAGGCGATAAAGTAATTTGGGCAATAGTTCTGCTTTTGTCCGTTTTCTCCGTTCTGGCAGTTTATAGCTCAACGGGCACGCTTGCTTTTCGTTTAAGACATGGAAATACAGAATATTATCTGCTTAAACAGATCATTATTTTAATTGTTGGATTGTTGCTTGTGTATTTTACACATTTAATTGATTATAATAAATTTTATAAGCTGTCTGCCATTCTCTACTTTTTAACCTTGCCAGCTTTAGCCTTGCTGTTTCTTGTTGGAGCAATAATTAATACCGCTGCACGATGGTATGAGGTGCTTGGAGTAACTTTCCAGCCTTCTGAATTTGCTAAATTGGCACTTATTATGTTTGTTGCAAGATTATTAACCAAAAATCAGAATGAAATAAACGATTTTAAAAAAACGTTTTTGCCGATTTTTATTAGCATATCTGTAGTTTGTGTATTAATTTTTCCATCTAATTTTTCAACAGCGGTTTTAGTGTTTGCCGATTGTATTTTTTTGATGTATTTTGGAGGAGCAAACCTGAAACATCTTGGAATTGTTTTTGCTGGCTGTATTGCTATGGGTCTGATTGTATATTTGGCTGGAGACAAACTATCACATTTCGGTCGTTTGGGTACTGCTCATAACCGGATGGAAAGGTTTGTCAAGGGCGATAGTACCGATCGTTATCAGGTCGATCAGGCTAAAATTGCAATTGCTACAGGCGGGATTTTTGGTAAAATGCCAGGAAACAGTACTCAGAAAAACTTTTGCCACATCCGTATTCCGATTTTATTTATGCTATTATTATTGAAGAATTTGGATTTACTGGCGGAATAATTATACTTTTACTTTATTTAATTTTATTATATCGAGGTATTCGTATCTCCACAAAATGTCCTACGATTTTCGGTTCGTTGTTGGTGATTGGTCTTACCTTTAGCCTTGTTTTTCAGGCATTAATTAATATGGGTGTAGCCGTAAGTATTTTGCCGGTAACCGGACAAACGTTGCCGATGGTAAGTATGGGAGGAACTTCTATTTGGTTAACCTGTATTTCATTGGGAGTTATTATAAGTATCAGTAAAGTAGTTGATCAACCGGTTCAGCAACCGATACAAACAACAGAAAATAATGCAACAGAAAAAGATTAAAATAATTATCAGTGGTGGCGGTACTGGTGGTCATATTTTTCCAGCTATTGCTATAGCCAATGCCTTGAAAAACAAAGTTCAGGATATTCAAATCCTTTTTGTTGGAGCTAAAGGCCGTATGGAAATGGAAAAAGTTCCTGCCAATGGTTATCCTATTGTTGGATTATGGATTAGTGGATTCCAACGGAGGCTTACCATTGATAATTTAATGTTTCCTTTCAAAGTACTTGTTAGCTTATATCGGTCGCGAAAAATAATTAAAGAATTCCAACCTGATGTTGTGGTGGGTTTTGGAGGATATGCCAGCGGCCCGATGTTACAAGCCGCTGCTAAAATGGGCATATCTACAGCTATTTGGGAGGGAAATTCTTTTGCCGGTGTTACCAACAAAATATTAGCCAAATCAACTACTAAAATTTTTGTTGCATTTGATGGTATGGAGCGGTTTTTTCCCAAAGAAAAGATCGTGCAGGCCGGAAATCCCATACGCCAGGAAGTTACAGAATTGGAGGGAAAACGTGCAGAAGCATTACGTTTTTTGGATTAAATGAAAATAAAAAAATTCTTCTTGTTATCGGTGGAAGTTTAGGCGCTTTGACCATAAACGAAAGCATTCAAAAAAACCTGGAACTTTTTAAACAAAACAGCTTACAGGTGATTTGGCAGACAGGGAAAAACTATTATGAAACAGCAAAAGAAGTCGTAAAACCTTTTGAGAATTATGGAATTAAGGCATTTGATTTTATTTCGCATATGGATTTCGCATATGCTGTTGCCGATTTGGTCATTTCGCGTGCCGGAGCCATTGCTATATCGGAATTATGTTCGGTAAGCAAGCCGGTTATTTTGATTCCTTCTCCAAATGTTGCAGAGGATCATCAGACTAAAAATGCTATGACACTGGTTAATAACCATGCCGCTGTTTTGGTAAGGGATTCGGAAGCCCGGCAGAAACTGGGCCCCATACTGATCGATTTGTTAAATAATATTCCCGAACAACAATTATTACAGGAAAATATTAAAAAAATTAGCATTTAAAGATTCGGCAAATAATATTGCAGATGAAATTTTAAAATTAATCAAATAAAAAATAAAAGATTGAATCTGAATAAAATAAATACAATTTATTTTTTAGGCATTGGCGGTATTGGCATGAGCGCCCTGGCAAGATTTTTTCAATCGAAAAAGAAAAATGTCTTCGGTTACGATAAAACTCCGTCGCAGCTTACCGATGAACTTATGGCAGAAGGAATGAACATTCACTTTGAGGAAAATATTCAATTATTGCCTGAAAATGTGGATGTAGTAATCTATACGCCAGCTATTCCCGCAAATAATAAAGAATACCAATGGTTTATCGAAAATAAAATTCCGATGATGAAACGCTCGGAAATACTTGGAATTCTATCCGATAGTTTTAAAACCATAGCTATTGCCGGAACGCATGGAAAGACCACGACGTCAACATTAACGGCACATTTATTAAAACAATCAAGCTTAGATTGTACGGCATTTTTGGGCGGGATTGCCAAGAATTATCAAACCAACCTGTTGTTATCCGATAAAAGCAATCTGTTGGTGGCTGAAGCCGATGAATTTGACCGCTCTTTTTTGCATCTGCATCCGCATTCAGCCATTATTACTTCAGCCGATGCTGACCATTTGGATATTTATAAAAATAAAAATCAATTACAACTGGCTTTTGTTCAGTTTGCTTCACAGGTAAAACCCAAGGGTAATCTAATTATTAAAAAAGGAGTGAATCTGAATCTAAATCCGGATAATCAATCCATTTTGTATAGCTATTCTCTTGAAAATGGTGCTGATTTTTTTCCCGAAAACATACAAATTCAAAATGGATTGTATACGTTTGATTTTGTAACGCCTGATAAGGTGATGAAAAATATGAAGTTAGGTTTGCCTGGCTTATTTAATGTGGAAAATGCCATTGCAGCTTTAGCCGTCGCGTATTTAAATGGAGTTAATGAGCAAGAATTACGGACAGGACTTGGTAGCTTTTTGGGCGTAAAACGTAGGTTCGATTTCCGGATTAATAATCCAGGAATGATCTATATTGATGATTATGCGCATCATCCTGCGGAATTGAAAGCTTGTATTACTTCAGCTAGACATTTGTTTCCAGGGGAAGAAAATTTCAGGTATTTTCCAAACCGCATCTTTATTCCCGGACAAGGGATTTTGCTGACGAATTTGCGCTGAGTCTTGATTGTGTTGGACGAAATAATTTTATTACCCATTTATCCGGCTCGCGAATTGCCTATCAAGGGAATTGATTCGGAAATGCTTTTACGAAAAATTAAAAATCCAAATAAAACATTATTGAGTAAGGAATCAATTAGTTGATGAATTGATTAAAAATACAAAATTGGAAGTATTGCTGACTCTGGGTGCCGGTGATATCGATCGTTTGGTTCCTAATTATAGAGGAAACTTTAAAAAACAGGTAATTATATTAATAAGAAAATGAACTTTAAACGTATTCTTGCTATTTCGTTCTGGACGGTTCTGCTATCGGGCTTGCTCGTTTTAGTTGGCTTTCGCCAATTTTCAGTATCGAAAACTCTGTGTAAGAATATCGAAATTTCTATAGATTATGCTCAGTCTGATACGCTTATTACAAGGAGCGATATTTATAAAATTAGTAAAAAATGCCGATTCATTATTGGTAGGGGGGTAGGATCGTTTATTGGTCAACAATAAATATTGATAAAATTGAAAAATGCTCTAAATAATAATGCTTAGATTGCCAAAGCGGATGTCTATTCAACTAATAGATGGAATCATAAAAATTAAAATATTCCAACGGCAACCGATAATAAGAGTGTGAATCAGGATGATATTAATTTTTATATTGATGGTCAAGGGTATTTAATGCCAACTCGTCCGTTGAAAACGGCAAGGGTTGTAGTTGTAAATGGTTGGATAAAAGAAAGCTATCCGCAGCTTAAAAAGCTGATTATAAATCCACAAAATAAAGAAGATAGTCTGAAGTCCAGTTCTGGTCTTATAAAGCATTTTGGCTGGCGAAATATTTTAAAACACTCATACACCCTTACTTTCTCTGGTTGACCAGATTTATATTGATAATTCAGATGAAATGGAATTAATACCAAAAGTTGGAAATCATTTGATTATTTTTGGTGATACAAGCCAGATGTCGCAAAAGTTTGAAAATCTGATTCTGTTTTATCGTAAAGGACTTACAAAGGTGGGGTGGGATAAATATAATATCATAAATTTAAAATTTAAAAATCAAGTAGTTTGTTCAAAAAAGTATCAAATGGGAACATCTGAAATAATTGTCGGGTTGGATATAGGCACGACTAAAATTGCCGTAATTGTTGGCCAAAAAAATGAATTCGGGAAAGTTGAAATCCTCGGTTGTGGAAAAGCTGAATCTATTGGTGTAAAAAGAGGTGTTGTTGCGAATATCGAAAATACAACGAACTCAATCATTGCAGCCTTAAAAGAAGCGAGCGACAAATCGGATGTTGAAATCCGGGCAGTAAATGTTGGTATTGCCGGGTTGCATATTCGTAGTTTACAACATCATGGAAGTATTATCCGTAAAAATAGTGAAAGCGAAATTAGCCAGGAAGATATTGATATGCTTACCGAAGACATGTATAAGCTTGCCATGAGCCCGGGAGAAGAAATTATTGATGTAATTCCACAATATTATATTGTGGATGGTGAACCAGGCATCAAGCAACCCAAGGGTATGGAGGGTGTTTCGTTAGAGGCAAATTTCCATATTATTACTTGCCAGACTACTGCTGCGCGGAATATTGTTAAATGTGTAAGAAAAGCCGGTTTGGAAGTAGAAGCATTGATCCTTGAACCTTTAGCTTCTGCCGAAGCTGTACTTAGCGAAGATGAAAAGGAAGCAGGGGTGGTTTTGGTAGATATTGGTGGAGGGTACTACCGATATCGCTATTTTTAAAGAAGGAATAATATGCCATAGCTGCTGTTATCCCTTTTGGTGGAGAGATCGTTACTGAGGATGTGAAAGAAGGGTGTTCCATACTGAAAAAACATGCCGAGGAACTTAAAGTTAAATTTGGTTCTGCTATGGCAGAAGAAAACCGGGATGATGAAGTAGTGTCTATTCCTGGCTTAAGGGGACGGCCACCCAAGGAAATTACATTGAAAAAACCTTGCGAACATTATCCAATCCCGTATGGGAGAGATTATTGATTTTATTGGGTTTGAAATTAAAAATTCGGGTTTGCAAAAAAAATTACATGCCGGAATGTGCTTACCGGTGGCGGTGGCACATCTGAAGCATATACGACAATTAACTGAGTTTAAAACCGGAATGGAAACTCGTATTGGCTATCCAAACGAACATTTGGCAAAAGGAGTACCTGCAGAGATGGCTAGTCCAATGTATGCTACTGGCGTTGGTTTAGTCCTTATTGCTTGGACAGGTTGAATAAAGAAAAGAGTAAAAACAAGGAATTTAGCAACGATTTGGAAGTTAAATCTTCTTCTCAACCCAAACCAGCAAAAAAAATCAATTTTTGAAATTATGAAGCGGTTTTTTGAAGAACAACCCGACAGCATGAATAAAGATATTAACAATTTACCTGTTGATAATAGTTTAAAAAAAACTCCAGTCGTTTTATATTTGAATTAATTTTAAGTGGAAAAAATGGAAAAACATGTTCAAATTTGATATACCCAAAAATAAAAGCTCTATTATTAAAGTATTTGGAGTCGGTCGGTGGTGGCAGCAATGCTGTAAATCACATGTTTAACAAGGTATTGTAGATGTTGATTTCATCCTTTGTAATACCGATGCCCAGGCTTTGCAAAATGAGCCCGATACCCATGAAAATTCAGTTGGGCGAAACGGGATTAGGCGCTGGAAATGATCCACTTGTCGGAAAAAAATTCTGCATTGGAAAGTTTAGATGACATTAAAGATTTATTACAACAAAATACCGAGATGTTGTTTATTACAGCGGGCATGGGAGGTGGAACCGGAACGGGTGCAGCACCAATAATCGCATCTGTTGCCAGAGAATTGGGCGTTCTTACGGTAGGTATCGTTACCATGCCTTTTTTGTTTGAAGGCCGGAAACGCAAGGACAGGCAGAAGACGGTATCGAAGAATTAAAAAAATATTGCGATACCATGTTGGTTATTTGCAATGAGAAACTTCGCGAACTATACGGTAATCTTACCTTGACTTCTGCTTTTGCCAAAGCCGACGATGTGTTGACTACTGCTGCCAAAGGAATTGCAGAACTAATTACCGTAGCCGGACATGTAAACGTTGATTTGAAAGATGTTAGAGCTGTGATGAAGGATGGAGGAAAAGCGCTTATGGGATTAGGTGTTGCAGGAAGGCGAACATCGGGCCTTAGAGGCTATTCAGGCTGCGTTATCATCTCCATTACTCGATGATTGCAACATACGCGGGGCTGCTAAAATGCTGCTCTATATTGCATCGGGTAGCGAAGAAATTACGATGGACGAATTAAGCGAAATTACTGATTATATAAAAAATGAAACCGGTACCGATACCAATCTGATTTGGGGAAGCGGAATAGATGAAAATCTTGATAAAAAAATCTCGATTACTTTAATTGCCACTGGATTTGATTCAAAAAATAAGAATGAACAACTCCCCATCAGAGAGAAAATAGTACACACGATGGGTAGTGTTCAGGAAAATAAAAATACGGAAAGGCAATCCATAGAACCCATGGAACCTAAAGAAGAACAAATCCATTTGGTTAATCGTCATTTAGAGGAGGAAGAAACAAAGCCTCAACCCTCTGAATTTTATATTTCAGAAAAATCCCCGGTTATTAATTTTGATATCATTCCTTCGCAAATGGAAATTAAAAAGGTGTCGACACAGATTAATGAACCGGTTTTGATTCAAAACAAAGCAATTGAAACTGAAAAAAGTACTTCATTTGAACCGGTATTTAAACCGGCTGAAGACAGAAATACAGAGAAATTAGAAACAGCAAAAGGTGAAAATGATGCTATTGCAATGGAACGCATCAAACGTTTGCGCGAGTTGAGTACCAAGCTCAAAAATCCGGTAGTTCTGTCAAATTTAGAAAGTGTTCCGGCCTATGTTCGACGGAATGTGTCGTCTTACAGATACTCCAGCTTCTTCCGATTCTCAGATTTCTAAGTTTACCCTCGATAGTGATAGTCCTAAATTTAGTGAAGAAAATCCATTTACAAAAGGCAATAAGCCTGATTAATAATATTATATAATGACTCTCGAAGAACAAATTAATGCCGACATTAAAACAGCAATGCTGGCAAGGGAAAAAGAAAAATTAGAGGCGCTGCGGGCAATAAAGTCGGCAGTTTTACTCGAAAAAACAAAAGATGGCGCTTCCGGTATAACTCGGGATGCAGAATTGAAACTGCTTCAGCGTCTGGTAAAACAACGTAAGGAAGCTGCGGAAGTGTATGCGTCTCAAAATCGCGCAGAACTGGCTGATTCAGAAATTTTTCAGGCAAATATTATTGAAAAATACCTTCCGGCGCAAATGGGAAATGACGAGCTGGTGGATATTTTAAAAAAAATAATAGCTGAAACTGGTGCAAGTTCTGTTAAAGATATGGGTAAAGTAATGGGAATAGCTGCTAAGCAACTTGCTGGTAAAGCAGATAATAAAGCTATATCCGATAATATTAAAAAGCTATTATCGGTAAATTAGTAATTAAGTAAAAAGAAAAAACCCTCTGAGCATTCTCGGAGGGTTTTTTTTATTAGGAGGATAAGGAAAATTATTCACCAAGTTTTAAGCGTTTGAAAGAAGTAACCGTTAAATCTTTATCATGACTTTGCAGATATTGATGAACTGTTAACTTGTTTTCTCTGATGAATTCCTGGTTCAGCAAAGTATTTTCTTTAAAGAAACGATTCAATTTGCCAAGGGCAATTTTTTCAACCATTTCTTCCGGTTTACCTTCCTGGCGTGCCAGATCTTTTCCAATTTCGATTTCTTTTTCAATGGTCTGCGGATCAACATCGTCTTTATCAATGGCTACAGGTGCCATTGCGGCTATTTGCATAGCTATTTCGTGACCGACTTCTTCTATGCCATCAACTGCGACTTTATTAAATCCAACGATAGTCGCTAAACGATTACCCTGATGGTTGTATGAAAAAGTAATAGGTGCTTCAATAAAAAGGTAATGAGCCAATTCCATTTTTTCACCGGTTTTTCCGATCAAATCGCTGATGCCTTCTGCAAAAGTTCTTTCTGTGAATTTCAGTGATAATAATTCTTCAGTATTTTGGGTTTTATAGCTATTGCTGTATTTATCAAGGCATTAGCAAAATCAATAAATTCTTGATTTTTAGCTACAAAATCGGTTTCACAACTGAGCATTATAACCGCAGCAAAGGTTTTGTCATTATTTGTTTTTGCCAGGACAATTCCTTCGTTTGCATCACGATCGGAACGTTTTGCGGCCACTTTTTGACCTTTTTTCCTTAAAAAATCAATAGCTTTTTCAAAATCGCCCTCTGATTCTACAAGAGCATTTTTACAATCCATCATGCCGGCGCCGGTCATCTGTCGTAGTTTATTGACCTCAGCAGCAGTAATATTTGCCATATTTTTAAATTTTATAAGTTTATTTTTTTGTAATAGGTTTCCGAACGGACGGTTTCTTTAAAACCGGTTTACGTGGACGTTTGCCACTTTCGTCGCTTCCTTCTTCGGTAATATCTTTAATTTTTCCGATTTTAGCGTCGGCTTCCCGTTTTAATCTTCTTTTTTCTTTTTCTTCTTCTTCGGCTTCGAGTTCTTCTATCGTTTTGGAAGTTGTATGGATTTCGGCTTCGTCTTTTTCTTCATCCTGACGTTTATCACGATCTAATTTACGTTCCATATTTCCTTCTTCAATAGCCTGAACCATTATTCTGATAATGACATCAATGGATTTTGAAGCGTCGTCGTTTGCAGGAATAGCAAAATCAACTTCATTAGGATTAGAATTGGTGTCTACTATTGCAAAAGTTGGAATATTTAATTTATGAGCTTCAGCTATAGCGATGTGTTCTTTGAGTATATCTACAACAAATACTGCAGATGGAAGACGGCTTAGATCGGCAATGCTACCGAGGTTTTTCTCAAGTTTGGCGCGTTCGCGGGTAATTTGAAGGCGTTCGCGTTTGGAAATGCTTGTGAAACTGGTATTGCTCATCATTTTGTCGATGGACGACATCTTGCGAACAGCTTTACGTATGGTAGCAAAATTGGTTAGCATTCCGCCAGGCCAACGTTCAGTAACGTAAGGCATGCCTATTTTTTTAACATGTTCGTTAATAATTTCCTTGGCTTGTTTTTTAGTAGCAACAAAAAGAATTTTTTTACCCGATTTGGCAATTTGTTTCAAAGCATTGGCTGCTTCATCAATTTTTGCCATGGTTTTGTATAAGTCGATGATATGGATGCCATTACGTTCCATAAAAATATATGGAGCCATGTTAGGGTTCCATTTGCGACGAAGGTGACCAAAATGTACACCTGCATCTAACAATTCATCAAAAGTTGTTCTTGCCATTTATTTTATTTTTAAGTTTACATTCCTATTCAAAAAGCAATTGCCGAGTAGTCCGGTACAAACAGGAATCTCAGCAATTTAGATACTAAACTTCCTTCAATTTTAACGTTTACTGAATTGGAAACGTTTACGTGCCTTTTTCTGACCTGGTTTTTTACGTTCAACCATACGTGGATCACGACGCATCAGCCCTTTGCTTTTTAATGCCTGGCGATATTCGGGATCTATTTCGCATAATGCACGTGAAATAGCGAGGCGGAGAGCTTCGGCTTGTCCGGTAATTCCACCACCGTCGAGATTGGCTTTAATATCGTATTTGTCGCCCAGATTATGTATTTCAAGTGCCTGACGAACAATGTACTGTAATGTACCCGTGTGAAAGTAATCTTTATAATCCTTATTGTTAACAGTAATTGTACCATTTCCATCTTTCAGGTAAATACGTGCAACTGCAGTCTTCCTTCTGCCAAGAGCATTAATAATTTCCATACTTATTTAATTGAATTAAGATTTAACGGTTTTGGTAACTGGGCTTCGTGTTTATGTTCGGGGCCTGCGTACACTTTAAGATTACGAAAAAGAGCATCACCCAAACGATTTTTAGGCAACATTCCTCTTACGGCTTTTTCAATAATTGCACCCGGCTTTTTGGCTAACATTTCCTTGGGAGTTGTCTTCGACTGACCTCCAGGATAACCTGAATGACGAACATATTCCTTGTCTGTCCATTTTGCACCCGTGATATTGATTTTTTCGGCATTGATAATGATCACATTATCCCCGCAATCAAGATTAGGAGTGTAGCTGGGTTTATATTTTCCTCTCAAAATTTTGGCAACTTTCGATGCCAGACGACCCAGAATTTCATTTTCGGCGTTAACTACATACCATTCTTTTTTTATGGTATCCGGCGTAGCACTCAGAGTTTTATAACTTAAAGTATCCATTATTATTATGATGTTTCTTTTAAAATACCTTTCTATGTAAAAGGGGGTGCAAAAGTAGGCTATAATTTAGTATTTAACAAATTTGTAAACAATTATTTGTTAATAAAAATAGTAAACGCTTATTCTTGATTATTTTAACCCGTTTTCGGGCTGCAAAGGTAAAAATAAATCTTTTTATTAATTACAATTTCCTTAAGATTTATCATTTACTTTTGTTAAAAGTTGATATTTAATGTTACTAATGAAATATTTTAAAAATGAACCGTCAGACATTCAGAACCATATTTTATGTTATTTTATTTGCAGTGGCAATGGGTTTTCTCGAATCGGCAGTTGTAATTTATTTAAGGACAATATATTATCCTGAAGGTTTTGCTTTTCCGATAAAATTATCCGGGCAAACAATTGCTTTGACGGAAGTTCTGCGTGAAGCTGCCACTTTGGTGATGCTTTTTACTGTTTCGCTGATAGCTGATAAAAAAGGCATAAACCGTTTTGCTTACTTCCTTTTAGCCTTTGCTGTATGGGATATTTTCTATTATATTTTTCTAAAATTACTAATCCATTGGCCTGCATCATTTTTTACCTGGGATATTCTTTTCCTTATTCCATTTATTTGGGTTGGCCCCGTGTTAGCACCGATTATTAATTCCATTACCATGATTATTATGTCAATGCTTATCCTTTGGTTTTCCAATAAAAAGGTATCTGTTCGTTTTCGTTTTTCTGAATGGCTGTTTCTCATTCTTGGCTCATTTTTTACTGTTGTGGCTTATATACTACCCTATGTTTTGCATATGTTACAACGTTTTAACATAAATCAAATTTTTAGTTTTTACAATCATAAAATTCTGATGGAATATACAATGCAATTTATTCCCTACTGGTTTAACTGGTGGCTTTTCAGTTTTGGGGAGTTGCTAATTTTTTCCGCTCTTATTTTATTTTTTAAAAGAATGTTAACAAATCTTCCGCAGGCGAGTTAATTCTTCCATTCTGTTACAATTTAGTAATTTTGCCCGCTGTTTAGCGTTGATGTTTATCTGTTTTTAGTAATTTTTTAAAAAGGTCATTAACAATTTATTTAAACCAATCCTAAAATCGTAATTCATAAATGTCAATTATCGTAAAGAATATTACAAAACTATATGGTACGCAAAAGGCTCTTGATAAAGTATCTTTTGAAGTTAAAGCCGGTGAAATTGTAGGTTTATTAGGTCCCAATGGAGCCGGTAAATCTACCATGATGAAAATAATCACTTGTTTTATTCCGCCAACGTCAGGCGACGTTTCCGTTTATGGTTTTGATATTATGGAACAATCGGTGGAAGTACGGAAAAAAGTAGGTTATTTGCCTGAAAACAATCCACTTTACCTTGAAATGTATGTTAAGGAATACCTCGAATTTGTTGCCGGATTGCATCAGCTTGGAAAAAATACCCATAAACGGATTGCTGAAATGATTGCCAATACCGGATTGGAATCGGAGCAAAACAAAAAAATAGGAGCGTTGTCCAAAGGTTATCGTCAGCGGGTTGGGCTTGCTCAGGCGCTCATACACAATCCAGAGGTTTTAATTCTGGATGAACCAACTTCCGGACTCGATCCCAATCAGTTGATCGAAATCCGCAACCTGATTAAGGAAATTGGAAAAGAGAAAACGGTTATGTTGTCTACCCATATTATGCAGGAGGTGGAAGCCATTTGTAATCGTGTTGTAATTATTAATAAAGGTAAAATCGTAGCTGATGATCTTACCGAAAAACTTTCTGCCGTAACTTCACCCAAGGAAATTATCCTTGTGGAATTTGATAAAGAAGTGAAGATGGAATTGCTTAAAGGTATTACTGGTGTTGCTAAAGTAAATTAGCAAAGCAAACAATTGGGAAATTGAAGCTCAAAAAGGTGTAGATATTCGTTCAAACATTTTCCAGTTTGCTGTAAAACATAATATTACCGTACTTTCGCTTCACAAAGCCGAACACAGCATGGAAGAAGTTTTCCAGCAATTGACTAAAGAATAATTTTTAGGCATTACATTATATAATTGTTGCCTGATATCATTCTGACTTTTGGACTGATTCTTGGAAATATTTCACTGAAAAATGGAGTATAAAATTCTTTATGGCAGATAAAGTAATCATTTTTCTCTGTTTTATAATAAGATCGTGGGTGAAAAGGAAAAATTGAATAATTTTTTTTGAAAATATATAAAATTATTTACTTTTGTCGCCAGACTTTTCAGTTTAAAAGTATTGAAAAAAAAGAAGTGGAAAAATTTGATTGATTGCAACCACTGGAAAAAATGCTAAAACAATTTTCTCCCAACAATCAAAAATTTTCCCGGTATTATATTGATAATTAACTTAAAATTAAAATAATGGGATATTTATTTACATCGGAGTCCGTATCCGAAGGACATCCGGACAAATTAGCCGATCAAATTTCCGACGCTTTATTGGACGAGTTCTTACGTTGGGACCCCGAATCGAAAGTTGCCTGCGAAACTCTGGTAACCACAGGACTTACCGTTTGTAGCGGCGAAGTTCGAACCAAAGGTTATGTTGATATTCAATCAATAGCTCGAAATACGATAGCAGATATTGGTTATACCAAAGCTGAATATTGTTTTGATAGCAAATCCTGTGGTGTGATTTCCACTATTCACGAACAATCTTCAGATATTAATCAGGGGGTGGTTCGTGCTACCGAAGAAGAACAGGGCGCTGGCGATCAGGGAATGATGTTTGGTTATGCTTGCAGCGAAATGGATAATTTTATGCCGTTAACCAGCGAACTGGCTCATATTTTTCTTCAGGAATTAGCTGCCATCCGGCGCGAAGGAAAAAAAATGACATATCTTCGTCCCGATAGCAAATCGCAGGTTACCATTGAATATGATGACAAAGGGAAACCTAAACGTATTGATACCATTGTGATTTCCACTCAGCACGATGATTTTGACTCAGAAGAAAATATGCTGAAAGTAATTCATCATGATGTTAAAAAGTACTCATTTCAAGGGTTAAAAAGAAACTTCCCAATCGGGCTAAACGTTTATTTAGAGATGATTATAAATTATTTGTTAATCCAACCGGCAAGTTTGTTATTGGCGGACCTCATGGCGATACTGGTTTAACCGGTCGTAAAATCATTGTTGATACTTATGGTGGTCACGGAGCTCATGGCGGTGGTGCATTTTCAGGGAAAGATTCTTCCAAGGTTGACCGTTCGGCTGCTTATGCCGCTCGGCATATTGCCAAGAATCTTGTAGCTGCCGGCGTTGCCAGCGAGGTGCTGGTTCAGGTTGCTTATGCAATTGGAGTTGCACAACCCGTGGGTTTGTATATTAATACCAATAATACAATCAAAATTAAGAACGGTCACGGTAAGAAAATGACAGATAGTGATATCGCACGGAAAGTGAACCAAATTTTCGATATGCGCCCATTTGCCATTGTTAAACGTTTTGGCCTGAAAAATCCAATATTTCTTCCAACAGCTTCCTACGGACATTTCGGACGCGATTTTTATGAAAAAGAGGTGGACGTATATTATAATCCTGAAACATTGGAAATTAAAGGAAATGGTCAGACTCAGACATACAAGAAAAAAGTTGAATTTTTTGCCTGGGAAAAGCTTGACTATGTTGATATAATTAAAAAAGAATTTGGTATTAAATAATTTCCGGAAGCTGTCTCAATGGCTTTTCTAAAATATTTAGAATGAACTGTTGAGACAGCTTTCTGTTTTATTAAAAGATTGTGTATTTTTGTTTTAATTAAACCAGATTAAAACAAAAATAAGATGTACCCAAACGAAAGCCTTCCCATTAAAAGCTGGGCCGAGGACGATCGCCCTCGCGAAAAATTAGTGCTTAAAGGCAAAGTTGCGTTAAGTGATGCCGAATTATTAGCCATTTTGCTGGGTTCAGGTTCCAGAAATGAAACGGCTGTTGATCTTGCCAAGAGAATACTTAAACATACCGGCGATAATCTTATTGAACTTTCAAAACTTAGCATCAGCGATTTGATGAAGTTTAAGGGAATTGGTCAGGCCAAAGCCATTACCATAATTGCTGCTCTGGAATTGGGACGTCGTCGTCGCGAAGCTGAAGCCCTTGATAGAAAAATAATTAGCAGTAGCAGCGATGCTTATGAAATCCTGCAAAAGGAAGTATCCGATAAACCCTATGAAGAATTCTGGGTGTTGCTTTTAAATCGTAGCAATAAAGTGTTACGTAAGGTCTGTATTGGTGAAGGCGGTATGAGCGGAACGGTAGTCGATCCCAAAAAAATATTTAAAATTGCTATCGAAAATAATGCCGCTTGTATTATTCTGTGCCATAATCATCCTTCCGGGAATCTCAAACCCAGCGATTCCGACATAAAGCTTACCAAAAAAATTAAAGAAGCAGGAAATAACCTTGATATCTCTGTGCTTGACCATGTAATTATTGGTGATGAAAAATATTATAGCTTTGCAGACGAAGGAATACTTTAGTTAATTACAAATTACGAATTACAAATTACGAATTACGAATTACGAATTTGTTTTAGCATTGGCAATTTCCTGATACAATTAGCATTTATTATTGAATCCGAAAATGATTAAAATACTCACAGTCATTGGCGCTCGTCCGCAAATTATTAAAGCAGCTGCACTTAGCCGCGCAATAAAAACTACATTTCCAGATCAGATTACGGAAATTATTCTTCATACCGGTCAACATTACGACGAAAATATGTCTAAGGTTTTTTTTGATGAATTGGGCATTCCACAACCAGATTATAACCTGAAAGTGGGCTCTACAAGTCATGCAAAACAAACGGCAAGAATGATGGAAGGTATTGAAAATGCATTGCTTAATGAAAAACCTGATTTTGTGATTCTTTACGGCGATACCAATTCCACCCTTGCAGGCGCTCTTGCCGCTTCCAAAATTCATATTCCGGTTGCTCATGTGGAAGCGGGCTTACGCTCATTTAATAAAACCATGCCGGAAGAAATAAATCGTATTTGCTGCGATCATGTTTCTACGCTTCTTTTTACACCTACCGCTACAGGTTTGAAGAATTTATTAAAAGAGGGCTTTTGCCCAGACGCTAAACCTCCGTATTCAAACGATAATCCGGCTATTTTTCATTGCGGCGATGTGATGTACGACAATAGCTTACATTTTTCTGAATTGGCTCGTCAAAAATCTGAGGTGTTTACGGATTATCAGATAAGAAAAGAAAATTTTGCCCTTTGTACAATTCATCGCGATAACAATACCGACCAACCCGAACGTTTATCGGCTATTTTTTCGGCACTGAATCAAATAGCATTGAAAAAATGATATTCAAATCGTATTGCCGCTTCATCCGCGGACGGCAAAATTATTAAAACAAAATCTTGCGACCGATCTTTACCTTTCAGTGGTCAGAAATCCCCGATTCTTAATTCTGCCTCCGGTTTCTTTTCTCGATATGATTGCTCTTGAAAGAGAAACTCGGCTTATTTTTACCGATTCGGGCGGAGTACAGAAAGAATCCTATTTTTTCAGCAAACCTTGCATTATTTTCCGTCCCGAAACCGAATGGAAGGAAATCGTTGAAAATGGTACCGCCATTGTTGCCAATGCTGATGAACAGAAAATTATAGATGCTTTTGATTCCCTGATTCATTCCGATAATTTATCGTTTCCTCCAATTTTTGGCAATGGAAAAGCTGCAGAATTTATCTGTAATCAATTAATTAAGAATGCTTAATGAATATTACCTATTCGGTAGAATCCGTTTTATGACCATAAATAATTCAAATTAATTCGGTCATTCTTTGCCGATTAAAATTAAAAGTGTATCTTTGCAAACCATTTTAAAAATCATTTTTAGTAAATAATTAAAATTAAAAAAATGTTGAAACAGTATGAAACCGTTTTCATTATGACTCCCGTTTTGTCTGATGATCAGATGAAGGAAACGGTAAATAAATTTCAGAAATTCCTGAAAGAAAAGGGGGCGGAGATTGTCTATGAAGACAATTGGGGCTTACGCAAACTTGCTTATCCTATCCAGAAAAAATCAACCGGATTTTTCCATCTTTTTGAATATAAAGGAGAAGGAAATATTGTAGCTGATTTTGAAGTTGCATTGAAACGCGATGAACGCGTGATGCGCTATCTTTCCATCGTTCTTGACAAACATTCTCTTGCCTATAACGAAAAGAAACGCAATGCAAAAAATGCTCCTGCAAAAAATATTCCCGAACAGGTAATTGAAAATTAATTTTTAACAAGTAAAATTGAAAAAAATGGCTAACCAGGGCAACTCAGAAATAAAATATTTAACACCAATAGCTGTTGATGTTAAAAAGAAAAAATACTGTCGTTTTAAGAAAAGTGGCATCAAATATATTGACTATAAAGATGCTGATTTTTTATTAAAATTTGTAAACGAACAGGGTAAAATTTTACCCCGCCGAATTACCGGTACTTCAACCAAGTATCAACGAAAAGTAGCTCAGGCAATAAAACGTGCACGTCATTTGGCGTTGCTTCCCTATGTTGCTGATTTATTAAAATAAAGGAGGAAAATAGCGATGAAAGTAATTTTAATGAAAGATGTTCACAATTTGGGTTTTACCAATGATGTGATACAAGTTAAAGATGGTTACGGACGCAACTATCTGATTCCTCAGGGTATAGCCGCTTTGGCTACCGAAACTAACCTTAAGATACACAACGAAAACATGCGTCAAAAATCTTTTAAGGAAGAAAAAATTAAGAAAGAAGCAATTACACTTGCCAAAGCTCTTGAAAACATTACTGTAAAAATTGGCGCTAAAGCTGCTGCAACGGGCAAAATCTTTGGCTCGGTGAATGCCATTCAGATTGCTGAAGCCATTAAGGACCAATTTAATTACGAAGTTGATCGTAAAAAAATTATTCTTGACGGAGAAGCTATTAAAGAACTTGGTAATTATACTGCCAAAGTTGTTCTGCATAAAGAAGCAAGTGCTACTATTCATTTTGAAGTCTTTGCTGAATAATTTTTTAACCGACGTATAAATAAATTTTATATTTTTAATCCCGATTTTTAATCGGGATTTTTTTATGCTTTCAAAAATCAAGCTAAATACATTCGTTCACTTACCATAGCTAAATTTCGTAAGGCTAACCGGCAGTTTGTTGCCGAAGGTACAAAGTTAGTTATGGAATTAATAAACAGCTCGCTAAAAGTTGTTACTGTTTTTGCTTTGCCATCCTGGATCCAAGAACATCTTTTAGAGGCTGAAAATACAGATTTTGAAATAGTTGAAGTTACAGAGCGGGAAATCAATATGATAAGCTCCTTGACAACACCTTCTGCCGTGTTGTGTATTGTCGAAATACCAGAATTGATCATTAATCCTGAAAAGATAAACCAGGAATTGGTGCTAATGCTCGACGATATTAAAGACCCCGGAAACATGGGGACGATTATTCGGACTGCCGACTGGTTTGGCATAAAAACTATTATATGTTCCGAAAATAGTGTTGACGTTTATAGCCCCAAAGTAGTTCAGGCTACTATGGGATCCATTGCCAGAATCAGTATTTTTTACACTCAGTTGTTTCCTTTTTTATCTAACCTGCCATCAGATATAATTGTCTATGGATCAATACTTGATGGTGATATTTTGATTAACAAAAAGTTAGAAAAAAAAGGAATTATAATCATTGGAAATGAATCAAGAGGAATCTCCCCGGAATTACTTCCGTACATTACGGAAAAAATAAAAATACCTTCTTTTTCGTCTTCTGACGCTTCAGGACATGCCGAATCGTTAAATGCTTCCATAGCCACTGCCATTATTTGTTACGAATTTCGTCGACGGAATTAAATCCATTATCATTTTTTTGTTTCCAAGAAAAAATTAACTTTGTATGGTTTTTATGTCAGGATTGGAAAGCCAATGGAATATCCGGGAAGCATAATTAATTATCACCTTTTTGAAATCAGGGAAATGGAACATTTTTCTGAAAGGACGTTCAACGTATGTTTGGAGGAATCCTTAGATTCCCTGTTTAAAATAATTGCCTTTTATTACAAACATGGCAATTTTATGATGATTAAAAACTGTGGAGAAAAAACCAATAATGAATTGATTGACATTGCTCAGAAATATCTCATCAAATATAATTTAACGCCGGCTGCGCTATTCAGAAATGAAGAAAATAACCTTTTCGAGAAATTTAAATTCTTTTGCTTTGAGAATTTTAATATTTCTTCATTAGCCATAGAAGAATATAAAAAAGATTTTAATGCCGGTAACTTTCAGTTCTTTAAGTTTATTATGCTTGCCTTTAAAACCATGTTTACCGAACGGGATTTTTTTATTCTTGAATCGAATTGTGGTTTTTTTAAAGTTAAAAAGAAGTATACACTTCAGGCAATTGGTGATAAATTTGAGATTACCTACGAAAGGGTTAGGCAGATTTCAAAAAAAATTCCAATTGAAATCGAAACCACAATGATGCGTTTTCTCAAAGAAATTAATTATATCCAGAATCATTTCAATTATAATTTAAACTTCAACAATGATTATTGTTTAATAAATTCATTTACCGCCGATTCCATTAATTTAAACGAGAAACTCAATTTTACTCCCAAATTTTATGCATTTATTTTTTCGTTATTAAAAAAAGATACCCATCAACTGGTACAAAGAGGTTGTAAAAACGATAAAAATTTTTATTTAATTAAAGATGAACTCGTTTCTGCATTTAATTTTTGTAATTTTTACGAAAATATATGTGCTCTTACGCATAATCGTAACGATCAAACCTACCAACTTAATTTAAATGATTATCTACAGAATTTCCTTAATACATCTCATCTAACTCTTCTTAATCCTATCAGCACTATTTGCAGGCATATCATTCTCAATGAATTTAAATTGAAGGAAGTTGATGATAAAATTTTTATCATTCAGCGCAATACGCCCAAAAGATTATCCGAATATATTGTCGAAATTTTAAACGATAAGGGCCGCCCTTTACATCTTAACGAAATTAGGAAAGAACTTAATCGGCGAACCGTTAAAAGGACCTCCCAACATCGAATCGCTTAAGATCTTCTATTTTAAGTATTAAAAAATAAAAGCCATTGGCAAAACCAGTACTTATGCACTCAAGGCTGGAGTTATATCCAAACGGCAACCATCAGAAAATTGGTGTTCGATTTTTTGCTCAAGTATGATGAGCCTAAAAATATTTTTGAAATTACTAACTATATCAAACAATTCAGGAAAACCAATGATAAAAACATTTTAGCGAACCTTAAATTAGATAAAAATCATACTTTCCAATTCTTCAAAAGTGGTTATATCGGATTATCTTCCAAAAAATATAATGTTTACAGCAATGCCTGAGTTCAAGTTTATCCGTCTGTCTTTCTGGAAATAAAAATTATTACTTAATATAATTACCGGTGAAAAAAAATAATACAAGAGCCCTGTTGTTGGTAATTTTTGTTTTCATTTTCTGTTCAATGCGGGCTGAAACGGAATTGTTGGCAATGATATGATTTATAAATCATCCATTCATACCGTACAGCTCCACAGGTTAGGAGCTGAACTTACCCCTCCTATAATCAGGTTAAACACAGATGAACAGTTAAAATTATCATTTGATGATTTTGATTCGGATGTAAAACGCTATAAATTCACAGTAATCCATTGTACTGCCGATTGGTATCCAAGTGATGTGCAACCTTCTGATTATATCCTGGGTTTTACTAATGATTATATTACCGATTACCGGTTTTCGCTCAATACAACCATAAAATATACACATTATAATTTAGTATTTCCTTCCGATAATTTCCAAATTATCCAGGATGGGAATTATCTTTTGGAAGTTTTTGATGAAAATGATCCTGATAATATTGTTTTTACCCGTCGGTTTATGATTGTTGACCAAAAAGTTTCTGTTTCGGCAACAGTTAACAGATCTTTAGCTCCTGCCGAAAGAGATGTACGTCAGCGGATCGTATTTAATATTAATGCGCTAAATTATCCAATATCTAATTATCAGAATCTGAAAGTAATTGTTTCCCAGAACGGGCGATGGGATAATTCCATTACCGGTTTGAGACCTAAAACGATACTGGGCAATGTTCTGAGTTACGATTATGATGAAGGAAATGAATTTAACGGAGGGAATGAATTTCGTCATTTTGATATTAAAAGTCTTAGATATCAATCAGACAGAGTGCAACGGCTGAATTTTGATACGGCTTATCAGGTTTATTTGCTGCCCGACGAAAGGCGTACGTTTAAATCGTACTTTAGCGATAAAGATATTGATGGCTTATACCTTATAAAAACTGAAGATGGCAATAATTCGGAAACTGAATCGGATTATTGTATTGTACACTTTTGCTTACCTTATTCTGCGCCCATGGTTGGGGGTAATATTTATGTATTTGGAGGAATGGTTTATTGGCAATATATGCCCGAAGCAGAAATGAAATATAATTTTAAAAAATCACAGTATGAAGCAACATTACTGTTGAAACAGGGATATTATAATTATCAGTATGTGTGGTTGGAAAATGGAAAATCTGGCGATGAAACCTTTATTGAAGGTAATCATTTTGAAACAGAAAATAATTATACTATCCGGGTTTATTATCGCGAACCCGGTTCTTTTATGGATAAACTCATTGGAATAGAATCCATTTATTCCGTTAAGTAAAACAAATTATTGATCTATTTATTCATATCTGAGCGATTCTATGGGATCGAGGTTGGCAGCTTTGGTGGCCGGTACTATACCCGAAATAAGTGCCACGACAAAACATAGCACAACTCCACTGATAATCCACAGCCAGGGAATAATAAAACTGCTTTTGATGAGCAATGAGATGGTATTACCAATCATTATACCCAGAAAAATTCCCAGCAATCCTCCCAATTGAGCGATGACAATGGCTTCAATCAAAAATTGCCGTTTGATGGTTTTGCGTTTAGCACCTATGGCTTTTCGGATACCAATCTCCTGAGTGCGTTCGGTAACAGAAACCAACATAATGTTCATCAAGCCGATAGCCGCACCAATAAGTGTAATTAGACCGATGATGGTAGCTGCCAGCCGAAGATATTTCAGGTTATCGAAAAGCATTTTGGCAAGGTTGTCACTTTTGGATATATCAAAATTATCCTCTTCGCCTATTTTTACTTTCCTGATAATACGGAACAATCCGGTGGCTTCTCCCATAGCCGGATCAATTGAATTGGGATTATTGGTCGTGATGTTTATTGTATAGGAAACGTTTGGCTGTGGAAAGTATTGACGTACATTTGTTAACGGAAGAATACACAAGTTATCGCTGCTAAATCCTATGCTTGAACCTTTTTCTTTTAGCAACCCTACAACTTTATATTTTCCAGGTCCTATAGAAATTATTTGCCCCAAAGGATTTTCTTTTTGGGTAAAAAGAGTTTTGACTAAGTCGTTTCCAATGATGGCTACATGTGATCCATAAAATATTTCAGTTGCTGTAAAATTTCGCCCTTTGGAAATCTCGTTTCCTGAGGTTATCAGATAATTTTCGTCGGAACCGATAACAGGAATATTGGGGTTGGTTTTATTGGAACCAAATTTCAGGGTAGAAGTACGCGAAGCATAAACAAAAATTGAAGTTGCTGCCGGGAATCGAAAGGAGTTTTTAAAATCCATAGCTTCCTGATAGGTAATAACCCTATAATTTTTGGGACGGTTGGATTGATCGCCCATGTGCACGTGCATGCCTCTGTTGCGGATAGACAGAGTATTAGCCCCCATCATGGTGAAATTCTGGTTAAGGTAGTATTTTATCGAATCGATGGCAGTTAAAATTCCAACTAAGGCCATTATCCCAAAAGCAATGATTAAAATGGTGAGAATGGTGCGTAAAAGATGACTTTTTATGGAATAAAGCGATATTTTAATATTTTCCTTGACAAGATTATTCATCGAAGTTTGATTTTAAAGCAAACATACATGAAATTTTTCAAATAATCGCAATTCCTTTAAAAATCAGAAAAACACAAGAACCGAAGATAGTATGATAGACCAGACAAAAACAGATATGCCTAAAAAACAAAGTGTTTTCAGAGAATAATAATAACGTGCTGCTAAAAAAGAACCCAATGGAATGGATAAAACTACAGGTGTTAAAATGATGATTCCCAATAAACCATAATTGGTACGGATTCTTGCAAGTGTACGGTTGCGGAAAGTAAAAACTTTTCTTTTATTTCGTCTTAGCGAACCTAAATGTAGATAAGGAAAATTTCGGCGGTTGGGATGCGAAATAAACCAGGATGCAATAACTGAAAAATACTTTCGCCATAAAACGATCAAACCTTCGCTTAAATAGTAAAAGAAAAGCACACCTAAAATACCTCCAACAGAAGTAGTTAAAAAGGTTTGGAAAAAGGTGAGTCCCAGTTTAAAAGCCAGCGGGGGAGCAAACAGAAATTTAAAACTACTGAGGAATAACACTTCCAATAGTTTAAAAATCAGTTTAACGGTAAAAAAAATAAAAGTCATGAAAAGAGGTTTATAAAAAACCAGAACGCCTGGCGTATATGGGAAGTAAACAAAAATCAGGCCTTATTGTTTAAAACTGACAAAAAGGGGAAAATCGTAACAATAAGCAGGTTTTAATCACCACGAAAGGCAAGAAGTGAGAAAAGGCTAAACGATAATATGTGTGAATTTTCAATTATAGCTTTTTCCCGAAAGCTAAATCGCCGGCATCGCCAAGCCCGGGAACAATATATGCCTGAGCTGTCATTTCTTCATCCACAGCGCCAACCCAAAGACTTATATCGCTTTTTGAAAGGTAACGTTTTACATATTCTACTCCTTCTGCACTGGCTAATATAGCAACAATGTGGGTATGAACGGGCTTCCCGTTATTTAATAATTCTTTGTAAGTTAATGCAATAGAAGCTCCGGTGGCAAGCATGGGGTCTGATAGTATAAGCACACGGTCGGTAAGATCTGGACTGGAAGAGTATTCAATCTGGATATTAAAACTGCCATCCTTGCGATGCTTGCGGTATGCCGAAACAAAGGCATTGTCCGACTTATCGAAATAATTTAGCAATCCCTGGTGAAAAGGCAGTCCTGCACGAAGTATGGTAGCCAAAACCGGCTGATGTTTCAATACGGGTACTTCGGCGGTTCCAAGTGAAGTTATTACTTCGCGGGTTTCATATTCGAGTTGTTTGCTTATTTCGTAAGCAAAAATTTCGCCTATGCGTTCCAAATTTCGCCGAAATCTAAGACTATCTTTCTGTATTTCAGAATCTCTTATTTCAGAAATGAATTGATTCAGAATAGAGTTTTGTTTTCCAAGAATTTTAAACATGGCTTGCTTGTTTAATAATTTAGAATAAAATCTAACCGAACAAAGGTAGGTGTTTATTATTTACAAATTCTGGTTTCAGATGACGAATTTTTATTTTTTTCCGAGCAGAAACAATCCTGCCTTTACTATAAAAGACAAATGGTTTATGCGGAGAGATCATAGAAATTTTCGACAGAACCAAAACTGCGGTAAAATCGTGCCAAATTAACATCATTGGAACCTTCAAAATCCAAAATTCCATTGCTTCCGGCGTGTTCTTTTATAAAAGAATCAACAAGCAGCGACATGGCTCCGTTGTGACGGGCCTGAGTATTGACGGCCGAAAACAGCAGAATGTGGTGTTGGTTCCAGCTTACAAAAACTACTCCGGCACATAATTTCCCGTCGGCTACGGCTCCCAGAATTCTGAGGTATCCTCTTTGATTACATTCTGCTGCAAGAGACTGTAAAATGGTATATGCCAGGTCATTCATTTTTTTGATGTCTTTGCCGCGATTTTGCCTGAACATCTCAATGATTTCTGTAACAGATGTAGTATTGACAATACTTACTCCCGATTCCCGTGCTTTTTTAAGATTGCGTTTGGTATTTTGTGAATATCGGCTCAAAAGTTCTTTGTAGCTTTGATTCAACGAAAGTTTAAGGTTGAGATTCTGAATAAACCTTATATTTTTATCATTTGTATCCCAAACCGGGTTTTCTGCTAGTATACCTTGAGATTCGTTGAGATTAATTTCCACCAGACGATATTTTTTAGGAAATGGCGCTAATAAACATTCCGGTAATTACAGTATGGATGGGATGAACAGAAAAAAACACCTAATTGCTGGGCAAAATAGGGTTGGTATAAATAACCGATACCGTATTTCTTTCCCGGCGTCAGCGGAAAAACGTATTGATAATCATCTTTTATTAAGGCTTCCCAATTTGGACAAACCACATCGAGATACCATGATAAGGCATAAATCAGACCATTGGTGGAATGATTGATGCAATCGTCCCATCGTTGTTTGTCAATTTCGTGATGCTTCAGATATTTAATCATGGGCGAGTTCAATCATCTTTTCATATACAGCCCGCCATCCGGTCCATTCATCAAGATTGCTTAAGGATTGGTTGTGCCACAAGCTGATAAAAGTTCCGTTGACGGCTTTTACTTCATCAATAAGCTGTTTTAGGTGATAGGGCGCGTTATCGGCGGAAATGTTTTTATAACTCTGAAGCGTTCCTTCCATAACGGCAAAAGGATGTACTCGCAAGGGCGTAGCCGCATCCTGATCGATGTCGTAGAAGAGAAATGAATCGCAGATTCCGGCGCGGAAGCCGGTTTCGCTGGCATAGCCCATGGTATAATCGTCGGAAATGTCAAGATTGATAAGATTACGATAGGTAGTAGGGAAGGTGAGTTTCAGAAAATGCTGACGGCTTCGCGTTATTTCTTTGTTCAAAACCATAGAAAGATTTTTGACTTCCAACTGCAATTTTTTTGGATTGGTGTTGGATCCGTAGGATGGATGTATGCCTACCTCAGCATAATCGGATAAGGTTTTAACCAGAATGTGAAATTTAGGATTGTTAACAGGTATGTTTTTGTCGTTTAAACCATATTCGGCGAAAAGCACAAAATAGATAGGCTTAAGATTATATTTTTTCTGAAGTTCAAGTTGATACGTAAAGGTATCAAAAGGGTCGGGGATTATATTTGCCAGGACTTTGGTGCGTCGGATGATTTCCGAAAAATCACGATTCAGAATGGAGCGGCAATATCCGCCCAACGAACGAACAACTCCTTTTTGCTTGTACGACCATGCTGCATCCACGTCTATGGTTGGAATGAACTGGTAGTTCTTTTTCGGGAAAAGAAGCGCGGGGAATTTTTTTAATAGTGTTTCTTTGATTTTTAGCGCCCAGATATTGACAACCGGCTTTTTTAAGAAATCGTTTTTGTAAGCTATGCTTTGGTTGGCTTCAAATCGATCGTACCTGTCCCGAATAAAGGGAAAGTATTCCTCATAGCGTGAAACCAGATAAAAAGAAGCAGCAAAAGGGTCGAATGGCAAGGCGGATTTTTTGTTGTAGACTGGGAAAAAAGCGACAGTGCCGGCAAAGGAAATAAATTGCAATTCCTGTACTTTGATACCCGTTTCAAAAAGGATAGCAGCTGAATCGAAAAAAAGTTCATCGCCGAAAATTTTGGATGAATAATTGATTTTCGGGCCTTCAAAAGTTAAAAAATCATCGCTGTTATTCGTCAGATTAACATCCAAACCGAGCAATTCGTTAAAGATTAATTTAAAAATATAATCGCAACGGTTAGTAATTTTAGGTATATAAACAAGTAACATTTATTTGGGGCTAAATTGGCAGCAAGATAATAAAAAAAGCCATACGTGAAAAAAGTTTAGTATTTTTGAATTTCCAAAATCTGAAAACTTACTTTAATCAATGGAGAATTTTATTGTATCGGCACGTAAGTACCGTCCATTAACGTTTACTACGGTTGTGGGTCAGTCGTCCATCACTACTACTTTAATTAATGCTATAAAAAACAAACAATTAGCTCAGGCATTTCTGTTCTGTGGCCCAAGAGGTGTAGGCAAGACCACCTGTGCACGCATTCTGGCCAAAATTATCAATTGCGAACATCCTACCGAAAATCTGGAAGCCTGTAATGTTTGTCCGTCCTGTGTTTCGTTTAATACTTCTAGTTCGTTCAATATATTTGAATTAGATGCCGCATCCAATAATTCTGTGGATGATATCCGCAACTTGGTTGACCAGGTGCGCATTCCTCCACAAATTGGTAAGTACAAGGTATATATTATTGATGAAGTTCACATGCTGTCGTCGCAGGCATTTAATGCGTTTCTTAAAACGCTGGAAGAGCCGCCTGCCTATGCAAAATTTATTCTGGCTACGACCGAAAAACATAAAATTATTCCTACCATACTTTCGCGTTGTCAGGTAATTCGATTTTCGGCGTATCAATGTGGAAGATATTTCTAAACAGTTGGCTTATGTAGCTGCAAACGAAAATATTACTGCCGATCCCGAGGCGCTTCATGTGATTGCTCAAAAAGCCGACGGAGCGATGCGCGATGCATTATCCATTTTCGACCAGTTGGTTAATTCATCGGGGAACCATCTTACCTATGATTCGGTTATTGAGAACCTTAATGTTCTTGATCTGGAGTTTTATTTCCGGATTACCGATTTCTTCCTTGCCTCGGATATTCCTCATTGCCTGCTTACATTAAACGAAATTATTGAAAACGGTTTCGACGGACAGCATTTTTAACCGGCCTGGGCGAACATCTTCGTAACTTATTGGTAAGTAATGATGAAGCTACCATTAAACTCCTTGAGGTCAGCGCATCCTATAAAAACAAATACCTTGAGCAATCCGCTCGCTGCAGCATTCCATTTTTATTGCAAGCATTGGAAATCAATAATAAATGTGATATTAATTTTAAAAACAGCAACAATAAACGACTGAGCCTCGAAATAGCTCTTATGCAAATGTGCTCTATCGTTTCCGGTAATTTATCCGTTGCTCCGGAGAAAATTATTCTCATAAAGGAGAAAAAAGTTTCGGAGGAAGAACCACGGTTCAGCCCGAAATCTGCACCTGCAACCACCGCTTCAGTTCATCCTAAAAGCGAACAACCTAAACCTGTGGCAACAACACAGAATTTAGTATCAAAACCAGCATTTATCCCGTCCACAGGTATTTCCATCAGTCAAAAAATTAATCCGTTAGGAGGAGAAAAAGTGGCCGATATCGCAGAGGAAAACCAACCGGCAACTTATCAGCCGGCAATGGAATTTACTCAAAGCCAACTTGAAAAATTATGGGATGAGTTTGCCGCAAGCATTAAAATGGAATCACCTAATTTCTTCAGCACTCTTACCAAACGTAAACCTGAGTTGAAAGACAATTTTTTAATAGAATTGCTGATTGATAATAAGGTGCAGGAAGATGAGATTATTTTGCGGAAAGCCGATCTGTTGGGCTTTTTTGCGAAAGAATCTAAATAATTTTAAAATTCAGCTTAATACACAAATAGTTTTGACTCAGGAAAAAACAAAGCCATATACTCCAGAGGAAAAATTTAATAAAATGGCTGAAAAAAATCCTGAACTGATCAACTTGAAAAAAACACTGGATTTGGAAATAGACTTTTAATTTAGTTGATAGTTGATAGTTGATAGTTGATGGTTGTTTGGGTTTTGTAATTTGAAAACGGTGATGTCAATAATAGAATAAATAAATACAGCCTGGCTTTGGGATAAATATAGTATTACCTTAAAATAACTACACATGAAAAAAAAACTTATTTGCCTTATAACTATTGCTTTTTCCTGGCTTATCACCTCAGGTTTATTCGCACAGGGAAATATCAATTTATCAAAATCATTGTCCATAGACCCGGATGTTGTGATGGGTAAATTAGATAATGGTTTAACCTATTATATCCGCAAAAATGTCAAGCCCGAACATCGTGTGGAGATGCGGCTTGCAGTCAACACCGGATCGCTTTACGAAGATGAAACACAACAGGGACTAGCTCATTTTACCGAGCACATGTGCTTCAACGGAACCAGGAATTTTCCCAAGAACGAACTTGTCAGCTATCTGCAATCGCTGGGTATAAAATTTGGTCCCAATTTAAATGCCTATACCAGCTTTGGCGAAACGGTTTACCAGCTTCAGGTTCCTTCCGACAAGGAAGACTTGGTGGAAAAAGGCTACCAGGTGCTCGAGGACTGGGCTCATAACCTTACCCTCGATAATAAAGAAATAGATAAAGAACGGGGCATCATTACCGAAGAATGGCGTTTAGGATTAGGAGCCGACGACCGGATGATGAAACGTTATATTCCTATTATTCTTAAAAATTCGCGCTATGCTGAACGCTTGCCCATTGGTAAACCGGAAATTATTAAAAATTTTAAATACCAACGCTTAAAGATTTTTATTACGACTGGTATCGTCCCGATCTGATGGCTGTTGTCATTGTCGGCGACGTGGATGTAAAACAAGCCGAGAATCAAATAAAAACTCATTTTTCACAACTTACCAATCCGTCCAACGAAAAAAAAACGTACCGAATATGGCATTCCCGATAATAAAGAACCGCTGATAGCCATCGAAACCGACAAGGAAGCCACAAACAACATGGTATCTGTTTTTTATAAACATCAGCGTCAGCCGGTGAATACCGTAGGCGATTTTCGCTATGTGGTGATGCAGGACTTATACAACGGTATGCTTAACAACCGTTTAAATGAAATTATGCAAAAGCCAGATGCTCCCTTTGTTTATGCGTATACCGGTTATGGCGATTTTATTGCTCGCACTCAGGATGCTTATATGTCGGTGGCTTTGGTTAAAGAAAATCAAATAGAAAAAGGCTTGGAAACTTTGCTTGCCGAAAATGAAAGGGTAAAACGCTTTGGGTTCACCACTACCGAATTGGAACGCCAGAAAGAGGAACTTCTTTCGCAATACGAACAAGCTGCCAAAGAATCCGATAAAACCGAATCTGCTGAGTATGTTTCTGATTATCTGAATAATTATCTTGATGCCAAACCCATTCCCGGGCCTAAGAATGAACTGGAAATGGTGAAAAGCCTGTTGCCCGACATACAATTGACTGATATAAATGTTCTTTCCAAACAATGGATAAGCGATGATAATATCGCTTTATTGATTACAGCTCCCCAGAAAGAAGGTATTCAAATGCCATCGAAGGAAAAAGTGCTCGAAATTTTAAAAAATTCCACGACGCAGGAACTTACGGCTTATGTAGATAAATTCAGCGAAGCACCATTGTTTAGCCAACCGCTGGCCGGTTCAAAAGTTAGTAAACGTTTGGAAAACAAGGAATATGGCTTTACCGAAATAACGCTTGCCAATGGAATCCGGGTAGTGATGAAACCAACTACTTTTAAAAACGATGAAATTCTTTTTTCGGCAGTCAGCCCCGGCGGTAATTCCCTATATCCCGATCAGGATTTTATGTCGTCCTTTTTTGCCTCTCAGATTATCAGCCAGAGCGGGGTGGGAAAATTCGACAATGTGGAATTGGAAAAGAAGCTGAAAGGTAAAGTGTTGAAAGTAAATCCATATATTTCTGATGTGAAAGAAGGCTTTAGTGGCAGCGCTTCTCCTCAGTATTTTGAAACCATGCTGCAACTTACCTATCTCTATTTTACAGCACCCCGTCAGGATACCACCGTGCTTAAAACTTTTCTTTCCAAGACCAAAAATCAGTTAAAATTCATCAAAAATAATCCGATGATTGCTTTCTACGACACACTGATGCGCACGTGTGCTCAGAGTAGTCCGAGGATTGTTGTTATCCCTTCCGAAGAACAACTCGATCAGATAAAAATGGCTAAGTTGTTTGAAATTTATAAGGATAGGTTTGCCGATGCCGGCGATTTTACATTTTTTATTGTAGGTAATTTTACCATTGATTCCATTCTTCCGGTGGTTGAATCTTATATAGGCAGCTTGTCTGTAACTCATCGCACGGAAACCTGGAAAGATGTTAGCCCAGAATTTCCTGAAGGAATCAAAGACGTTAGTATTTATAAAGGCACCGAACCCAAAAGTATGGTGGGAATTGTTATGTCGGGTAAGTTTGATTGGAACGATAAAAACAGGATGGAACTTCGCATGTTAAAGGAAATTTTGTCCATCAAACTTCTCGAAGTCATACGTGAAAAAATGAGTGGCGTATATTCTCCTCAGGTACAGTTGATGGTGGATAAATATCCACGAAGTGAATATTCCATCATGACCATTTTCGGTTGTTCACCAAAGAATACCGGCAAGCTAACCAAAGCCGTTTTTAAAGAAATGAATAAAATTCAGAAAAAAGGTCCAACGCTCGTTGATTTGAACAAGGTAAAGGAACTGCTTATCCGCGAACACGAAACCGACGTGAATACCAATAATTACTGGCTCGAGAAAATTGAATCATCGTATTTTAATGGTGATGATTTAACCACAATTCCTGATTTCAACGAAAGGGTAAATGCCATCACCATTTCTGATTTGCAGCTTGCGGCTCAAAATTTTATGAAACGCGATCATTATGTGCGGACAGTGTTGCTTCCTGAAAAGAAAAAATAAAATACGAATTATAACTTCGTTTTCAGATGATATACACTTTAGGAGAAACCGTTTTAGATATTCTTTTCAGGAATAACGTTGCTGTTTCTTCAACTCCCGGCGGCTCCATGCTTAATGCAAGCATCAGCTTGGGCAGATTGGGGCTGCCGGTAAGTTTTATCAGCGAATATGCCGACGACAGGGTAGGGGATTTGATTGATAATTTCCTGCATGATAATGGAATTAATACCGCTTTGGTAAAACGCAATAGTGGAAAAACTCCGGTTGCTCTGGCTTTTCTGGACGAAAAAAACGATGCACATTATCAGTTCTACCGTCAGACACTGCAGACAGAAAGAAAAATTTCCTTGCCAGATTTTCATTCCGGCGATATTTTTCTCTTCGGATCTTTCTATGCCATTCAAAAGGAAAACCATAAGGCTGTCATGACTTTACTCGAAAAGGCTCGTGAAAACGATACTGTCATTATTTATGATCCCAATTTCCGTAAGCCTCATCTTAACCAATTACCGGAATTAAAGCCTTTTATTTTGGAAAACATGACTTTCGCCGATATCATCAGAGCTTCCGATGAAGATTTTAAGCTCATTTTTGATGAAGATGATACCGATACCTGTTTTGATGAAATAATTAAAAACAAGGCACATCGTCCATCGCCTGTTCTGATCCTTACCCGCAGTAGTCGGGGCGTTGATCTCCGTACTCCTGAGTTTATCCTGCATTTTGCCTCAAAAGAATTGCTGCCAATAAGTACTATCGGAGCTGGCGATACGTTTAATTCTGGTGTTGTATACGGTTTACATATGAATAGGATTCTGAAAAAAGATTTAACCGCTATCCCGTCCGGAAAATGGAAAGAAATACTGCATTTTGCTATTGACCTTGCTTCAGAAGTTTGCCTTAGCATGGACAATTATATTGATACAATTAAACACTGAATCATGTCATTAGCTCAATTTTTATCAAAACAGATTGTAAGACTTTCCGGTTGGAAATTTTTGGGGACCATACCTCCCGGAGTTAAAAAATGTGTGCTGATTGTTGCCCCGCACACCAGTAACTGGGATTTCTTTATTGGATACCTGTGTTTTATTCTAAAGAAAATAGATCCCAAAATCCTTATCAAAAAGGAGTTGTTTTTCTTTCCTCTCAGCCTGCTGATGAAAAAAAAAGGATATATCTCCGTTGATCGCGACAAACGGAATAATCTCATCCAGTTTGTTGCTGATGAATTTTCCAAACGCGAATCCCTTGTTATTCTGATCACTCCTGAAGGTACCCGCAAAAAGAATCCTCATTGGAAAAAAGGATTTTATCATATTGCTTTGCTGGCAAAAGTTCCCATTATCCTTGGTTATCTCGATTATGCAAAAAAAGAAGGTGGAATAGGGGGAATTCTTTATCCGTCTGGAAATTTTAAAGACGATTTTGCAAAAATTGAAGACTTTTATCGGACGAAGACGGCTAAATATCCCGAAAAATTTAACCTGTCGGGAAAATAACCTGAACGATAGCCATCAGATCTTGATTCTGTTTTTATCATTTATGATTATTATTTAATAAAAAATAAAAAATGAATACTGCTGAAAATCAATTAAACTTTGGACTCATCGGCGCTGCCGGCTATATTGCTCCACGCCACATGAAAGCCATTAAAGAAACTCATAATAACTTGATTGCCGCCCTCGATAAATTCGATAGCGTGGGCATCATCGACAGCTATTTTCCTCAAGCTGACTTTTTTACCGAACCGGAACGCTTTGATCGTCATTTGGATAAACTTCGCCGCAAGGGAGAACAAAAAATTGATTTTGTTAGTATTTGTTCGCCTAACTATTTACATGATGCTCATATACGCCTTGCCCTTCGAAATGATGCCAATGCAATCTGCGAAAAGCCCCTCGTGCTAAATCCATGGAATGTAGATGCGCTGAACCAGATAGAAAAGGAAACGGGTAAAAAGATATTTAACATCCTGCAGCTTCGCCTTCATCCAGCCCTGCTTGAGCTGAAGCAAAAAATCGAAAATGGACCCAAGGATAAAGTCTATGATGTCGATTTAAGCTATATCACAAGCCGTGGTAAATGGTATTTTATTTCCTGGAAAGGCGATTCGGCTAAATCGGGTGGTGTAGCTACTAATATTGGTATTCATTTCTTCGACATGCTCATCTGGATATTTGGCAAGGTTAAACAAAGCATCGTTCATTTAAGTCAGCCTGATAAAGCCGCAGGTTATATCGATCTGGAACATGCCCGCGTCCGTTGGTTTCTGAGTGTGGATTATGAAAATATACCCGCAGAGATCAAACAGAAAGGACAACGTACTTATCGCTCTATCACTGTGGATGGTAAAGAAATTGAATTTAGCGGAGGCTTTACCGAACTTCATAC
>Ga0268356_10913_pt1 | contig 39532 bp, 55 predicted proteins | sample BioMet10_FD_194415 | JGI IMG/M metagenome (GOLD analysis project Ga0268356, IMG submission 194415) | Sewage microbial communities from Oakland, California, United States - Biofuel 10 (PacBio Assembly) | ecosystem: Engineered > Wastewater > Sewage > Unclassified | place: USA: California | collected...
GGATGATCCAACAGCCGCGAGTGTGCTCCAGGCAAAACGAATCTGTGAGATCCTGGCACAAACCTACGAGGCTATTTTTTTCGGTCGAAACGCTAGTTAAACTAACTTCTTGAAATAGTTCGCAGGACAGTCTGGGCACGAAGGCACCTTGACAACCGGATGGGTTTCGCTGGGACGGCCTCGGGGGGATTGGAGGTCGCCGATGAATAGCGATCAGCGCGAAGAGGTCCGGAAATACCTGATCGAGATCGTGAAGACGGCGAAGGATAGATACAAGGATGGCTTCGCGACCCCGGACGAGGTGAGGGCCGCCGTCGAGGCCGCGAAGCTACTCGTCTAGTTGTTCTTCCTGGCGTCGTCGTACAGCTCGCAGAGCTTCTTGTAAGTTGCGCCGAGATACTCGACCGTCACCTCGGGCTTATAGATTGCCTGCAGTCCCGCCGACCGTCGCGTCGACGGCGTGCTGGGTGAGCTCGACCGCCTGCTTGAGCGCCCATCTTCTTGAGAGTGCTGTCCATGTCTATCACCTCCCTCACGGGAGATTCTACGGCCCGCGGCCGTCCCAGCGAAGCCCGTTCGGGAGCGTCAGTGAATGAGGGCGATGTTGAGATACGAAGGGGGTGTGTCGCATGGAAGAGAGAACTAACTCGTCTGGGGTCGTCGTGAGGATGGTCGTCTTGATGGTCCTGTCCGCCGCCGTGCTCTGGACGGTATCCCGCCTCGTCGGGGTTGACGTCTCGTACGTAGCCTGCACGCTGCCCGCGTGGGCGATCTTCGGGTTCACCCTCAGATGGGTCGGGAGGGATGACAGATGAGCGAGAAGACGAGCGCGGAATACACCGAGAGCGAGCTGCGACTGGAGAGGATGGGCTCGATCCTCATGGAGCTGTACCGCAAGTGGCTCGAGGCGGGGAAGCCGACGCGATGAGATGGACCACCCATGAGATCGAGTACCTCGAGGAGCACGCCGGGGATGGGGCGAAGTCGATAGCCGACGAGCTCGGAAGGTCGAGCGCGGCCGTCGAGATGCAGGCATACCGGTACGGGATCTCGCTCAGGAGGTGGTGGCTATGTCCCAGGTGCGGCCGCCGCACCTCGCGTCCGCTCTCGAGCCGCACGGGATGGTGCTCGGTCTGCACCATGTCGGCCCGGCGCGAGCGAATGGCCGAGGAGGTCCGCGACATCCAGGAGGAGTCGAGGAGGATCGAGGAAGAGAGGAAGGCCCGCCAAGCGCTCTATGCGCGCAAGTCGCGGGCCAAGAAAAGGGCCAAACAAATGAAAGAAAAATGAAAACAGCAGGCTACCAGCGGAAACGCGGAAGAGAGCGAGAGAGTGAACACGAAGTGTACACATATGAAAGAACCGGGCGCGGCCTTGGACAGCATCGACGCCCGGAACGGCCAACCGGCCTTGGCAAGCGTACCACGAGTCGCCGACGCGCTGCTGTGCGGCGTGCTGATCGGGCTGCTCGTCGGGATGATCGCATTCGCCGCCGTCCTGTGGCTCTGGGTGATCCCGGCCATGGACGGTGCCGTCGCGATGGCGGCTGGCGCCGCGGTGGCGGTGTGACCGGGAGTCGTGCCCGCCGCGACAGGAGAGACCACCGCTGCGAGATCTGCGGCGCGTGGTCATCCGAGTCACCGGTCGGGTCGCAGTGGTGGGAGATCGCGCCGATGCAGCGGGGGAGCGGCGCCGAGGCCGACATGGCGTACCTGTGCCAGGGATGCTACGCGAAACTCATGAGGGCGGTCGGGATCTTCAGGCGAGGAGGGCCGGCGCATGAGCGATGAGACGGATCCTCTCGACGAGCTGCTTGGGTACCCGGGGTCCCGTGACGACGGCGAGGACCTGGCAGGCTGGTGCGCCCCGCATCGGAGACGCATGGCTGACGGAGCGGAACGGCCTGAGCAGGCGCTGCGAGGACCTGCAGCACAGGTTGGACGAGGTGGCCAGGGCGCTTGGGTACGAGGACGAGCTGGACGCCACGACACGCTGCGCATCGCCCGTCTCCGAGGGCGTCCTCGAGGTCATGGGTGATCGCAGGGAGTACGCGAGGCGCGTCCGCGAGCTCGAGTCACAGGTCGCGCGGATCGAGCTCGAACGCGGGCGGGCCGCCGACAGGGCGAGGGCGATGCGGTCCCAGCGTGACGCCGACAGGCGGGAGGTCCGCGTGCTGAGGGCGGCGCTCGACTCGGCCCTCGCGTGGCGGATGGGAGGCGACGCCCATGGGGCATGACGCCGACTGGCTGCGCGAGCAGGTCCGGGTCACGGTCGAGGCGGCGCTCGGCGCCCTGGCCGTCTTCGCGCTCCTGTTCCTCGGATGCCTCTAGGGGGTGCGCCATGGGACGGAAGCCGCTCATCGACACCCACAGCACCATGGGGTTCAGCGAGTACCGCCGGGCGGCGGGGATACCCGAGCCGCCCTCGGGTGACGCGGTGCTGCTCACCTTCGCCGTCGCGTGCCCGCCCAGGGACGAGGACGCCGTCAAGGCGCGCGTCCTCGCGGACCTGCGGGCGATGGGCCTGGAGGGATGCCACTACCGGAGAGAGCCATGGAAGGGAGAAAGGTGATGGACAGCTACAAGGCAGCGGTCCCGCTTGGGTCGATACGCCTCAGCGAGACCAACCCGCGTCAGGACATGGGGGACGTCGCCGCGCTGGCGAGGAGCATCGAGGCCACGGGGGGCCAGCCGCTCAACCCGCCGGTCGTGGTCGCCGACGGCACGGACCCGGACGGCAGGCAGACCTACCGCGTGGTCGACGGCGAGAGGCGCGTGCGCGCGCTCTGGAGCCTCTACGGCGAGGGATCCGACGACCTCGTCGACGTCCTCTGCTTCAGGTCCTACGATGCGGCCGACGAGGCCGTGGCCATGCTCGCGACCGACGACAAGCGCACGCTCTCGCCCGTCGAGGCGGCCCGTGGGTTCCAGCGCGCGCTCATGCTCGACGTCGACGAGGCGGTCGTGGCCAAGGCCACCCGCCGGAGGCGCGAGGACGTCGCCAGGGCGCGGCGCGCGGCGTCGGATGACGGGGCCGACCAGGCGAGCCTCGACGCCCTCGTCATCGCCGGGGAGTTCGACGACCCGGCGGAGCGCAGGCGTGTCATCGAGGCCGAGGGGTCCACGTGGGACACGCCCGAGCGAGAGGCCATGAGGATCCGCGACGAGCACAGGCGCTCGGCCAAGGACGCCGCGGTCAGGGCCGCCATGCCCGAGGGCGTCGAGTTCCGCGACGGTGGCGCACCGTACGGGAGCATGGCGCTCGAGAAGGGCCTCTCGTTCGTGGACCTCGTCTCGTCGAAGGCGGCCGCCGCGCGGCTCGCGGCCCGCGGTACGGAGAGGCGACCTCGTCGCGTTCCGCCACGGGGACGTCGGGAGCGGATACGAGGTCTACGTCGATGCCCACGGTCCCATCGACCCGAGTTCGGTCGCGGTCCCCGGAAGGCGCGGGGAGACGAGGCAGGAGGCGTCGTGGAGGCATGACAAGGCGACGCACGCGGCGCTGTACCTGGCGAGCTTCTCGCGCATGGCGCGGCACGCGCTCTCGGAGTCGTACGGGGCCGGCGGGTCCCGCGCGGGGCTGACGTCGCTCGTGCTCGCGTGGAGGCATGACAAGGACATGGTCGAGGGAAGGAACGAGGAGGGTCTCGAGGGGATACCGTCCCCGGTCGGTCCGGACGACGCGCTCGACGCCTACATGGGCGACCGGACGGCGAGCCTGTACGAGGTCATGCAGACGCTCGGGTGCCTGTGGTCGTGCGACGGCCTGTACGCGAGCTGGTACGCGAAGCCGACGGTCGAGGGCATCCTCGCCGACAGGTACGCCAGGCTGTACGACGCCATGGTCGCCGACGGATGGCGACCGACCGACGACGACCAGTCCCTGCGCGTGATGTGCCGCGCCGAAGGCGGGGACGAGGGAGGCGATGTGTCGTGAGGGTCTTCCTGAGCGGTCCCATGCGAGGGGTCGACGGCCACAACAAGCCCGCGTTCGACCGCGCGGAGGACGCGCTGCGGGCCCTCGGACACGAGGTCTGGAACCCGTGCCGGCTGCTCCCACTCGCCTCCACGGAGCACGAGGACGGGCTCACGGAGCGCGAGTGCCTCGCCATCGACGTGACGTCGATGCTCGACGGGTGGGACGGCATGCGCCCGACGGGCACCACGACGATCTTCGCCGACGCCGTCGTGGTGCTGCCGGGGTGGAGGGACAGCCGCGGCTCGTCGCTGGAGGTCGCGGTCGCGCACGAGTGCGGGATACCGGTCATCGGCCTGGGGGAGGCGCTGGGATGACCGACGTCGACGCGCTGTACCCGAGATGGATCCGCGTGGGCTCGCGAGAGGCGACCTACGACCCTGGCGCCACCGCGGTGAGGGGTCGGTTCGGGTGGGCGGGATACGGCCGACTCGTGGGGCTCAGGCAGCTCATGGCGAACGCCCCCGGGGCGGTCATCCCTGTCGCCGAGAAGTGGCAGCTCCAGTCCCTCGCATCCTCGCTCGGCATGACGGCGCCGAAGTGCCGGGAGTTCCTGGAGTTCCTCGCCGAGTCAGGGTGCATCGACGGGGAGTCGCTGGGGTCCCGCGGCGAGGTTTTCGACAACGGCGTCTGGGACGAGGTCCAGCGGTACCAGGCGCGGTGCGCGAGGAACCGGAAGAACGGCGAGAAGGGTGGCTTCACGCGTGGTTCTACCAGCGCATAAACCCACTGGGGTACCCAACGGCCAACCGAGAGATAACCCACACCCTTTGATTCGTATTTGGATTTGGATTTGAAAAAAGCCCTCTACCGTCGCTGCAAGGAGGAAGTCCGCAAAATGTCGAAAACCAACGCGAGGAAGGGCGATCAACACGAGGTCAGGCTCGTCGTCAAGCACGACAGGGACGGGATCCGCTACGTGCAGCCGTACCTCGGCGTCAACCGGATCACCGGTCGCCCGCTCAGGCCGTACCGGAGGTTCCCCGCCGCGGCCACCGACGAGGAGGCCCTCGCCCTCGCCGCGGAGTGGCTCGCCACGGTCGAGGGGGCGGCGAGGCTCGGGACGTCACCCAAGGTCGCGGACGTGCTTGAGGCGTACGTGCGGTCGCTCGAGGCTGCGGGGGCGAGCCCGAACACCTGCAGGACCTATCGCGGCTACGCCAGGCTCTACGTCTCGCCCGCCCTGGGCCGCGAACGCGCCGACTCGGTCGAGCCGATGGACCTGGCGAGGCTCAGGGACGAGCTGCTCGCCCGCGGCTCGCGGGACGGGAGCCCGCTCTCCCCGCAGACCGTGGCCGGGTGCCACTGGTTCCTCAGGGGGGCGTGGGGGTGGATGTGCTCGGTCGGGGTCGCGTCGTCGAACCCCGCGGCGGCCATCGACTCGCCGCGCGTCGGGACGGCCACGGCGACCGCCTACGACGAGGGCGACTTCGCGCGGCTCGAGGCGGCGCTCCGCTCCGTGCTCGACGGCGACGACCCCGTCGGGGCGGCCGGGGTGCGCCGGCGCAACGTCGCCATGGCGGCGTGGGTCTCGCTCCATACGGGGCTGCGCGTCGGCGAGGTGTGCGCGCTGCGCAGGCGCGACGTGCAGCGCCGGGGGATCGTCTCCGTGAGCTCGACCTGCGTCGAGGTGCCGGGGGAGGGCGTCGTGCGCAGGCAGAGGCCGAAGACCGCCTCGAGCAGGCGCAACGTCTCGGTGACGGGCGACGACCTCGCGACGATCCGCGCGCACGCGGCATGGCAGGACCGGTACCTCGCGCCGACCGGTAGGGACACGCCGCTCGTCACCGTCGACGGCTCGCACATGAGGCCGACGACCGTGTCGCGCGAGTTCGCGTCCATGAGGGACGCCCTCGGCATCGATCCGTGCACGAGCTTCCACAGCCTGCGCCACACGCACGCGACGTGGCTCCTGATCGCGGGGGTCGACCCCAAGACGGTCTCGGAGCGCCTCGGGCACGGCAGCGTGGCCACGACGCTCAGGCTCTACGCCCACGTGCTCCCAGGCAGGGACGCCCAGGCGGCCGAGGGGTTCGCGGCGGTCGCGAGGGGGATGGGGGATCGCGATGGCGAGCTGTGACCACGTGCAAGGGCCGTGCAAACCGTTACGGGCCGGAGGGTTCCCACGCCACGCGAATCCTCGCAGCTCGCACGGGGAGCGAGAGGGACGCGGACGGGGCGTGGGTCAGATAAGGAGTAAGTATCAGGAGAAGGGAGTGGGAGTGGGCGACGAGGCGGGGATGACGTGCTCGGGGTGCATCCATTTCGCACCGATCACGTGGGACGGTCAACCGACAGGGTACGGGGCCTGCGCGAGGGACGGCGAGTGTGTGCTCGCGGAGAACCCCGCCTGCGACGGGGCGGTACGAGACGAGGGGGAGGACGCATGAGCACGCCCGCGCTCGACCCATGCTGTGGCTCTCGGATGATGTACTTCGACAAACATGACCGTCGCGTCATGTTCTGCGACCTCCACCCGCGTCATTCGGTGCTCTGCGACGGCCGCACCCTCGACGTGTCGCCGGACATGGTCGAGGACTTCACGCGGCTCTCGTTCGGTGACGGCACCTTCACTCTCGTCATATTCGACCCGCCTCACCTTGACCGTGGACACGGATGGCAGGCAGAGAAGTACGGAGTGCTCGACACCGACTGGCACGACCAGCTCACACGCGGATTCTCGGAGTGCTTCAGGGTTCTCAGGCCAGGCGGGATACTCGTCTTCAAGTGGTACGAGTACACGATTCCGCTGAAAGAAGTGCTCTCGTGCACGACGCAGATGCCCATCTGCGGCAACCGGAAGCCAAGACAGAGCAAGACACACTGGTTGCTCTTCATGAAGGAGGACGCATGAGCAAATACGAGGGGGCACGCATGACAAGGAGCAGTGACGCATACGATCAGGCCAAGGTCGAGTTTGCCATCGCGGAGATGCTTCGCGCGGCACGCGCGTCCGGGGCGAACCTGCTCGAGCTCGAGGCGGCGTCACGCTCCATCAACGTCGCGACGAGGGAGAAGATCAGGGCGAACGTCGAGAGGGCGAGGTCGCAGGGTTGAGCGGCATGAGGACGTTCTGCCCGCACTGCGGGCGCGTCGTGCCGGCGGGGCAGAGGTGCACGTGCAGGCCGAGGCCGAAGCGCAAGCCGACCAAGGGCGACGAGTCCCGCGGCCATCGCGAGCCTTGGCGGAGCCACTACTCGACACCGGGGTACCAGGCCGCGCGGCAGGTGGCCATAGCGAGGACGCACGGGAAGTGCACCGACTGCGGCCGGGCGTGCGCCTGGTTCGACGGGAAGTCGTGGAGGACGGCGGGCATGGGTGGGGAGGTCGACCACGTCAAGGCGCTCTGCGACGGCGGCACCGACGAGCCCGACAACCTCCAGCTCAGGTGCAAGTCGTGCCACAAGCGGCGTGACGACGCGCGAAGGAAGGCCGAGGGCTGACCTCCACGGATACGACCCGCGCGACCCATCGGCACGACCGGCCGGAAGGGGTGGACCCCCTACCCCCTCCGAAAGCTGGAAACCCAATCCCACACCCCGCACGCCACTCCCATCCTGTCGTTGCCACGAAATTGGGAATCCCGCGAAAAACGCAACGCTAAGAAAAAGGGTGCAACGCCAATTCTCACGCCGGTGCGAACATCGCCGTCATGGTGACGGCTCCACCGGGGGAGGGTTCGGTGATCAAGCGCTGCGAGGTGTGCGGGAGGGAGTTCCAGGCGCAGAGGCGCACGGCGCGGTTCTGCTCGGCGACGTGCAGGAGCCGTGCCGCCCGCTCGCACGCCTTCACCGGGGGAATCGAGGCTCCGGACCCCTCGACCAGGATGACGATGGACGAGGTCGGGGAGATCGTGCAGCGCGCCCACGTGGCGGCAAGCGACATGTCGCGCGCGTCGATGCTCGCCACGTCCCCGCTGTGCCTGAGGCTGCGCCGCGCGGCGAGGGCATCGAGGACGTCCTCAGGGGGGAGGGGCTGTGAGGGGCGCGAAGCCCAAGCACTGACGCCGTACGCCGCGGGCTGTCGGACGCCTACGGCCTCGCGGTCGAGGACTCCTCCGGGGTCGCCATGCCGCGCGACATCGCCGCCGACCCGGTCCAGAGCGAGATATGGGCGTGGATCGCCCCTCCCGTGAACGGGTTCTCCGAGCAGGACGTGCCCACGCTCAGGCTGCTCACCTACTGGCACGCGGTCGCGTGCCAGGCGGAGCAGGCGATCCACTCCGAGGACGGGTCGCTCGCCATCTTCGACCAGGTGGGCGTGAAGCCCTTCGTGACCGAGGACGGCAGCGAGGTGCCGCTCGTCAGGAAGAGCCCGGCGCTGACGATCCTCAAGGACGCGAGCTCCGAGATCCGCGCCCTGTCGGACATGCTCGGGCTGTCGCCCCTCGCGCGGTCGCGCATCGGCCTCATGGACGCCACCACCGTCAAGACCGCCGCCGACACGGCGAAGATCTTCAAGGGCATCAACGCGGCATACGAGCTCCCCGACGTGGTGGTCGAAGATGCGGAGGACTGAGACCTCGTACGCGCCCGAGGGGCTCGCCATGGCGAGGGACTACGAGAAGTGCCTCTCCACCATGTGCCACCACGTGTCCAACGACGCGTTCTACGGGCAGCCGTTCCTCCTCGAGCCGTTCCAGCGGGAGAACATGTGGAAGCCGTTGCTCGCCTGCGGTCGGATGGAGGGCGGCAGGTTCAGGCGGCGGTTCCGCCGCGCGATCTTCGGCCTTCCGTCCGGGTTCGGGAAGACCGAGTTCGCCGCCGCGATCGTGATGACCGTCGCGACCATGGAGGTCGTGCACAACGGGCAGTACGGGGTCGTCGCCAGCTCTCGCGACCAGGTGCGCAACATCTACGAGAAGATCGCCACCATGATCCGGCTAGACCCGACGTGGAACGGGCAGTGGGAGGTCGGGAAGAACGTGATCACGCACCGCGAGACCGGCGCGAAGATCATGGTGCTCCCGAACAGGGCCGACGCGCTCGAGTCCTGGCACTTCAACGTGCTCGTGTTCGACGAGCTGCACACCTACCGCGACTCCGGAGTCTGGGACGCGGGGCTCAAGGGCCAGAAGGTGCTCTGGAACCCGCTCGCGATCGGCATCACCACCGCAGGCGCCTCCCGCGAGGGCTTCCTGTGGGACACCCTCCAGAAGGCCGGCGCCGATCCCGGAATGTACCTGTACTGGCTGGGGATGGATGACGGCCTGGACATCAACCGGCGGGCGTCCTGGAAGCCGCTCCTCTGCGCGTCCTGGGTGACGTGGGAGAGCATCCAGGACCAGCGTGGCATGGCGACCTCGAAGCGCGCATTCGAGAGGTACACGGCGAACCGGTTCCCCACGGACAAGACCGACTACTCGTGCTTCACGCACGCGCAGCTCGACAGGTGCGCGCGGGGTAGGAACGACTTCGACCTCTCGCTGCCCTACACGCTCGGGATCGACGGCGCGACGTCGGGGGACAGCTTCGCGATCGTCGCGTACCAGGAGCGCCCGGGGCGCACCGGAAGGCCCGTGGGATACACGCGCGAGTGGGTCTTCGACGAGCCCGACGAGGAGACCGGGCACTACGACCTGAACCAGGTGATGGAGCTGATCGCCGGGCTGTGCAAGGAGCACTGGCCGGAGGTGGTCGGCATGGACCCGAACCGCCTCATCGTCATGAGCTCGCAGCTCCAGTCGACCTACGGCATAGAGCCGGTCGCGTTCGCCCAGAACAACGCGACGATGTGCCAGGCCACGAGCATCGTCGAGAACCTCGTGAAGGGCGGGCGCGTGAGGCTCAGGGGGTGCGCGAAGCTCAGGAGGCACCTGGAGAACACCGTCGAGCTCGACCGCGAGCCGTACGGCAGCCGCTTCGGGAAGAACGGGCACCGCGACAAGATCGACGCGGCCATCGCGCTCTCCATCGCCGCGCTCGCCTACGCGAAGCTCGTGGCGGGTGGGGAGGGCATGGTCCCCGTCTGCTAATCTCACGCGACCCGTACCATGCGAGCGACCGAAGGGGGTCGCATGGGACGCTTCTACGACTTGTTCTACAAGAACGACGTGTTCTACAAGAGCGCCGACGCATCCGAGGCGGTGAGCCCCACCACGCCCCCGTGGTCTCACTCCCCGTCGGGGTACGGGTCGCTCATGTCGATCGACTTCGCGGCGTGCGTGCAGACCAAGGCGAGGTCGATGGCATCGCTGCCGTTCTCGGTGGTTCGCGAGACCGGGGGACGCCGCGAGAACCTGGGGGACCACCCGCTTGCCGCGCTGATGAACGGGATGGCCAACGAGGAGATGCCGGTGACGGCCCTCATGGCCTGGACCGTCCTCCGGAGGGACACGTTCGGCAACGCCTACTGGTGGGTCGAGTGGCGCCGAGGCCGCCCCAGGGCGATATGGCCCGTGAGCGCCCACGTGAGGCATGGCTTCGACCCATCGAGGCCGGAGGGCTACCGCACCTCGTACACGGTGTCGCCCGGGGACGACCACGTCCCGGCGGGCACGTACTTCTCCGACGAGATCGTGAACATCCCGACGCACATCACGAAGGACGGCGTCAGGGGCGTCTCCCTCGCGTCGCTCTCGGCAGAGGAGATAGGGCTCTCCGTCGACCTCGAGCGCTTCTACTCCTCGATGCTCCGGAACGGGAACCACCAGCTCGGGCATGTCGAGGTCCCGGCGGGGAGGATGACCGCCGACGACCTCCAGGCGCTCCGCACGGCGGTAGACGCCAAGCGCGGGGTCGGGGAGGCGGGCAAGGCGCCCATCTTCGGCTACGGCGCGAAGTGGGTCACCGACCAGCAGACCATGAAGGACGCCTCGGTCATCGAGCAGCAGAGGTGGGTGCTGCAGCAGGTGTGCCGCGCCTGCAACGTGCCGCCGTGGAAGGTGTACGACCTCGACTCCGCCACCTACGCGTCCTCGCAGCAGCAGCGGATCGACTACGTCACCGACACCATCGTCCCGGACGTGCGCTCCGTCGAGATCGGCCTCAGGCCAGTCATCGACGCATGCGGCATCAGCGGGTGCGGAGGGAAGTTCAAGATCCAGGGCCTCATGCGGGGGGACGACGCGAGCAGGAGCCAGTACTACCGCGAGATGGCGTACCTCGGTGCCTACACGCGCGGGGACATCCGCGAGCTGGAGGACATGGAGCCGATCGATGGCATCGACCTCCCCCTGTTCCCGCTCAACTACGGAACGGTCAACCAAGACGGGACGGTGAACGTCTTCAACGCGGACGGCCCGTCGGCACCCGGTGACGGGAGCCAGGAAGGAGCGAACGATGTTTAAGGTCAAGGACGAGGCGGGGAGGGCGACGGTCTACCTCTACGGCACCATCGGCACCGACTTCTGGGACCCCGACTCGAGCAACACCGCGAAGGACTTCTCGCAGACGCTCGAGGCGCTCGGTCCGAAGCCGCTCGACATCAGGATCGACAGCTGCGGCGGCGACGTGTACGAGGGGTTCGCCATCGCGAGCGCCATCCAGCGCTACGAGGGCGAGACGACCGCGTACGTCGACGGCGTGGCAGCCAGCGCGGCGTCCTACATCGCCGTCATGGCCGACCGCGTCGTCATGAGCGACTTCGCCCAGCTCATGATCCACGACGCCTGGACGAACGTCCAGGGGAACGCCTCGGAGCTGACGATGGTGGCGGAGAGGCTCGAGTCGCTCGACGACACGATCGCCCGCATCATCTCCTCGCGGTCGGGCATGGCGCTCGAGGACGTGAGGGCGGCCATGGACGCGGAGACATGGTACCGGGCGGTGGATGCCGTGGACGCGGGGCTCGCGGACGAGGTCGTCGAGACGGGACAGCGCACGGCAGCGTCGGTGGACCCCGCGATGCTGTCCCGATACCTACACGTGCCCGCGGACGTCCTCGAGAGGGACAAATCTCACGCCGCGGATACGATTCCGGCCAACGAGGGGCGACCCTTCGTCCTGGGAAACAGGGTCTACCGTAAAAAGGAGCAGTAATGGCAATTCTCAACTCGAAGCAGCTCTGGCAGGAGCGAAGCCGCCTCTCCGAGGCCCAGCGAAAGCTGGTCGACGACGGCAAGGCCGACGAGGCCCTCGTCGTCGAGGGGCAGATCAAGCAGCTCGACATCACCATCGAGCACGTCATCGACGAGGAGGACAGGCTCCGCTCCGCTCACGCGCCCGCCCAGCCCGAGGAGTCCTTCTCGGCCCGCGTCCTCGGCCCCCGCGACGAGTTCCGCGGCCTCTCCGTAGGCTTCAAGAACGCCGTCGTGACCGTCGGGTCCCCGACCGAGATCGACCTCGACATCCCCGCGAAGTCCCCCAGCCTCCTGGACAACTTCGCCTCGACGATCGCGGAGACGCCCGCGATGGGAAGCGTCTCGTTCAAGCAGCGCTCGGCGCAGACCGGCACCCCCGACACGTGGGCGGGCGTCACCGCCGGCACCTCCGCGACGATAGCGCAGGTGATCTACAGCTACAAGGACGCCGTCGCGAACAAGGAGACCATCGCGGGCTACGTCCCCGTCTCCAAGGACAGCCTCGCCGACTACGACGAGCTCGCGAGCATCATCGAGAACGACCTGCTCATCGACCTCGGTGACAACACCGACGCCAGATACCTCACGGGCAGCAACTCCACCGGCATCATCGGCGTCACCAACACCACGGGCATCATCGCCTACGCGGACGCCTCCGCCGGCAAGTACTTCGACGCCATCCGCAGGATGCGCACCAAGGTCATGACCACGTCCCGGCGCATCCCCACGCACGTCTGCATCAACCCGCTCATCAAGCAGGAGATCGACCTCTACAAGACCGAGACCGGGCTCTACCAGACGCTCGGCAGCGACGTCTACTGGGGGATGAAGGTCGTCGAGGACACCAACTGCCCCGGCATCCTCGTGTACGACGCGTTCGCCGCGCGCCGCCGCGCCATCCACGGCGGCACCACGGTCGAGGTCGGCTACTACAACGACCAGTTCATCAAGAACGAGCTCTCCATCCTCGCGGAGCACACGAAGGCCCTCCAGGTCGTCTATCCCGACGCCTTCGCGTACGCCACCAAGACGGACCTCGACAAGACCACGGCATAGGGGGCGACGGCGATGTACACGAGCGGGGAGAGGGTCGTCAGGGACGGTCGGCTCGTCGCCTTCGAGGGCGAGGAGATGACCGACCAGGAGGCGGAGGCGCGCGGCCTCACCGCCACCGGAGATGCCGAGAGGGCCGAGGAGCCCGAGGGAACGGACGCCGAGGACGAGCCCGAAGGCCCCGCAGGGGCCACGCCCAAGCAGGCGCGCCCCCGCCGGAAGCCTAGGCAGGGGCAGGAGTAGCCGTGATCGTCCGTCCCGACACCTCCCTGAGGATCGCGAGGACCGACCCCGTCAGGATCAAGGCGGAGTCGACCGTCATGCCGGACAAGGCGGTCGTCACGCTCTCCGATGGGTCGGCGACCGAGGTCGCCTGCGAATACGGAGAGATGTCCATGCCTGCAACGACCGCCCCCGAGCTCGCCACCATCGAGTGGCGCTCGGGGGACGCGCCCCTCTTCGAGACGCGCGTCGAGGTCGTGTCGCACCACTACTTCGCGCTCGACGACCTCACGGCGTCCGATGGCACCGACGACTTCTCGGGATTCACCGACGAGCAGCTATGGCAGGCGCGCCAGGCGGCGACCGAGACCTTCGAGGAGAACGCCCACAGGGCGTTCGTGCGCAGGCGCGGGAGCACGGAGACCTACGCGGGCGGGTTCGTATGGCTCGACCACAACGACGTTCGCGAGATGCTCACGCCCGGATGGGAGCTCCTCTCCGACTGCACCGCGGTCGGCCCCGACGGCCACGCGACCATCGAGTACGTCTGGGGGATCGACGACGTGCCCGCCCGCGTGTCGTCTGCCGTCATGCAGCTCGCCGCCTACTTCCTCAGGCCGTCCGTGACGCCCGAGAGGGCGACCGGGGAGGCGACCGAGGCCGGGTTCATCCGCTACACCCTCGCCGGGAGGGACGGCGCGACGGGACTCCCGGAGGTCGACGCCGCCATCGAGCAGTTCGGGCGCCAGAGGGTGGTGGTCCTGTGATTATGGCCACGCCATACGACGCCGCCGCCAGGGCGGTCTGCGACCGTCTGAGGGTCGTGCTGAGCGAGGGGGCGCTCGCCCTCTATGACGGGGACCCCGTGAGGGCTCCCGTCGTCTCGTTCGGCATCGGGCCGAGCCGCCCCCCGTTCCTCGTATGGGTGAACCCCCTCGCGAGGTCCGTCTCCACCTCGGGCAGCGCAACGAGCCACGAGTACTCGACGGCGTTCTCGATCTTCGTCTACCTCATGGCAACGCACGCGGACCTGGACGAGGCGGTGCGCAACGTCAACACGTGGCTCAACAGCGCCTACATGGGCATCGCCGCCGAGGCGACGCTCGGGAGGTCGGTGGACTGCGCGGTCCCGCGCATCTCCGACTCCGGATACGACACCACCCCGGACAAGAAGCACGTCGTCGCCGCGGAGCTCGAGGTGGCCTGCAAGGGTCGCCTCGGTATGCCCGCACGAGTTCAAGGAGCTGATCGCAAATGCCCAAGCAAAGCAAGGCTAACAAGGCCGTCGCGAACGCCTGCGTGACCTACAACGGCCGCGACTACAGGCTCACGAAGGGAAGGCCGGCGGAAGTGCCGGAGGACCTCGCAGCGCGACTCGTCGCGTCCGGGGTGATCGAGGAGCCAGGCCCGGCGGACGTGCCGGTGACCGAGGACAAGAAGGGGAACGCAGATGATTAACACCTCCATCGGACTGCTCGGCGTCGCGCGACAGGCGGACAAGTCGACCGCCGCCGTGGCGCCCAGGTACAAGCACGGGCTCACCGGGGGAGGGCTCATCAAGCCCGACCGGAAGGTCGAGCAGAAGAGCGTCGCCTGCGGCCTGAGGGCCGACGTGTCGAACGGGGCGTACGTCTCCGAGGTCAACATGGCGGTCGACTTCGAGACGCTCGCCTACGCGGACGTCCTCGGGCTCTACGCCCTCGCGGCGATGGGCAACGTCGTCTCGACCGCGGCGACCCAGACCGGATACTACAAGCACGTGATCACGCTCGGGAGCGCGCTCCCGCTCCTGACCTTCTGGGGCCAGGTGGGCAACACGGCGGACACGACCGTCCACGAGGCCGTGGGCTGCAAGGTCGACACCCTCTCGCTCGACTTCGAGGGGAACGCCCCGCTCGACATCGGCGTGACCGCGGCGGGCATCGACTCGGAGCTGTTCGGATCATGGTCGGGAGACGCCGAGCCCTCGTGCTTCGAAGGGTACTTCGTCCCGACGAACGGCTCCTTCAGGATCTCGACGAACGACCAGGCCCCGGCCGAGGCGATCGTGACCAAGGGCGGCTTCGAGCTCTCCAACAACCTGACGACGTACCGCAGCGCGGGCAACGTCGTCGCGGCGGAGGTGTCCGAGGGCAAGCTCACCACGTCCGTGAAGATGACCGTCATGCCCGAGGACTGGACGCCGATCCGAAAGGTGCTCACCGGCACCGAGACCGGCACCAAGGTCACGTCGAACGTGGTCTACGGCTCCGCGTCGTGGGCGTTCACGCACTCCCAGGACGCGAACTGCACCATGCAGGTCGACTTCGCCAACGTGCCCTGGAACTGCAAGACCCCGGAGATCGACCCCGAGGGCTCCGCCGCCGAGGTCGAGTTCAGCGCCGACAACGTCGGCAATCGCCTCGAAGACGGGCACGCCGGTCACCATCACCATCACCAACAAGGTCGCCAACTACAACGCCTAGGAGGCATCGATGCTCAAGTTCTCGCTCAGGTTCACGGGGGACGAGAAGGTCGTCGAGTTCGAGAGCGGCCGATCGTCCCTCTGGAGGTCGCAGGACTACGGTGCGGGCCTCCCGGCGTCACCGTCCAAGCAGGGCAAGACCGACTTCGCATGGGGGTACTTCGCGGCGAGGCAGGCCGGTAGGCTCGACGAGCTCGGCGTTCCCGACGGGATGGGGACCGACGACGCCATCGAGTGGATCGCCGACAACTACGACCTCTACATCAGCGACTCCAAGAAGGACCCCCGACGCCCCTTTAGCCGCTGGGGCCGCCGGATAGCGACCACCGCGGCGGGCATCGGGTGCAGCCCGTACGACCTGGCGAGGCTCGCCGACGACTACCCGGACGTCTTCGAGGAGTACGTCGCCCTCTTCTCCAGGGGAGGGGAGTCCTTCAGGAAGAGGAGGGAGCGCACGCGCGCGTCGCGCGTCATGCGCATGTTCAGGGGCGGGGGGCACCGTGGGATTCGGGCATGAGGGCGCGCTGCGCATCGAGGTCAGGGGTCTCGACGAGACGATCGTCGCCCTCGGCGCCATCGACCGCGAGCTTCCCTCGGAGCTCAGGAAGGGGCTGCGCGAGGACGCACGGCCCCTTCTCCAGTCCGCGAGGGGCTACGCGTCTGGTCTCGGCGGCACCGGGTCGTACGCCTCGAGCCTCTCGATGAGGACCGTCCGCTCGGGCGTGCGCATCGTCCAGCGGGGACCCGGGCGCGGGGACCATCGAGTTCGCCCTCCCGGGGGCGTTCGCGCTCACCGGCCCGCGGAGGGGGAGGCCGATCGGGGTCCCCAGGGGCACGCCCGCCCGCGCCCTCGTGAGGGCCGCCAAGGAGCACGAGCCCGACATCACCGAGAGGGCGTCGCGCAGGGTGGAACAGGCGATCGAGAGGTACCTCAATGGGTAAGGCATCCATATCCATCGCGGTGACGGGGTCGTACAACGGTGCCGCCCTCGAGAGGGCGGAGAAGCGGCTCGACTCGATCGCCATCAAGACCGCAGGGGCGAGCAAGAGCCTCGGGGGCATGTCCTCGCAGCTCGTCGAGCACGGTTCGCAGCTCGCGAGCCTCGGCGGGGACATCTACAACACCGGCGCCCAGATAGAGGGTGCCGGCCAGAAGATGATGGGCGTGTCGGCCATCGCGGTCGGTCTCGGGGTCGTGACCGGTGCCGCCGCGGTCAGGATCGACACCGCCCTCACCGGCGTGCGCAAGACCGTCGATGGCACGGACGAGCAGTACCAGCAGCTCAAGGAATCGGCGATAGAGTTCTCCAAGACCAACGCCGTCTCGCCCGACCAGATCCTCGACATCCAGGCGCTCGGCGCCCAGCTCGGGTTCTCCATCGAGGAGCTCGACGGGTTCTCGCGGGTCGTGTCCGGTCTCGACATCGCCACCGACATGGACGCCGACACGGCCGCGACCCAGCTCGCGCAGTTCGCCAACGTCACCCGCATGTCGCACGACGAGGTGAGCAACTACGGATCGGCCATCGTCAACCTCGGAAACCACATGGCGACCACCGAGAGCGCCATCTCGAGCATGGGCCAGAGGATCGCGGCGTCGTCGACCCAGGTGGGCATGAGCCAGGCGGACATCCTCGGCTGGTCGGCGGCGATGTCATCCATGGGCATCGAGGCCGAGGCGGGCGGCACCGCGTTCTCCACGACCGTCAGCACGATCGACGCGGCGGTCGCCACGGGAGGCGACAGCCTCGACGCCTTCGCCCAGGTCGCCGGCATGAGCGCCGACGACTTCCGGACGGCCTGGCAGACCTCCGCGTCCGACACCCTCGTCTCCATCCTCAAGGGCACCGACGGCGCCGAGAACATGACGGTGGCGCTCGAGAACATGGGCGTCACCGGCATCAGGCAGAGCGACGTCCCTCAAGCGCCTCGCCGGCAACACCGACCTCGTCACGCAGGCGCTCCAGGTCTCCAACGACGGATGGCGGCAGAACACGGCCCTCACCGACGAGGTCGCCAACCGCAACGACTCCATGGCGGCGAAGCTCGAGATCCTGCAGAACAAGCTGACCGCGATCGCGGAGGACGTGGGCACGCCCCTCGTCACCGCCGTGACGGACGCAATCGACGCCTCGCAGCCCCTCATCGACGTCGTCGAGGGCGCGTCCCAGGGATTCTCGGACATGGACACGGGGTCGCAGCGGGTGGCCATCGGGCTCGGCGTCGCCGTCGCGGCGGCGGGTCCGTTCCTCTCCGTCACCGGGAAGATCGTCAAGGGTGGCCGGGGACGTCGCCACGGGCGTCGGCAGGGCGCAGCAGGAGGTGGGGGTCTACGCGGACGCCCTCACCACCACCGACGCCGCCGCGCTCGAGGCGTACCAGAAGAACGACAAGCTCGCCGGGGCGCTCAGGAACAACGGCGCGGTCAAGGCGGCGGGGGACGTCGACACCTACGTCGGTGCGGTGCGCAACGCGAACGCGGACACGTCGGAGTACGAGCGCGCCGTGAGGAAGCTCGCGGACGAGCAGAGGAAGGGGAGCTCGGCCAACAAGGACCCTCGTCGACAACCTCACCTCCGAGGTGGCCTGCGAAGAAGAGGGACATGGACGCCTCGACAGGCCTCGTCTCGGGGTACCGGAGCGAGGCCGCGGCGTCTGCCGAGTCCACGACCGCGACGAGGCTGCACGCGGTGGGGCTCGCGACGATGACCACGGCGGCCAACGTGGCGAAGGTGGCACTCGCGACGATCGCCCCCATGGCCGTCATCGCCGGCATCACCATGCTGGTCGGCGCCTTCACGGACGCCCAGAAGCACGCCAGCGACCTAAGCGCCGCCACCGACGGGCTCACGGCCGCGTCGAGCGGAGCGACCACGGAGGCGGGCAAGGAGGCGGGCGTCCTCGGCGTCCTCTCGGGCAGCGCGTCCGGCGCGAAGGCCGACATCGACGGAATGCTCGAGAGCCAGGCGCAGCTCGCCCAGACCATCACCGACACCAACAACGGTGCCGCGGCGCAGGGCGCCCAGCTTCAGGCCGCCTACTCGACCATCCAGGAGTACGCCAACCAGTCAGACCTCTCGACGGACGCGCAGGGGCGGCTGAGGTCCGCCGTCGAGACCGTCAACGACATGTGCAGGCACCCAGATCACGGTGACGGATGCCGCCAACGGGATGCTCTCGGACGAGAACGGCACCATCGACGACGTCACCGGCTCGCTCGGGGACTACGTCGAGAAGAAGCTCGAGCAGATCAAGGTGGACGCGCAGCAGCAGAACCTCTCGGGGCTCTACCAGCAGCAGGCGACCGACATCACCGCCCTCGCCCAGGCGCAGTCCGCCTGGAACGACGCGGTCGACAGGTACACCCAGGGCTTCATCGACCAGGGCTACGCGCAGGACGAGGCCGCGAGGATGGCGGTCGTCGAGGCGCAGGCGAACCAGGAGCTCACCGGGGACCTGAACGACGCCCGGGCCGCGCTCGACAACGTCAACGGGTCAATCGACAACGTCACCACGTCGCTCGGGGCGTCGGTCGCGATCTCGGACGGTGCGAGCCAAGGGATCCAGAACGTGGCGACGGCGTCCACGACGGGTGTCGACCGCGCTCAGCGCCGTCGGCGGCGACATCGGGCAGTTCTCGTCGGACCTCTCGGACGCGGGGCGTATCGGTCTCCGACTTCAAGAGCCTGAACGACACGCAGCTCACGCAGCTCGCCACGAGCTGGGACGGCACGACGCAGAGCATCGTCGACGCGCTCGCCGGCATGGGCGTCGACATGTCCGACAGCGGCCTCAGCGCGGCGAACGCGCTGGCGAGCGGCATGGAGTCCGGCGAGGTGAGCGTCGACTCGGCGACCGCCGTCCTCCAGGCCGCGGCATCGGGCGACTGGTCAGGCGTCGCGTCCCAGATGGAGGCCGCAGGCATCGACCTCCCGCAGAGCGTGGCCGACGGCATCAGCGCGAACGGCTTCGTGGCGTCGGGCGCCACGGACGAGATGCTCTCCGAGGTCGCCCTGAGGCTCACCGGGGGAGACGTCGACGCCGCGGCACAGCTCCTGGGCCACGACATCGACGCGGGCCTCGCCGACGGGATTAGGAACGGCACGCTCTCGGCGGAGCAGAGCACCATGCTCGGGCAGGACGTCATAGACGCCGCGAAGACGTCCCTCGACAGCCATAGCCCGTCCCAGAAGTTCTACCAGCTCGGAACGGACGTCGACACCGGGCTGCAGCTAGGCATCAGCGGAAACGAGTCCGGCCCGCTCGGTGCGGTATCGGCACTCGGCGCGTCCCTCCTGGGTGCCCTGTCCGGCATGCCCGGGCAGATGGCAGGTACGGGCGCGAGCTCCTCCGGAAGCCTCGCGTCCGGCATAGGGTCGGGCGTCGGAGCCGTGTTCGCGAGCGCGGCCTCGCTCGCCGAGCGCGCGGGGTCGGGCGTCTCGGGGACCCCGGAGAGCCTGCTCTCGATAGGCAAGGGGGCCGGTGCGAGCTTCGCGTCGGGCGTCGGATCAGGTCGCGGCGCGACGTCGGGCAGCGCGCGGGGGCTCGCGAGCGCCGCCCAGGACGCGCGAGACTACGGCGACCCGTACTCGTGGGGTTCCGACCTCGGCGCGAACTTCGCGTCGGGCATCCGTTCGGCCCGCGGCTGGGTCGCGAGCGCGGCGTCCGCGATCGCCTCGGCGGCGCAGTCCATCCTCCACTTCTCCGCACCGGAGGAGGGCCCATGGTCAGGGGCCGAGAAGGGCGGCGTGCGCTCGGGCATGCACCTGGCGCAGAACTTCGCCGCAGGCATGAGGATCGGGTCGGCCGACGTCGAGGACGCCGCCCTAAGGCTCGCGGAGGATGCCTCGATAGACCCGGAGGCCACCGCGAGGCCGACGAGGCAAGGCGGCTGGTACGGGTACGGCGGCTCCAAGGACACGGGGCTTCCGACGTACGGGAACACCTACTACTACTCGATCGTCGTCGACGGTCGGACCGTCTCATCCAGCAGGAGGCTCGAGGGTGCCGTCCGGGAACTCGCGGCGCTGGCCGCGTCGGGGAGTGACTACTGATGGCAACTGCATGGTCGGACTGGGCTGGTGGGAACTCATACAACTTCCGGGACTACGTATCCGTCGAAATATCGGCGTCCTCGGACTCGGCGGTCCAGGTTCACGTCGAGGGCGGGTACCAGTCAGCCCAGGCCCAGGGATCGTACTTCGAGTCGAGGCTCTACTGGTCCACCGACGGGGGTGCCAGCTGGGCGCTCCTCGCGGACGTCACGGGCGTGGGAGTGGGCACGTACTCGACGGGTGCGACGTCGTCGTCGGACCCGAACAGCGGAAGGAACTTCGGGGGCGGCTACACCGTATGGTACCTTCATTGGCTCGGCAGCCCGAACTCCTCGGTAGCGAGCTTCCGCGAGGGCGTGAACGCCGTCACGTCCGTCACCATACCCGCGCGCCCGTACCTCGCCCCGCGCCCTCCCAAGAGCGTCGCACTCGACTGTGCGGGCTCCTACCCCGTGCTCACGTGGGCGGGGGACTACGACTCGTCCTCGTCCGCCCAGCCGTGGAGCGGAATCTATGTCAGCAGAGTCGACCGACGGCGGGACGGCCCAGCGCATAGCGTCCCTCTCGTGGTCGGCGACGAACTACACGGACTCGTCCGTGGAGGCGGGCCACAGATACGACTACTCGGTCTGCTCCTACAACGCGACGGGGTCGTCGTCGACGGTCAGCGCGGGGACGGCGTACACCGCACCGACGCCCTTCGCGTCGGCGACCCTCACGGCGACCAGCACGACCAGCCTCAGCCTGGCCGCGTCGGGAGGGTCGCAGTGGTGGGACAACCTGGAGTGGCAGCTCTGGAGCGGCGGGGCATGGGGAGCGACACAGACCGCGTCCGCCCTCCCGGTCATCCATGTCGGCCCAGGCGGGCACGGTGCAGGCGCGAATTCGCAAGGTCAAGTCATCCCGCGTGTCGGACTGGGCGACGTCCGACACCGTCACCACCATCGCGCAGCCCCTGGCCCCGTCGGCTGCGCGTGGCGTGCGACCCGCTCGCCATCGGGTCCGCGCAGGTCGTGTCGTGGGCCACGAACCACCCGGACGGGAGCGCCCAGTCCGCGGCGCAGGTCGAGCTGACCCCGCCCACCGGCACAGCCGTCGTCACCGACGTCACGGACGCCACGACCTCGCTCTCGATCCCCGCCTCGTCCATCGCCGCGACCGGAGGGTACAGGGTCAGGGTGCGGACCCACGGCGTCTGGGACGGATGGGGCGCGTGGTCGAGCTACGCGAGCTTCGTGGCGGCGACGCTGCCCGACGTCGCGTTCTCCGCACCTCCCGCGACGGTCTCGGCCATGCCGGTCCCGGTCGCGTGGAGCGTCACGTCCGACTCCGGGGTATCCGCCCAGTCCATCTCGCTCCTCGACCCCACGGGCGCCATCCTCGTCACGTGGGGCCTCCCGACGGACTCCCGCGCGCTCGCGATCTCGTCGACGGACTGCGCGATAGCAAACGACACGAGCTACTCGCTCGGGCTGACGGTGCGAGCCGGCTCTGGCCTGCAGGCCGTCGCGACCACGTCGTTCTCCACCTCGTGGACGGCCCCCGCCCCCGCGACGGCCACGGTCGACCTCGACGACGCCCTGGCGGCGCACGTGCTCGTGGCCGCCGGGACCGGCACCGGATCGACGCCAGCCACCACGTCCGTAGACGTCGAGAGGGTCAACCCGGATGGGTCCAGAGCGCCGCTCGGGACGTACGAGCCCGGGCAGACCGCGATAGACCGCCTCCCGCCCCTCAACGTCAGCTTCGGCTACAGGCTCGTCTCCCATGCTGAGTCCGGGGCCACCTCCACCTCGGTCGTCCCCTACGTCGCCGACTCGCTCGGGGCGGAGGCGTACAACTTCGGGGCGTCTGCGACCGTCGGGCACCTGCTGAGCCTCGACGCGTCGGTCTCCGAGACCATCAAGCATGACGTGGAGACGTACCACTTCGCCCTGGGGGCAGGCACCGACGACCTGCCCACCGCCTACGCGAGCGGGGACATGGACGTGAGCGGGTCGCGCTCGTACGTCGTCACGTCACCGGCCGAGTACCTCGCGCTCAGGAGGACGACCAGGTCATCGGACGGCGCGACGTGCTGGTACCGGGACGTATGGGGCAACCGTGCGTTCGGTGTCCCCGCGTTCGAGTTCGCCTACGACGCGGCCGCGTTCGACACCTGGAAGGCGTCGGTGACGTTCACCGAGTGCGTATGGGAGGACCCCGTTGGCTGACGACGTATGGACCCGCAGGAGTACCGTCACGACCTACCGGTTCGTCCGCGTGTCGCGCTCGACCGGGCTCGAGGTCGGGGACATTCCCGTCCTCAGGGGAGGGTCGATCGAGCGCAACGCGGACACCCGCGTCTACGAGCGGGCGTCCGTGAACGTCGTGGGGAGGCTTGACCTCGGGCGCGACCTCGTGCGCATCCGCATGGCGCAGGAGTGGCCGGGAGGGGAGTCGCGCGACGTAGCCCTGGGGACGTTCGTGCCGTCGATGCCGTCGCGGGACGTCCATGGCCGCTACTCGACCTCCAGGCTCAGCCTGACCGGCAGGCTGCAGGAGCTCTACGACGACGGCTTCGCGAGCCCGGTGACCATCGCGGCCGGCACGAACGTGGTCTCCGCGGCACGAGACGTGTGCGAGCAGATGGGGCTCGAGGTCGTGTCGGACGCGAGCTCGTGCGTCACCTCGCGCGTGCGCACCTACGGCATCGGCGAGAGGAGCGACTCGTCGGTGGGGGACACGAAGCTCGACATGGTCAACGACCCTCCTCGGCATCGCCGGCTTCTGGGGGGCGCGGACGGACCAGATGGGCAGGATCGTCTTCCGCAGATACGCACAGCTCGCCGACCGTCCTGTCTCGTGGGCCTTCGAGGAGGGTCCGAGCGCGAAGTTCCTCCGCGACATGACCGACGAGAGGGACACCTCCGGGGTGGCGAACCACGTCGTGTGCGTCTACTCGGGCGAGGGGTCGAGGGTCGTCGGGGAGGCGTGGGACACGGACCCGTCCAGCGAGTACTCGACCGTCTCCGTCGGCCGCGCCATCACGAAGGGCTACTCGTACTCGGAGCTTCCCGACGGGGGGCAGCCGGAGGCGGACGCCCAGGCGGCGACGCTGCTCAGGCAGGGCCAGGCGGTCATCAGGCGCGTGACCATGTCGCATGTCTACGTGCCCGTGGCCGTGGACGACGCCGTGACCTTGCGATACGCGACCGGGGCGGTCACGGGGAAGTTCGAGGTCAGGACGCAGACGCTCTCCCTCGTCGCCGGTTGCCGCGTCGAGGCCGAGCTCAAGAGCTGGGAGAGGTGAGATGGAGATCAGCGAGCAGTCGCTCTCGAGGATGATGGCCGACGCGGTCGCGAGGATATCGCGCGACGCACAGGGGCCTTCGGTGTCACGCATGGAGGCGACCGTGGTGTCCGTGGCGTCCGACGGGTCCATGACGCTCAACCGCGGCACGCCGGAACGCCCGCAGATGCTCTACGGGGTAAGGTCGCTCACCTCCGCCGCCGGTGCCGCCCCTGGGGACATCGCAGTCGTGGAGACGTTCGACCACGTGAGCTACGTCATCGGAATCGTGGCGACGAGACGCGAGCACTACCCATTCTCATTCGCCTCGTCGGGCTCCAGCGTGGTCTGTCTCGACTCGGGAGGCAGCGCCGTCCTCATGTCGGGAGACGCATACGCGACCGAGGTCGGCAGGTCGTTCAGCCCGGCGCTCGGTGACGTGTGCGTCGCGATGAACGGGGACCGCAACGCCGTCATCGACGTCATAACCATCGACTACGGATACGGGAACCTCTACGTCCATGCCCAGAACACGAGGAACGGTCTCATCCGCGTGAACTGGGTGATCGCATTCAGCAAGTGAGGGATATCTCACGCCGCGGATACCATCTCGCTTGATGCAAGGGACGACCGGAGGTGAAGGTGTTCGAGCTTCGAGACATGCTGACCATGCTGGCGCTCATCGTGAGCGCCGTGATGATGACCTTCGGAGCGATCCAGCTATGGCGCGGAGGACGCTCGTCGCACGACGAGGACCGGGACCGCCTCATCCGCATCGAGGAGGCAACCACGTCGACCGACAGGCGTCTGGCGCGCATCGAGGCGAAGATGGACGACCACGCCGGTCGCATCACGTCGCTCGAGGCGCGTGCGGCCGACATCGACCGGCGTGTCGAGCGCATAGAGCACCGATGCGACGACCGCGTCGTGGCGGCAACCGAATGAGGGGCTAGCGGCGGGCGCCCATGCGGGGCACCCGGACACGGAAGGGGACAGGCATGACCAGGGAACAGCTCAAGAGGTGGATTGTGGCGGCGTGCGTGAGGGCCGTCAAGACCGGTGCACAGACGGCCATCGCGCTCATCGGATCCGGGGCCGTGGCAATCACGTCCCTCGACTGGGGGCAGATCGCGTTCGTCGTGGCGACCGCAGTCGTCGTGTCGCTCCTCACGTCCGTCGCCGGAGTGCCGGAGGTCGAGGAGGGCACGAGCCCTCTCGCGAAGACGAACCAGGAGGCGTAGGCCATGGCGGACGAGACCTGCGCGGATGTGACGAGCATCGAGATCTCGGACGTGGCGGACGAGATGCTGGCGGCGCTGACGGTATCCGACCCCGAGGACGTGGAGCCCCCGCTGGACGTGACCGTCCATGAGTAGCAGGGGGGACGTGGCGTCCATCGCCCAGGGGCAGGTCGGCACCATCGGAGGGGACCGGTACTGGTCCGCCATCGTAGGCGGCGAGTGGACCGGGCAGTACTGGTGCGCGGCGTTCGCCTCGTGGGTCATGCAGCAGGCGGGGGTCTCGTGCGCGGGGCTGCCCCACACCTACTGCCCGACCATCCAGGCGAGGGCCGTGGCGGCGGGGGCCGTCCGCCCGGACAAGTCCCAGGCGCAGACGGGCGACATCGTCCTCTTCGACTGGGACAAGAACGGCAACGCCGACCACGTCGGCGTCGTGGAGGCAGACCTCGGCAGCTCCCTGCAGACCATCGAGGGTAACGTCAGCAACAGCGTTGGGAGACGCACGCGCGCCTGGGAGGACGTGTTCGTGGTCATCGTGCCGGACTACGGCGACGGCGGCAGGGACGGTGCTACCGTCACGCCCGTGGCCACGTCGCTCATCGTAGACGGGGACTTCGGCCCGCTGACGGCCAAGGCCACGCAAGCCTGCATGCAGGGGCATGGATACTACCTCGGGTGCCTCGTCGACGGTGACTGGCGCAGGCTGTCGAAGACCGCGATGCAGCAGTACCTTGCGCAACTCGGCTACTACTCACGCAGCATCGACGGGGACTTCGTCCACTACTCGGTCGTGGCGCTCCAGCAGTACCTCGCCGACCGCGGCTACTACTCCCACAGCATCGACGGGGACTGGGGCGCATGGACCACGAAGGCCCTGCAGGAGGCATTGAACGACGGCAGGTTCTAGCCCACTTTTCCAATCACGATTGAGAGGTATCGTCACACGGCCCTCGCCCTGTGGGGTGGGGGTCTGCTTCATTTTTCCGACCACGTTCTAGGCCACTAGCAGAGGTATGCGATGCAAGCAGACGCGCAGGAATTGCCCAAAAATGAAAGTGGCGCAGTGCTCGTCCTGCGCTTCGTGCGCCGGACGGCAACCTTTCTGCGCAAGCAGGCGACAGCATGCGCAAGCAACAATCCCATGAGTTTCTGGTCCAGGTATCTAGGAACAGAGCCTTAGGGTGACTCTCAAAGCGTTTGCACTGGTAAATCGCATATTAAAGTGCCACGATCACCTAAGAAATCCCCTTTATGAGCCATGTCGGAGTTGTCGTGCTCTAAACCGAATTATTCCGTGACGCAGAATTTGTAGACGCAGACTTGACTTTTGGACGCGGACTACTAAGATAGGGTTATCGGATAGGCGGGCTAAGGAGGGAGGCAAAATGAACGAACCACAGGAGAAAGTCGGGGAGGCCATCGGTCTTCTCGGAGACCTTCTTTCAAGGTCCTCCAAGAGCCATAATACGGAGTCTATGGCTCAGGTCGTAGAGCTCATTTCAGAGGGAGACAACTTCATTAAGAAGCTTGCGTTGCTAGATAAGCTTAATGTCGCGATTCCTCCTACAGCGAACACTGCAACTGCGAGTCATGCGACGAGGGAAGAACCCCCCAAGGAAGAGGTTGTGACAGACAGCACCCCAACAGAACCGATAGAAAATGGAAACGCGGTCTTCTTCTGCGAGGGCACATCTCTTATGAAGTACGGGAATGCTAGAAACGGTGGGCTATATAGGAAGAGGATTCCCCTCGATAGGGTCGAGGGGATTAGTGTTGAGGCTCGGAAGCTTCTCGATAGCGTTGGGGAGATCAAAGTCAAGGATATCGGAGGTGACTTCAAGGACTACGAGAAGAACGTCGTTCTTCTCGCTCTATCGGAATGCGGAGCGATCAAGTCTGGGCGCAGGGGTGTCTATCAGAAGGCGAATGGCTCTTCTTCAGAGCAATGGATGGAAATGATCAAATCGCTTCCAAGGCGACAGGATCTTATCGACCAGTACAAATCGCAACTGAAGAGGAGCTAACGGACGTGCAAACGAAACTTGAGGGAGGTGGTGCCTATGAGCTGAGCAGGCCGCGATGTCAATGTGTCATCGCATAAACAAGTGCTGCCCTTTTATAAAGAACAGGCTTTCGAGGTTGCTGCCCCGAAAGCCCACGGAGAGGGCAGATACCCTCCGACTGTGTACAGACCATTCTATATGCGTTACGGGAAAGTATCTGCTTTCTCCACGATTCCGACACATTGTCGGGAAATGGAGGAGCTAGCTATGCCTAGTCAAAAGTGTGTCACCGTCGGCGAGCTTGCCGACGGCCTCTCCAAGTGCGGCGTGCCCCACATGGGACGCAACAGGCTTTTCAGCTGGCTGCGAGCAAGTGGTTATCTCGGCTCGATTGGCGCAACTTGGAACACGCCAACCCAGATGTCCCTTGAACTCGGGCTATTTGAAGTTGCGCTGAGGACCGTCAGGCGCAACGGCGTGGATATCATTGCACCGACCACTCTTGTGACTTCAGCGGGGCAGGAGTACTTTGCCCGGGTGTTCGAGCAGTACGAGGTCAGGTAAGTCCCTACGCCCCGGCTGCAAAAGATGGATGGCAGCCGGGGCGTTCGGTTTGAGACTTTCACACCAAGCGTATTGGAGCTGCTGACACGATGGGTCAGACCACACACGACAACCATTACGTCCCCCAGTTCTATCTCAAGTACTGGTCGAACAATAGAAATACCATCCTCACCCACGATCTATTGGTAGCCCACAAAAACGTGAAAGCCTGGCGCGAAGCACCCATAAAGGGCATTGCTTGCCAGCGCGACCTCTACACGCAGCACAATGGCGGTAGTGCCGACGATGCCATCGAAGACGAGTTTTCCAACAAGTATGAGAGCCCAGTCAAGGAGGTCTTCAAGAAGGTCATTGCAGATGCCGCCATCTCCGATGGAGAGATGGGCATACTCGTGGATTACCTCGTGCTGCAAGCCGTCAGGACGCCGGCGTGGTTCGAGAGGGTGTCAGAAATACTAAAGAAAGTCGCTGGTCCAACGTTTGAATCGGTGGTCAAGGAGGCAGAGGGGCTATCACGAGACGAGTTGCTGAAGAAGAAACCGACCTGTATGCCTCAGGCCCCCTTCCCTCCGGTGCCGTTCAAGGTAAGCATCGACCGAGAGGAACGTTGCGCCGAGCTTCGCATGGCCGTAGGAAGGCAATCCTACCAATACTCAATCGGACACTTCCTCAAAGGACCAGTCAATGAGGCGCTACACGGCTATGCATGGCGAGTAGCATCACTTCGCTGTACATCCATGCTCCCGACGAGTGATAACCCGGTCGTTTCATTTTGCATGCGACAGGATGGCCAGCTTGGCATTAAACACGCCAGTTGGCATACCAGACACGATCATTTTCATGCCACTGACCTCGCATCATCTCCTGTTTACTAAGGTTGGATGCGGCAAGGAAGAGATTGACAACGTCAGCTTCGATGAGAGCACGGTGTCTGTTTTACGCACGATAATCATCAGAAATGCCTTCCGCTACGTGTTTTCCAAACAAGAAATACCTGACATCGAGAGCATCAGACCGCGAACAGTTAACCCCGAGCTATGCGCACAGATAGACGAGGGGAGACAAGTCTGGGACAAAGCACAAAGCGAAGTGGAACAGGGGTACAAGTAGCTTGCGGCGTCGCATAGATTGCCTGCTACCAAAGGGGAGCAGTACTTGGGAGACAAGTGATGTCCAGATGGCTAGCAAAAAGGGTTATACGATAGACAACAGCAGACTAAAGCGCGACCTTACAAACTGCGACCTATGCCTTGATGAGCTCCAAAAAGCCTATGGTGATCGGGAGGAGACATCGCGAGTTCTCCCGATGTTCCTGCATTGGATTTGTATAACAGATTCAGACCTCACTGTGCTATGTGGAAAAGAGAACGGTGCAAACGAGTACTTAGAGCAGCGGAACCGTAGGTCTGATGGTTGTGGGGTCATCTGTGCACTTAAAACCCTATACGACGAGTCTCGCCATGGAGACTCTCTCTTTACCTCAAAAGGTGTTGGGTTGTCGTTTGGCCCTGAAGGAAAAGGGCTCGTGTTTCCACTCAATTTTGGAGGCGAGGTCATCTCTGCTGACGAAATAGCTGCCTCTTATACGCGTCGTGGCGAGCAATCAAGGCTAACTGATTGTGCCCTTTCAAATTATAGAGAACATCTTGACGGGAAGTCTCCTATAGCCGCTGCTCACGAGGCAATGAGATGGATACACTCGTTTGTAGATGATAACCTTTTGCATAACTGAAGTAACTACAACTATGGAACAGATGCCGCTACTTCTTCCTCACCACGAACCAGTGTTTCCCCCTGCCGCTCTAGAGGCATCTGGCTCTGTTAGGCTGGACGAGAGATTCTGATCAGGAGACGCCCGTTCTTGCAGGTTCAAATAGGTTCTACCGTTGTGGCCACTGGGGAGCCATTAAAATGCAGGTCGGAAGCTAGATTTTGCTTCCGACCTTTTTTACTTTTCAGATGGGGGCCACATCACAGCATGCCCGTCCCACGAACGTTGATATCCGGTGTACGTTCTCCCGGACAACTCGGGTGGTCGATCAGGTTCCCTCCTCATGATGGCAGTGCCCCAGACCCTTCGGGGATGCGGAACGTTCGTGCTCCTGCCTCCCTCATCCATGTGGTCGTTCTTGACGCTCAGCGGCCCGTTCCTCACGTCATGCAGGCCTCAACGACATCACCTGCAGGAAAATGGGCCGGATGGACGAGTCCGTCTCGGATGTGTCCCAATGGAGGTCCTGGGGGTTCGGCTCAACAGGGTTTTGCTGGGGCGGATGGGGTGGTTTGCACGAGGACCCCTGAAGACCCGTCCATCCGGTTCGTTTTTCTGCAGGTCTCTTCGCATGGTTCGCGGGTAGAACGATGCCTGCCCTCCCGATGTCGGAAAAGACGTGCAGGCGATGCGATACGTACGGTGTGGAATGCATGTCGGGCGGTTGGGGGACACGCGTATCGTATGGTGTCCGTGCTTCGTGATGCCGGTCCCCTCTGATGTTTGTATGAGAAATGGCTCTCCGTGGTAGGATTGCTAGATGACCTAACCGACGGTCGAATGTCGACGGTCGCATCCAGGAGGAATCTTGAATCAGGACAGTGGCGTCAAGGAGGCGGTTGCGTCCGACGGTATCGTGGGCGCCCACTCTGGCAACAGGCTTGCCAAGGACCGTTTCATTCTCCAGCAGCTCGTGTCGAAGGACTTCAAGCTCAAGTATCGGCGATCGTTCCTCGGTGTGCTCTGGAGCGTTCTCAACCCACTCCTCATGATGATCATCATGAGCTTCGTGTTCTCTTACATGTTCAAGTCGACCGTCGAGAACTACCCCCTTTATCTCATCGTGGGCAACGTCACCTTCACGCTCATGAACGATGCCACCAACGGCGGCCTCGGCTCCATCATCGGAGCGTCATCGCTGCTCAAGAAGGTCAAGGTCGACCGCTGGGTCTTCCCTGTGCAGAAGGTCCTCTCCGCCGTGGTCAACTTTGCGTTCTCGCTCATCGCCGTCGTCGTGGTCATGCTCTGGTTCCGCGTGGTTCCCACCTGGCACATCATCTGGATGCTCGTGGGGCTTGTCCTTCTGATGATCTTCTGCATCGGCATCTCCCTCCTCATTGGTGCCCTCGCCGTGTTCTTCCGCGACATGATGCATCTCTGGGGCGTCCTGATCACGGCGTGGACCTATCTCACGCCCATCTTCTGGGACCTCTCCCTTCTCACCTCGAATCCTTCCGTCCCGCACTACGTCATCTGGGTCGTCAAGGCTAACCCCATGTACAACTACCTCGACATCATGCGCAGCGCCATCGTCTACCAGACCTCGCCCTCGGCTACGGTGCTCATCATCGCCGCCGTCTCGGCGGTCGTTTCCCTCATCCTCGGTCTCGCCGTGTTTCGCAAGACCGAGCACAAATTCATCTTGTACATCTAGAAGGATGACTCATGTCTGATACCGCCATCGAGAGCTCCGGGTACGTCATCGAGGTCAATGACGTCTCGATGATCTTCAACATCGCGAGCGAACAGCTCAACAACCTCAAGGAGTACTTCATCGCGATCATGCGCCACGAGCTCCACTTCAAGGAGTTTCGCGCGCTCAACCACGTCAGCTTCAAGGTGCGCAAGGGCGAGGTCGTGGGTCTCGTGGGCACCAACGGTTCCGGAAAGTCGACCATGCTCAAGTGCATCGCAGGCGTCCTCGAGCCAAGCGAGGGCTCGTGCATAGTGCGCGGCAACATCGCACCCCTCATCGAGCTGGGTGCCGGCTTCGACCCTGAGCTCACCGCCATGGAGAACATCTACCTCAACGGCGCGCTCATCGGTTACTCCAAGGCCTTCGTCGATGCCCACATCCAGGACATCATCGACTTCGCCGAGCTCGATGGCTTCATGGAGATGCCGCTCAAGAACTACTCCTCGGGCATGGTGGCGCGCATCGCCTTCGCCATCGCCACCGTCACCAAACCCGATGTGCTCATCGTGGACGAGACCCTCTCGGTGGGTGACGTCTTCTTCCAGAACAAGTGCGAGGCGCGCATCCGTTCGTTCATCGAGTCCGGCGACGTCACGGTGCTCTTCGTGAGCCACTCCATCGAGCAGGTGGAGCGCATCTGCCAGCGTGCGGTGTGGATCGAGAAGGGCGAGCAGCGCATGGACGGTCCCGTGAACGAGGTGTGCGAGGCATACCGGGACCAGTTCGACTAGCTATCTTGTGCTCTTCGTGACTTGAGGAACGACCTTGTTCTCCGCCCGTGTTCGTCGTAAAGTGAGACCCGACCTTTAAGCGCGGTACGAGATGCCCGCAAGGCTCGAGCCCACAGCTCGCATACATGGCCTTCCTTCAGGTGTCTTGTGCCGTCGCCAGACGGACGGGACATTTTTTTTGGAAGGAGCGACATGGACCAGCCAAATCCCAAGGCGATCATCATGGACGCGCAGGCGATGGACAGGGCCATCACCCGCATCGCCCACGAGGTGATCGAGCACAACGAGGGTGCCGACGGCATCGCCATCGTCGGCATCATACGAAGAGGGGAGACCCTCGCCAACAGGCTCGCCGACGCCATCGAGAAGATCGAGGGCGTCCGTCCCCAGATTGGCTCGCTCGACATCAGCTTCTACAGGGATGACGTTATGCGCACGATCTCGCCCGTGCTCCACGGCTCGCACATCTCCTTCGACATCGATGACACCAGCATCATTCTCGTGGATGACGTTCTCTACACCGGCCGCACGGTCCGCTCGGCGCTCGATGCGCTCATGGACTACGGTCGTCCCAAGAGCGTCCAGCTCGCCGTCATGGTCGACCGCGGCCACCGCGAGCTGCCCATCCGGGCCGACTTCGTGGGCAAGAACGTCCCCTCGTCCCACGAGGAGGACGTGCGCGTGTGCATCCAGCCGCTCGATGACCATGACGCCGTCGAGATCTGGAGCCTCGAGACCGAGAAGAACGCCGGAGGTGCCAACTGATGCTCTCTGTGAAGAACCTCATCGACACGAACAGCCTGACCGCCGATGACATCAACCAGATCCTCGACACTGCGTCCTCGTTCGAGTCGATCAACAACGGCCGGACCATCAAAAAGGTCCCGGCGCTGCGCGGCCGTACGATCGTGAACCTCTTCCTCGAACCCTCCACCCGTACCAAGAGCTCGTTCGAGCTTGCCGAGAAGCGCCTCTCCGCCGACAGCCTCTCCATGGGTGGCTCCACGAGCTCCGTCGTGAAGGGGGAGAGCCTCGCGGACACGATCCAGACGATCGATGCCATGAACGTCGACATGTTCGTGTGTCGCGCCCGCCTGGCGGGCACCCCACAGAAGATCACCGAGAACACCGACGCGGTCGTGATCAACGCCGGCGACGGCAAGCATCAGCATCCCACGCAGGCGATGCTCGACCTCTACACTATCCGCAAGAGCTTCGGCCACCTCGACGGCCTGAAGGTGGCCATCGTGGGTGACCTCGCGCACAGTCGCGTGTGCGGTTCGCTTGCGCCCGCGCTCAGAACCATGGGTGCCGACGTCACGCTCGTCGCGCCGCCCACCTTCCAGGTGGATGACCCCGACTGGTTCGGTTGCCCGCAGACCTCGAGCCTTGACGAGGTCATCGAGGACATGGACGTCGTCTACATGCTTCGCGTCCAGCTCGAGCGCATGGAGGGCGCCGCCATTCCGTCCCGTCGCGAGTACAACCGCCTCTACGGCCTCGACATGAACCGCGTCGATCGCATGAAGGACAATGCGATCATCTGCCACCCGGGCCCCATGAACCGTGGCATGGAGATCAACGCGGACGTAGCCGACTGTGCCCGCTCGAGAATTCTTGACCAGGTCAACGCCGGCGTCCTCACGCGCATGGCCGAGATGTACCTTCTTCTGGGAGGAGAGAACAATGGCGTTTCTGCTTAGGGGTGCCCATGTCGTCGACCCGCAGGTGGGCCTCGATGACGTCCGTGACGTGCTTCTTGATGGCGGGCTCATCACCGAGGTCGGCATTGGCCTTGAGCCGCCCGCAGACGCCGAGGTGATCGATGCCTCGGGGAAGTATCTCGTTCCTGGTCTCGTTGACATGCACGTGCACTTCCGCGATCCTGGCTTCGAATACAAGGAGACCATCGAGACGGGCAGCCGTGCTGCCGCACATGGTGGGTTCACCGACGTCGCCACGATGCCCAACACCGATCCCGTGACCGATACCGGCGCCGAGATTCGGTACCAGATCGACCACGGACGGAGCGCCGGCATGGTGCATGTGCGCCCGATCGGTGCACTCACGCGCGGCGAGAAGGGCGAGGCACTTGCCGAGATCGGTGACATGGTCATGGAGGGCGCATGCGCCTTCTCCGATGACGGTCACGGTGTGCAGGGCGCCGGCATGATGCGTACCTGCATGGAGTACGTCTCCCAGTTCGACCGCGTGGCCATCGCACACTGCGAGGTCGAGTCGCTCACCGCGGGCGGCGTCATCAACGAGGGCCGCGCGAGCACGCGGCTGGGCATGTTCGGATGGCCGGCGCTCGGCGAGGAGCTCGAGATCTATCGTGACATCGAGCTCTGCCGCATCACGGGCTGCCCTCTGCACATCGCCCACATCTCCACCGCAAAGGGTCTCGACCTCGTCCGCAAGGCAAAGGCCGAGGGCCTGCAGGTGACCTGCGAGGTCACCCCGCACCATCTCTTCCTCAACGAGGATGACATCACCGACGCATACGACACCAGTCTCAAGATGAACCCACCCCTGCGCCTTCCCTCCGACATGGAGGCCCTGCAGGAGGGCATCCTCGACGGGTCTGTCGACTGCATCGTCACCGACCACGCCCCGCACGCCCCCCACGAGAAGGACTGCGAATGGGAGGTCGCCTTCTTCGGCACCGTGGGTCTCGAGACGTCGCTGCCGCTCATGCTCACCAACCTCGTGCTTCCCGAAAGGATGGGCTGGAGCCGTCTCGTGCAGGTCATGGCCATCAACCCGCGTTCGGTGCTCCGTCTCGACCCGGTCAGGATCGAGGCCGGATCGGGGGCAGACCTCACCCTCATCGACCCTTCGGCGCAGGTCGACGTCACGCCCGAGTATCTCCAGGGCAAGGCGAAGAACTCCGCCTTCCTCGGTGCCCACCTCACCGGTGCCGCGACCGACACCTTCGTCGGCGGCCGTCACGTGCTCGTCAACGGCACCATCGCCTAAGGAGGGCGTCGATGGCACTCAAGGGCGTCGCGCACCTCTACCCGTTTGACGTCGTGTCGAACGAACGGGTGGCCGATGGCATCTACCGGGTGGTGATTCACGCACAGGGCATCGCCTCGGAGCTCGAGCCGGGACAGTTCCTGAACCTCGCCGTACCCGGTGACCCCTCGCAGATCCTGCGCATCCCGCTCTCGTTCTCCCGCGCCGACCGCGACGACGACACGGTCGAGATCGAATACGCCGTGGTGGGGGATGGCACACGCCGCCTCTCCACCCTGATGCCCGGCACGACGTCCACGGCGGTGGCCCCCTGTGGCCATCCCTGGCGCACGTACGAACGTCAGGGCAGGGCGGTGCTCGTCGCGGGTGGCATCGGCGTCACTCCCATCGTCGCCTGCGCGCGCGCCCTCCGTGCGGAGGGCACCGGCTTCGATGCGGTCGTGGGGGCCCAGACGGCGGGCAGGCTCTGGGGCACGGACGAGCTTCGCTCCCTCGGCGCCGGCGAGGTCATGGTGACCACCGACGACGGAACCGCGGGCATGAGGGGCTTTTCCACCCAGGCACTCTCGCTCCTGCTCGCGAAGAGGGAATACGCGACGATCTATGTCTGCGGTCCCGAGGTCATGATGCGTGGGGTCGCCGCCATTGCCTCCGAGGCCGGTATCGACTGCCAGGTCTCGATGGAGCGCATGATGTCGTGCGCCTTCGGTGCCTGCGGTACCTGCAACGTGGCCCTGCGGGCGGGTGGCTATGCCTCCGCCTGCATGGACGGTCCGGTCTTCGACGCCGGGGAGGTGGCATGGTGAGCAAGGTGAGCATGGCCGTCGACCTCGGCGGCGTGAGGATGAAGAACCCCGTCAACACCGCGTCCGGCACCTTTGGCTTTGGCTGGCAGTTCGAGGGGTTCTACGATGTCTCCCGGCTTGGCGCCATCACCACCAAGGGAACCTCGGCGGTGCCCTGGGAAGGCAATCCCGCGCCTCGCCTCTGCGAGGTCACCTCGGGAATAATGAATTCGGTCGGTCTCGCCAACCCGGGCGTCCGCGGGCTTCTCGCCACGTGTGGGGAGTACTTCCGCCAGCTCGAGGAGGCGGACTGTCGCGTGATCATGCAGGCGGTCGGTCACTCCGCGCGTGAGTTCGCGGAGGCCGTCGAGCTCATCGAGGAGCTTGCGCCCTTTGCGAGCGCCATCGAGGTGAACATCAGCTGCCCCAACATCGCCAGGGGTGGCAAGCTCGTGGGTGGCACCCCCGAGGACGCCGCGGAGGTCGTGAGGAGCGTGCGCCCGCTCACCAGGCGGCCGCTGCTCGTGAAGATGGCCCCCGCCCGCGTTCCCGAGATCGCTCGTGCGCTCGAGGCGGAGGGAGCCGACGCGCTCTCGCTCATAAACACCATCAACGGCATGTCGCTTGACGTGCACTCGAGGCGGAGTCGTCTCTCCAAGCCCACCGGTGGCGTATCCGGTCCTGCCATCCACGCCATCGCGGTGCGCATGGTATGGGAGGCCGCCAACGCCGTGAGCATCCCCATCAACGGGATCGGGGGCATTGCGACCTGGGAGGACGCTGCCGAGATGATTCTTGCGGGTGCCACGGCCGTCACGGTGGGCACGGCAAACCTCGTGAATCCCATGGCGGCACCCGACGTTGCGAGCGGTCTTGAGGCCTGGGCGCAGGAACAGGGTGTCTCTGACATAAACGACCTGGTAGGAGCTGTGGAATGCTAACTGAGAACGAGGCTCGCGACGCAATCGTCGTCGCGCTCGACTGCGATCGCGAACGCGCGAACGAGATCGCGCGGATGCTTGAGGGCAAGGCGAGATGGATGAAGGTGGGCATGACCCTCTTCTTTCGCGAGGGGCCGGACGTGGTCCGCGAGATGCGGGAGCGTGGGTTCAAGGTCTTCCTCGACCTGAAGGTCTTCGACATCCCGTTCCAGGTGCATGGTGCCGTGAGGTCTGCATCCCTCTCTGGTGCGGACATCCTCTCCATTCATGGGCTGGGCTCCTCCGCCATGATCGCCGAGGCTCGGGCGGGTGCCGAGGAGGCCGCCGCCGAGATGGGTCGCGACAGGACGAAGCTGGTGGCCATCTCCGTGCTTACAAGCATGGACCAGGATTCCCTCACCGAGATCGGCATCGACCTGCCCGTGAAAGACGAGGTGGCTCGCCTCGCGGGTCTCTCGGTCGGTGCCGGCTCCGATGGCATCGTGTGCTCACCTTGGGAGGCCGCCGAGATGCGCGCCCTTCTCGGCCCTGACGCGCTCATCGTCACGCCGGGCGTTCGCCCGGCTGGTGCTGCCGTGGGCGATCAGAGGCGCGTGGCCACGCCGGCTGCCGCCATCGGGGCGGGTGCCTCGAAGATCGTCGTGGGACGTCCCGTCACGGGCGCCGACGACGTCGCCGGCGCGTACGAGTCGATCGTTGCCGAGCTCTGCGCCCACTAGGTCGTCCCGGCGGTCGTGCGACTGCGCTCCGTGGATGTATACTTAAAATAGGTTGTGTGCTTGGCGTGTCACGAAAATGACGTCTTTCGAATAAAGACTTGTAAAGGTGCAGGTTAATTGGCACACTAGTTCAGTGCGTTTTGTTTCTGGCAGTGGCCTGCCATTGCTGGAATGTAATCGTGAGAACGATGTTTGGAGGAACAATGGCTTTACCTCAGCTTACTGATGAGCAGCGTAAGGAAGCCCTCGCAAAGGCCGCTGACGCTCGTCACGCTCGCGCCGTGCTCCGCGAGAAGATCAAGAGCGGCAAGATCTCCCTTCAGGAGGTCTTGGATTCCGATGATCCCATCGCCAGCCGCATGAAGGTCTCCGCCCTCATCGAGTCCCTCCCTGGCTACGGTAAGGCCAAGGCCACCAAGATCATGGACGAGCTTGGCATCTCCGCCACCCGCCGCGTCAAGGGCCTCGGTGCTCGTCAGCGCGAGCAGCTCATCGAGGTGCTCTCCAAGTAGTGGCGCGCTCCGCAAGACTTTTCGTGGTCTCTGGGCCGTCAGGCGTGGGCAAGGGAACGCTGGTCGCGCGTTTGCGCGAGCGGCGACCTGGCTTGGGTCTGACGGTTTCTGCGACTACAAGGCCTCCCCGCACGGGGGAGGCGGACGGAGTCTCCTATTACTTCCTGGATGACGCCGAGTTTGCACGTCGCGTCGAGAGCGGTGAGTTTCTCGAGTGGGCACGTGTTCACGGCCACCGTTACGGCACGCTCAGGTCCGAGGCCGAGCGGCTCATGGCCCGGGGCGTCTCGGTCGTCCTCGAGATCGACGTGCAGGGTGGGCTCAACGTCCGCACGGTCTATCCCGAGGTGGTTCTCGTCTTCATCGAGCCGCCTTCCATGGGGGAGCTCGAGAGACGCCTGCGTGGACGTGGCACCGAGGACGAGTCCTCCATCGAGTTGCGCCTTGCCAACGCAAGCCATGAGATGGACCTGGCGAGCCTCTATGACGTGCGGATCGTCAATGACGACCTCGAGCGCGCCACCGAGGAACTCGCCGCAACGATTGATCTTTACGAGATGGACGGAGGTCCTACCAAAGATGTCAGTGACCAAGCCTGAGATTGACACCCTGCTCGACAAGACCGAGAACAACCCATTCCTTCTGTGCACCATCGCTTCGAAGCGTGCCTGTGACATCAACAACATGCTCCGCGGCCAGCACCTGCGCGTCACGGCCATCCAGCCGCTCGATGACATCACCGTCGCCATCTCCGGCAAGGACACCGTGTCCATCGCCATGCAGGAGATCGCCAACGACACCCTGAGCTTCGTCAAGGAAGACTTTGACAACGAGCTCAGGGGTGCCAACAAGGGCATACTCTAGGCATATGACGGAAAGACTCTGCCTGGTTCACTACCACGAGATAGGCCTCAAGGGGAAGAATCGCTCCACCTTCGAGAACCAGCTCGTCGCGAACCTCCATCGCGCCCTGCGCGCCCATCCCGTCGCGAACATCGCGCGCATCTCCGGGTATGTGACCGTCGAAGCCAAGGATGGGCGTGCGACCCGCGAGATGGCGGATGCCATAGCCCGCGTCCCTGGCGTGGCCCGCGTCTCGCTCGCCTACAAGTGTGGGCTCGACGAGCCGGAGTACATCGCCGCCGCCATCGCCGCCCTTGGCGAATGCGGCGAGTTCTCGTCGTTCAAGGTCCATGCGCGCCGGTCGTCCACGACCTACCCCCGGCATACCATCGAGATGAACCAGCTCGTCGGCACGGCCCTCTGCGAGGCTTTCCTGACAAGAAGGTCGACGTCCACACACCCGATGCCACGGTCGTGGTACACGTCGTGCAGGGGCAGCACCTACGTCTACGCGGCACTCCGAGGGTCGGGCGTCGGCGGGCTCCCGGTGGTGAACGGCGGGCAAGGTCGTCACGCTCCTGTCGAGCGGGTTCGACTCGCCGGTGGCCACGTGGATGGTCGGTCGTCGCGGTGCCACCTGCATTCGCCGTGCACTTCTCGGGCCGTCCCATGACGTCCGACACGAGCG
>Ga0268356_10624_pt1 | contig 38113 bp, 43 predicted proteins | sample BioMet10_FD_194415 | JGI IMG/M metagenome (GOLD analysis project Ga0268356, IMG submission 194415) | Sewage microbial communities from Oakland, California, United States - Biofuel 10 (PacBio Assembly) | ecosystem: Engineered > Wastewater > Sewage > Unclassified | place: USA: California | collected...
TAGAGTAAGCATTATGTCATTATCAAATAATGATGAAGCTAACAACAAACTACTTCAGTTAAAGAAAAATAAGAACTTTAAGGATGCTTGGTTGCTGACTGACAAGTAAAAGATTCCCCATTATATGAAAAGAATATTGTGTCCAAAGTGTGAGAATTATCTTACATTTGACGAAACAAAGTACACCGAAGGACAATCTTTGGTATTTGTTTGTGAACATTGCGGTAAGCAGTTTAGCATCCGTATTGGTAAAACTAAACTTAAATCAAAGAACAGAAATGAGGAAGCTTTAGATCAAGAAAGCGACAAAAGTACTTTTGGAAGTATTGTTGTTATTGAAAATGTTTTTGGCTTTAAACAAATTCTCCCACTTTCTCTTGGAGATAATGTTATTGGGCGTAGATGCGTTGGAACTAAAATCAACACTCCTATCGAAACCGGCGACATGAGTATGGATCGTCAACATTGTGTAATAAATGTCAGACGAAATAAGAAAGATGAATTGATTTATACTTTGAGAGATTTCCCAAGTGTGACTGGCACTTTCATATGAATGAAATTTTAGGAGACAAAGATCGGGTCGTTTTAAAAGATGGTGCGATTATTACAATTGGCGCAACCACATTTATACTCCGTTGCACTGAAGAGTAAATTTGCTTTGCGAAATCTAGTCTGTCTAGAATGCTGAGAATTATAAATTCCGACCAAATACCAATGAAAAAATAAATATCGCAAGGAAATTGCATTAGAAATGGGTCAAAATCCATTAAACTTGCTGTAATTTAGTTAGTTATATTTAAATTTTAGTTTTAGGAATTGTTATTCATCTGGGAAATTTTGACATTAATAAATAGTTAATATTACTTTTTGGGGTTTTTTCTCTATATTTTCTCTTCCAAGGGTGTGAGAATCTCAATGATAAAAATGAAAATTTAATTCTCTTCAATTTTCCTGCCCCATTGCTATTACCAACCCATCCGAAATTAAATCTATTGAAGAATTCGTTTAAGTCAAACTTGGTAAAAGCAAAATTCATTTTATTTCGTCTCGAAGTAAATGAATTGCTTACTTTATGCTTTGGCTAAATTCACAATAGAGTGATTGACAAATGTCTTCTAACTGAGTGTATACTCTATCGTTGTTTGTAAATTCGCAATTGAGTTCAATTGACGAGTGAGAAATAAGTATACTCAGAAAAGACATACTATTTTAATTTTTCATGACTGAAACAAATCAACTTTAAAAATTGATTGGGACAATTTTATTATTTTAGATGTTTGATTGATCTTCTCAATAAATTTGTTGAGAATTATTAGTTAATACATTTGTGATGAATTTCACCATCGGAAGCAAATTTAATAAGTTTGGTGATATAAACAAATTGTGCTTTGCGTGCGAGTTATTATTTTAGTCGAATTTTTAGGTGTTTTTTAAGCGTTTATATTTATCATAAGCACTTAAATTTGTGAAAAAATGAATTCGAGGTTTGACTAGTAATAAAAAATAAAAGGTGCAACAAATAGAACTTCAATTTCTTACACCTTATTTTGTAGCGGATCCGGGAATCGAACCCGAGTCTCAACCGTGAGAGAGTTGCGTGCTAGGCCACTACACTAAACCGCCATGTCTATTATTTGATACAACAAAAGTAATACTTTCTTTCTAATTCGCAAAAACTTAATGAACCTTTTTTTCTCTTTTATCATTTTATTCATTAATCCATAGCGCTTGTCTACAACCTGGTTTGTGGGAAAGAATGTAAAATTTATCTGCCAGCCATTTTCTCTAAAAGCAAATTTTCTCCCGGTAGCTCCAGCTTTTATGTTGCTAATTTTTTGTAATATAAATGCTTCTATTCCCTTAGGATTTTCTGTCGAAGATTGAATAATTTCTGTAGTAACAAAGAATCCAGGAGTAGATATTTGGCTAACCAGTTTTAAAAGATCTTCATCCATTTTTCTTACTTTCTTTAAAGACGCGAATTAATCTGCCGAATTTATCAAAGGAACGCCTGGATGCAATTGAGATTGTGATCATGATAGAGAGCATTAGATGCTGTAAAGGTGATGACAACTATCATCATTTGGTATTTTATTGCTACATTAGGACTACTTCCTCCAAGTATCTGCCCTATCATGGTTCCAGGAAGAGCAACGAGTCCCCATTACTGCCATATTTGCGATACAAGGACTAAATGCTTTTATTAAAGCTTGCCTAATAAATGGTGTCTGAGCTTCCTGTCGGGTTGCTCCATTTCCTAATAAGTAGTAATATTCTTGTTGTTCCCGCTGAAGTCCCACTATAAAATGTATTCAATCCTATTACATTAACAGACAGCATATTACCCATCAAAATGCCAAATATTGGAATGAAATATTGTGCATTAAAAATATTATTTAGTTGTAGAACCAAACCTAAAAAATAGGTACCTATAAGGACTACAGAAATAAAAAAACCAATGGAAATTGGTATCAAAAGAATCTTTCGTAGCAGCCTGGTTCTGACTATTGCTGTTTCTGATGCAACGATTATCATTACGAATACCCAAAGAAAATTTACCAGCGGATGATTTAAGAAAAAAAGATACTTTAAATAGACTCCAATAAGGAAGAGTTGGATTAACATTCTCAGTACAGCTATCAACGTGGATTTTACCAGTCCTGTCTTAAATTTCCACAGGTAAAACATTGGAATGCCCATCATGAGCAAACCAATAAGTAAGTTTTCATAACTAATATCTATTGTTCCCATGTGGCTATAAGTATATTACATTATCGCAGCCTAGTTTAAATGCACGGTCGTGAGAGACAGCAAGAATAGTCATTCCTTTTTGAGATAGCGTGTTGAAAAAGTTCAATACTCTTTCTACAGATCCAGCATCAAGCGCTGAAGTCGGTTCGTCTATAATCAGTAAAGGTTTCTCTAAAAGTGTAGCAACAGCTATCATAATTCTTTGTCGCTGGCCGCCTGAAATTTCACTGACGCGCTTTGTAAAGAGTTCTTCTTCCAGATTTAGTTCTTTAAATACCTCGAAAAGCTTTTTCTTAGAAAAATGAATTCCTTTATTTGCCTTTAGCTCAAAAGGAAGCTTTACCATTTCGCTTACCCATTCGCATGGCAGAGCAAGTTCCTGAGGTATCCATGCAATTTTTCTTCTAATCTGGTCGATGTTTTCTTCGCTAAGTAAAAGATCATCTATTGTTATGCTACAGCTAGTTAAGGGAATAAAGCCTAGGATTGCATTAAGAAGTGAAGTCTTTCCACTTCCAGATTCACCGGAAATGCAGACCATCTCACCTCTTTTTATATGCACGCAAAGTCCCGTAAAGAGTTCTTGTTCTCTATACGCAATACAGGCATCTTCTATTTTGAGCATTCTTTAATTATTTTCTGCGAATAGGCTTGCGTCCTCTAGGCTTTGAAACTTTTGCTTCTTCTTTTGTATCTACTTTCTGGAACGATACAGCACGGAAGCTTTCCAGCATTCGTACTTCTGGAAGATAATTAATCTTGCTGAATGAAACATCTTTTGAGTGAACAGCTTCTGCATTATCTACTGTTGGACTCTTTACTGAAGTGGAAAATGTTCCTAACGAATCGATTTTCACAGTATAACCTTCCTGCAGATTCTTTAATAAATGCTTGCTAAGTCCGGCAACAACGGCAACTACATCTGCTTTCGACAGTGTGCTTTCTTCGCACATATCTTCAATAATGCGGTTTAGTGTTACGGTTCCTTTAGTTACTGCTTTAGCGTAATAACGAGGTTTTTCTTCGGGCTTCATGTTATTGTTAACTTTCGTAGCCTTAAAATCTATAGCCATATCGTTGTTATTTAAATTATTATGGCGTAAAGATAAAAATTATACTCGTTAAAACAAATATTTTTTGTACAAAAGATTGTTTTCTTTTGTACAAAAGAATATATTGTTCTGTACAAAGGAATTAATTCTTTTGTACAGGGAAATAATAACGTTCGGTTATGTTTTGACAAGTGATTCCAATCATTTATATTTGTACCCTTAATAAGTATAAAAAGAAACCAGGATGATATTAAATGAACGTGATGCCAGATATGAGCATATGCTTAATGTGGCTAAACAGATGATGACTGCTGCGCGCACTGCTCCTAAAGGAAAGGGTGTTGATGTGATTGAAACAGCTGTTGTTACTGAAAATGATATAAAATTACTTTCCGATGAGATGATCAGACTGAACGGAGAAAATGGAATGATGTTCTTTCTTCGTGATGCAGAAAATATTCTTTCGGCTGATTGCAATTGTTTTAATTGGTACACATGAGAAATTGCAAGGGTTAAATTGTGGCCATTGTGGATTTCCCACTTGTGCTTCGAAGCCGAGTGAAACTCCATGCGCCCTGAATACAATTGATGTGGGTATCGCTATTGGTTCGGCGTGTGCTACGGCATCGGACTTACGTGTAGATTCGCGCGTTATGTTTTCTGCCGGACTTGCTGCTCAGTCACTCGACTGGCTTCCTGGTTGTAAAACCGTGATGGCTATTCCAATTAGCTGTTCAAGTAAAAATCCGTTCTTTGATCGTAAACCTAAAGAAAAGAAATAAACCAAGATGGGTATATTAGTTGGTCTTCCAAAAAATGGAGACGAAGAAAAAGATTATCAGATAAATTGGGGAGATCCTTTTGGTATTCAAGTTGAAAAGCGTGAGCCTTTTCTTCCTGCCGAATGGTATAAACAAAGCGGTGTACAGCTTACATGGCCACATGCCGGTACAGATTGGGCTCACATGCTTACCGAAGTGCAGGAATGTTTTGTTGCCATTGCTCGGGAAATTGCAAAGAAAGAATTGCTCCTAATCGTGGCTCCTGATGTAAATGCAGTTAAGGCACAGCTTTCTAATAGGGTAAACATGGAAAATGTTCGTTTCTTTGAATGCGAAACAAATGATACGTGGGCTCGTGATCATGGTGCTATTACGATGATAGACGGCTCTGCTCCTCGCCTTCTCGACTTTTGTTTTAATGGTTGGGGACAAAAATTTGGTGCAGGACTTGATAATCAAATCACGCATAAGGCTTACAATGCAAAATGTTTCAATGGTGAATACGAAAATCGCTTAAATTTTGTGCTCGAAGGCGGCTCTATAGAAAGTGATGGATTAGGAACTCTGCTTACTACATCTACTTGCCTACTTGCTCCCTAACCGGAACGATACAATGAATAAGGTGGAAATTGAAGAATATTTGCGTTCTGTATTTCATTTGCAACAGGTATTGTGGCTTGATTATGGTTATCTGGCTGGCGATGATACTGATAGTCATGTAGATACCTTGGCTCGTCTTTGCCCTAATAATACGATTGTGTATGTAAAGTGTACAGATCCGGAGGATGAGCACTACGAGGAGTTGACGAAAATGGAGGATCAACTTCGTACGTTCCGTACTCTTGCTGGAGAACCTTATCGTTTACTTTCTTTGCCAATGGCGGACTCTATTATAGAAGATACTGAACGTTTGCCGGCTACTTATGCAAACTTTTTAATTCTCAATGAATCAATTCTTTATCCTACTTATAATCAACCAAAGAATGATGCTGAAGCGGCTGAAATACTTGCAGAAGCTTTCCCGGATAAAGAGATTATCGGAATTGATTGTCGTGCATTAATTAAGCAGCATGGCTCTCTTCATTGTGTTACTATGCAATATCCTGAGGGTGTTATTAAATAGAATGCAGGAAAAATAAATTAAAAACGAAGAACAATGGATAACAGAACTATAAAGATAGGTTTAGTGCAGCAATCAAATACGGCTGATTTAAAAGAGAATCTTAAAAAACTGGCGGATAACATTGAAGCTTGTGTATCTCAAGGTGCTCAACTGGTTGTGCTTCAGGAGTTACACAACTCTCTTTACTTTTGTCAGGTAGAAGATACAAATAACTTCGATCTTGCCGAACCTATACCTGGTCCGTCTACCGGATTTTATGGAGAATTGGCTGCCGCACATGGAATTGTGCTGGTCACTTCTTTATTCGAGAAACGCGCTCCGGGGCTGTATCATAACACAGCAGTAGTATTTGATACCGATGGATCTATTGCCGGAAAGTATCGGAAAATGCATATTCCGGATGATCCTGCATATTATGAAAAGTTTTATTTTACCCCTGGCGATATAGGGTTTCAACCCATTCAAACATCTCTTGGAAAACTTGGAGTATTGGTTTGTTGGGATCAGTGGTATCCTGAAGCTGCCCGCTTAATGGCGCTTCGTGGAGCCGAAATATTAATCTACCCTACAGCAATTGGATGGGAAAGCTCCGATACTGAAGATGAAAAGAGCCGTCAGCTGAATGCCTGGATTATCTCTCAAAGAGCGCATGCCGTTGCCAACGGACTTCCGGTTGTTTCCGTAAACCGTGTTGGGCACGAGGAAGATCCTTCCGGAAACACCAATGGTATTCAGTTCTGGGGAAATAGTTTTGTTGCCGGTCCGCAAGGGGAATTTTTGCTCAAGCAGGAAATACCGAAGCGACGAACATTGTCGTTGAAGTTAGCTTAACCCGTTCCGAAAATGTGCGCCGCTGGTGGCCATTCCTTCGCGATCGCAGAATCGACGAATATGGAGAAATAACTAAACGGTTTATTGATTAATCTTTTTTCAAAGATAAAGCTTTGATCAATTCACATATTGCTGAATAATATCTTTCAGCTCTAAAATAATAGCCTGCTCAGATTTATTTCTGAGCAGGCTATTATCTCCTAATTCTAATTTGCAATATGCACAAATAAAAAAGGAAGTAACGGGTAAATTTTAGCATTCCCATTACTTCCTTTATTTTATAGTGTAATTAAATTACTTCTCTTCTTTGATATCTATTACAAGATTCAATTCATCTAATTGAGATTGTTCCAAATATCCCGGTGCATCAGTCATAACATCACGGCCAGAATTATTTTTTGGGAATGCAATACAGTCGCGGATAGAATCAAGTCCGGCAAACAGAGATACCCAACGATCAAGGCCATAGGCCAATCCACCGTGAGGAGGAGCACCAAACTTGAAGGCATTCATTAAGAAACCAAATTGTTCCTGAGCTCTTTCTTCTGTAAAACCAAGAAGTTCGAACATTTTTTTCTGTAAAGCACTATCGTGAATACGAATAGAACCACCTCCTACTTCTACGCCATTAATTACCATATCGTAAGCATTAGCACGAACGTCACCAGGATTAGTATCAAGTAATGGGACGTCTTCTAGTTTTGGAGAGGTAAATGGGTGGTGCATTGCCATGTAACGACCACTTTCTTCATCCCATTCAAACAGAGGGAAATCGATAACCCAAAGGCAAGCAAACGTATCTTTATCTCTTAGGCCTAATTGATTACCCATTTCAAGACGAAGTTCGCAAAGTTGTTTGCGGGTTTTGTTAGCATCATCGCCTGAAAGGATCAGGATTAAATCGCCAGGTTTTGCACCAAAGGCAGCTTTAAGTTCCTGAAGAGTTTCCTGAGTATAGAATTTATCAACGCTTGATTTTACGTTTCCGTCAGCTTCTACGCGAGCATAAACCATACCTTTCGCTCCAATCTGAGGACGCTTAACGAATTCTGTCAGGCCATCTAATTGTTTACGAGTATATGATGCTGCTCCTTCTGCGCAAATACCACCAACGTAAGCTGCGCTATCGAATACAGAGAAACCTTTGCCTTGAAGAACGTCCATCAATTCAACAAATTCCATTCCAAAGCGAATATCTGGTTTATCACTTCCGTAAAGCTTCATAGCATTATGCCATGTCATGCGTGGAAATGATTCAGTAATCTCTATACCACGAATTGTTTTGAATAAGTGCTTTGCCATTCCTTCAAACGTGCTGATTACATCTTCTTGCTCAACAAAACTCATCTCGCAGTCTATCTGAGTAAACTCAGGTTGGCGGTCGGCACGAAGGTCCTCGTCGCGGAAACATTTAGCAATCTGGAAATAACGGTCGAAACCTGATACCATCAACAACTGTTTGAAAAGTTGCGGTGACTGAGGTAATGCATAAAATTGTCCCGGATTCATGCGTGAAGGAACCACGAAGTCGCGTGCACCTTCAGGTGTAGAACCGATAAGAATTGGAGTTTCTACTTCTAAGAATCCAAGTTTATCAAGATAGCTACGTACCTCGATAGTCATTTTATGACGAAGTTCTAGATTAGATCTAACAGCGTTGCGGCGAAGATCAAGGTAGCGATACTTCATACGAATATCATCGCCACCATCTGAATTATCTTCTATAGTGAAAGGAGGCGTTGCTGCAGTGTTAAGAACATCTAGTTCTGAAACAATAATCTCAATATCTCCTGTAGAAAGGTTTGCATTCTTATTTGAACGTTCATTAACTTCACCTTTAACTTGTATTACAAATTCACGTCCAAGTTGTTTGCTGCATCACATAACTCAGCATTAACAGCATCGTTAAAACAAGCTGGGTAATACCATAGCGGTCACGGAGGTCAACAAATGTCATTCCCCCCATTTTTCTGGAGCGTTGCACCCATCCTGAAAGTGTTACTACTTTATTTACGTCGGAGATCCGAAGTTCCCCACAAGTATGCGTTCTATACATATTCTTTTATTCTTAGATTTTCTGTTTTGTATATTGGATGCAAAATTATATAAAAATCTTAATTTATCGATGTTTAGGGAGAATTATATTCAATAAAAAAAGAGAGCTAATTACAAATAAATTGTAACTAGCTCTCTTGATTGTCGGGGTAGCGGGATTCGAACCCACGACCCCCTGCTCCCAAAGCAGGTGCGCTAACCGGACTGCGCTACACCCCGATAACTTCTGATAAGTGTTTCTTTTCAAAAGCGATGCAAAGATAGGTGTTCTGTGTGAATTATCCAAGCTTTTAAGGCTTTAATTTTTAAATAAAAACTCCATTGATCTTCTTCTTTGCTGATTATCTAGTAGTTAACATAAAAAATAAATTTCAATATTTTTAGTTTTAATTCTGTTATTACTGTTCAATCTATTCTTTGTGCTTATTTAAGCAGTTATAGGTTGGCCGATAAATTTTATAAATTCGATATGCGTTCTGTTTAATATGATTTTGCATATCGAAAATATAATCTTTCTTTCAGAATTATTCAAGTTTGATTTTTTATAATTGAAAAATGGATGTTGTTTATTGGAGTTTGTTATTATAGCTAATGAGCCACAATTTCTTATTCTCTTTGAATGGAGACTTGAATTATAGATATAAAAAAAGAGTCTGAATAATTATTCAGACTCTTAATTGTCGGGGTAGCGGGATTCGAACCCACGACCCCCTGCTCCCAAAGCAGGTGCGCTAACCGGACTGCGCTACACCCCGATAACTTCTGATAAGTGTTTCTTTTCAAAAGCGATGCAAAGATAGGTGTTCTGTGTGAATTATCCAAGCTTTTAAGGCTTTAATTTTTAAATAAAAACTCCATTGATCTTCTTCTTTGCTGATTATCTAGTAGTTAACCTTTAAAATAAATATTAATATTCTTTGTTTAGATTCTGCTGTAAATAGGTAAATCTATATTTATGCAAATTGTTAGTGAAATGTGGGTGGCTTCAATAATTTAAAAAGTTTGGATTATGCTTTACTCAAAGTAACTTAGCGTTTTAATTGTATAATCCTTCTTTCAAAATTATTCAAGTTTGATTATTTATTATTGGTGAATGGATATTATTTATTGGGCTTTGCTATTATAATCATTGACCAATAATTATAATAGTCTCTATAAAATACAGTTTTAATCAATATATATCAAAAAAAAGAGTCTGAATGATTATTCAGACTCTTTGTCGGGGTAGCGGGATTCGAACCCACGACCCCCTGCTCCCAAAGCAGGTGCGCTAACCGGACTGCGCTACACCCCGATGACTTCTGTAAGTATTTCCTTTCAAAAGCGATGCAAAGATAGGCTCTTTATATCAAATATGCAAGTTTATTTTGCTTATTTTTTTGTTATTTTAATTAATCACTTCTATCTAGTTGATTATAAGAAAACTATAAATACAAAAAAGTCTTCTTCAATTATTATGAAGAAGACTTTTTATTATGGAATTTGAGTATATTATTTAATAATATCTAACGCTCTAAAGCATTTTGCTAATTTTTCAACAGCAATATCAATTTGTTCTTTCGTATGTGTTGCCATTAAAGAGAAGCGAATTAGCGTGTCTTCAGGAGCACATGCAGGTGGAATTACAGGATTAACAAATACACCTTCATCAAACAACATTTTTGTAACCATAAATGTTTTCTCCATATCACGTACATATAAAGGTATAATTGGAGTAGACGTATTTCCTATCTCGAAACCTAAATCACGGAAACATTTAAGAGAGTAATTTGTAATATCCCATAAATAATCAATACGTTCTGGTTCAGCTTTCATAATCTGCAAAGCAGCGCGTGCAGCTGCAGTTGCAGCTGGTGTGTTACTTGCACTAAACATATAAGAACGTGAGTTGTGTCTCAGATAATTGATTATAGATTCATCAGCAGCAATAAAACCGCCAATTGCAGCAAGAGACTTACTGAAAGTTCCCATTATTAAATCAACATCTTTAGTCAAACCAAAGTGATCACAAGTACCACGTCCATGATTTCCAAGTACTCCAAGTCCATGAGCTTCATCAACCATGATGTTTGCATCATATTGTTTTGCTAAACGTACAATCTCAGGTAAGTTTGCAACATCACCTTCCATACTGAAAACACCGTCTACAACAATCAGTTTTATTTTATCTGGCTTACATTTTTGAAGTTCTTTCTCCAAAGAAGCCATATCATTGTGTTTGAACTTTAATGTCTGAGAGAAAGATAAACGTCTTCCATCAACAATTGAGGCATGATCTCGTTCATCACAGATAATATAATCTTCACGACCTGTAACACATGAAACAACTCCTAAGTTAACCTGGAATCCGGTAGAATAGATAATTGCATCTTCTTTTCCTACGAATTCGGCTAGTTCTTTTTCTAGTTCCAGGTGAATGTCTAGAGTTCCGTTTAGGAAACGTGAACCAGCACATCCTGTACCATATTTACGAGTAGCTTCAACTGCTGCTTCAATTACTTTTGGGTGGTTAGTAAGTCCTAAATATGAGTTAGAACCAAACATTAGCACTTTCTTGCCACTCATTATCACTTCAGTGTTCTGTTCACTTTCAATGCAACGGAAATAAGGATATACACCTTTAGCTTTAACTTGCTGTGGTATATCATATTTCTCTAATTTATCTTGTAATAATCCCATAATAATGCTTCGTAGGTCTCCCCTACATTAATATTATATTATCAGTTATTTAATTTTGCTTGTTTTTCGGCCATTTTTGCAAAGACGGTCGCAAAGATAGCAATTTATGTGATTTATTAGTCTGTTTTATATAAAAAAAGTAACTTTCATTATAAAAGAATGTGTAAAAAGCTACTGTATTAAGATTAATATATTACTTTTGTCGTTTGAATATTTTATCATATAACGCATGGATGAGAAGAAAAAAATACTATTTATCGTTAATCCGATCTCAGGCACTCAGAGTAAAAAATTAATTTTGAATCAGTTAAATGAAAGAATAGATCAAAATAAATATGAGATTGAAATAAGATATACAGAAAGAGCTGGCCATGCTGAAGAGATTGCTGCAAAGGCTGCCGCGGATGGCGTTTATTGTGTAACTGCTATTGGAGGTGATGGAACAATTAATGAAATTGCGCGTTCTCTTATTCATACCAATACAGTTTTAGGAATTATTCCTTGTGGATCAGGGAATGGATTGGCTCGTCACCTGCGAATACCGATGGATAGCCGTAAGGCTATTAATATAATCAATAAAGGGAACATCTCTGCAATTGATTATGGAAAAATAAACAATAAACCATTCTTTTGTACTTGTGGCGTTGGTTTCGATGCTTTTGTAAGTCTCAAGTTTTCTGCTGCCGGAAGACGAGGTATTCTTACGTATTTGGAAAAAACTCTGTTGGAATGTTTGAATTATAAACCGGAAACTTATGAAGTTGAAAGTGAGGAGACTAAAACTAAGTATAAAGCTTTCTTAATTGCATGTGGTAATGCTTCTCAATATGGTAACAATGCTTATATTGCTCCTAAAGCTTCACTTCAGGATGGATTGATGAATGTTACTATTTTAGAGCCTTTTACGGTAATAGATATTCCATCTCTTGCTTTTCAGTTGTTTAATAAGACATTAGACCAGAATAGTAGAATCAGAACATTTAAAAGCAAAAAAATACATATTCATAGAACTCGTCCGGGAGTAGTTCATTATGATGGTGACCCTGTTATGATGAATGAAGAAATAGATGTAGAGATTATCGCTAAAGGTTTATTAGTAATAACTCCTGAAAAAAGTGATAGAGAGCAGAATGTATTAAAAAAAGCATCTGACTATTTCGTAGGATTGAAGCCTAAGGGAGAAAATCTTGTGGAAGATTTAACGCAAAGAAATAAGCAAATTATTGATAGGAATATTGAATTCTTTAAGAGATTAACAAAGAAACAGTGAGCTGTGTGGTAAATTAATTTACTACATATTCAGATAATATTCTTTGGTTAGGTCAATATATTCCGGAGTATATTGATGCCTTGCTAATTCAATTATTAAATCATTTGGTTTAGCAAAAATTGCATCTTTTTTGTTTGAAAAGGATATTAATACTCTTTTAGGCGAACTATCTTGTTTGGGCAGAATATTCGTCTGTCTAATTGGGTATAAATCAAAATTAGCTGCAATTTCTATAATTTTATCGATAACATCCGCCGGAATAATTAATGAAAACTTTCCTCTGGGAGATAATAGCTCTGCAGCACCTTCAATAAGTTCATAATATGAAAGCTCATTTGTATGCCGGGCTGTGCTTCGCTTAATATCTGGAGGTAATAAGGAATTTGAGAAGTAAGGAGGATTTGAAACAATAACGTCAAATTTAGTATTGCTTTCAAAGGTTTTAAAATCTCCTTGGATAATTGAAATCCGCTCGCTCCAAGGTGATCTGTTTTTATTGTCAGTAGCCTGAATTACAGCATTATTATCAATCTCAATAGCAAAAATATCAGCATTACAACGTTGCGCAATCATTAAAGCCACTAATCCGGTTCCTGTGCCAATATCTAAAACAGAATTTGCATTAGATACATCTGTCCAGGCACCTAAAAGAACTCCGTCTGTTCCAACTTTCATGGCGCATTTATCGTGCCATACGGTGAATTGTTTAAAACTAAAATATGGATTAGGCATTACAGATTATTGAATTTTCGCCAAAAATAAATATTTTAAATAGTTTTTGTGCATTTTTGAAATAATATTTAGCATTTATACTGTTCTTTTCTTTCATTGGAGTTTTATTTTTAATAAAGAATAGATTACCTTTGCAGTCGGTTTTAACTATCGAAAGATATAACCTCGAATAACAAATAAAATGATAAAAAAAGGATATTTAAGTGAAATGGAAGACTCAAATGATAATGGTTTCTCATTTATAGCAGATTTTGAAGGTAATGAGGAACAGATGTTTGATATTAAAGTGGATGACAGCCTTCCTGTCTTACCTCTGCGGAATATGGTTTTATTCCCAGGCGTTGTATTACCAATATCTGTAGGAAGAAAATCATCACTGAAACTTGTAAATGATGCATATAAAAATAATGCATATATAGCAGTTGTTTGTCAGAAAGCAGCTGAAACTGAAAACCCTGATTTTGAAGATTTGCATACAATCGGAACTATTGCAAAAATAGTTCGTGTTCTTGAAATGCCCGATCAGTCCACAACTGTAATTCTTCAGGGAATGAAACGTTTTGAGCTAGAAAGTCTATCAGAAACATTCCCTTATTTGTTAGGCAAAGTTAAGTTACTGGAAGAAGCATTACCAGCAAAAGAAAATAAAGAATTTGATGCCCTGGTTGATGCTTGCAAAGATTTGACTATTAGATACATAAAAGTTTCAGGAACCTTACATCAGGATTCAGCTTTTGCAATAAAAAATATCAGTAACAAAATGTTCCTGATTAACTTTATATGCACAAATATGCCTTTAAAGAAAGATGAAAAGGTTGAATTACTGCAGATTAATTCTTTGCAGGAAAGAGCTTATCATCTTTTGGAAATTCTAAATAGAGAAGTACAGCTAGCTGAAATAAAGGCATCTATTCAAATGCGCGCCAGAGAAGATATTGATCAGCAACAAAGAGAATATTTTCTACAGCAACAGATAAAAACAATTCAAGATGAACTTGGTGGCGGACAAGATCAGGAGGTTGAAGAGTTGCGCCTGAAAGCAACTAAAATGCAGTGGAGCAAAGAAGTCAATGAAATTTTCAATAAAGAATTGGCTAAACTGGAACGTACTCATTCGCAATCACCAGATTATAGTGTTCAGCTAAACTACTTGCAAACAATGCTAAGTTTGCCTTGGAATGTCTATTCTACAGATAATTTCAATTTAAAGAATGCTGAAAAAACGCTGAATAAAGACCATTACGGACTTGAAAAGGTAAAAGAAAGAATTCTTGAACATTTGGCTGTATTAAAATTAAAAGGTGATTTAAAATCTCCTATTATATGTCTTTATGGCCCTCCGGGAGTAGGTAAAACCTCTTTGGGTAAATCAATTGCTGCTGCATTGAAAAGAAAGTATATCAGAATGTCTTTAGGTGGAATTCATGATGAAGCTGAAATCAGAGGTCACAGAAAGACATATATTGGTGCAATGCCCGGACGTATAATCAAAGGCTTAATTAAAGCAGGTTCATCTAATCCGGTTTTCATTCTGGATGAAATAGATAAAGTTGGAGCTGACCGCCAGGGAGATCCATCATCTGCATTGCTTGAAGTGCTTGATCCTGAGCAGAATGGAGCATTCCACGATAATTATCTGGATGTTGATTATGACCTGTCAAAGGTTATGTTTATTGCGACAGCAAATAATCTTAATACAATACCTCAACCATTATTGGATCGTATGGAATTGATTGAGGTAAGTGGATATATCACTGAAGAAAAAATAGAAATAGCTCGCCGACATCTTGTACCTAAAGAAATGGAGGCTACCGGCATTTCGAAGAATGATATCAAAATTCCGAAAGATACATTAGAAACAATTATAGAATCATACACTCGTGAAAGTGGTGTTCGTGAACTTGAAAAGAAGATTGGTAAGATTCTGAGGAAGTTAGCTCGTCAATATGCAACTGATGGCTTTTTCAACAAAAAGGATATAAAATCTGAAGATTTATATGATTTGCTTGGAGCTGAAGAATATTCGAAGGACAAATATCAGGGAAATGAATATGCAGGAGTTGTAACCGGACTAGCCTGGACTGCAGTTGGTGGCGAAATTCTTTTTGTTGAAACAAGCTTAAGCAAAGGTAAAGGTGGAAAACTTACTTTAACTGGAAACTTGGGAGATGTAATGAAAGAATCTGCTATGTTAGCTTTAGAGTATATTAAAGCCCACTCTTCTATTTTGGCTATTGATGATGAAATATTCGAAAACTGGAATATTCACATCCACGTTCCGGAAGGTGCAATTCCAAAAGATGGTCCATCTGCTGGTATCACTATGGCAACTTCATTAGCTTCTGCTTTAACCCAGAGAAAAGTAAAAAGCAATTTGGCTATGACAGGTGAGATTACCCTACGTGGAAAGGTACTTCCTGTTGGTGGTATAAAAGAAAAGATTTTAGCAGCTAAGCGTGCCGGAATAAAAGAGATTATTTTAAGTACTGAGAACAAAAAGAACATAGACGAAATTCAGGAAGTTTATCTTAAAGGATTGACGTTCCACTATGTAAGTGATATTAAAGAAGTATTTGCACTGGCACTAACTAATGAAAAAGTTGCTGATGCGATTGATTTCTCCATGAAACCAAAAAGTAAATGACATTTGACCTACAATACACGGATTCTAAATCAAATGCTCGTGCCGGATTAATAACTACTGATCACGGGCAGATTGAGACTCCGATTTTTATGCCTGTTGGAACAATAGGTTCTGTAAAGGCTGTGCATCAAACAGAATTAATCCAGGATATTAAAGCGCAGATAATTCTTGGTAATACTTATCATCTGTATTTGCGTCCGGGATTGGATGTTCTGGAAAAAGCAGGTGGGTTGCACAAATTTAATAGTTTTGATCGTCCTATGCTTACAGATAGTGGCGGATTTCAGGTTTTCTCGTTATCTGGCATTAGAAAGTTAAGAGAAGAAGGTGCTGAATTCCGTTCACATATTGATGGCAGCAAGCATATATTTACCCCCGAAAAGGTTATGGATATAGAACGTATAATTGGGGCGGATATAATGATGGCTTTTGATGAGTGTCCTCCTGGAGATTCTGATTATGCCTATGCTAAAAAATCTCTTGGCTTGACACATCGGTGGTTAGATCGTTGTTTGAAGCGATTCAATGAGACGGAACCTAAATACGGATATAATCAATCATTATTTCCTATCGTTCAGGGATGTGTTTATCCTGATCTGCGTAAACAGTCTGCAGAGTTTATTGCTTCGAAAGAATGCGATGGAAATGCTATTGGTGGTCTGGCAGTTGGAGAACCAGTAGAGAAAATGTACGAGATGATTGAATTGGTAAATGAAATTTTGCCAAAAGAAAAACCTCGATATCTCATGGGTGTAGGAACTCCTGTGAATATTCTGGAAGGAATAGAAAGAGGTGTTGATATGTTCGACTGCGTTATGCCTACCCGTAATGGCCGTAATGGTATGTTATTTACTAAAAACGGTATTATGAATATGCGTAATAAGAAATGGGAAACAGACTTCTCTCCTATTGAAGCCGATGGAGCTTCATATGTAGATACGCTATATTCAAGGGCATATCTACGTCACTTATTTCATGCACAAGAATTGTTAGCTATGCAGATTGCATCGATTCATAACCTGGCATTTTATTTATGGTTGGTTGGTGAAGCTCGTAACATATTATTGCGGGTGATTTTTCTACATGGAAGCCTATGATGGTTAATCGGATTTCGACAAGATTATAACAAATAAAAGGATGAGCAGAAGAATTCTTAAACGGCTGGATTGGTATATAATCAAGAAATTTTTGGGAACATATGTGTTCTCAATTGCTTTGATTATTTCTATAGCCGTAGTATTTGACATCAATGAAAAGATGGATAAGTTCATGGAAAATGAGGCACCTCTAAAAGCTATCATTTTCCAATATTATATAAATTTCATTCCATATTTTGCTAACTTATTCAGTTCTCTTTTTGTTTTTGTTTCTGTTATATTTTTCACATCAAAACTAGCTGAGAATTCAGAGATTATTGCAATGTTTGCTGGGGGAATTAGTTTTAAACGACTGATGCGTCCATATATGATTTCTGCCGCTATTATTTCTATTTTTACTTATGGTTTAGGTTCTTACGTAATTCCTAAAGGTAATGTTACTAAGCTAAATTTTGAAGATAAATACGTTAAGAAGAAAAAGCAAGATTTTGTTCGGAATGTCCAATTGGAAGTAGATACAGGTGTTATAGCCTATATTGAAAGGTATCAGGATTACGATAAAACAGGATATCATTTTTCCTTAGATAAATTCAAGGATAAGAAATTAGTTTCACACCTTACTGCGCAATCAATTTCATACGATTCTACCTCTTTGTATAAATGGACTCTTCATGATTATATGGTGCGAGAGTTAAATGGACTAAAAGAGAAGCTTTATCGTGGAGACAAAAAAAGATACGACGATAGTAATGGAACCATCTGATTTCCTTATTATGAAGAATCAGCAAGAAACAATGACCAGCCCGGCTTTACGCGAATACATTATTAAGCAAAAGCAACGTGGATTTGCAAATATAAAAGAGTTTGAGATTGAGTATGAGAGGCGTATTGCAATGTCATTTGCCTCGTTCATTTTAACAACTATAGGGCTGGCTCTTTCTTCCCGCAAAATTAAAGGGGGAATGGGATTGCATTTAGGACTCGGTATCGGTTTAAGTTTTACTTATATCATGTTTCAAACAGTGTCTTCTACATTTGCAATTAATGGAAATGTTCCGCCGATGATAGCAGTATGGATTCCCCAATATGGTATTTACTATTATAGCGATAGCTCTTTATCATAATGCTCCTAAATAAAAGGGGGGAGTAGGATTTAAAATTTGATAAAAATGAAAGTTCCGCAACATTGTTATATGACAATAGTTGCGGAACTTTGTTTTTGTTGTATTCTTTTCCCTTAAGTAATTGTCCTCTCTTAATTTATAAAAGAAGAGAGTTCAGATGCAGAGATGTTTTTGGCTATAATTACACACCATTTTCATCTAATAAATAGCTACTAAAACCTCTATCTAAGCTATATTCTTTAAAGATTTCAGAGGTTTCACCTTTTGTATCAACGAAACAAACAAGTGATGCTATTTGATCTTTACGTACTGTTTCCTTAAAAACCGACTGATATTCATCAAACGAGATGGAAACAAATTTAACTTTCTTGAAAGAATCCCTGATTGCATTGTTTAAACTAACATTTTGCATTCTGGATTGCGCATCATAACTAGCCCAAAAGTTAATTAGCACATACTGACCTTTCAGGTCTTTCAAATTAAGTTGATGATTTTTGAGAGTAGTTCTGAAACTAAAATCGGGAGCTACATCTCCAATGTTCAAACCGCCAGTGGGTTTGTCTTTTCCAACAAAAGAAGTCAAGGAAGTGATTAATAATACAACAAAAAGCCATTTTACATACTTCATGTAATTAGGTTTTAGTTAATACTATCCAGGACTGCCCTAAACAGCAGCTTCTACCCGGAACATTATCTGGTTTTGTGTGCTTTCAGAAGCGAATTGTCTGAAAATCAAAACATTATTTTTTAGAAGCCTAAGGCAAATATAAGCATATATAATTTATAAATCCAAATATTGTATCTATTAAGCGGCTACTTTTCATATTTTTTATGATAAAACATACAAAAATTGACTACTTTTGCAGCCAAATTAACGAGTAAAATATGAATGAATCAGCAACAGAATTGATATTAATACGTATTACTGGCGAAGACCGCCCTGGACTTACAGCTTCTGTTACAGAAATATTAGCTAAATACGACGTAACCATTCTAGATATTGGTCAAGCCGATATCCACAATACACTATCTTTAGGAATTCTTTTTAAAACAGAGGAACATCATTCCGGCTTTATTATGAAAGAGCTTTTATTTAAAGCCTCTTCTTTAGGCATAACAATTCGTTTCTATCCTATTTCAGTTGAGGAGTATGAGAACTGGGTAGGTATGCAAGGAAAAAACAGATATATATTGACTCTTTTAGGGAGGAAGCTTTCGGCGACTCAAATATCTGCAGTTACAAGGATTGTAGCGGATCAAGGAATGAATATTGATGCAATAAAGAGATTGACTGGCCGTATTCCTCTTGACGAGCAAAAGGCAAATATACGATCATGTATTGAGTTGTCTGTTCGTGGAAATCCAAAAAATCACGAAGAGATGCAAGCTAAGCTCTTGAAGTTATCAGGTGAACTTGATATGGACTATTCGCTTCAGTTAGATAACATGTATCGTAGAATGCGCCGCTTAATATGCTTTGATATGGATTCTACATTGATAGAAACAGAAGTTATTGACGAACTAGCGATGAGAGCTGGTGTTGGCGATGAAGTTAAAGCTATTACGGAAAGTGCAATGCGTGGTGAAATTGACTTTACTGAAAGTTTTCGTAGAAGAGTTGCTTTACTGAAAGGTCTTGATGAATCGGTAATGAAAGAAATTGCTGAGAATTTACCTATTACCGAAGGTGTTGATCGTCTCATGTTTGTTTTAAAACGCTACGGATATAAAATAGCAATCCTTTCAGGAGGATTTACCTATTTTGGAAATTACCTGAAACAAAAATATGGTATTGATTATGTTTATGCTAACGAATTAGAGATAATCGATGGAAAACTTACAGGAAAATATTTAGGAGATGTTGTTGATGGTAAACGAAAAGCAGAATTATTAAGATTGATAGCTCAGGTAGAAAATGTAGATATAGCACAAACTATAGCTGTTGGTGATGGTGCAAATGACCTTCCAATGCTTGGAATTGCCGGGTTAGGAATTGCTTATCATGCAAAACCAAAAGTGAAACAGAATGCTAAACAGTCAATTAACACGATTGGACTGGATGGAGTTTTGTATTTCTTAGGTTTTAAAGATTCCTATCTGGATGAACAAGGAAAATTGTAATGCTTATGATTGTAGTTACTAACAATTCTTAGTGCAGAATACAAATCGTGCATTCTTTTTTCTATCTTTGTATATTAATAATTTGATGAATGAAATTTTCGGAACTTAATTTAAATGACACAGTGCTTCAGGCGCTTGATGCCATGAACTTTGATGAGTGCACACCTGTGCAAGAAAACGCTATCCCCGTTATTCTTGAAGGTAAAGACCTAATTGCTGTTGCGCAGACTGGCACAGGTAAAACTGCTGCATTTTTACTTCCTATATTAGATAAACTTTCACGTGAGAAACATCCTGATGATTCTATAAATTGTATCATAATGTCTCCAACGCGAGAGTTAGCTCAGCAAATAGATCAGCAAATGGAAGGCTTTTCTTATTTTATGCCGGTTTCCAGTGTTGCTGTATATGGAGGAAGTGATGGTATTCAGTTTGAGCAGCAAAAAAAAGGACTAACATTAGGTGCTGATGTTGTAATTGCAACTCCCGGACGTCTTCTGAGTCATTTAAGTTTAGGTTATGTAGATTTATCACGTGTTTCTTATTTTGTTCTTGATGAAGCAGATCGTATGCTCGATATGGGATTTTACGATGACATTATGCAAGTGGTAAAGTTAATGCCAAAAGAGCGACAAACAATTATGTTTTCTGCTACTATGCCAGCTAATATTCAAAAATTGGCAAACAATATCTTAAGAGATCCTGTTGAAATTAAACTTGCTGTTTCAAAACCAGCTGAGAAAATTATTCAGGCGGCTTATGTATGCTATGAAAATCAGAAATTAGATATTATACAAAGTCTGTTTATAGATGAAGTGCCTGAAAAGGCTATTATTTTCGCATCCTCAAAGCTTAAAGTTAAAGAAGTTACAAAATCGTTGAAAAGATTAAAGCTGAATGTAGGCGAAATGCATTCAGACTTAGACCAATCTCAACGCGAATTTATTATGCGTGAGTTTAAAAATGGTCGAATAAATATTTTAGTAGCTACTGATATTGTATCCCGAGGTATTGATATTGACGATATAAGATTGGTCATAAACTATGATGTGCCTAACGATTCAGAAGATTATGTACATCGTATTGGTCGTACTGCCCGTGCTAATAATGATGGAGTTGCTATTACTTTTGTCAATGAGAAGGAACAAACAGCGTTTAAATCAATTGAAGATTTCTTAGAAAAGACAATTTATAAAATTCCTGTTCCTGAAAACTTAGGTGAGGCTCCTGAATACAACCCACGTTCACATAATAGAAAAAGTAATTTCAAAGGCAAGAAAAAGTTTTCAGGAAAGAGAAAAGAAAAATAATCAGCTTTATTTCAGTATAAAACAATATTAAGTGGCAATATATAAAGGTATTGTCACTTTTTTTTTAGAAGAAGATTATATCTTTTCGATATAAGTTTCATTCACAATTGCGAGATTAAATAAATCTACAGAGCCAATTAAGTATACAAAAACAGGGTCTCCTAACTTAGTATTCGTAGAATATTCAGATATGAAATCTAGCAGCTTCTCTCCTATTGAGTTTTTAAGCTCCTTTCTAATCTCGCTGAGATTTATTTCTTTTTTTGATAAAAATAGTACTCCTGATAACCAAATTACGGATTCAATTTCTTCTTCCAAAGTAAAGAAACGGACCAAGCGTTGTTGGTCTATTTCTATTACTTGTTTCTTATACAAGTTATCAGGAGAAAGAATTAGATAATGAGAAGCTATTCGTTTCATTATCTAATTCTCGGTTGCTGAGTAGGTTGATTATTAATATTACGCATATCGTTACTTGCATTTTTCTTGCTTTTACGACGAGGTCCTGATGTCCTGAAATCTGTTTTGTTAACAGTATCAATAACCACAGGTTGCGTATTCTGTATTACTTCATGCTTGTTAGCTGTATCCTTCTTCAATGAATCAACTTTATTAACAGGAGACATCTTAGTCATCTGTTTGGTATCCTTCTTTACATGGTACCTTGTTAATGCTATCTTATCTACTATTAAAGCATCTTTAGAGAAATGGCTAAGCTGATCGTAATAAACAAATCCTTTAATCTCCTTTATTTTGCAAGCTGAATCATTTTGAATTCGTATGTCATACATACCAGAATATCTGATATTTCTTGTTTCAGAAATAATTGAATCTGTGCTATATTTAATATTCAATGACATAACAGCATCCTGAGGATGTTGTTTTGCCGAAACAAATGAACACCTGATGCTCCACAAATAATATCTTTCTCTTTGTAATTACTATCTGGATAGATAGTAAAGAAGAACTTATTTGTAGCTTTAGATTGAGTTAACTTATAAAGTTTTTGTTTGCGCCATACGTTTACGGTATCTCCGGTCTGCGACTGTTGTTGTTCACTTTCACCGCTTGAAGCAATTAAATTAGTGATATCCTCTTTTTGGGAAGTCAGTCTTTTAGTAACTTCATCGTAAATTTTACAAAGTCCTCTGTGTTTCGAGAATACCATTCAAGTGAATGGTCAAAAGCTTCTTCTGTTATGCCATATTTTTCAAAAACATAATTCATATACAGCGCTTGCTTATAATGTTCTTCAGGTGGCAAATTTGCAGCCATTGATTTGGCTAAATGATAATCTACCAAAACATCTTCCATTTCACCTTTTGAAAGCACATCAGCAGGCATTTTCTTTTTACAAGAGGATAATCCAATGCAAGAAAGAAGAACAAACCCTACAAAAAAATTATTTAGTTTGTGGTTCATCATTATTAATTACTTCTTTTTTAGTAGAATGACCTTCATTCAGATATTTACTATAAAAGAGAAGAAGAGCTACTATACCGCAACTAATTGAAGCATCGGCAAAATTGAATATAGGACTGAAAAATATGAAATGTTCGCCACCAACAAACGGAATCCAGCTAGGCCATGTTGTATCAATTATTGGGAAATAAAACATGTCTACTACCTTACCGTAAAGCAAGGAAGAATAACCTCCGCCGTCAGGCATAAATGTAGCCAACGAAGCATTAATATAATTTTCAGGAACACTTGCGCTAAAAATTACTCCATAAAATATGCTGTCAATTATATTACCTAATGCTCCGGCAAGTATCATTGAAAGACATACTATATAGCCAGTTTTATAATTCTTCTTAACAACCTTAACTATATAATAACCAATTAATGATACAGCAATGATTCTGAATGATGTAAGAAATAGCTTTCCGAATATTTCCATTCCGAAAGCCATTCCATTATTTTCAGTAAAATAAATGTAAAACCAATCCCCGCAAACACGAATATTTTCATGTAAATACATTCCTGTTTTTACGAGGATCTTTATTATTTGGTCAATTACAAGTACAGAAATTATAATCAGAACAGATATCTGTCCTTTCGTAATTTTTATTTTCATTTATTTTTTTCCGTCATTTTTAGCTTCAATGCTCAATGTTGCATGAGGCACAGCGCGTAATCGTTCTGCAGGAATCAATTTTCCTGTTTCACGACAGATACCATATGTTTTATTTTCAATACGCACCAAAGCAGCCTGAAGACTTTGAATAAATTTTTGCTGTCTTAAAGCCAACGGCCTACTTCTTCTTTAGACAAGGTATTTGCTCCTTCTTCCAGAACTTTGTATGTTGGTGATGTATCAATTATATCATTACCATCCTGATTCATTATACTTAATTTAAGCTGATCGTAATCAAGTTGAGCTTTTTCAAGTTTTTCCTTGATTATAGCGCGGAATTCATCCAATTCCGCATCAGAGTATCTCGTCTTTTCTGCCATAGTTATATTGCTTTAAAGTTTTATTTATTCTTTTACTACATTTACAAATAGAGAGAAATCGTCAAAATTCAATTCTGTCGCGTCTGTTACATTATCAGCTAAAATGAGAGAATTAGACAATACTTGGTTACAAATATAAGAATTATATTCATTTACCCGCATCATCTGTCTGTTCATTTTTAGATAATGTAATTTTTATTTTATCAGTAATTTCAAACCCGCTAGATTTACGAATATTCTGAATACGGTTTACTAATTCATCGAGGCAATACCCTCTTTACGTAGATCTTCGGTTATAGTAACTTCAAGTGCTACAGTTAGTTTTCCTTCATTAGCAACCAACCATCCTGGGATGTCTTCACTGAAGATTTCTACGTCTGTTGCAGTCAAGAATGGCTTCATTTACCGTCAATCATCAAAGTATATTACCATTTCTTTCCAGCTCGGCAATTGCATCCTGAGACATTTCTGCAACCAGAGCAGGCAACGGCTTTCATTTGTTTACCGAATTTTGGTCCAAGTTTCTTGAAGTCGCATTTCACTTTCTTCACAAGAATACCGGCTGTTCCATCAACAAAATTAAGCTCTTTCACGTTAACTTCGCTCATGATAAGCGACTTTACAGCTTCAATGTGTGCTTTCTGCTTTTCGTCTATAACAGGAATCATGATACATTGAAGTGGCTGACGTACTTTGATGCTTACCTTACGACGTAAAGCTAAAACCATAGAAGTTACATCCTGAGCCATCTGCATTCTTGCTTCCAAATCTTTATCTATAAGATTTGGCATTAAATTCGGGGAACTTAGCAAGGTGAACAGAAACAACATTATCACGACCAGTAGCATTGATCAAGTCAGTGTATAATCTGTCAGCGTAGAATGGAGCGATTGGCGCCATTAATTTAGCTACTGCTTCAAGACAAGTATAAAGAGTTTGATATGCAGAAAGTTTATCCTGAGTATATTCACCTCCCCAGAAACGTTTACGATTAAGGCGAACGTACCAGTTAGACAAGTTATCGTTTACAAAGTCAGAGATCAGACGTCCTGCCTTTGTTGGTTCGTATTCATTGTAGCAAGTATCAACTTCCTTGATCAGAGAGTTAAGTACAGACAATATCCAACGGTCAATTTCCGGACGTTCATTTACCGGAATATCGACTTCCTGATAATGCAAAGTTATCTACATTTGCATATAATGAGAAGAATGAATAAGTGTTGTATAGTGTGCCGAAGAACTTACGGCGTACTTCTTCAACTTCCTTCTACGTCGAAATTTCAGGTTGTCCCATGGAGATGAATTAGTAATCATGTACCAACGTAAAGGATCTGAACCATATTTCTCTATTGTTGAGAATGGATCTACAGCATTACCTAAACGTTTTAGACATCTTATTACCATTCTTATCGAAGCACCAATCCGTTTGATATTACAGCTTTATAAGCTACATTATCAAATATCATTGAATGCAATTGCATGAAGAGTAAAGAACCATCCACGAGTCTGGTCAACACCTTCTGCAATGAAATCTAGCAGGTATACTTCACGATTATCAAATTTCCTTATTCTCAAAGGATAGTGAATCTGTGCGTAAGGCATTGCACCAGAATCGAACCAAACGTCGATAAGGTCGCTTTCACGTTTCATTGGTTTGCCATCTTCTGATACGAGTATTATATCATCCACGTACGGACGGTGCAAATCAATCTTTTCGTAATTTTCCTTTGTATAAACGCCTGCTTCGAATCCCTTATAAGGATTTTCCTTCATAAAGCCAGCCTTGATAGATTTCTCTATCTCGTTATATAATTGCTCTACAGATTCAATGCAGATCTCTGCCGAGTTATCTTCTGAACGCCAGATTGGAAGCGGAGTTCCCCAGTAACGAGAACGGCTCAGATTCCAGTCATTAAGATTTTCCAGCCACTTGCCAAAACGTCCTGTTCCTGTTGATTCCGGTTTCCAGTTAATAGTTTTGTTAAGCTCCATCATGCGTTCTTTGCATGCTGTAGACTTGATAAACCAGCTGTCAAGAGGATAATAAAGTACAGGTTTGTCTGTACGCCAGCAGTGAGGATAGTTGTGAACATGCTTTTCAATCTTGAATGCAAGATTGGCAGCCTTCATCATCATACAGAGACTTACATCCAGTGTTTCATCTTTTTCTGTAAGATTAGGATCAGTAGTCATTCTTAACAAAACGGCCTGCATATTCGCTATATAGTTCAACGTTAACTTTCTCTTTTACAAAAGTTTCGTCAAGTTCATCTAAAGTATAGAATTTACCGGTAAGATCCACCATTGGTCGAAGCTCACCTTTCTTGTTAATCAGTTGCAATGGAGGAATACCTGCTGCTTTCGCAACGCGAGCATCGTCGGCGCCAAATGTTGGAGCAATGTGAACGATACCTGTACCATCTTCTGTAGTAACATAATCACCAGGGATTACACGGAAAGCACCTTCACCCGGATTTACCCAAGGCATAAGCTGTTCGTACTCCATGCCAACAAGATCAGCACCTTTGTATTCAGCAATAACCTTAAATGGTATCAGCTTATCTCCTGCTTTGTAATCTTCAAGATTCAGTTCGGCAGCTTTAGAATTAAAGTGCGCACTAACCAAGTCTTTAGCTAAAACTACAGTAATAGGCTCGCCAGTATATGAATTATATGACTGAACTGCCACGTAAGAGATATTTGGTCCTACGCAAAGTGCAGTATTTGAAGGCAAAGTCCATGGAGTTGTAGTCCATGCCATAAAATAAGGAGTTCCCCATGCGGCCATTTCTGCTTTAGGATTCTTCATCTTAAACTGAGCAACCACAGTTGTATCTTTTACATCGCGATAACAACCTGGTTGGTTCAATTCGTGAGAACTTAAACCAGTACCTGCAGCCGGTGAATATGGCTGAATAGTATATCCTTTATATAATAAGTCTTTTTTGTATAGTTGCTTCAATAGCCACCAAAGAGTTTCGATGTAGCGGTTATCATAAGTGATGTATGGGTCTTTCATATCCACCCAATATCCCATTTTGTGAGTCAAGTCTTCCCATTCTTTGGTAAACTTCATCACGTCCTTACGACAAGCAGCATTATATTCTGCTACAGAAATAGATTTTCCAATATCCTCCTTTGTAATGCCTAAAGCCTTTTCAACACCAAGTTCTACAGGAAGTCCGTGAGTATCCCATCCGGCTTTACGCTTAACCTGAAAACCTTTCATTGTTTTATAGCGACAGAAAATATCCTTAATGGAGCGAGCCATTACGTGGTGAATACCCGGCATACCATTAGCCGATGGAGGTCCTTCGAAAAACACAAACGAAGGACAGCCTTCACGTTCTGTCATACTTTTGGCGAAAACACCGTTTTCATCCCATTTCTTTAGTACATCTTTGTTTACCTGCGAGAGGTCAAACTGAGAATATTCAGTAAATCTCTTACTCATATTTTATGTTATTTCTATTCGTCCTAAAAATTAAGGTGCAAATTTACAAAAAAAAGGCTATATAGAAACTTTTATATAACATTTTTAGGCGAACAATTATTAACTAAACAGAATATTATAATTGTGATTAGTTTTCTTAGATGCTTGATCTAAATAAAATGCAATCATAGAGATTCTTCCAATTACGATATCTGTTTTCAAGAAAAGCGGGAGAAAATAAAAAAATCGTATTATATCTAGCAATCTAGCGCTACACATATAACAAACTAATTATAAACAAGTTACCACTGCTGGATCAATTCTATTTGATCTAGCAGTGATCTAGCGATCAAGCGCTTTTGCGAGTAATAACAGAATCACAACCGGTAACCAACACTTTAAGCAACCAATATCAGAATTAAAATCTGAACGGAACAAGGTGCTAGATTGTCAGATCAACGCTAGATCAAATTAATTTGATCTAGCACTTATACAACGCTTATATACAACAACTTAAAGTCTACTGCTAGATTGCTAGATCAAATTCGCAAAATTAAAATTTATGTAGTGATTTTGCTGTTTATTAAATGCCGCTCCGGCTCTCTGGAAAGAGGCGACGGGAGTTTATTTAATCTCCCGAGTAGTTTTTTATTCTTCAGGCGGGATATTAATGCGATGTTGTACAAGACAATTAATTCTTCTGTACAAAAGAATTAATTGTTTTGTACAGAAGAATGCAATCTTTTGTACAAGGATACATAAACTAGTCTAGTACTTTTTAAAAAAGCAAACCAGAGTTTTGCTAAACTCTGGTTTGCTTTTCATAAATTCCCGCAATGGAAATTATTCTCCTTTTACAGCCTTAACCTTATGTTCCATCTGATCTATAATACAATTTATTTTTTTGCTATAAAAGTCACTTAAAGGCAGATTGTGATTGCTGATCAAAAAGGGAAGACTTTCACAAGCCTTCCCCTCACCTAATCATTCATGTCATTATCATTATAGCAATTTATTGTTTTAATTAATGATTACTCAAATAATCTGAAACGCCTTCATCTGTGGCTTTTAGTGCATCTTTTCCTTTGCACCAATTTGCAGGACAAACTTCACCAAATTCTTCAAAATGTTGTAGAGCATCTACTACTCTTAATGCTTCGTCAACACTTCTTCCTAATGGAAGATCATTTATTACACAATGTCTTACCACTCCATTTTTATCAATTAGGAATAATCCTCTATATGCTACAGGTAGTCCATTACATACCCAATTACCATCCTCGTCAGGAGAATATCCTCCGGCCAGTACTCCGAACTTTTCTGATATTGATTTTGAGAAGTCAGAAACAATAGGGTATTTTACGCCCTGTATTCCACCATTCTTTTTAGGTGTATTTAACCATGCAAGGTGTGAGTACTCAGAGTCTACCGAACAACCTACTACCGCTACACCTCTTTTTTCAAATTCTTCCAGTTTCTCTTGGAATGCATGTAATTCAGTAGGACAAACAAATGTAAAGTCCATTGGGTAGAAGAAGAATACTACGTATTTATTCCTTCATATTGTGCCAATGAAAAATCATTTACTATCTTATTTCCGTCTACAACTGCTGAAGCAGTAAACTTAGGTGCCTTTTTTCCAATTAGTGATCTCATAATTTTTATTTTAATATTTAACGTTTTATTTTTCTGTGAGCAAATCTATTATATAAATTATTTACATCCAAATAAATCCAATTGATACTTTCTATGGGATTATAGACAAAACCTATTACACGAATTAATGCTCAATTATATTATTACATAACCAAAATATTATATTAAAACACTTGTCTGTTTAGTATTGTTTTGTAGCTTTGCTTATTAGTTACTTAAACCATAAAAAAGCATTGTACTATGAAGTTTTTTATTGACACAGCAAATTTGGATCAAATCAGAGAAGCCAATGATCTTGGAGTACTCGATGGAGTGACGACTAACCCTTCACTGATGGCAAAAGAAGGTATTAAAGGAAAAGAGAATCAGCAAAAACACTATATTGAGATTTGCAATATAGTAGATGGTGATGTTAGTGCAGAAGTTATTGCTACAGATTACGAAGGTATGATTAGGGAAGGTGAAGAATTAGCAGCTCTTCATCCACATATTGTAGTGAAAGTTCCATGCATTGCAGATGGAATAAAAGCTATTAAGCACTTTTCAGGTAAGGGAATCCGTACAAATTGCACGCTTGTTTTCTCTCCCGGACAAGCTCTGTTGGCTGCAAAGGCCGGCGCCACATACGTATCTCCTTTTGTTGGCCGATTGGACGACATCTGTAGCGATGGAATTGATGTTGTACGCAAAATAGTTGAAATGTATTCGCTATACGGATTCAAAACTCAAGTACTTGCTGCCTCAATAAGACACACTCAACATATTATTCAATGTATTGAAGTTGGAGCAGACGTTGCAACATGTCCGCTTAGTGCTATAAAAGGCTTGTTAAAGCATCCGTTGACAGATAGCGGACTGGCCCAATTTCTGGCCGATTACAAGAAAGTGAATGGATAAACTATTCATATCAAGTATATAATATTAAAGGATGATAGATCTTAAAAAATCAGTTCATCCTTTTTTATTAGTTTACAATAAACTTATATCCAATTCCTCGAATATTTATTATACGAATTCTTTCGTCTTTGGATAGTTTATGGCGCAGTTTGGTAATAAAAACTTGTAAGCTACGAGAATTAAAGAAGCTATCATCGCCCCAAAGTTCAATAAGCAAGCTCTGTGTGCTTACTACTTCATCTATATTATCACAAAAGCGTTTTAATATTTCTGATTCCCGATGAGATAATTCAATAGAAGATCCTGAGAATGAAAGTTGTTGAGTGACAGAATTGAACGAATAATTACCAATAGAAAAGATTGTATTTTTCTTCTCTTCAACGAAAGACCTGCGCACTAAAGCCTTTATTCTGACAATGAGTTCCTGCATTCCAAAAGGCTTTTTTCAGATAATCATTGGCACCTAATTCAAACCCTTCAACAACATCATTAATGGCTGAACGAGCTGTGAGAAATAGTACTGGTGTAGTCTTGTCTGTTTGGCGGATACGACGTACCATCTCAAATCCATCCATTTTTGGCATCATAACATCTGCCACCAATACATCTGGATTAATCTGCATAAATAGACGCAATCCCTCCTCTCCGTCCTTGGCTGTGGTGATAAGAAACTCCTTTTCCTCGAGCGTATCTTTAATAATCATTGAAAGCGTTTGCTCATCTTCAACCAGTAAGACCTTTATTTTCTCAGTTGTTTTCATGTTGCGGCAGTTTAAATATAAAAGTAGATCCTTTTCCCAAAGCACTCTTCACCTCAATGCTCCCTCCCATTCTTTCGGTAAGCGTTCTTACATAGAAAAGGCCAAGACCAAAGCCTTTCACATTATGAAGATTGCCAGTTGGCACTCTGTAGAATTTATCAAATATATGTGTCTGTTTTTCTGGAGCAATACCAATTCCTTTATCGGTTACTTTCACAGAAAGTTCATTTCCTTCATCTTCTATAAAAATAGAAACATCAGCTTTATCTGGAGAATATTTCACAGCATTATCCAGCAGATTGCTAAGAATATTATAGGTATGTGCACGGTCGGCATTGATAGTGAGCTCTTCCGGTTCTACCGACAAAGTAAAACTAACCGGTTTATCTGCTTTTATTTTATGTTGTTCTATCAGATTGTCGGCAAGCTCTTTCATCTGTATAGTTTCTGGATTCAGACGGAATGTTTTCCGCTGCTCCATGCTCATGGAAAGAATCTGTTCAACCAGTCCGCTGAGTCTTTGTAACTGTTCCATACATATTCGGAGATACTTTTCGCGTTTATTCTTATTGTCTATAATATTGAAATTAAGCAATGCGTCTGTTGCCGCATAAGTTATGGCTATGGGAGTTTTAAGTTCATGCGTAATGTTATTAGTGAAATCCGATTTCATTTCATCTACTGTTTTCTGCATCAGAATTGTTTTGATGAGATACCAGAATGAAAAAGAAAGAATAACAAGGATTATAAATGAAGTAAGAAGTATACCCGTCATCTGCTTTAAGAATCATGCCATCCGTAGGTTCGGTGTAAACCTGATAAGCGTGCGCTCCCATAACATCATACTTTAGCTCGTACATCTTTAGCTTTTTTTATCCATATAGGCCGGCAAAGATGAAGCTTGTACTTTATGAGTTTTTGTATTTACAATCTGAGTATAGTGATGAATATTAAGGTTATATTTCTTCAGTTCAACATTCATTATACTATCAAAGTCGTGAAGATTTATTCCTTCAACATTAATATCATATTGCCGAATGTAAACCTTGCTGCATTTGTCTTAACATGGCATTCCATAGGAATTCTGATCTTTTCCAATATTAATGCTGTCATTTACCAGATTATTACCTTGAAGAATTCTTTCGTTTTCATATATAGCGTTGTCTTTCCTCATTGTTTTTTTTATAACAATATGGCTAGTTTTATTGACTTCCCCTTTCTTAAATGATGTGGAATAAGATACTTCACCGTGAACATCGGCTTTTACACCCGTTACTCGTTGTTTATTCTCTTTTGTACTCAACCGATCGGCACGCATGAATAGTTCAATGTGATCAGCATTCTTTATTGCATTTTCAAATATTTGTATCAGTTTGCCTGCTTGTGGTATGATAAAAGCTTACCAGCCAATATGCCTGATAAATGAAAACTCCTGTAAGTGACAGGATAATTAACAACGCTATTATTTTAAAAGGTAATTTCATGTTCACAAAAATAGATATTACTTATATACAATCTTCATTTTGATAAGACTAAATAACACTATATAATCAATTGATAACATAGATGTCTTCATTTTTTGCTGACTTTTGCTGCGTAAACAAAATAAACACAACATGAAAAGATTATTTGTGATAACATTTTTATTTTATTTTGCTTGGGGATGAAAGCTCAGGTTAGTGATACAACATCCGTTGCTATTGACAGTGTTCTGCATAATTTGCCCGAGGTTATGGTTAAAGGAGAACGTCCAATGGTTAAGGCTTCCGAAGGTAAACTCATTTATGACTTGCCACGTATAGTAAGTAATCTAGCAGTTGAGAATGCTTATGATGCTATTAAAGAACTTCCCGGAGTGATGGATCAGCAAGGCTCATTAACCTTGGCCGGATTATCTGTTAATATAATAATAAATGGCAAGGTTAGTACCATGAGTGCTGAACAACTTACAGCATTACTAAGAAGCATTCCTGTGTCGAGGATAGAAAAAGCTGAAGTTATGTATGCTGCACCGGCAAGGTATAACGTGCGTGGAGCTGTGATTAATCTGATCTTGAAATCGGGTATGGGACAGGCTACTTCGCTTGTGGGAGAACTTTATTCTGCATGGACTCAGAGGCATTATGAGAATTTTGAAGAAAGAGGTAGTGCACTTTTCTCCTCTGAAAAGCTTTCGGCAGATATTCTTTACAATTATAAAAACGAACGTGAATACTCTGGTAACGATAGATTTAATAAGCATCTGTTCAATGAACTGAATATAATCTAAGGCAGATCACCAATGGAATTCAAGGAGTGAGGACAATAATGTACGATTAGGTATGGATTACTCATTTACTAAAGATAATATTTTAAGTTTGTGTATTCCGGTCAGTTCTCAAACGGATCTTATCATAATGCTACTACGGGGTCAGAGGTAAGTAAAGCTAATAAATACGATGACAGTCAACTTCATAATCTGAAACTAGATTACCAGTCATCATTTGGAATGAAGATGGGTTCGGAGTTCACTTACTATAAAAATCCATGTTCACAGCTATTTTCAGGTATAATGAATAACACAAACACTCATTTCTTATCTGAAGATCAACAAAGGATCAATAAATGGATGCTCTATATTAATCAAAACCACAAATTACCTGCCGGCTGGGGGATAAATTATGGTGTGCAATACACTACATCTACCGATAATAGTTACCAGTATTACTTTGATGACGTTACAGGAGATTATATACCTACAAATTCCATGGACAGCAGACATAAAGAACATACGTTCAATGGCTTTGCCGGATTAAATAAGAATTTTGGAGAAAAACTATCCATTGATGCTTCTCTCGCTGCTGAACATTATAAAACTGTAGTCTGGAATGAGTGGACACTTTATCCCACTTTTAATGCTACCTATACTCTTAAACCGGGAAAGATTTTTACAATTATCATTCTCCGGTAATAAGCAATATCCCTCTTACTGGAGTACGAATAATACAATAAGTTATGTGAGTAGTTATGTCGAAGTGCAAGGTAATCCTTATTTAAAACCTTCACGTGAATACGAGGCAAATCTTTCATATATTCTGAAAAGTAAGTATATATTTTCTGCATTCTTCAATCATGTACCCGATTACTTTATACAACTCCCCTATCAGTCACCCGACAGATTGACGCTGGTTTATAAATATCATAACTTTAATTATCAGCAGCAAGCCGGATTACAGACTGTTATTCCGTTTAAGGTAAAAGAGTTTCTTAATTCACGACTTACGGTTGTAGGTTATTACAAACGTGAAAAGGATAATGATTTCTACAATATTCCTTTTGACCGCAGCAGGTATTCTTTTATGGTAAATATGAACAATACATTTACAGTTTCCTCAAAGCCTGATATCAAATTTATGCTTACTGGATTTTATCAGAACGGAACTATTCAGGGAATATACGATCTGAGTCGTTCTTACAATGTAAATACGGCTCTGAGGTGGACATTCGCAATAAACATGCACAAATAACCTTGAAAGGAGACGATTTATTCAATACGAATCTTATCAAAACCAGTATAGATTATGCCGATCAGTTCAGCACAATGAAGACTCTTATGAATAATCGCGCTTTAACCCTTTCATTCAGTTATAAGTTTGGCAATTACAAGGAAAAATCACGCAAAGCTGTTGATACTTCCCGGTTCATTAAATAGAGACTCTTATGTTTAACTTCATTTATATCACTTCTTTAATCTGAGCTCGTAAAGGTCATTCCTTCTATCCTTCAGGTTTCTTACACTGCCGTAGGTATGGAGCTCGTTAAGCAAGTTCAAATCCACATCAGACACCAGGATCATTTCGGTGTTTGGTGTGGCTTCGGCACATTTCCCATCAGTAGGGAATGCAAAATCGCAAGGAGTGAATACCCCGGATTGCGCGTATTGTATATCCATATTGTGCACGCGTGGCAAATTACCCACACTTCCTGCTATAACTACAAAGCATTCATTTTCAATTGCACGGGCTTGAGCACATATTCTTACGCGGGAATAACCGTTTTGTGTATCGGTAAGAAAAGGAACAAAGAGTACCTGCATTCCCTGATCGGCCATGATACGGGTCAGTTCCGGATATTCCACGTCATAACAAATCAGTATTCCTATCTTCGCACAATCGGTATCAAAAGTTTTAATAACCTTTCCGCCAGATAGTCCCCAGCTTTTAGTTTCATCGGGAGTAACATGAATTTTTTCGTAAGTCTCATAAGTACCGTCTCTCCGGCAAAGAAATCCCACATTGTAGAGGTCATTTCCACGAAGCTGCGGCATACTTCCGGTAATAATATTTATGTTGTAGCTGATTGCCAGGTTTATAAAGCGCTTCCTCATTTCATTGGTATATTTAGCAAGCTCACGAATGGCCTGAGATTCACCCAGATGATTGAATTTTGCCATCAGTGGTGCATTGAAATATTCCGGGAAAAGAATAAAATCACTTTTATAATCGGAAACTGCATCCACAAAGAATTCTACTTGTTCGAATACATCGTCAATAGTTTTGTAAGAGCGCATCTGCCATTGCACCAATCCCAGTCTGATAGTGGTTTTCTGAGGAACAAACTCTGTGTTGGTGGCTGATAATAATATTATCCCATTGCAAAAGGCAGGCATAGTGGCAAGATTCTTCGTCATTAGGCAGATAGTTAGTCATCACCTTACGCACGTGAAAATCGTTTGATAGCTGAAAGGTAAGTACCGGATCAAAGATCTCTTTTCTTACTGACTTATGTATATACTCCTTAGGACGCAAATCCTGAGCATATTTGTGATAATTCGGAATTCTACCACCGAACATGATAGCCTTCAGATTCAGCGTTTCACAAAGTTCCTTGCGATAATCATACATTCTTCTGGCCAGTCTGAGGCCACGGAATTCGGGATGAATAAAGACCTCTATACCATAGAGAATGTTTCCCTCCGGATTATGTGTGTTAAACGTTTCCTGTCCTGTAACAGAAGCATAAGTATGATCGTTTTTCACCATATCGTAATCAACGATAATGGAAAGCGCACATCCCACTATTTTGTTGTCTGCAACCACCACAATCTGTCCTTCCGGAAAAATTGTGATTAACTTTTCTATTTGTTCACGCGACCAAAAGACGTCGCTTCCATCTGAATATGTTCTGGTAAATGATTGTGAGAGTTGGGCATAATCGTCCAGCTGCAGAGAACGTATTTTTACTTTGCTTATTTTATGCATAGGTTCCATAGCTGATACATTTTATTTGATATATAAATAACAAAAGTATAGTAAATAATCCGAATAACATTCGCTTATGGTTAGATTTCTGCTTTTATTGATCTGGTTCTATTGGAACAGATAACTAGTTTTAAAGATTCTCTTCTCGTTATTAGTTTATTAAAAGGTGATTTTACATCAAATTGCATAGGATAAAAGTCACATAGCTAGCAAAGAAACAACTATATTTGTTTCTTGAAAATTATTATATCCCTTTGTTAAAATAGAGAATTTATACACCATGAAACACATATTCCGTCTATTCTTGCTATTTATTTGCTGTGAAGCTACCTTTTCTCCTGTCTTTGCCGAAGACTTTCCTTTAATAATGCAAGGCAAAAACAAACACAGTCTATTTAAATAAAAATGAAAAGCCGGTAGTACAAACAGCTATGGAGATGTTTTTATCGGATATGCAAGAGGTATCAGATAAGAAACCAGTAACTGATAATTCACTTGATAATGCTGCTATAATTGGTTGCAACAATCGGAAAATCGAAAGAAACTGATGAATGGCTGAAGAAACAAAACATTTCTACAGCAGATATAAAGAACAAGTGGGAAGCATTTAAAATAGAAGTTCTTCAGAAGAATAATCATTCTTTCCTTGTAGTATTGGGCAGTGATGACCGAGGTACTGCTTACGGAATATTGGAACTCTCACGTATAATAGGTGTTTCTCCATGGTGCTGGTGGGCTGATTCTGCACCTGCTAAGAAAAAAAGCCTTAGTCTTCCCGAAGGTTATGTGAATGTACAGCAACCATCTGTACAATTCAGGGGAATTTTCCTGAATGATGAAGATTGGGGATTAATGCCATGGAGTAGCAAGAACTTTGAAGCAACTCCTGTAAAAGGTGAGATTGGCCCAAAAACCTACGCTAAAATATTTGAATTATTGTTGCGCCTTCGTGCAAATACCATCTGGCCTGCTATGCACGAATGTACCGTTCCGTTTTATTTTGTAGATGGTACAAAAGAAATGGCCGATAAATATGGAATTGTCATGGCAACTTCTCATTGTGAACCATTGATGAGAAATAGTGCCGGAGAATGGGATGCTAAGAAATACGGTCAATATAATTATCTTACTAATAAAGATTCTATTATATCTTACTGGACAGAACGACTAAAAAAGGTTGGCCAGTCAGAGAACATCTATACGATTGGAATGAGAGGGGTTCACGACGGTCAGATGCAGGGAGTAAAAAACGCTGGATGAGCATACCAAAGCTTTAAATCAGGTAATTCAGGATCAGAGAAACTTATTATCTCGTTACGTTAATGCCGATGTAACTAAAGTGCCTCAGGTATTTGTGCCATACAAAGAGGTATTAAGTGTATATGATAATGGATTACAAGTGCCGGATGATGTAACATTGATATGGTGCGACGATAACTATGGTTACATAACCCGACTTAGTAATGAGCAGGAAAGAAAGAGAAAAGGTGGATCAGGTGTTTATTATCATATTTCTTATTGGGGACGTCCGCACGATTATTTGTGGCTTTGTACTACTTCACCTGCTCAGATTTATACAGAAATGAAACGTGCCTGGGATTATGGAGCACAAAAACTATGGATTCTAAATGTAGGCGATATTAAACCGGGAGAATATGATATTGAATTCTTTATGGATTTGGCATGGAACATTAATAATGTTCATCCAAACAATATTTCTCAGCATTTAGAGAACTGGCTTACAAGAGAATTCGGTTCTGAAGCTGGAAGTGAACTGACTCCATTGATGGATAAATATTATCAGTTGGCTGATATTCGTAAACCGGAACACATGGGCTGGAGCAGAGTGGAAGAACCATCCGTTCCTGGAAATAAAACTCCGGTAATTGATACGGAATTCAATCCGTTTGTTTTTGGTGATGAGTTACAGAAACGTGCAAATGAATACTCTGTTCTGGCAAATAGAGTGAAAGAAATTGGTGAGAAAATACCAGTTGAACAACGTGAAGCATATTTTGAACTTGTTCAATATCCCGTTTGTAGTGCCGCTGCTATGAATCATAAACTTTTGTATGCACAAAAAGCCCGCCTTTGCCGC
>Ga0268356_10422_pt1 | contig 38111 bp, 31 predicted proteins | sample BioMet10_FD_194415 | JGI IMG/M metagenome (GOLD analysis project Ga0268356, IMG submission 194415) | Sewage microbial communities from Oakland, California, United States - Biofuel 10 (PacBio Assembly) | ecosystem: Engineered > Wastewater > Sewage > Unclassified | place: USA: California | collected...
AGCAGTCAGGCCGATCAAAAAGAGAACGGGCAAAAGCCCCAGGAATTTTCGTGTTTTCATATAGCGCATTATAACCTGAATCATCTTGCCCAGCTTTCGAGGCTATGCTACACTCATGCTATGATTTCGGAGCAAGAACTTTATTCTCAGGCGCTGGCAGCGCTGCAGGCAAAAGATCTCCCCCAAGCTCGCGATCTCTTTTCTCAACTTCTCAAGCTCAACCCCAAAAACATCGATTACTGGTTGTGGATGAGCGCGGCTGTCCCTACCCCCAAAGAGCGCGTCTATTGTCTGCGTCAGGTATTGCTGCTGGACCCGGAAAGCCATGAGGCCAAACACGGACTGCGCATGGCCGGGGAAGACATTCCGCTGGAGGAACCGGCCGTCAAAATCCCCAGCGACGTCGCCTGGAAGACCTCACTGGAACAGGCTGATGAGAACCCAGACCGCGGCCGTGGACTGCGCTCACGACTGGCCCTGTACAGTTTTCTGGGTGTTGCCATCATCGGTGTTTTCGGTTTCGGCATCTACCTGGCCGTACGCAGCAGCAGCGCCAATCAGAATTCAGCTCCGATCAAACGCTGGACGGTCACTGTTTCACCTACTTTCACCGAAACCGTCACCCCCAACCCTTCCACGACCGGCTCCCTGCCTTCCATTGCACTGGATGCCACCTTCACCGCCACCCCTATCTACGTTGCTACCCCCGCACAACCGGCTGGAAGCCTATAACGCCGGCATGCGCGCCTACGAGAAGGGAGATTGGGCGCAAGCCCTCGATTACTTCCAGCAGGTGCTGGATGTCGAGCCCAATGACGCGGACATCTACTATCACATGGGCGACGTATACCGCTTCCAGGGTGACTACGCCAATGCCCTGTCTGCCTACCAAAGTGCCAAGCAGATCGACGCCAACTTTGCCCCGGCTTATCTGGGAATTGCCCAGGTTGATCTCTACGGCAGTCCGCAAAAATTAGATGAAGCGCAAACCGCACTGCAAACAGCGGTCAGCCTCGACCCTAACCTGCATCAGGCTTATCTGGAACTGGCCAGCCTGAGCCTGGCGCAAAACAACGCGGACGTAGCTCTGGATTGGCTGCAGAAAGCTGCCGATACCGGGGAAGACACTGCCGCCATTGAACTGGGACGGGCCAAAGCCTATCTGGCCAAGGGTGACAGCGAAGACGCCCTGACTGCCATTCAAAAAGCGAATCAGATGGACCGTTCTCTGGTCGAGGTCTACACCGTATGGGCGCAGGTCCTGCAAGCCAACGGCGACTTTGCCGATTCGATCCAGCCTCTGCAGATCGCGGCTGCCAACGCTCCCAGTGATCTGACCAACCAAATTCTACTGGCCCGCGCTTATTATGAAAGCGGCGACAGCGATAAAGCCATGCAGCTGGTCAACGCCAGCCTGCAAAAAGATTCCAAAGCCATCGATGCCTACCTGCTGCGTGCCGACCTGTATCTGGACGCCGGCGATACCGATGCCGCGCGTGCTGATTTCAATTCCGTACTGCGCCTTTCGTACAATGACTTCGATGCTAATCTGGGCATCGGGCGCGTTTTACTGGCCGAGACCCTGGCCGGCAGCGCCTACAACGATTTCGACTATACCGAGAAATTTGCCCAGACGGATGCACAAAAAGCTATCTTGCTGTACTGGCGTGCTAAAGCGCTGGTCGTGCTGGACGTACAATCCGCGGCCATTCGCGATTTCGAGGATGCCCTGAATTACGGAGAAAATCTGCTGCCCTATCGGCTCAAGCAGGATGCCCTCGATCAGCTCGGTCAGCTCTATACCGCAACCCCCACCGCGACAGAGACACTGACGCCCACGCCGCGCCCAAGCGCTACCATCACCCCCACTCCGGCAAAATCAGCCACGCCCCGGCCGTCCGCCACACCAACCCCCAAGTAGGCCATCGTGAAGAAATCAGCTCTCGCGTTTCTGGTCTTGAAAAGAAGAGCCGAGCGGAAACGTCCGCAGCACAGCCGGCAAGCCCTTCTCAATGGCAGCGCCCCGTGTGCTGCTGGCAGTAATCGGCATCACCTTCAGCGTGGCTGCCATTCTGGGCAGTCTGGCCTATGCCTCGATCACCCACGATCTGCCTTCCATTGAACAACTTCCTTTGCTGCTCGACCGCGACAACGGAGAATTGCTGCAGCCCACGGTCTATTACTATCGCGACGGAGTGACCCCGCTGGCCACCCTGGCCAATCACGGCGTCGAACGTAAATTTCTCTCGATCGACCCCGATGCCAGCAAACATTTCAGCTTACAGCTTATCCGTCTGAGCGTGGATGCCCTGCAACCCGACTTCTGGAACAGCAGCGGAGCCACAGCCTTGACCGCCCCGGGAACCCAGGCGCAGACCATCGCCGAACGGCTGGTACGTTCCCTGCTGCTGGGCACCGAAAGCGATTCCACCCGCACCACCCTGCGCATGCGTCTGCTGGCCGCGCAGGTTGTACGCCGCTATGGACGCAGCCAGGTGCTGGAATGGTATCTGAACAGCGCCGCCTTTGGCCACCTGACCTATTCGGCCGAGAGCGCCGCCCAACTTTATCTGCACAAATCCGCGGCCGATCTCGATCTGCCTGAAGCCGCCCTGCTCATCAGCCTGGTGCAATCGCCAGCCCTCAACCCCATCGACGCCCCCACCGCGGCACTGGAAAATCAACAAGCTCTGCTCCAACGCCTGGCTGAACAGGGGGCGATCACTCAAGATGAATATACCGCCGCGTCTCAAGAAAAATTGACCCTCTTCACGCAAACCAAGAGCGATGACCCGGCCGAAAGCGGCTTCACCGCCCTGGTGACCCGCCAGCTCGAAGCGGAACTGGGCAGCGACCGGGTCGAACGCGGCGGGTTGAAAGTGATCACCTCGCTCGATGCCGATCTGCAGGCGCAGCTCCTGTGCACTGCCCAGAACCAGCTGGCCCAGATCGAATATGGCACCCTGAACAACAACACCGCCTGCCCGGCCGCGCAAACCTACCTGCCCACCCAAAGCTACACCTGGATGGGCACTCAGGAATTAAGCGCCGCCGGCGTTATCCTCAACCCGCAAAACGGACAGGTGCTGGCCTATCAGTTGCCCACCACCCTCAACGGGGAAGAAACTGCCCCCACCCTGCAACCCGGTTCGCTGACCACTCCATTTGCCGCTCTGGCAGCCTTTGCCCGCGGTGTTTCGCCGGCTTCACTTGAATGGGATACCCCGGTAACCCTGCCCGTTGAAGCTGCCGATCAGATCAACCCTGACGGACAATTCCACGGCCCGGTCAGCGTGCGGCAAGCTCTGGCCAACGATTACGTCGCGGCCATCGCCTCGCTCTTCAACCAGATTGATGCCCAGACCGTGTGGTCCACCGCAGCCCTCTCCGGGCTGGCTTCTCCGCGCAGCGAAAACGCAGACGCCAATCTGCTCTTCGGCGGGGGCAGCGTCAATCTGCTCGAAGTGGCCCAGGCTTATGGCACCCTGGCCAACGAAGGCAACCGCGCCGGCGTCTTCAATAGCAGCAGCGGGCAAGTTGATCCCGTCACCATGCTGGAAGTGCTGTCGAGCAGCGGACAGGTGATCCTCAATCACCAGCAAGCCGAAGCCCAGGCAGTGCTGAGCCGTTCCCTGACCTACCTGATCAATAACGTTCTGGCCGACGAAACCACCCGCTGGGCCAGTCTGGGGCACCCCAACGTCCTTGAGATCGGCCGCGCCGTAGCAGTCAAAAGCGGAGCGGTTGCCGACGGCAGTCAAAACTGGACAGTCGGGTATACCCCCGAGCGGCTGGTGCTGACCTGGGTCGGCAGCGAGCGCACGGATCATGAAGATGAGGTACAGCCGGGCATGTCAGCCGGGTTTATGGCGCGCGCTGATGCTGTACGCTACCAACGGCCTGCCAGATTCAACCTGGACACAACCGGCAGACGTCACCAGTGTACAGGTGTGCGTCCCCTCTGGAATGCTGCCCACGGCCAGTTGCCCAATGGTCGGCAATGACGTCTTTCTGATGGGCAACGAGCCTACGCAAGCCGATACCCTGTACCAAAAATTAAGTGTCAATCGTGAAACCGGTCTGCTGGCCACCGTATTCACCCCGCCTGCCTCCATCGAGGAACAAGTCTTCCTTAACGTTCCCGCCAACCTGCTCAGTTGGGCTACTGCCAATGGTCTGGCCGTCGCCCCCAGCGGCTACGACGCCATTGCTTCCCAACAAACCAACCCACGGGTGCAGATCACCCAGCCGGGTCTGTTCGCCCCCGTCAGCGGCCAAGTTGAAATCCACGGGACCGCCGCGGTGGAAAATCTGGCCTCTTATTCCGTGCAGGTTGGGCAGGGCATCAACCCGCAAAGCTGGCAGCAAGTCGGGGAGACCGGTACCAGCGCCGTCCAAGAGGACATTCTGGCTGAATGGGATACCCGTGGTCTGGAGGACGGCCTGTACGCTGTGCGGCTGAACGTAGTCGATCAACAGAATCAGATCGAAACCGCCATCCTACAGGTGACCGTGGATAACACCGCCCCCAGCGTCGCCATCAGTGATCCACAGCCCACCAGTTCCATCAGCGCTGGCAGCACCATCACCCTGCGCGCTGAGGTCAGTGACAACGTCAGTGTTGACCGGGTAGAGTGGTGGCTCGACGGTAAAAAAGTAGAAGAACGCAGCCAGGCTCCCTACGTCGCCCTCTGGCAGGCAACCACCGGCAAGCACACGCTGCAGATCAAAGCCTTCGACAGTGCTGGCAATGAAGGCGATTCCGAAAAAACTCACTTTTCAAGTACAGAAATAATCGCCAGGGCAAATTGCTTTTCTGACTCCCGCGACGGATATACAATCAAATCAAATTTACTGGAGGTAAGCTATGTCTTCTATACCCAACCCTGTATTGAAAAGACTCGGCCTCTCTGATAACGACCGGGTTGCCATCATCCACACGGATGACATTGGCATGTGCCAATCGAACGTCGAAGCCTACCGCGATCTCTGGGAAGCCGGCATCATTTCCTCCGGTGCCATCATGTACCCCTGCCCCTGGGCCAACGCCGCCATCGACATGGTGCGCAACAACCCCAAGATGGATATGGGGGTGCATCTGACCCTGACCAGCGAATGGCAATTCTACCGCTGGGGCCCGATCTCGACCCGTGATCGCCGCTTGGGAATGATGGATGAAGAAGGTTACTTCCCGCACACTTCTGAAGAGGTGCAAAAAAACGGCAAGCCCGCTGCAGTCAAGAATGAACTGGCAGCACAAATCGACCGGGCCTTTCAATCGGGCCTGCAGCCGACCCACATCGATACCCACATGGGGTCCGTGGCCGCAGCCAAATTCATGAGCGCCTACATCGCGCTGGCAAAAAAGCACAAACTGCCGCCCATGATCTTCCGCATGGACGAAGTTGAGTGGCGCGCCAACGGTCTGGATGCTCTGACCGCCAAGCTGGCCGCCCGGCTGATCCACCAGCTCGAAGATCAGAAAATTCCGCTGCTCGACCATCTGGTGGCCCTGCCGCTGGAGTGGCGCGAAGGTTACCGCGAGATCACCAAAAAGACCCTCTCTGATCTCGAGCCCGGCATTACCCACTTCATCATTCATCCCAACAAAGATACTCCCGAGATTCGCGCCATTGCCCCAGATTGGCAGGCCCGCGTCGCCAACTATGAAGACTTTATGAGCGATGAAGTGCGCCAGCACATCCGCAATATCGGCCTGCACGTTATCGGCTACCGCGCCCTGGCTGAATTGATGTAACCCTGCGAGAGGTTCCATGACCGCCACGACCCTGCCCGAACCGCAAAAATTGACCTTCAAATTCAAGTTTGCCTGGGGGATCGCCTCCCTGGGCGGCAACCTGATCGCCGGCATCTTCGGCGCTCTGCTGCCCATTTTCTATCAGGATTATCTGGGCCTGAGTGCCAAATGGATCGGGCTGGCCTCCCTGATCTACGGAATCTGGAACGCGCTCAACGATCCCATTTTCGGCTTCATTTCCGACAGCACCCGCTCGAAACACGGACGGCGCATTCCCTTCATGCGTTTCACCGCCCCCTTCCTGGCACTGAGCTTCATTCTGGTATGGTTCGCCCCGCAGCACGCCGGGCAATTTTCGCTCTTTCTGTGGATGCTGGTCAGCATGATTTTGTATGACGGCTGCTACACCATAATCATGCTGGTGTATTCCGCCTTGCTGCCTGAGATCACCGAATCTGACAGTGAGCGCAACAAACTGCAAATCTCTTCTTCTCTATTGGGTATGCTGGGAGTATTGCTCGGCTTCCTCATCCCGGACATGTTCCGTCCCAAGAGCGGAGCGCTGCCTTCTTTCTTCCCGCTGCAGATTGCCATGATCGTGGTAGGCATCACCTGCATGCTGCTCATTCTGGTGACCACCTTCACCGTCAAAGAACGGATGGAATTCACCCAGGTAGATCGCCCCTTGAGCCTGAAGGAACAACTGAAAGCCACCTTCACCAGCAAATCTTTTCTGGTGCTGGTCGCGCAGAATTTCATGTCGATCCTGGTCTCTTCACTCATTACCGGCTCGATGTTCTACCTGGCCGATTACGTGATGAAGACCTCCACGGTCATCCTGCTGGTGTACGTGTTTGTGCCCATGATCATCGGCATTCCCATCACCAACCTGGTCCGGCAAAAGCTGGGACTGGTACAGGCGCAGCAACTGCTGCTCACCATTGGCGGCTGCGGACTGATCGCGCTGACCTTTCTTCCCAATTCATTCATTCCAATCGCACTGGTGATCGCCGGTTTCGGCCTGGCCGGGCCGCAAACCCTGACCAACATTCTCTTTGCCGAGGTCGCGGACGAAGACGAACTGCGCACCGGCGTGCGCCGTGAAGGAGCTTTCTTTGGCGTGAACGCCCTCATCACCAAACCAGCGCAATCCATCGCCCTGGCTCTGGCGCCGTTCATTCTCGAAGCCACTCACTTCGTCACCCGCGAATCCAATGGCGGCGTGACCATGCTCAACCAACCCGCCAGTGCCGTCTTTGGCATCAAGCTGTTCATTGGCCTGATCCCCGGGATTGCCATGCTGCTGGGAGCGCTGATCCTGTTTGCCTTCCCCTTGCGCGGCGAAAAACTGGCCGAGATGCAGCGGCAGGTGCTGGAACTGCACGCGAAAAAGAAAGAAGCCCTCGAAAAGTTATCGGCATAACTGAAAAGAGACGCCTCACGGCGTCTCTTTTTTACTTGAACAGGTTTTGGATCTCCCCCAGGTTTTGCACGATCAAATCAGCCCCAGCGCGGCGCAGCTCCTTTTCGGTACCAAAACCACACAACACTCCGATCGTCTGTGCCCCAGCCGCCCGGCCGGCGACCACATCCACCGTGGTATCGCCCACCATGACACAATTCGCCGGAGCAATGCCCATGCGTTCCGCTGCCCAGAGAATGGGATGCGGATAAGGCTTGGTATGCTCACAGGTCTGCGAGGTAGCAACTGATTGAAAAAAATGGCCTAACTGAAACTGGTCGATAAAATTCAGAGTTGTACTTTCGTCGCGCGCGCTGACCACAGAAAGCGGAAAACGCACCGACAACGAAGCCAGCAAGGAATCAGCCTGCTGCATCAGCCAAAAAGTCTTGGGGGCCTGGCGGCGCCGCAGGATCAGACGTTCATAGAGGCGGGCAAAGTTATCATCCAGGCTCCAGGCATCGAGGCGATGGTAAATGGCATTCATGGGTGTCTCAGTAGCCATCACCAGCCAGCGGGCTGCCGCGCGGGCATCACGTGCCGGCAGCAAAAAACGCAGCGCAGATAGACGGCGTTCAATCCCGGCGACCCACTTGTCGTCAGTATCGCTCAAGGTACCATCCACGTCAAAGCAAAAAGCCTTGACCCGCGAAACATCGAACGGCATGGACTAATTCCCGGCTTCGAGAGCAGCCGTCAATTGGGCATTCACCTCAGCGGAAGGAGCCATGACCCACAGAACCGCGCTCCCCGTATCTACCATCGTGACGTAACCATCATCCGTGGTATTCCAAGAAATGGAATCCTGCCCCTGCTGCTGCGGATCTCCCCAACGATCCTGCCCGTAGGTTTGACTGGCCTGCCAGAATTCTTCTTTATCTGCGGAGGTATCCCACACCGATTTCCAAACCATCGCGAACTCATCGTTGCTGTCATTGGTGTAATAGATATAAGCATCGCCGCCCCAACCAGCCGACGCGTCTTTGGCAGTCTGATCCTCCAGCCGGAAGCTGGCATCGCGGCCATCCGCAAGGAGCAGATAGGTGTACCACTCGCCCATCGTATTGCGGTCTACTTCACGCCAGTTCTTCCCCAGCGTCTTCAACAGATCAGGCAGGGTTACATCGATCGGCTCATCGTTGGGATACTTTTCCGGATGAATGATCTGTTCAGTCGAGACCGGCGGGTTCTTGTAAGCTGCATCTACTGCCTTCCATTGGCCCTGTTTATAGAGTGAAGACACGAAATCCAACCCTTGAGAATATGGGAAGAGGAAATCCTCTTTCATGTAAGCTGGGGCGGAATCGTAAACCGGACTGGTGTAAGTTTGCTGAAACTCATCGATCTGCTGCTTATCCTGATCGGTGCTGTACTTGTAATACCAGTATTGTTCGGACAGAGTGGCGTCGCCTTCGATCAACGCCGTGACCGCAGCGCAATACTCAGAATGATCTTTACAGTAATCATCATTCATCTTCAGACCATTTTCCATATCATAGGTCTGGTCCTGCAAGACGTGAGTGAATTCATGGGCGTAGGTCATACGCTCGGTACCGCCAAAGCCCTCATCCGAAACGACGTACATGTCTTTGGTCTTGTTATCGTAATAACCAGCGATCTGCTCGGAATAAAGTTTGACGTAAAAATCATGCAGATCAAAATCTTTGGGAAGCAGCCCAAAAGCACTCAATTCTTCAGCATCGTCTTTGGCTTCCTCATCGGTATAATCGGCAAAGAATTCGTTGATGACGTGATCTTTCAGCTCATCCGTGGTCAACAGAGCACGAGAGAGGGGCTGCGTCATGGTCAAGCCGCGATATGACTGTACCTGTGACTGGATCTCATCCATCTGCAAATCGATACTGCTTTCGGTCGCTGTCGGAGCTACCGCGGCGGGAGAAGTGCTGCCGCGGGCAATCAGCACTGCCACGAGAATCAGCGCGGCACTCAGTAAAACACAGCCCGCCAAAACAATCGCTAAAATCGAGAGAGTTACTTTTTTGGTCATGTGATTTCCTCTTTATCCGTTTTTCATCGATGAGAGGCAATTGAAAGAATTGCTCCCCCCTGACAACTCGACTGGTCTTCGAATGGAAATAAGTATACCTGATGGCGCAGAAAAACACAGCCATTTCTTGTTATAATCGTGCCCATGAAATATCATATTTGGACAGAAGGCTGCCAGATGAACGAAGCAGATTCAGACCGCGTCGCTTCGGCTCTGGAGCACCTGGGATACACTTACAGTCCCGTCATCGAAGAAGCGGACGTCATTGTGTTGAATACCTGCGTGGTGCGTCAATCGGCCGAAGAGAAAGCCATTGGCCGCCTGACCACGCTTTTGCCGGTCAAACGCAGCCGCCCGGACGTGGTCATCAATATGATGGGCTGTCTGGTGGGCATCAAGGGCAGCAACCCACTGCAAAAGCGCTTCCCATACGTAGATGTTTTCTCTGCCCCCTCTGACCCACGCCCGCTGATCGAATATCTGATCCAGCGCGATACTCATAATGAAGAAGAAGCTGAGACAGCGCGCCGCTTTGCTCTAATGGATGGTGAACTTACCCTGCCCCAGCCCCAGGTTGGGAAGCAAGTGAGCGCCTACATCCCCATTCAATATGGCTGCTCCCACGCCTGTGCTTACTGCATCATTCCTTACCGCCGCGGCATCGAAAAAAGCCGCCCGCCGGAAGATATTCTGCGTGAAGCCCGGGCGCTGGTGGCCCAGGGAGTCAAAGAGATCACCCTGCTGGGGCAGATCGTCGACCGCTACGGTAAAGACGAACCCTCCTTCCCCAGTCTGGCCCAACTGCTGGCGCAGATGAGCGAGATCGAAGGGCTGGAACGCCTGCGCTTCCTGACCTCGCATCCCAACTGGTGGACGGACGAACTGCTGGAAGCCGTGGCCACCCTGCCCAAGGTCATGCCTCACATCGAGCTGCCCAACCAGGCCGGCGACGATCAGGTGCTGACCAACATGCGCCGCGGTTACAGTGCCGAGAAGTACCGCCAGATCATCCAGCACATCCGCGAACGCATCCCGGGGGTGTCGATCGCAACGGACATCATCGTGGGGTTCCCAGGCGAGACCGAAGAACAATTCATGAATACCTACCAGCAACTGGCCGAACTGCGTCTGGACATGGTGCATCTGGCCCGTTATTCTCCACGCAAAGGTACCCTATCGGAACGCACCATGCCCGACGACGTCAGTGACGAAGAAAAATGGCGCCGCTTCCGCATGATCGAAAAAACTCGAAGAAGAGGTCATGCGCGAAATTCATGCGCGTTACCTGGGGCAGACTGTGCCTATCCTGTTCGAAGAGAAACAAAAGAAGCGCTGGAAGGGACGCACCCCCACCAACAAACTGGTTTTCGTCGAAAGCGACGCCGACCTGCGCGGGCAAATCCTGCCGGTCAAAGTAACCTGGACCGGGCCGTGGTCCATGCTGGGCGAACTCGCCTGAGCGAATGATGAAAAAGCTGGGGATCGCCCTTCTGACAATCGGCGTGGTGACAGCTCTGGTGGCAGGATATTTTCTCTTCCTCGACCCGGCTCACTCGCGCAACCGCACCCGCTTTGTCGTGCAGTTCATTCGCCACCCTGAAGAACACACTGATTGGAAGATCACCGCCTTAAGCCGCTGCGGAGACGCCCCTTTTCTCTTCCCGACTGACGGCATGGTCGGCTACCTGTGGAATGACTCCTTTCAAGCCGGGCACCGCCATCAAGGCATCGATATCTTCAGCGGGACCGACGCGGGCGTTACTCCGGTCTATGCGGCTTACGATGGTTATCTGACCCGGCTGGCGGACTGGAAATCGAGCGTCATCCTGCGCATCCCTTCTGACCCGCTGCACCCAGGCACACAGATCTGGACGTATTACACGCACATGGCCGATGCGGACGGCAACAGTCTGATCGCGGTGCGCTTCCCGGCAGGGAGCAGCGAGGTTTTCGTCCCGGCCGGTACTTTTCTGGACTTCATGGGGAATTTCTCGGGCACCGCCGGACAGCCAGTAGGAGTGCATCTGCATTTCTCCATTGTCCGCGACGACGGCAGCGGCCATTTCACCAACGAATTACAGATCAGCAATACCCTTGACCCCAGCCCCTATCTGGGGCTCCCCCTGAACGCGGAAGAACAACCTGCCTTACCCATTCTATGTTCCACCCAACCTTGAATAGTTCTTCACATTTAATCCATCCAGATATGCTATACTTTGCCCATCAGCCACGATGTGTACGTTGCATACCCTCTGGAAAACGGTTCTGATCTGCACCGAGCGAACCTGGACGTTTTCCGTTGCTCAAATGGCCGGATTCAAAAAAGAATCGGATTTAATCCGAGCAAAGGGTTAGAATTGTTTTGAGGGGAATGATGAAAGAAAAAAATGGTTTATCGTCGCTCGAGATTCTGCTCAGCGTCAGCCGAGAACTGGCTACTTCGCTGGATCTGCATACTGTGCTGGAACGGGTACTTTCCCTGTCTACTGCCAACATGGGAGCCGAAAATGCCAGCCTGATCGTGCTGGATAGCAAAGGGAACCCCATTGATGCCGCCATCCTGGCGGACGGCACCGTGCTACCCACCACCGTGGAAGGCATGCAAGATGTCATCCAATCCGGTTTGGCCGGCTGGGTGATCCGCAACCACAAACTGGCGCTGGTCAACGACACCACGCAGGATGAACGCTGGCTGCCGCATCCGCCGCCCGGGCAAACTGCCCCAATTGGCAAATCCGCGCTGTGCATTCCGGTGATTGCACATGACCGGCTGGTGGGAGTGCTGACCATCGTCCAATCGAGCACAAATTTCTTCAATGAAGAACAAGTTGCCCTGCAAAAAGCCATCACTGAGATCGCCGGCATTGCCATTTACAACGCTGAGCTATATCAGGACGTCGAAAGTGCCCACCAGCGTTACTACGGGCTTTTCGAAGAAAGCATCGATCCCATCTTTGTCACCGACATGCAGGGGAAGATCCTCGAAGCCAACGAACAGGCCAGTCATTTTACCGGCTTTGACCACATCTCTCTGCTCAAAATGAACATCACTGACCTGCATAACCCCGTCCTCGAAAAAACCGGTTTCCTTTTCGAGCGCATCCCGGCCGACGGTGCCGTCACCTACGAAGCCAGCCTGCAAAAAGGGCTCGAAGAAACCATCCCCATCGAAGTGCACGTTTCGCAGATCATCATCGCCAAGAACGTCAATTTGCAGTGGATCTTCAAGGACATTCAGGAACAAAAAAAGGTTGACCAACTGCGCGATGATCTTTCGGCCATGCTGTACCACGACCTGCGTTCCCCACTGGCCAATATCATCAGCAGCCTGGACATCATGGGCGGAATGTTGCCCCTGAACGAATCGGATTCTCTGAAATCCGTTTTTGAAGTAGCCAAGCGTTCTTCAGAACGGATGCAGCGCATGATCGACGGCCTGCTTGACATCAATCGGCTGGAATCAGGCCAACAGATCGCCAACAAACAACTGGTGTCGGTCAATGACATCATCAGTGAAGCGGTGGAGGGAATCCAGCCGGCAGCGCACAATAAAGAGATCGTTATCCTGCCTGAACTCCCCGCGGAATCTCTGAAAATCACCATCGATGCCGACATGATCCGGCGAGTGCTCATCAACCTCATCGAGAACGCCATCAAGTTTTCGCCGAATGGCTCGACCATCCGCGTAGGTACCCAGGAGAAAGATAAAAACGTTGAGATCTGGGTAGATGACGAAGGCAGCGGCATCCCGGATAATACCAAAGAGATGATCTTCGAAAAATTCATCCGCCTGAAGCAAAATTCTCCCACCAAAGGACTGGGGTTGGGATTAGCATTTTGCAAACTTGCAGTGCGCGCTCATGGTGGTAAAATCTGGGTGGAAAATATTCCGCAAGGCGGTTCCAGATTCATCTTTACTGTTCCCCTGCACCCCTAATATTCCTTTTTCCACTCAGGAGACCACCGAATGCAAGAAATAGCCCCGCATGTCTATATTGAAACATCCTTTCCAGGCGTCACGCTTGGGGCAATCAACTGGCCGCACGGCCTGATCCAGATCGATGCCCCCTTCCGACCGGAAGACATTCGCACCTGGAGGGCCGAGCTGATCACCATGAGCGGGGGCGTGGAACGGCTGCTGGTCAATCTGGATGCGCATTTCGATCGAACTTTGGGTTCACGGCAGATCGAATGTATGATCGTCGGCCATGAAAAAATGGCCCAGGTCTTCAAGGACCGCCCCATCACCTTCAAGGCTCAGACCATCGAGACCGGTGCCGATTGGGAACTCTACAATGGTATTGGCTCGATTCGCTGGGCACCCCCTGAGATCACTTTCAGCGACCGGCTGGAAATCTACTGGGATACCCACCCGATGATGCTGGACTACCGTCCCGGCCCGGCCTGCGGTGCCATCTGGGTCACCCTGCCGGCAGAAAAAGTCGTCTTTCTCGGCGATGCCGTCGTCCCGTCTGCCCCGCCCTTCCTGGCCAGCGCAGACATCCCCACCTGGAAAGAAACCCTGGCGCGTTTGAGCGGCCCGGATTACCGCAATTTTCTGCTGGTCTCCGGACGCGGCGGCATGGTTACCCTGGAACAGGTCAAAGAACAACTGCGCTTTCTCGAGAAAGTTGAGAAACAACTGGAAAAACTGAATGATAAAAGCGAACCCGCCGACATCGATAAAGCTGCCGCCCATCTTTTGAAATCTTTCGAGGTGCCGGCAGACAAGGTGGATCACTATACCCTGCGCCTGCACTGGGGATTGGCCCATTACCTGGCCCGTCACACGCATGCCGGGCAGAACGAAGAAGCCTCTCTCGACTGAACGTATGGAAAGCCCTGCCCCACTTCGCCCTCTCGACGCACAAACCGCGGTGGACCGCTTACTGGAATTCTACGGCGTGCCCACCTGGCGCAATCCGCTGCCGCCGCTGGACGAACTGGTCTCGACCATCCTGTCACAAAACACCAACGACCGCAACCGCGATCTGGCCTTCAACGAACTGAAGCGTGTGCTGCCCACCTGGGAAGCCGTGCGCGATGCCCCAGTCGAACAGGTTATCGCGGCTATCCGCATTGCCGGGCTGGCCAACCAGAAAGGCCCGCGCATCCAGACCGTGCTGCGGCAGATCACCGCTGAACGCGGTGAACTCAACATCGACTTTCTCAGCGATCTGCCTCTCGAAGAAGCCCGTCAATGGCTGCTGCGCTTCAACGGCGTCGGCCGGAAAACGGCTGCCATCGTGTTGCAGTTTTCGCTCAATCGACCAGCCTTCCCGGTGGATACCCACATCTACCGCGTCAGCGGACGACTGGGAATCCGCCCGGCCGAACTCAATCTGGAGCAAACACACGATTTCCTCGAAGCAGCCATCCACCCCGAGGATTATTACGCTGCCCACCTCAACCTGATCCGGCTGGGGCGGGAAATCTGCCACGCGCGCGCACCCGAATGTGAGCGCTGCCCACTGGCCGACCGCTGCGCGGATTATCAGAAACGGCTGCTCACCGACGAAGAAAGCCTGCCCGCATGACACGTAAACTGGCCCTGTACTGCGATCAAGAGATCCCTGAAAATTTCAAGCTCAACCAGCGGCTGCTCACCCTGTTTGCCCGGCCGTTCCCCAAAATCGGCTACATTCCCTCGGCGGCGGACTCCGATGGACGGTTCTACCGTGAACGAAAAACCTACTATGCAGCGCTGGGCATCGACGTCGTCACCCACTGCGAATTGGACGTGGATTTTGACCCTGAGCGTTTTGCCCAGATGCTGACCTGTGACGGCATTCATCTCTCAGGCGGCAACACCTATCACTTCTTGTACTGGCTGCAGAAACGCGGATTGATGCCTGAACTGCGCCGTTTCGTCGAACGCGGCGGAGTATTGATCGGCACCAGTGCCGGCGCCATATTGATGACCCCAGAGATCAGCAGCACCGATTTCTGCGACGATACTCCCCTGCCGGGAGAAGAAATGGATGACCTTTCCGCCCTGCACCTGGTCGATTTCGCCTTCTTCCCCCACATCAACAGCTTCATCAAACACGAAAGCCAGCTCGTCGACTACTCGCGGAGTCATCCTTTCCCCATCTACGGCTGTGCCGATGGAGACGGGATCATCGTGGAGAACGAGAAAATCGAATTCTACGGCCAGGTAAAGAAAGCCGAAAACGGCACACTGACCCTGATCTAAAAGAGCTGCCTCACGGCAGCTCTTTTCATCTATTTTATTCTTTCTTTCTGATCACCAGTTTCACCCCTTCGACGTGATCCACCTCGATTCGGTCCCCCTGATGAACCTCCATCTGAGAATCCACCAGACGAGCACTCCACTGCTCGCCGGCCACCTGCACAATCCCGGTGGGGGCAATAGCGGTGACCGCGTAGCCCTCCTTGCCAGCCAGCGTTTCGCGCCCAGTGGCAATGGGAGCTTTCATGGCCCGGACAGCCAGCAGCACTACCGCAAAGAAACTCAGCCCCAAGAAAATGCCCATCCCGATCACCAATCCCACCGAAACGTTGGCAAACCTGGGAACGCGAGCTGAGTTGAAGAGGATCAGTGCCCCGGCAATGAAGGAACCCGTGCCAACGGCCGTCAAAGCTCCGTGAGTAGGTGCCTTGATATCCAGAATAAAGAGCACAATGGCAATTGCCATAAAGATCAGCCCCACGTAATTCACCGGCAGCAGGCCCAGGCCATAAATGGCCAGCGCCAGCAGGACCGCGCCAATGAACCCGGCCACCCAGCCGCCGGGAGAAGAAATCTCGATCAGGATGGCCTGTACCCCTACTGCCAGTAAAACGAAAACAATGTTGGCATTAGTCAGCAAAGCCAGCAGATTTTCGACTGCCGTAATTGGCGTCTCAACTGTCGCCGCGTCAGCAGTGTGCAGGGTCAGCGTTTGACCATTAATGGTCAGCGTATGGCCATCCAACTGCTGCAGCAGATCAGGGAGATCCGCGGCAATGAAGTCGACCAGACCAGCATCATAGGCCTCTTGCGCCGTCGCGGCCCTGGCCTCTTCGATGGCACTTTCAGCCAATGCCACCGCCTGCGGACCGCGGTCCGCGGCCAGCACACGGGCGGTTCCCTTCAAGGCTTCCTTGACCTTGGTATCTTCAGTACTTGAAAGATCCTCGCCCTGGCTGCCCACCGGGCTGGCCGCGCCAATGATCGACTCAGGGTTCATCGCGCTGAGATGCCCGGCCATGACCAGCAAAGTCCCGGCCGATGCCGCCACTGAGCTTTCAGGCGAGACATACATCACCACCGGCACCGGGCTGGTGCGGATCATATTAATGAGCTGATTCATGAGATCGATGCTGCCGCCGGTCGTATTCAGTTCGACGATCACCGCCTGGGCCTGGTCAGCTTCACCTAGATCCAGAGCGCGCTGCAAGATCTCTTTCCAGATCGGGTTGAGCGGGCCTTCCAGTTTGACCGTCACCACCTCAGGCTTCGGTGAATCCGCGGCCACAGGAAGAACCGAAAACGCTGCCAGCATGGGGATGAGCAGCAGAAAAGTCAGTAAGATCGAATTCAGGATGCGTTTTTTCATTTTCACTCCCTGTGGTCATTATAGCATGCCCCCTCATGGGAAGATTCACCCCCTCTTCGGGTAAATCTCGCCAAATTCTGTGAACTGATGAAAATCAAACAACTTGTTAATATTCTTCTTGTATTGGGGGGGTATCCTATGACAAGTTAGAAAGCAATCTTTGATCTTAAGGAGTTCAACTATGTCAAAAATTATCGGTATCGACCTCGGTACTACCAACTCAGTCGTAGCCGTGATGCAAGGCGGGGACCCAGTAGTGATCAGCACCGCAGAAGGCTCGCGATTGTGTCCATCTGTCGTGGCGTTCAATAAAAATGGAGAGCGCCTGGTTGGCCAAACAGCCAAACGACAGTCCGTGATTAATGCAGAAAACACGATCTTCTCCATCAAGCGGTTCATGGGGCGCCGTTACGACGAAGTCGAGAATGAGCGCAAGATGGTGCCTTATCAGGTGGTCGCCGGCCCGGCCGGAGATGCCCGTGTGCACATCCCGGCTAACAACCGTGATTATTCCCCGCAGGAAATCTCCGCCATGATCCTGGCCAAGTTGAAAACCGACGCAGAAGCCTATTTGGGCGAAACCGTCACCCAGGCAGTCATCACCGTGCCGGCTTACTTCAATGACAGCCAGCGCCAGGCCACCAAAGACGCCGGCCGCATCGCCGGGTTGGAAGTACTGCGTATCATCAATGAACCGACTGCCTCGGCCCTGGCCTATGGTCTGGATAAGAAAAAGAACGAAAAGATCCTGGTCTTCGACCTGGGCGGCGGTACCTTCGATGTTTCCGTCCTCGAAGTCGGGGAAGGTGTCTTCGAAGTCAAATCCACCAGCGGCGATACTCACCTGGGCGGTGACGACTGGGATGAAGTGGTCGTCAACTGGGCAGCCGACGAATTCAAACGCGAACAGGGAATCGACCTGCGCCAGGACCGTCAGGCCCTGCAGCGGCTGCGTGAAGCCTCTGAAAAAGCCAAGATCGAACTCTCGACCGTGATGGAAACAGAGATCAACCTGCCTTACATCACCGCTGATGCCAGTGGTCCGAAACATCTGCAGCTTAAACTGAGCCGCGCCAAATTCGACCAAATGACCGCCGGATTGTTGGAACGCTGCAAGAAACCGTTCGAGAACGCTCTGCATGATGCAGGATTGAACGCTTCGCAAATCGATGAGCTGGTGCTCGTCGGTGGTTCCAGCCGTATGCCCCAGGTCGTCGATCTGGTGCGCAAGCTGATCAACAAGGAACCCAACAAGGGCGTCAACCCGGATGAGGTAGTGGCCGTTGGAGCCGCCATCCAGGGCGGTGTACTGGGCGGTGAAGTGAAAGACATCCTGCTGCTCGACGTTACCCCGCTGTCACTGGGTGTCGAGACCATGGGTGCCGTGATGACCAAAGTCATCGAACGCAACACCACCATCCCGATCCGCAAGTCGCAGATCTTCTCGACCGCGGACGATAATCAAACCGCCGTGGACATCCACGTGCTGCAGGGCGAACGCCCAATGGCCGCGGATAACATGAGCCTGGGCCGCTTCCGTCTGGAAGGCATCCCGCCTGCGCCGCGCGGCATTCCGCAAGTGGAAGTCACCTTCGACATCGATGCCAATGGCATCCTGAATGTGACCGCCAAAGACAAAGCAACCGGCCGTGAGCAAAAAGTGACCATCACCGCCTCGACCAACCTGCAGAAGAACGATATCGACCGCATGGTGGAAGAAGCGAAAGCTCACGCCGCGGAAGATGAGAAACACAAGGAACTGGCCGAAGTCCGCAATCAGGGTGATAACGCCGCCTACCAGGTAGAAAAAGCCATCAAGGAACAGGGCGACAAACTACCGGCTGACAGCCGCAGCAACCTGACCACCAAGATTCAGGAACTGCGCACCGCCTTGAGCGGAGAAGACCTGGCCCTGATCCGCCGCCTGACCGACGAACTGCAGCAGCAGTACGCCGCGGTCATGCAGCAAGCTGCCGCCCAGAGCGGTCCCCAGGCGGCCGGGCCAGCCGCCGGCAGCAACCCGAATCCGAACCAGAGCAGCGGCTCGAACGACGGCGACGTGGTGGACGGTGAGTTCACCGAGAAGTAAGCCATAAGCGGTCCGCAAGACGAACCGCATACACCCCGGGAGATTTCCTCTCCCGGGGTTTCTCTTATTAAGACACTTACCCAGCACGCACAGCGGATCAAATTGCTGATGGATCTTTTCTTGCCCTGCCTTGGAGCGGCCTTTCTTCAATCATGAGAAAACTTAAAATAATTTGCACATTACAAATTTGTAATTGAGGAAGGACATTTTGGGAGTAAGATAGCGAAAGAAAGTTTGCGGGGAAGGCTTTATTCGTTACGGGGGAAGAAATGCAGCCATTCAAGAAAGTTATATTCATTGGAACAGCGTTGCTGCTCATTGCCGTCCTGTTCACCACTGCCCAGGCGGACTATCTGGGCCCCAACCGGGTCATCGTCACGTACGAGACACAGTATCACCGTGTACGCTGTAACTATGTAGCCGTTTCTGATCCACCGGGTTCTGGCCCCACTCCCGATTACTGTGGCTGCAACTATACCGTTTTCGTCGGCTATGGCGGTTCGTGCCCAGGCATTGATCTGGGATTGTTTAACTTTGATACCTGTAATTGGACTTCGGCTTGCCGCACGACCGGGATCACTTCTACCAGCTCTTCTTCCAGTACCGAATCCTGCAATTTGGGAGATTCTGCTTGCACTGCGCACGTGATCGAACATCGCACCACCCTGGCCGCCGCCACCGTCAGCGGCGCCATCACCTGCTCCACTCCCGGCCAGAATGGCTGGTGCGTCGGCCCGGCCTTCCTCAACGCCAGCGGCAGTGAACCCCTCAGCGGCTACAGTATCCTCACCATCGAAGGTACCCGCAACGGCGAAAGCTTCGCCTGCCCTGGTGACCACTGCAGCAACGTCCCCCTCAGCGAAGGCAGCAATGACTTCCAGTTCTGGGCCATCTCCAGCTACGGCGACAGCTCTGCCATGGGCAGCGCCAGCGCCAGCGTGGATACCCAGGCCCCCACTATCAGCGGCAGCCTGAGCGGCACGCAGGGCGAAAACGGTTGGTATACCTCCGCCGTCACCCTCAGCGCCGCCGCCACAGACCCCGCCCCCGGATCAGGCATCGCCAGTTTCGAAGTCTCCGCAGATGGAGCTGCCTGGCAGCCCTGCAGCGGCAGCCTCACCCTGGGCGACGGCGTGCATACCGTCTCCCTGCGTACCGCGGACGCTGCCGGCTGGACGGCCAGCGCCGAGCAGACCTTCTCGGTGGATACCCAGGTCCCGCAATTGAGCGCCGATCTGGCCGGACACCTCGTCAGCCCCGGGCGTTACAACACCAGCGCCACCCTCACTGCCAGCGGCAGTGACACGGGTTCCGGGCTGAATCGCATCGAATATCAGGATAATTCCGGGGGCTGGACGACCTACACCGCCCCCCCTCATCTTCTACAACGGCCAGCACGAGGTCGAAGTACGTGCGGTGGACCAGGCCGGGCTGACCTCGGACGTCCAGACGTTCAGTTTCTTCGTCGAGAGCCGCGGGCCGTACATCACGGTGCCGGATCACTGGCAGGTGGGGCAGACCATCTCCCTCTCGGTACAGGCCAACAGCTTCTCGCTGGGCAGCGTCAGCATCGTCGTCTCGGACCCGCAGCAGCGCTGGCCGGACGTGGAGCAGGTCTACCCGGCTTCGGGAGACTCCTTCACGACCGACTTCCACTGGGACGGGCAATTCAATGGGCAGACGGCACCGGCGGGGCAGTACACGGTGAGCGTGTATGCTTCGGACGTGATGAGCAACCTGAGTGTGTCGCACTCCCAGGTCACAATACCGGTGGTGATCCCCACGGCAGTACCCACCCTGACCGCGACCGGAACTGTGGCCGCGGCAGAAAGTACCGCAGCCGCCACGGTCACTCCGCAGCCAAGCAGTACCCCGACGGCAGTGGCGGCGGGGGTACCGGTGACCTCCTTCAGTTCCCCGGCGAGTCCGGCGACGCAGCCGGCGGCGACGCTCCCCAGCAACGTGTTGTGGGGAGGGGCAGCGGCAGCGGTGATCGGAGCAGCCACGGCGGCAGCGCTGGAGGCAGCACGCAAGCGCAAAGAAGAAGAGGAGGCACAGCGGAAAGCAGCAGAAGCAGCTGCGGCCCAATTCAATGCCGCGGAGAAGATCATCGATGCACAGATCGCGGCCAATCAAGACAGCCAGTGGCTGATGCAGCAGTGGCTGGGGTCACAGGGACTGCCGACGTCCTATCCAACCCAGGCAGCCCTGGTGGCAGCTTATGACGCAGCTCGTGAGGCTGAAAAAAAGGCGAAAGAGCAGGAAGCGCTCAATGATGCCTACCAGAGCTTCAAGCAGGCAGATCAGCAGAGCATGCAGGAGTACGAAGCCTATCAGGGCGAGCAGGAGAAGCATGCAAGTTCAAATGGGAACAAAAAAGCAAATAGCATTTCACCATCTCTCAAAGTACTGAATGATATTAAGCCAGTCGAAATTGGAAATAAAAACGAACCGCCCGCGGAGGGATGTTCATGGTATGAGATATGGAATTCCTGTTGGTGGAAAAATGTAGGAAATTCGATAATGAATGCTTTTTCCAGCACATCGAATCAAGTTGTTTGGGGAAAAACCACTCCTACATCTACCCCTACCGTCATTCCAACATCGACAAAAACGGTTATTCCGACACCAACCATTACGTCAACTCCTCGCGCTACAATGACTCCTACTACTATTCCTGATGTTGTTAACTCACCAAATGAGATAACACCTGTAAATGTTGAGAATGTTTTGCAGACTTATGGGGTCAGTGTAAATGGGTTCTCTGAGAAAACCAAAGTTACAATTGCCTCAGGAGCTTTCTACTCTGGAGAAGCATTCAAAAAGTATTTTCTGAACATAAATGGAGCATCAGCATTCAATAATGCCTTTGGCCAAATCCAGGTAATCTATGACCCCCAGGCAGATATCGATGGCTATTGTATAACTCAAGGCAGTGTAATTACTTGCGACGAAGATGATAAACTCAATGTTCAGACAATAATTCATGAGTTTGGACATATATTTGATAATCATCAAACTTCAACCCAAACAACACTTGGATTAAAAGAAGAAGATATGCACATAGCATGGAATTTGGATGGGATTTATTATAATGATGCAAACGGAGTAAAGAAACAACTTGATGCAAATTCTGCAGGATATTGGATGGCAACCGATATAGGCTTCAAGGGTTCGAGTTATCCATCAAGAGAGCATCCACTGTCTACACTATCTGATTTAACTAGTGGTGTAGCAAAGCAGGAGCAATTTGCAGATATGCTCATGAATATGATACTGCAGGATCAGCCCGGATTCCCAGAAAACGGGTTTACCGATGATCCTGCGGGGATAGCACGATTGAAATATATTCGCGATCAACAAATTCCTTGGGTTTTGTCGGCATCAGGAGGAGGACAATGAAAAGCTCAAAGGCCATTTCAGTTTTCGTTCTGAGTGTTTTTTTGTTTGTTTGCAGTGCCTGTACTTCGGCGCAAACAGCCACTGGAGAACCTTCACTGGCCGCCGCTTCCACCACAGAAACCTCGCCGACTCCTGCACAAACTGAACTCGTTCCAACCGCAGCTTCCCAGATCGGGGCAACTCCCGATGTCGAAAAGGCGTGGTTCAATAAAACCAGTTTGTTGACAATTGATTGCAAAGAATATGTTTCAGCTACCTGGGGAGATGGAAAAGGTCAATGGGGAAAACCACAGGCGTATTTATATCCGAATATTTTCTTGGATGAAGAGAACAGTTTGTACCTTTTTGATAAGGTGAATAAGCGGGTTGTGGTTTACGATGGGAAGTCTGTCGAACCAATCGCTGAGGTCAATATTCCAGAGGAGTTTGCCTCCAGTCTTGCCTACACAAGCATATCCGTGAGCGCTCATCAAGGAAATCTCTACATCCCTTATGGCCGGTATAGCATTGGGGTAGTGGATCGTTGGGGAAAGATCGTTTCCAGAATGACAGTTCCAGCAGAATTCAATGTGTATTATATAGAATCCGTGATGATCGATAAAAGAGGGGGACTCTTCCTAAAAGATGAGAGAAGTAATTTTTATTTCGCTCCAGGCTGGCAGCAAGGGAAATGGCAATTGATTTCGGACTCCGGCAGGTATGATATTTCCGGGGCTGTCATCGAGTATAAAGATTATCTTCTCGGTGCAGGATATGGGTATCCATATCCTTTGTTAAATGTTTTTCTGATTGATGAAGGCGATTTTCTGCAGTCGGCTCTGGTCATTCCCCTGTTAGGTCCTGAGGGAGCAAAGGGGTATCCAGAGATTGCCTTGGATGAAAAAGGACATATATTTACCCTTCATTATTTTGATGAAGAATGGAATGTACTTTCAAGGAAGTTCATCGATTCAGATGATGAACTGGCAGGTTTTATAAACAGAGATGCCATTCCCGATATCAGGGATATGAAAGTCGCGGATGGAGGGTCGGTCTATTTATTAAGCTTTGGAGACGATGGAAAAGAAGTTAATCCCGGAATCTACCGCTGCAATTTTGACCAATAAATTGCTGACGATATTTTCTGTGGGTTGGGCCTTCTGTGGGTTGGGCCTTCAGGCCTGACTAAATGATGATTGGAATTCTTTGATGAAGGGGGTACCCATGAAGGGATCTCTTAAACGTTTGCTTGCCCTTTTGATCGTCTTGCTGGCGATTCTGCTGGGCGTGGCTTCTCTGTTCACCCGCAGCCGCTGGCTGCCCGTGTTCTCCTGGGGGGTGATGGCCCTCAGTCTGGGGCTGGCCCTGGCCGCGCTGGTCCAGAGCGACCGGCGACAATTCCGGGCCGATCCGGCGCGTCTGCACCGCCGCATCCGTCTCGACGTGGCTGGGCTGCTTCTTTCCACTGCCGCCGCTGTGCTGGCCGGGAGGGAGGTGCTCCGCCTCGTGCCGGAGAGTACTGCGTCCGCGGGGGGGAGCATTCTGCTGGCTCTGGTGCTCAGCTTCGTGGCGGGCTTTGCCGCCGCGGCCCTGGTGCAGTTCCTCTTCAGCCGGGCGGCACGCCGCGTTCTTCAGAAATAATTGTAGGCTCAGGCTGAGACAGCGGCCTAATTCAATGCCGCGGAGGAAATCTCCAGTAAGAAGATCTAAAAAAGACAGGAATAGCGAGCGTTACCCATATTTCCTGAAAAATTTCGTAAAATAACCTGATGGGAATAGGAATCTATGCTGCGCTGAAATATGGGGGAATGGCCTGGTCAGGTGCTATGCAAACAAAGCGGCCATTGGCCCAATGATATAATTTGCTTATGGCAAAAAAAACGAAACGTTCTCTCTGGATCATCCCTGGCCTGATTGTGCTGGCCGGGATCTTCCTGGCCCTGCCCCCGGTATGGAGCCGGGTGAGTTATCACGCTCAGGAGCTTTACACCTCCCTTAAATACAAGATCTCACCGCCTGAAGACGCGGTTTTCGTTCCACAGACCTCTACCCCAGATCAAGTTGCTACTTCTGTGCAGCAAACCCTGCAGGCGTACACCACCGCGACCAGCGCTGCCACACCTACTCCGCTGGCACCCACGCTCTTCCCCACCAGCACCCCCATGGCCCTGCCCAGCTCGGCCCTGCTAACCGGGATCACCTCAGAAATGCAGGAATGGAATAACTGCGCTCCAACTACTCTTTCGATGTACCTGTCTTACTGGCAGTGGTCTGGTAATCAAGAGGATATTGCTCCCATCGTCAAGCCCAACAACCGGGATAAGAACGTCATGCCCTACGAACTGCAGGATTACGTCGAGAATAACACCTCCTATCAGGCCATCGTGCGCATTGGCGGGGATATGCAAACGCTGAAAGCGCTGGTCAATGCCGGCATCCCGGTCATGGTCGAGAAAGGTTTTTACATTCCTTCGGCCACGGCCAATCCCAACGAAGGCTGGATGGGGCATTACGAACTGGTCATGGGATATGATGATGCTCAGGGCGTCTTCTTTACCCACGATTCTTACCTGCCGCTTATTGCAGGAGATGCCATCGCCAAGGACCTGGCCTTTACTTATAATGCCAGCCAGAAGACTTTTGATATTCCCTATACCGATTTCTACGAAGACTGGCGCGCTTTCAACTACGTCTTTCTGGTGGTCTATCCGGCCACTAAACAAAATGACGTGATGAATTTGTTAGGTCCGTGGGGCGACGAAACCACCGCCTTCCAGATTGCACACGACCGCGCTATAAGCGAAACGCAGACACTAACCTCGCCGTACGATCAATTCTTCGCCTGGTTCAATCTGGGCAGCAGCCTGGTCAAGCAAAACGATTTCAGCGGTGCGGCCGCAGCCTACGATCAGGCCTATACGATTTATCCCAACATCGATAGTGAACACCGGCCCTGGCGCATGATCTGGTACCAGACCGGGCCCTATTATGCTTATTATTACAGCGGCCGCTACAGTGACGTGATCAACCTGGCTACCACCACGCTGAACGCCATGAGCGAACCGATCCTGGAAGAAAGCTACTACTGGCGCGCGCTGGCCGAACTCAAGACCAATGATTCCACGGATGCCATTCTGGATTTGCGCAAGAGCCTCGAAGTACATCCGGGGTTTGGCCCCAGTGAGTCCATGCTGCAACAAATGGGGATTGCGAACTAGCGAAATGTCCACACTCAAACTGCTGCATTTTGCGGATGCCCACATCGATATTGTCACCCACGGACGCCATGACCCGGCAACGGGGCTGCCCGTACGTGTGCTCGATTTCTTGAAAGCGCTCGATACCATCGTGGAGACGGCCATCGACGAAAAAGTCGATCTGGTGATCTTTGCGGGCGACGCCTATAAAGACCGCACCCCAGCCCCCACCTTCCAGCGGGAATGGGGCCGGCGCATCATGCGTCTCTCAGCAGCGGGCATCCCCACGCTGCTGCTGGTCGGCAATCACGACATCAGCCCAGCCACCGGACGTGCCCATACCCTGCAGGAATTCTCCACCTTGCAAGTGCCGCACGTGACCGTCATCGATAAGCCCTGTTTTCTGCATCCGAAGGAACTCGAGGGCCTGCCTTTGCAAGTCATCGGCCTGCCCTGGGTGTTTCGTTCCAATCTGATGGCGTCTCTGGAACTTTCTGGCGAAGACCCCGACCGCATCAACCGCGAGATCGAAGACCGCATCAGCGACATTCTGAATCAATGGCTGGAGGAACTTGACCCCATGCTGCCAACAGTGCTGACCGCACATGGATCGGTGCAGGGCGCGCAGTACGGCAATGAACGCGCCGTCATGCTGGGACGTGATCTGATCCTGCCCGGCAGCCTCATCAAAGATCCGCGCCTCGATTACGTCGCCCTTGGCCACATCCACAAAGCTCAGGATGTCAACAAAGGCAGCTACCCCCCTGTAGTCTATCCGGGTTCGATCGAACGCGTCGATTTCGGCGAGGTCAATGACGAGAAATTCTTTTCGCTGGTCAGCCTTGAAAAGGGCAAAACCACCTTCAAGTTCTGCCCGCTGCCGGGAAGGCGCTTCGTAGATCGCGCTATTAAGATCGGTGCTGATGACGACGTCATGGAGAAAATCAATCAGGGCTTCCCTGCAAAAGAAGAGATTGCTGCCGCCGTTTTTCGCCTGAGCCTGGAATATCCACGCAACCTGGAGCCCCTCATCGACGAGGCCGCCTTGCGGGCACGCGCTGCCGCGGCTTTCGACTTTCATCTGCTGCGCCGGCCTGTGGAAGCCTCACGGCTGCGGCTGCCCGCGGATGAATCCATTGCCAGCCTGGACCCGCTGAAAATGCTGGAACTGTACTGGGACACCACGAATCAAACCGCGTTGAATACGCCTGAAACGAAACAACTGGCAGCTTCGATCATCGAATCTGCCACGACCGGTACTTCTGCCGAGGAAGAGTAAATGAACCTTTTTCTGGAAATCCTGCTGATCCTGGTACTGATCTTAATCAACGGCTTCTTCTCCATGTCAGAGATCGCATTGGTTTCGGCGCGCAAAGTACGCCTGGAACAACGCATCGAAGAGGGAGATAAAGGTGCCGCGGCTGCCCTGGATCTCACCCAATCCACCAACCGTTTTCTCTCTTCGGTGCAAATCGGCATCACCCTGGTCTCCATGTTCACCGGTGCTCTGGGCGGCGCCACCCTGGCCGATCAACTCGCCAAACCTCTGGCCGCGATCCCCTGGCTGGCCCCCTATGCCGGCGGCGTCGCACTGGTCATCGTGGTCTTGCTGACCACTTACTTCTCCCTCGTCATCGGTGAATTGATCCCGAAACGGTTGGGCCTGAATGACCCCGAACGCATTGCTGCCCGCGTGGCCGGATTCATGACCTTCTTCTCAAAGATCTCGGCCCCGATCATCCATCTGCTCACCACCTCCACCGATCTGGGGCTGCGCCTGCTGGGGGTCGCCCCCAACCAGGAGCCCCCGATCACCGAAGACGAGATCAAGGGACTGGTCGAGGAAGGCACGCAGGTTGGCGTCTTTGAAGAGACCGAGCAGGATATGATCGAAGGCGTTTTCCGCCTCAACGACCGGCTCATCAACGCCATCATGACCCCACGCACTGAGATCGAATGGCTCGACCTGCAGGATCCGTCACAGTTACTGCTCGATCAGGTCATGCAAAGCAGTCACTCGCGCTTCCCGGTAGCAGACGGCTCGCTGGATCAGGTCATTGGCATTCTCAACGCCAAGGATCTGCTGGAACAGCACCTGACCCACCAGACTTTCGACTTACCCACCCTGGTACAGCAGCCTCTCTTCGTCCCGGAAAACACACCGGCCTCGCGGGTACTCGAACTGGTACGCCAGTCGGGCGTACACGAAGCCCTGGTGATCGACGAATATGGCGGATTGCTGGGCATGGTCACCCTCTTCGACGTGCTTGAGGCCATTGTCGGCGAGTTACCCGCTCAGGACGAACCCTCCGAGCCGGAAGTGCTGCGCCGTGAAGACGGTTCTTACCTGCTCGACGGGTTGCTGCCCATCGATGAACTCAAGGACCTCTTCGATCTGGACGAATTACCCGAAGAAGAAAAGATCGGCTATCAAACCCTGGGCGGGTTCATCATGAATCAGCTGGGTAACATCCCCAGCACCGGGCAAAAATTCCAGTATCAAAATCTCACCTTCGAAGTGATGGATATGGATGGCCGGCGCGTGGACAAAGTGCTGGTCACCCCGCAGCTCCAACCAGACGCTGAACCTGAGGCACAGGAGTAGCCGCGTGATTCCGATTCGCCTGCATCTGAGCGGCTTTCTCTCTTACCTCGACCCCGTGGACGTGGATTTCGAGGCGTTCGATCTGGCCTGTATCTCGGGGCAGAACGGCGCCGGCAAATCTTCGCTGTTGGACGGTATTACCTGGGCCCTCTTTGGTGAAGCTCGCAAACGCGACGACAGCCTCATCAATTCCGCTGCCGATGCCGCCGAGGTCATCTTCACCTTCGATTATGAAGACAGTCGCTATCGCGTGCAGCGTTCCAAACCGCGCGGCAAAACCACCCTGCTTGAATTCTCGCAGCGTGACGCGGAGGGTAACTGGCATCCGCTCACTGAGGCCACCCTGCGCGCCACCGAGCAGCGCATTGTCAATACCCTGCGCCTGGATTACGAGACCTTCACCAACGCTTCCTTCTTTTTGCAGGGGAAGGCCGATCAATTTACTCAGCAAAACCCCACCGACCGTAAACGCATCCTGTCGAACATGCTGGGACTGGAAGTCTGGGAAACCTACAAAGAAGAAGCGGCCCGCCGGCGTCGCCTGGCCGAAAACCAGGAGGCTTTGCTGGAAGGGCAGATCGTCAACATCGAAGAAGAATTGAATCAGGAAGACGAACGCAAAACGCTGCTGGCCCAGGCTGAAGCCGAATACGATACTGAGAAAGCCCGGCTGGATACAAAAAAAACCTCTCTCGACCAGGTACGCCTCGTCCATGAGGGGATCGAACGCGAAAGGCAGCAAATCGAACGCCAGCAGGCCGAAATTTTGCGGCAGCGGCAGGCTCTGGAAGCTCAGACCCATACCCTGCAGGAACGGCAGCAGGAACGTGCCCAATTGCAGGAACAACTGGCCCAAGCCACAGAAATCGATGCTGCAGTCGTGCAATGGCAGAAAGACCAGCAGGTTCTCGAAGCCTATGAGCAGCAATCCGCCCGCGCGCAGGAACTGCAGGCGCAGCGGCAGCTGCCATTACGCGAGATCGCGGCCGAACAGGCCCGGCTGGAAACCCAACTGCAGCAATTACAGACCAGTGAAAAGAACGCAGCCCAGATGCGCCTTGATCTGGCTGCCCGCCAGCAAAATCTCGAGAAGCTGCAGCAAAACGCGGCACGCTTAAGCGAGACCCTCAGCAGCCGCGAGACGCTCGAAGCGGACCGGCTGGCGTTGAGCGAACAGCGGGGGCAGGCAAAAGCCGAAAATCAGACATTGATGACCGAAATGAAGGAGTTGCGCGAGCGTATCGATGCGCTGGCGGTGGTCAAAGAAGCAGTTTGCCCCCTGTGCGGGCAGCCCCTGGCTGAACCCGAGCGCGTTGCCCTGCTGACCGATCTGGAAACCAATGGAAAAGAAAAAGGCGACGCTTTTCGTAAAAATGAAAAACTGATCGCGGACTGTGAGACCCGTTATCGAGAACTGGAAAATCGCCTGCACTCTCTGGCCGCCCAGGAACCCGAACTCAAACGGCTGAACAGCCAGACAGCGGCCCTTGAACATGAACTCAACCTGATCAGCAGCGCCCTGCAGGAATGGGAAGAACACGGGCCCAATGAACTGCAGCAGGCAACTGCCGCGCTGGCCAACCAGACCTTTGCGCCCGTTGCCCGGCAGACACTGGCCGCGCTCGACGATCAGCTTAAACAACTTGGCTACGACGCCGCAGCCCACTCCGCCCTGCGCGAACGCGAAAAGGCCGGCCGGGCCAGCCGCGACGCCCAGCTCACCCTCGAAAAAGCGCGCGCCCGTCTGGAACCCCTGCAGCGTGAAATCGAGCAAACCCTGGCCAGTTGTACGGAGCAAGAAAAACACCTGGATGAACTGGCCCGCGAGATCAGCAAACAGCAAGCCACCCTCCAGGACAAAACCGCAAACCTGCCTGATCTGACCATCCTCGAAAACGAAACTTTCGCCCAGCAGGAAAAGGTCAATCAATTGCTGCAAATTGCGGCCAACCGACGCAGCCAGGTGCAGGTTCTGGATACATTGCGGCAGCAAAAAGCACAACTGACCCAGAAAAAGAGTGCCAACGCTGAAGAGATCACCCGCCTCAAACAACTCGAAAAAGCCTTCGGCAAAGACGGCATCCCGGCACTGCTCATTGAGCGCTCTCTGCCTGAGATCGAGAGCGACGCCAACGAACTGCTGGACCGCCTTTCTGACGGCAACATGTCGGTACACTTCGAAACGCGCCGCGAATTCAAAGATAAGAAGCGCGAAGACAAGAAAGAAACGCTTGACATCATCATCCACGACGGCAGCGGCGACCGTGATTACGAACTCTTTTCGGGAGGCGAAGCTTTCCGCATCAATTTTGCCATCCGACTGGCACTCAGCCGCATGCTGGCGCGCCGTGCCGGTGCCCGCCTGCAAACCCTGGTCATCGACGAAGGTTTTGGCAGCCAGGACGCTGAAGGCCGGCAGCATCTGATCGAAGCCATCAACAGTGTGCGCGGCAATTTTGCCAAGATACTGGTCATTACCCACATGGAAGAACTCAAAGACGCCTTTTCAGCACGCATTGAGGTCAGCAAGACAGAACGCGGATCACGAGTACAGGTGGTAGCCGCATGAGCCTGATCCCGGTACGAATAGGGTTACAGCAGCGGGTGCTGCCGGAATACCGGGCCCCTTTGTTCGAACTGCTGGCAGATTCCTGCCCGCAGGGATTGGGCGTATTCGCCGGCCCCGCCCGCCCCGAAGAATCCATTGCAACGTTCACCCAACTGGAACATGCCGTGTACTTCCCGGCCAAAAATGTCCATTTGCTGCGCGGATCACTTTATGCTCTGCTGCAGCCCACTTTCCGCTCCTGGCTGGAGATCTGGGACCCCGAAGCTCTGATCGTCGAGGCCAATCCCCGCTATTTGAGCACCCCCGCCGCCATCCGCTGGATGCACCAGCATCACCACCCCGTCATCGGCTGGGGACTGGGAGCTCCGGCTGCGCGCGGCCCGGAAGCTAACCTGCGCCGGCGTTTTTTGCAATCTCTAGACGCGGTCGTAGCTTATTCCCACACCGGCGCTGAACAATATGCCGCTGCCGGTATTACACCCGAGCGTATCTTCGTTGCTCCCAACGCAGTGGCTCCCCGGCCTGCTCACGGTCCGGTAAAACGGCCCGCGCAATTCCGCGAGGGGCAGCCTACCGTGCTCTTCATCGGACGGCTGCAGGCCCGCAAGCGTCTGGATGAATTGATTGCGGCCTGTGCCGCTCTGCCCGGAACCCTGCAGCCGCGTCTGGTTCTCGTCGGTGACGGCCCCGAGCGGGAACCTTTGCAGCTTCTGGCCAGGCAGATCTACCCCGAAACGATCTTCACCGGCGCCAAACATGGTATCGAACTGGAACCTTATTTTGCGGAAGCTGATCTCTTCGCCCTACCCGGCACCGGCGGATTGGCCGTGCAGCAAGCCATGGCCCACAGCCTGCCTGTGCTGGTCGGCGAAGCCGACGGCACTCAAAGCGAACTGGTCCGGCCCGAAAACGGCTGGCTGCTGCCCGACGGGTCACGCAATACGCTGATCCAGACCCTGCGCCAGGCACTGTCTTCCGCTGCTCGCCTGCGTGAAATGGGAGAAGCTTCTTACCGCATCGTCGATCAGGAAGTCAACCTGGAAAAGATGGTCGAGGTTTTCTGCAACGCAGTCAATTTCGCACTGCGCACCTGATCACAACCGCCAGTACTCGCCTCCGCCCCCTTCGCGGCCCATCAACTTATACTCCACCAGGCTGCGGCGCAAAAAAGGCCGTATCCGCATTGTAGCGTTTGAGAATCTCATTCAACTCGCGCTCCGAATAACGTTTGCCCGGCTCGAAAGCCTGCAGCACGTAGTTCAGCAGCACCAGCAGCTTCTTCTCCTTTTCGGGGAAGGCTTTGATGCGCCCCTCACTGTCGGTAAAAGCCGTCATCACTTTGCGCTCGAAGAGATCATCGCCTACCGAATTGGAAAGCTGGGGCAGCATCTCTTCATGGGTCAACTGAGCCGACATTTCTTTCAGTGTTTCGGTCTGCAGACGATAGCGAAAATAATGGCCCTCTGCCCGGGCCGAAACCAGGCCCGCTTTCGAAAGGCGGGCCAGGTGATGTGAAGTGGTCGAGACTCCCAACCCCAGAGTTTCGGCCAGTTCTTCTACCCCGTACTCACGCTGGGCCAGCAAGCCCACGATCTTCAAGCGCTGTTCGTCCGCCAGCGCCTTGAAAAAGGTCAGCAATTTCTCATTGAATTCCGCATCAGTCATTTCGTTAATCCTTATATCATTTCTATATTTGTAGAAATGATTTTATCAGATTCGACAATTAATACAACCCCCAATCCGGATCAATTCAGTTAAAATGAGGGTATGCACATTCTTCTTGTCGCCGATGGCCGCAGCCCCATCACCCAACGCTGGATCGCGATGCTGGCCCCCCTGGAGGCACGCATCAGCCTAATCTCGACCTATCCCTGCCGCCCCATCCCAGGCACCGATCTGGTCGGGGTGATGCCGGTTGCCTTTGCTCGTTTTTCAGGCAGTCAGGCGGGCGGAGCAGCCCCAGCGCGCTCACACAAGGGGCTAATCTCACACGTGCGCCCGCTGGCCGCGCAACTGCGTCACTGGCTGGGGCCCTGGACGCTGCCCTTCTACGAGCGCCAATTTACCGAGCTGGTCCGCGACCTGCACCCGGATGTGGTGCATGCCCTGCGTCTCCCCTTTGAGGGCATGCTGGCAGTGGCCACCCCGCGGGATATTCCGCTGATCGTCTCGACCTGGGGCAATGATCTGACCCTGCATGCCCCAGCCAGCCCGCGCATGGGGCAGTTGACCCGGCGGGTGCTGCACCGCGCTGACGCGCTCTTTTCGGATACCCCACGCGATGCCGAACTGGCCGTGCACTGGGGGTTCGCCGAACAAAAACCCCGCCTGGTCGTACCCGGCAACGGTGGGCTCGATCTCAGCGAATTCGATGCCACCATCCGCGGAATTTCACGTGCCACCCCACCGCAGATCATTGATCCGCGTGGCTTGCGCGCCTACGTGCGCTCGGATACCTTTTTTCAGGCCATTCCGCTGGTGCTGCAAAAATACCCGCAGGTACGCTTTTTGTGCACGTCCATGCAGGGGCAAAAAGAAGCACTGGAATGGGTTGAAAAACTGGGCATTGGCGCCAACGTCACCCTGCTGCCGCTCTTGAGCCAGACGGAACTATGGGCAGAATTCGCCCGTGCTACCGCCTCCGTGTCGATCAGCACCCATGACGGCACCCCCAACTCGTTGCTTGAGGCCATGGCTGCCGGCTGTCTGCCCATCTGTGGCGACATTGACTCCATCCGCGACTGGATCAAACCTGGCGAAAACGGTCTGCTGGTACGCCAGGATGATGCCCAGGCGCTGGCCCAGGCCATCCTGACGGCCATTGAAAACGCGCCGCTACGTCATCGAGCCGCCCACACCAACCGGCACATCATCGAGGAACGCGCTTCACTGAGCCAGACGCGCAGCCAAATCTTCGCTTTCTATTCCCAATTCGATACACAAAAATAAATCCCTTACCTTGTTCACGGTAAGGGATTCTGAATTGAATTCGCTTATTTACGTCCGCCGACGTAGCCTTGCGCCTGATACTGCTGGAAAAGACGTCCCCAATCCGTAGTTTCCCGCCAGTGTTCGTAAACGTGGCTTTCTTTGAGCGGCCAATGCACCACATCATGGTTGATGGCCGACACCGCGATAGGGATGTTGACCAGAAAAGTGTGCATGATCAATTTCTGCAGGAACTTGGTGGGCCCGTACCAGGCCAGCCAGCCCAGTGATTTTTGCAAGCTGTGGCCCACGTGGAAATGCCAGTTCTCGTTGGAAACGTCATCCCCCACCAGCTCGATCTCGCGCGGATCGCCCACGCCCAGCCCTTGATCGTGGCCCAGTCGAATGTACTTGATCGACATCGGATCGAAGCCCATCAACTTGGCCGCCACCGCATCGATCGCTACCTGATCTTCAGAGGCCAAAATGACATTCTTCACCTCAGGGGTCATCGTGCGCGGACCGGGACCATTCCCGGCAGTCGTACCATCCATCACGGCAAACAGCCCGGTATGGATCTCTTTCTGAATGGCCAACAGATCGATGATGGTCTCGTGAATCCAGGAATGGGTGTAATGGCGGTACTTGGTCAGCAAACCGCCGAAAGCATTCTTGACGGCGCCCGTGGTGGTGGTATAGATATGGCATTTGGCCGTAGGCAGATGCACCATGTTCTTCCCGACAAAGTAATCGGGGATGTAAATCCCCTCGGGATAAATATGATCGAGGGCATTCATCTTGGCCTTGGGCTTGTACTCAATCCAGGTCATATCTTTGGGCTCGAAATTGTACTTGACCGGAATGTTGTAATGCTTGAAGATGGGTACGTAACCGTTAAGATCTTCCCCTTTATAAGCGTTGGTCACCACCGTCTGGTTCTGCACGCAGACAATATCTTTAAAGCCATTGTCCTGCAAGGCCAGAATGGTACCTTCCAACTGCCAGGGGGTCGTATTCGCGCTGGGCATCGGGAAATGCCAGGAAATGTTGTCCTTGAGGATCGTCGTCGCCGAGGGATCCAGGGCTTTCGGCCCATCGGCCAACTCGAACAGGCGCTCATAATCCTGCAGAACGGTTGCTGGGGTGGTACGTAAAACTGCGACTTTTGCTTTCGCCATGATCTTTCCTTTTATAGTTTATACTGGGTCGATTATACCCAAAAAGTGCGATTCCGTTCAGCGCGAGCAGGCCCCCCGCGAATAGACCTCGGCCACCTCATCGGCATACAGACGGCACCACTGCGTGGACTGATCGAGAACAGTAACCAGCTTGGGCTGCTCCGCGGTAGAAACCAGGAGCAGGTTGGCCCCAGTACGGTCGAGCGCTGTCTGCCAATCCCAGGCAGCCGTGGTGATCTCGCGGTAATCTTGCCACATCGCGGTGGGGAAGGGAAACACCCGCGAGTCGATCCACACCGGGCGTTCGGGGAGAGCAAACTCAAGGTAACTGGCCATGCCCATCTCAGCAAAAAGCGGTCCGGGCAGATCAGGGTGCTGTTCCAGCCAGGTCACCGCGGCCTCGGGAGTATTCGCGGTAACAGCGGGTGCCTGCGGCCACCATTTCTCGCGCAGTCCCGGCAAAAAGGCCAGCGTGGAAGCGATGAAAAGCAACGGCAGGGCCAGGTTAAGGGTAAAGTTTTCCGCCCGCGAAGAAGGCCAGTACTTTTCTTCCCACGGGGCCAGCATCTGCGCAGTCAGCACCGTCAGGATCAGGATGAACCAGATGCCATAACGCAGCCCCCACAGTGCCAGGAAACCGAACCCGGTAAACCAGCACCATTCCAGCGCCGAAAGTTTCTTCGGAGAGAAAACCGCCAGCAGCGGATAAAGAAGCAGCCACAAGAAGAAAAGGTTCATCTGCCAGCCCTGATTGACTGGCGGCGACCATTCCTGCGAGAATTGCTGATTCGACGGAGAAACCAGGAGCTGCACGATGTACTCGTAAGTATGACCGCCGCGCGGGTTGACCAGTAGAGCAAGCAGTACCGCCAGCGTTACCCAGAGCAATTGTTTGCGATCCCCGCTGCCAAAGACCAGAGCCGCAGCGATGAGAGCCAGCAGAATCACAAAAGAAGCGTGCAGATTGCCCCAGAGGAGCGCCAGCACCGGCAGTGCCCAGACCGTTTTCGTCCTGCCCGTTTGCCAGCGGTAAAGGATCCAGATAGCAGCGGCGAAAAGGGGATAAGTCAGCAACTGCGGCCGAATCGACCAGTTATTGCAGGAAGCCAGCACTGCCAGCAAAGTCACCAGAGCCGCGCCGACGCGCCCGGCGCCAGTTTGGCGCGCAGTGAACCAAACAAAGGTATAGGTAACCGCCACGATCAATCCGCGCAGCAGCACGGTCAGAGTCAGTCCACCCCAATGATAAAGAAGCCAGAACAGCACGGAGGCGCCCCCAGGAGTGATAATAGATTGCCTGACCAAAAATGGAGTAGGTGAAGCTATCCGTAGCCGGAATTGCGCCAGTGGTCAGGGTTTGCTGACCAACGCGCACATACCACCAGTAATCCTCAGGAACCACTGGCAAAAGAAAGGCAATGCAAAGCGCAATCAACAATACCAGGCCAAACCAGAGAAAACTGCCATCCTGAATATATTTTTTCCAGAGCATGCGTTAATGATAACCCGGAATCTTTTTCGCAGAAATAAATCTGGGGAGGAATTACCCCAAAATAACAATTTTGAGGATAATTAAGCCATGACTGACTTACAAGATCGCTTACGTGGAATTGCCGTGGGAGCCGCGGTGGGAGATGCCCTGGGGATGCCGTTAGAGTTTCATCCGCCGCGGGCTGAATACGAGCGGGTCAGTGAAATGCTCGACGGTCCCTTACCGGCTGGCTGTTTTACCGATGATACTGAAATGGCGCTGGCGCTGGCTGAATCCCTGCTGGCCGCCTCACCGCTGGACGCTCACGATCTGATCGGACGCTTCGTGATCTGGTACCGCAGCCACCCTGAAGACATTGGCATTCATACCTCTGCGGTACTCGCCAAAATCGATGCTGGCGTCCCGGTTACAGAAGCCGTCCGTCAGGTACAGGCACTGGAGCCTGACTCGGCGGGCAATGGCAGTCTGATGCGGGCCTGGCCGATTGCCATTGCCCGCCACAACAATGAAAGCCTGCTGGCAGCAGAAACACGCATCCAGAGCGAGATCACTCATGCCCATCCCGATTGTACCAACGGCAGCCTGCTCTTCAACCTGATCCTTTATCATTTGCTGCACAGTAATGAACACTCCACAGATGCCGCACTGCGCCTGGCCATCGCCCGGGCGGTTGATCAGGTTTCTCTGGGCGAAGATTTCGCGGTTGTGGTCAATCTGGCCCCTCTGCGCCAGGCTGTCGATCTGAAGAACAGCGGCTGGGTGTGTCATACCATCGAAAGTGCATTGTGGGCCGTTCAAACCACCCGTTCTTTCGAAGAAGCTCTGGTGCGGGTCATCAACCTGGGCAATGATGCCGATACTGCCGGGGCAGTAGCCGGCGCCATTGCCGGCGCACTCTACGGGCTTTCGCACATTCCACAGCGCTGGCGCCAGGCAGTACATGGGGAATACCCCATCCGCACGGGAAAATTGTGGTTCGAGCAGGATTTCATCCAGCTGGCTGATCGTCTGGCCGCGCTGGAATAGAGGAAAAGCGCAATTTATTTTGACGGCAAATTTTTCCTGCGCTATACTATCTGTGTCTGTTACGTTGGATAATTCAATCCCCATGAGGAGGAAAGGTCTGTATGGCCCCAGAAAGTTCGTTTAAGCTGACTTATGCGACGATGTTCAACCCGCCAGAAGAACTGCACCAACGATTCGATGAAGCGCTGGCACGGTTGAAAGCGAATTTTGGCAAAGAATACGGCATGATCATCGATGGCAAAGACGTCTTTGCCCAGGAAAAGATCGGAAAACCGCTTCCCGGCGGATACGGATGTCGTAATTGGCGTTTTCCAGAAAGGCAGCGCCGAGGATGCCAAATCAGCCCTTGCCGCCGCGCGCAAGGCTTTTCCGGGCTGGAGTCACACCCCCTGGCAAAAACGCATTGAATTGCTGCGCAAGGCTGCTTCCCTCATGGATGAACGCATCTATGATATTGGCGCAGCCATGGCCATGGAAGTAGGCAAAAACCGCATGGAAGCCCTCGGCGACGTTGCCGAGACCATCGCCCTCTTCCGCTACGCCTGCCAGCGCATGGAAGAAACCAACGGCTTCGAAGCCGAAATGGGTGCCGATCCGCTGGTAGGATTCGTCAGCACCAATAAATCCGTTTTGCGCCCCTATGGTGTCTGGCTGGTGATCAGTCCCTTCAACTTCCCGGCAGCCCTTTCCGGCGGCCCGGCAGCCTCGGCCCTCGCGGCCGGCAATACGGTGGTGCTCAAACCGGCCTCGGATACTCCCATGACCAGCCGTCTGCTGGCCGAATGTCTGCGCGACGCGGGCGTCCCGGCAGGCGTGGTCAACTACGTGACCGGCCCCGGTTCCTCAGTTGGGCAAA
>Ga0268356_10887_pt1 | contig 37693 bp, 34 predicted proteins | sample BioMet10_FD_194415 | JGI IMG/M metagenome (GOLD analysis project Ga0268356, IMG submission 194415) | Sewage microbial communities from Oakland, California, United States - Biofuel 10 (PacBio Assembly) | ecosystem: Engineered > Wastewater > Sewage > Unclassified | place: USA: California | collected...
CTCGACAAGTTCGCCGAGGTTTCGGCCAAGGTCGGCAACCAGGTTCACCTGAGGTCGCTCCGTGACGCGTTCGCCACGATGACCCCAATTTATCCTCGCCGGTATCGCGGTCCGATCAACAACGTCGTGTTCCCGCTATTCCTCGCGGGCGACGCGCTCAGCTCCGCGCAATATTGGGGAAGCGCAACACGCTTGGCACGCTCAACTTCTCGGCAATCATCCTTGCTGGGCTCATCGGTTACTGCTTCTCTAGGAACAAGCGCTTGAAACCCGATCGCCTGCGTGGTCGTGGGCATCGCCTCGCTCGTCATCATGATGCACCAGACCGTCACCGCCACCATCGATGTGAAGGGGGCACCACCGCAAACATCAGCGGCGCGTTCCTCACCACCAGCACGGGCACCAAACGTGTCTCTTCGCCGCCATCATCATCGGCCTTATCGCCACCACCATCATTCATCAAGCTCTCAGGGCATCGAGAAGCTCAAGATCAACCTCGGCGAGGGCGTGCCCCCCGCGGTCGGCCGCTCCTTCAACGTCAGGACCCCGATGCTTCATCACAGCCTCTCGTCATGGCCCTGGTGTCCGCCCGGCTCTACTACGGTCTCTTTGCCACCAAACCTGCTCGCGCATCATCGACCATCCTGCCGTCACCGCACGCCGCTCAAGAACATCATGAACGCCGGCCCACTCGCCGTCGTCGTGATCTACACCTTCCGCGAAACCTGCTCTTCTGCCTCGGCATCACCAGTCCACCATCTCCGGCAGTCCTTGCCGAGCCCATCCTCACCGTCCTCATCGTACGACAACATGGCCACCTTTGCCGCTGGCGGCACCATCCCCGCAGACCACTACATGAACATGCAGATCGTACAAAACCTTCGCCTCATCGGCGGATCTGGCTGCACGCTCATGCTCCATTATCGACACGTTCCTGTTCTTCCAAGAACAAGACGTCTCGCGACATAGCCGAAGCTCTCCGTCCCTGCCCGGCATCTTCAACATCAACGAGCCGGTCATCTATGGCTATCCCATCGTGTACAACCTGCCCCCTGATCATCCCGTTTGTCATCATCCCCGACATCCTCATCGCCGCGACCTATGGCCTTACCTGCATCGGCCTCATCAGCCCCTGCGTGGTCATGGTCCCCTGGACGACGCCGGTCTTCCTGAGTGGCTGGCTCGCCACCGCCGGCGACTTCCGCGCCGTCATCTGGCAGGTCATCGAGGTTGCGATGTGCATGGTCATCTACCTGCCCTTCATGAAGATTTCCGAGAGGGCCCAGGCCAAGCAGCTTGAGAACAGCCGTCGAGGAGTAGCGTCATCGCACGTCGCGTCGTCGCACCAACGGGGCGGTCGGAGTCCGACCGGCCGTCCCCACTCGGCCCCCGGCCCTGGGACCGTTTGCAAGGAAGTAGCGCGAGGGGAGTCTCGCGAGACACTAGTCAGCGCAGAGCGCAGAGAGGAACGTGTTCGTCATGAAGATCATGCTTGCCTGCAACGCCGGAATGTCGACCAGTCTGCTCGTCCAGAAGATGCGCAAGGAGGCCGAGGCCCAGGGCCTCGAGGTCACCATCGAGGCCAACCCCCTCAACAGGGCCCTCGAGAAGATCGACGGCTTCGACATCCTCATGCTCGGGCCTCAGATCTCCTATGCCAAGGACGATGCGGTCAAGGCCGTGGACGGCAAGATCCCCCGTGGTCGTCATCGCCATGGCGGACTACGGGCCGCATTGAACGCCAAGAAGATCATCGCCGACGCCATTCGCCGCGATCAACGCCTAGGAGGACGCCATTGCAGACAACGACCAGACAGGGCTCGACGGGACGGACATGGGTCGATGGAGGAGGCTGCTTCCAGATCATCGCCTCCGTCGGCATGGCCAAAGTCCACAACTACATCAAGGCGATCGAAGGGGTCGCAAAGGATGGCAAGCTCGACGAGGCGCGCAAGCTCGTCGAGGAGGGCAACGAGGCCTACCTCCAGGGCCACGAGGTCCACACTGGGACTCCTCCAGGAGGATGCCGCACACCATCGGCAGCATCCACGTATCGCTCCTTCTCGTCCACTCCGAAGACCAACTCATCCAGGCCGAGACGTTCCGCGTGATCGCGCTCGACTTCATCGACCTGTACGAGCGGCTCAGCGCCTAGCGCGGAGCCAGGGCCGGTGGCCGCGCGCTTCCCCCTCGCGCGCGGCCACCATTGCGTTCGAGGAAACGGCGATCCGACGGTGCGTGTGCTGTCATAATGGTTCGAACGGGTCGGTTGGCGCTCAAGGGGAGGAACCATGGAATCAGACAGCACTCGCGACATCATGTTCCCAAAGCCGGTCTTTGTCGGGAAGATCTGGGGAGGACGCGTAAGCTCGAGACCGAGTTTGGCTACGAGATTCCCGATGGCCTCGTGGGGGAGTGCTGGTCGATCAGCGCCCACCCCAACGGGGACTGCGTTATCGAGGGCGGCGCATGGAACGGTCGCTATCTGTCTGACCTCTGGACCAATGAGCCGCAGCTCTTTGGTGGTGCGAAGGACGACCGCTTTCCGCTGCTCATCAAGATACTTGACGCCCATGACTACCTCTCGGTGCAGGTGCACCCCGATGACGCCTACGCCAGCGAGCACGAGAACGGCAGTCTCGGCAAGAGCGAGTGCTGGTACATCCTCGAGGCCGATCCCGACGCTCGCATCATGATCGGGCAGAAGGCCCATGACCGCGACGAGTTGGCCGCCATGGTCAGGGAGCATCGCTGGTCCGAGCTTCTCAACGAGATCCCCATCCATGGCGGGCGACTTCTTCGCCATCAATCCTGGTACCGTTCACAGCTGTGAAGGGCGCGCTCATCCTCGAGACGCAGCAGTCGTCCGATGTCACGTATCGCGTGTACGACTTCGACCGCAGGCAACCTGACGGGTCGCAGCGCGAGCTTCACATGGCGCAGTGCCTCGACGTGATTGACTTCTCCGCACCCCTGCTCACCGACGGGCGCCGTGGTTGCACCGGAGATTCGACGGCATCACCAAGCTCATGAGCTGCACGTACTTCGATGTCTTTCGCGCTCGCGTGGCAAAGGGCTCGCCCCTAACCCTGCCGCAGGACAAGCCGTTCATGTGCGTCTCCGTGGTCGCAGGCGAGGGCGGAACCGTGCAGGCGGGGGAGGGGTCCCGTGCACGAGCTTAAGAAGGGCTCGCACTTCCTCGCGCCCGCCGGCTGCGGTGACCTTGTCTTTGTCGGTGACATGGAGCTTATCGCCTCGTACGCCAACTAGCTCGTCCGGTATTGCGGGCGGGACGGCTCTCGATGTCAGTCCACGCTCTTTCTCCATACTGGGCCAGTTGTAATCTGCTAGAATACTGCAGCTTGACCAACCCCTAGCCTGGTCGGAAAACCAGGCAAACCAAAGGAGTCCCAACATGAAGCAAGGTATTCATCCAGACTACGTGGAGTGCACCGTCCGCTGCACCTGTGGCAACACCTGGAAGACCCGCTCCACCAAGAAGGAGATGACCGTCGACCTCTGCGACAAGTGCCACCCCTTCTATACGGGCACACAGAAGCTCGTTGACACGGGCGGTCGCGTTCAGCGCTTTTGCCGACAAGTTCGGTGGTTGCAGCACAGGCCCGCCTCGACGCCCGCAAAGGCTGCCAAGGAGGCCAAGGCAAGCAAAGGCCGTCGAGGATCAGGCTGCTCGTAAGGCTGCCACCGAGGCCAAGGCTGCTGCCAAGGCCAAGCGCGCCGCCGCGTTCGAGAAGCGCGCCGCCAAGGAGGCCCCCCGCCGAGGAGAACCCGCCGAGTAGGGTCGCACGTGCATCATGCAGGAAAGAGAGGAGGTCGACTTCGGTCGGCCTCCTTTTTCTAGGGACGTGGCGGGCGGCGTGGCCCGCGACGGGCGTCGGGCGTCAGGCGTCAGGGCGTCGCGCACGGACGAGTTTGGCGAGAAAACCCTCCGCACGATACGCGCTGAGCCTCATGCCGTCGCGCACGGATGATTTTTACGAGAAAACCCTCCGCACGCGCACTCTCCACGAGAGAGGTGCCGCACGAGAGGGTTTTCTCTGAGGCAATTCGCCTACCGCCGCGCGAAAAACCTGGAAAAGATACCTGTCACCTTTTCCAGGTTAGACGAGCTTCTCGCCTGCTGGGGCTGCGTCGAGCGCATTCGGTGAGCTGCCTTGATGCGCCTCGCTGCCTCATCCTTGGTCTCGTGGTTGTAGCTGCAGACGCACTCGGCCACGACCGTCTCCATGGCCTTGTTGCGCAGTGCCGCGTCACGAATCTCGTCGTAGAATCCCTGATGCTTTGCCTGGTCAACGAACTGGGCCAGGTCCTTTTCGGGAATGCTTAGGTAGTGCGTGAACTCGCCGTCGTCCACGTCGAGCTTGCGGGCGGAGGCAACGGCGTCGAGTGCCACCGCAAGCTCGGCCTCCTCGCGTGCCTGCTCGTTGATGGATGCCTCGAACTGCGCGCGGCTCACACCGTTCTGCATGAGGAAGGCGTCGACGCCGAGGCCGGCCGCCTGTGCCTGCTGGGCAATCTCGGCCTCGAGAGCCTCGCGCGTCTCGGCGACGTCGGCCGCGGGCACCGATTGGTTGAGGCGCGAGACGAGAACGTCGAGGCACTTCTTGGTCTTGCTCTCCTCGGCGCCCCGAATGCCCACCTGGCGAAGTTGAAGGCGCACCGCCGTCAGAAGCTGGCCGCTGTCCTCGATGCCCTGGAAGTGCTCGGATACCCAGGCGCCGTCCTGGAGGTCGCTTGCGGTGCCACCTGCCTGTCGCACGATGCTCGCCACAGCGAAGTCGATCTCCTCGTCGGTGACGAAGGGGACAATGACCTCGATCTCGATGGGTTCGGCGGAAGAGAGCGTGTAGTGGGCCCTGCCGTCGATTATGAGCGGGGCGGGCTTCTGGATGGGCATGTAATCCTCCATGTCTGGTTGTTACTGGGGTGCGCTGAAGTACGTATGTGTCCTTGTACCCGATACTCTTGTCATATTGAACGAAGAGGAAGGACTCCTTGCGTTGGTATAGGGTTTCGACCACGGCGACAACCGCGTCAGGGTCGTCCGAGGTGCCAAAGCCAAGGGTGACGCTCACCGTGCCGCCTGCCATCTCGGGAAGCGTGGCGACAAACACGGCGTTACCGCCTAGGCCTGAGGCGCCTGATTCGTCGATAGTGGCCGTGAACTTGACGTCGGAGAAGACGGTGTCGCCATCGCAGGAGTCGGCGTTATCTCCGGGATGGTCGTGGAAGTGTGCCACCCCGGAGATGGTTCCGGTGAGACGGGCGCCTGACGAGGTGTTCTGATATGAGCTGACGGTAATTTCGAGAGGCGTGGAGCTGGCGGCGAGGCATTTGGTTCCGTCGGTCTCCTGGCTTTGGAACGTGCCCGTCCATGTGCCCACGACCGAGTTGTAGCCTAGGGTTTTTGCATCATTGGAAACGTCGATGGAGTCAATCTCCCATATGCCGTTGGCGGCGCGGAAGGCAAAGTGCACGGTAAGCTCGCAGTCGTACTCCCCAAAGCCCTCCGACTTCTTGAGCTCGAGCTTGACGGTGTCGGTCTGGGCGTCGGCGTCGAACTCCTCGTCCGCCACGGTGACGCTGGCGTTGCCGTAGATCCCTACGAGAGAAAGCTCGTTCGCGTAGCTGGTGTTGTCGGGATCATTGGCGTGGAGCGCCTGGTCTGCCCGTCCGAGAATGACGCTCATGCTGTTGAGCATGCGGCTCTGGTCTACGCCGGCCGTCGCCTCGTATGAGAGGCGGACGTTTTGCTCGGTGCCGATGCCAATCCAGCTGCCGTCCACCTTCGCGTAGCCGAGAGTGGCCGTCTTGGTTACGGTGACGGAGGCGTTCTTGTAGATGGCCGTAACGTCTGCGCTGGCATAGCCCGAGGCACCAAACTGCGCGGCATCGCTCGTAATCGCAGTCTCGGTGCGCGTGCGCGAGCTTACCTCGAGACTGACAAAGGTGAGCTTGACGGCATTGCCGTAGAGATTGCAGTCATAGGAGGGCGTCGCGAGCCGCGAGGTGGCGTCGCTTTCGATGACGTCGGTGGGGGGGAGGTTGCTTGCATGAATGCCAGCTACCACGAGAATGAGCACGACTGCAACGGCACCTACGGCGAGCAGCACGAATGCCGCGCGATGACGCGAGAACGCATCCTTTATCCCAGCAAGTCCGTGCGGGTGGGCAGGCGTGTCGGCGGTAGGCTCGTCATGGGAGAGCACGCGAGTACCCGCCGCGAGCGTGGACCCGACCTCGGGCTCGGGCTCCGCTGCGGGCGTCTCCTCGGGCTCCGACTCGGTCCCGACTTCGGGCTCCGCCTCCGTCACGGGCTCCGCCTCATCCGCAGGCGTCCCCTCGACCTTGGGGGTCTCCTCGGGAGTGGTGCTCATGTCGTCCGTGGGCTCCTGCATGCCTCTCCTTGCCGACGCGTGTTGCGTGAAACTAGTTTCTCACACATCGGGGACTCCGATGTGGCTCTGATTGCCGCCTTGTGCGTCCCGTGGACGAGTGGTTCCGTCCTCTACCTGCGTGGGAGAATCATCCCTCTCGGTGGTATCCTCACATAGTTAACTACATGCTGCGCCGCCGCGTCGCGGCTTATTCAAGGAGAGCATCATGCGAGACAAGCTTCAGAAGCTCATCGCTGCATATGAGGAGTTGGAGAAGAAGATGGGCGATCCGGCCGTCGTCTCCGACCCCAAGGAGTATGCGCGCATTGCCAAGGAACACGCCAACCAGGCCGATCTCGTGGCCAAGGCGCGAGAGTACATCCAGGCCCTCGATGACATCGATGCCGCGAAGGAGATGCAGCGCGAGACCAACGACCCTGGTGAGAAGGAAATGCTCCAGGAGGACGTCGTATCCAACGAGGCCAAGATTCCGGGTCTCGAGGACGAGATCAAGGTCATGCTCATTCCCGGCGACCCCAATGACGAGAAGGACACCATCATCGAGATTCGCGCCGGGGTGGGCGGAGACGAGGCGGGCATCTTCGCGGGAGACCTCTTCTCCATGTACGAGCGCTTCGCCGCCAGCCGGAAGTGGAAGATCGAGGTCCTCTCGGCTTCCCCGTCCGATGCCGGTGGCTTCAAGACCATCGAGTTCAGGGTCACGGGCAACAAGGTCTACTCCGTCATGAAGTTCGAGTCGGGCGTCCACCGCGTCCAGCGCGTGCCAAAGACCGAGAGCCAGGGGCGCATCCAGACCTCCACGGCCACCGTGGCGGTGCTTCCCGAGGCTGATGACATCGACATCCAGATCAGTCCCGAGGACCTGCGCGTCGACACGTACTGCTCGTCGGGTCCCGGAGGCCAGGGCGTGAACACGACCTACTCCGCCGTGCGCATCACGCACCTGCCCACCAACACGGTGGTGCAGTCGCAGGAACAGCGTTCGCAGATTCAGAACCGCGAGGTCTGCATGCAGATGCTGCGCGCCCGCCTCTACGAGATGGAGCTCGAGAAGCAGCAGGCCGAGCAGGGGGCCGCGCGTCTCTCGCAGATCGGTCACGGCAACCGCTCCGAGAAGATCCGTACGTACAACCAGCCGCAGGATCGCGTGACCGATCACCGCATCGGTTTTAACGGCACGTACAACGGCGTTCTTCTCGGCGACACGCTTCCCTCGGTAATCGAGGCGCTCGCCGCTGCCGAGCGTGCCGAGAAGCTCGCTCAGGCGGTCTAGGCGCAGCAGCCACGCAAACGTGCGGCGTCGGCCAAGGTCGGCGCCGCTTTTATTGACGAGCACGGGGGAACGCATGGCAGAGCAGGAGCCGTGGACCATTCGCAGGATTCTCGCCTGGACGACCGACTACCTCGGTCGCAGGGGTGACGAGCATCCGCGCCTCTCGTCGGAATGGCTCGTCAGCAACGTGACGGGCCTCTCTCGCGTCGAGATATACATGAGCTTCGATCGTCCGCTCAGCCAAGAGGAGCTCGACGCCATGCACGCTGCCGTGTCGCGGCGAGCTGCGGGGGAGCCGCTCCAGTACGTAACGGGCGAGATGCCCTTTCGACACATCGTCCTTCATTGCGAGCGCGGCGTGCTCATCCCACGGCCCGAGACCGAGGTGCTGGTAGATGCCGCCCTCGGTGGTGTGGACGCGGCCGTGGCGGCGGATGTCGAGGCCGTACGCGCGCTCGAGATCGGGACGGGAACGGGTTGCATCGCACTCTCGCTTGCATCCGAGCGCCCCGGAACGCGCGTGGTTGCGACGGAGCTCTCGGAAGGCGCCGTCAAACTTGCCGTGCGCAATCGAGATGCGCTTGGGCTCGAGGACGTCGTGCGCGTGGTTCCGGGAGACCTTGCATCAGGAGTGGATTCGCGACTCATGGGCACCTTCTCGGTGCTCGTCTCCAACCCGCCCTACATTCCCAGTGCTGTGGTGCCAACTCTTTCCGAGGAGGTCATTGGCTACGAACCCGGCCTCGCCCTCGATGGAGGCGTGGACGGACTTGACGTATTCCGCCGCATCCTGGAGCAGGCGCCGCGAGTCCTGCGACCAGGGGGCATGTTCTGCTGCGAGCTCTTTGAGGACAATGTGACCCAAGCGGCCGAGCTCTGTCGCGAGCAGGGCGGTTGGACGAGCGTGGAGGTGCGCGAGGATCTCACCCACCGTCCGCGCGTGCTCGTGGCCGTGCGGGAGGGGAGTCTCTCCGACTTGCTCCCCGCAGGTGCGGAGAGCGCCGCGCGTCGGGCCGAACGCATCGTGCGAGCGAGCCAGGATGACGTTGATGATGGGGTGGTGAGGCGGGCCGCGCATGTGCTTCTTGCTGGCGGAGTCGTGGTGGTACCTACCGACTCCGTGTATGGCCTCTGCTGTACCGCAACGCCAGATAACCCTGCTCACCAGCGTATCTTTGACATAAAGCGCCGCGATTTGGCACAGACGCTGCCATGGTTCGTGGCTGACCCCTCCGGGCTCGACCGCTATGGGCGAGACGTGCCCGAGTGGGCGCACCGCCTGGCGGAGAAGTACTGGCCTGGTGCCCTCACGTTGGTGGTAAGAGCCTCCGACGAGGTGTCCGCGGAGTATGCGCAGGCGGATACAAAAACAGTTGCGCTGCGCGTACCAGACTCCGATCTCGTACGTGCCATCGTGCGCGAGGCGGGCGTGCCCCTAGCGCAGACGAGTGCCAACACGCATGGCCAAGCGGCCGCCACGACAGGAGCCGACATCGAAGAGCGCCTGATCGACATGGCTGACCTCGTGATAGACGCAGGGCCTGCGCCCGTTGCCGTGGCATCTACGATTGTGGACTGTACCGGTGTCGAGCCGCGAGTTCTGCGCGAGGGCGCAGTCCCGCTCGGAAGCATCGGGGTATAGACGCCGCGACAGACCGCCGCGTGCTATAGGTAGACGACCGACTTCCCTCGGCGCCTCTTGCCAACAGCCACTGGTTGCCGGCATCCATCCGCTGGCCCGACGTTGCCCCCTCGGCGGCCGCTTCCGTCTGCCGACTTTTTCTTACACAAAAACGACAAAGGTGAATGTAGCCCAAATATGGGGGGAGTATAGTGCCAATCACTATTTATCTCGGCTACGCATCGGTCGCGTCGGGAGAGGCCGCACAGGAATCACGCGGGATGGCACACGGGCACCGTCGGTCCCCGGATGAGAAGAGGCTGCGATGACGAGAAGGCAGAACCGGACGGGAAGGTCCACGCGGACCCCGAGCAGGCCGTGGCGCCGCCCCCGCGGGGCGTTGGCCGTGATCCTCTCGCTGGCCATGGTCGTCGGCATGGTCCCGCAGGGGGCGCTCGCGGAGGCGGCCGACCAGCTCGCCGCCGCGACGCAGCAGGCCGCGACGGAGCAGGCCGACGAGTCCGGGTCCTCGCAGCAGGCCGACGACCCGTCCTCCTCGCAGGAGACCGCGACGGAGCAGGAGTCCGAGGCCACGGATGGTACGGAGCCCGGGTCCGAGCAGGTGACCACCCAAGGCACCGCCGAGTCCGAGTCGGACGCGTCCGCGGAGGAGGCCGACCAGGCCGCCGATTCCGCCGAGCAGTCCGTAGCCGTCGCGGCCGCACCGGTCGCGGCCGCCGCGCAGCCCTCCGGCAGCACCGAGGGCGACGGCAACGGCCCCTCCACGCTCACCCTCTCCGTCACGGGCGTCGCCACCGGCGAGTCGACCGACGCGCTCGTGCTGGGCGACAACAGGGTGCTCACGGTGACGGTGGACTTCGTCCAGGCCACCACCCCGGAGGGCGGGGTCGCGAAGGGCAGCACCATCACCGTCACGCTGCCCGACTACTACAGCTTCGACCCCAGCTACGTGCCCGGGACGGTCGTCGCGGGCAAGTACACCATCGAGTCCGTCTCGAGCGACACCGGGACCAACGCCAACGCGAGCGACAACGTGATGGTGCTCGCCATCCCCGTCCCGGCCAGCCCGCAGGACCCCGCCCTCCTCGAGATGGGGTTCACCGTCAACCTCAACACGACGGCCATCGACGACGCGCGGGCCGACGCCGAGCGCGACGGGACCTGGACACCCAACGGCACCGCGGACGTCCCCGCCACCACGGGATTCAAGGTCGTGTCCGACGACAACGGCGGCAGGACCGTATCCCAGGCCGTGACCTACGCCCTCAAGGACTACGAGGGCATACAGGTAAAGTTCAACTATTATGCTGATGTCCAGGATTTCTATTTTAACTATATCGGCCAGATGACAGACTCCCTTGCCATCAACGAGCATGGCAAATCAAACTACGCCAGTCAATCTTATGCCAACAACCCCGTCTGGGTGACCTACAGCCTTCCAGACCCCTACACATACGGAATCGTCCGGGCGGCGAGCGTGACCCTTGCTGCACCCGATGGGTTCACCTTCAACGACTGGAATCCAATAGCTGGGCTTAGGGGCGAGGGGACGAGTTTCAAGAATCTTACCAACTCCGCTAGGGCTGTTATCAGCGCGGACGGCAAGACGGTCGTGCTCACGTGGAGCGATGATTGGTCTGACGCCTCTCTCACGCGCGTCATCGGCGACCTGCACCTCATGCCGGATGTCAGCCACTGGACGCAGCGAAACCAGGACGCGGGCGTACTCCTGCCCTCCGGGTCGAATTACGCCGTGGAGGCGTCAATCGCCATGGCCGACGGACGTGCCTATCCCGACTCAATCGAGATGAATGTCACCGGGTATTATGGGACCATCGACGAGGCCGTATGGGAGTCTGGCGTTAAGCGGGCGAGCGACTCCCAGGTTATTCTCGAGAAGGTGGCCGCGGGGACCTCGCACACCACGGGGGATGTGAATCCCTATACCATCGAGGTTGCCTGCTTCCATAACGAGGCGCGAGTCTATCCGACGAACAATGGCGAGTATTACGTTCCTGCCTCCGACGGCGCACCCACGACGTGCGTGATGACGCTCGACAGCCGCATCCTCGCCACCGACGTTACCATCTCGGGGGACCTCCCCGCATCGAAGAGCTTCGTTGCCGACGACACGGCGTGTCCGTGTCCATCGATGTCCACACGCAAGGTGTCGTCGCTCACCTACTACACCACGGCGCACCCCGAGGGAGTCCTGGTGGACCTGTCCGGCACGACGCTGGGCGAGACCTTCAAGCTCAGCGCGTACGCCACGCTCGCCTCGGGCGAGTACCTCACCAAGGTGTCGGTGACCTACTCGACGCTCGCCTACGCCTCCTCGACGTGGTCGAGCCTTGTCTACTCAACGGCCCCCACGGCCCAGAACGGCGACCTCTACCCCATCGACTACACCATGCAGACCGACGAGGACGGCACGGCTACCACGCCCTCTTCGACCAGGAACTACATCCTCGTTGACAATGCGCTCTGCCCCACGTTCGCCATCGGCGCGGTCAGGTCCCTCTACATAAACGGCCGCTACGGCGACGGCTCCGACGGCGGGGAGGGCTTCGCCCTCAAGGTCACCAACGACTTCCTGGGCGACGTCTACGACGCGGACGGCACCCTGCAGAAGAGCACGGGCGTGCTCACCCAGCTCGTGAACCCGTCGTTCGACTTCACGCCAAAGGTCGGCGTCAGTGCGGAATACGAGGACTTCTTTTCGAGTTACTTCACCAACGGCAAGGTCTACATGTCGGCCTGCGCGGGCGGGGGCTGGACGGCCGAGGTCACCACGATCAGCGCGGCCGAGCTCAAGGCTGGCGGCAACACCCTGACGGGGGCCCATACCTACGCCGTCCCGGGTCCCGCCTCCGCGACGGGCGCCTACGTGTGGGACCTCTACTCGGCGGGCTCCATCCCCTCCGACCAGGTGATCGTCGGCCTCGTCATCAGCAAGGAGGGCACGCTCGACATCAGCTCCCTCTCCAACGCGTGGGACGGGTCCGCGTCCGGCGTGGCCGTGGACAAGACGATCCTCTCGCTTGGCATCGACAACATGGAAACCCATCCAGTAACGGGGCTATATCAGGGCGCAGTCAGCATAATGGGAAATCAGGACGGATCTGCTGCCTACTTTGACAGAATGGGATCTTGGCCGACCGATTCTGCGGGACGTTTCTGCAGGGTAAAGTATGATAATTGCATCGATGATGACGAACGCCACGCTGAGAAGGGTGGCTACTATGTTCCATTCTATACGGCTGCGCGATTTCGGGGCGCCGAGCTCATCTTTCCCAAGGGCGTGTCCACGTCCTGGTCGGGCCAGCTCACGCAGGACTCCCAGACGCACTTCGAGGCCGACGTCACCCTCACGGCGACCGTCACCACCGCCTACGCCAGGCTCTACGCGGAGCCGGGAGAGTCCGTCTACCTCAGGCTCACGGACCAGCAGTACGCGTCGTTCGTCACCGGCACAGCCAAGATAGACGGCGTGCCCGACCCCGACGCCTCCGTCGTGGAGGTGAACGGCTCCAGGTACCTCAAGGTCACCTACCGCGGCGACGCCGAGGAGAAGGCCGTGGCGAGCGGGAAGCTCGGCAGCAACGCCACCGTGACCTACGAGCCGTGGAGGGTCACCTTCGACATGTACGCGGCGCCCACCACGCCCACCGACGCCACGCTGCGGCTCTTCGACGCGAGCGGCAGCTGGCTCGACCTCACCAACGCGGGGGACTTCTACACGTACGCGAGCGGCGGCACCACGTACCAGGTGGCGATACAGTCGAGAAGCACGGAAGGCCCTGTATATGATGGCAACACCTGGGCCAATACAGTTAATTATAACTCATGGGTCAAGGACGACCCCCTCTCCCTCTACTCGGACACCGCGGCCAACGACCTCCACTGGGCCCTGCCCGTCACGGGCTACTCCCTCACGCCCAACGCCTCCGCCACGACCGGCGTCATCATCCAGCCGGGTGTCTCCGGCCAGGCGCGCGCCGCGTCCGTCCAGCCGGTGAAGTCCTACCAGGAGGGGTCGCTCGACACCGCGATAGAGATCCTCGCCGGCAAGGAGAACGACGTCCGGAGCGTGGAGACCACCATCAAGATCCCGCGCGCCGGCGACGTCGCCACCACGGGCGAGAGGACCACGGTCGACCTCTACCTCACCGGGCCCATCACCGTCACGCGGGCCGCGTCCGACGCCGGATCCACCGACCCCGTGGTCACCTACTCCACCGACGGCGGCGTCACCTTCGTCGACGCGAGCGCCGTCACCGACTGGTCGTCCGTCACCCACGTGCACGTCTCCGAGGGAGTCCTCAAGGTCGATGACGCGGTCGCGCTCTCCATGCCTCTGCGCACCGCCTCCCACGGCGACGGCACCAGCCCCAAGGGCTGCTCGGGCGAGGCCTACATGGAGGCCCCCTTCCTCATCAACGGGTTCGCCGCCACGGGCCGCCTCAACGAGTACTCCTTCTCGGGAGAGACCATCTCCGGTGCCGTGTGGTACGACGCCAACCATGACGGCATGATGGGCGACGCGGAAGCCAAGGTCTCCGGCGCTGCCATGACGCTCTGGAAGGACTATGGTACCGCGGATGCCCAGCAGGTCGCCACGACCGTCACCGACGTCGACGGGCACGTACTCGTTCTCCTGCGGGGTCACCTCTGCGGACGCCAATGCAACCGCCGAGTACAGAGGGCTTACGGCCGTGCTTACGGTGCCCTCCGACATGGTGACCACCACCTACAACCGCGACAACCGACAGCAAGTTCTCCGCAGGGCAGACTACGACGGCGGCCAATCAGCGTGGCATTGACGCCATCCTCAAGGGTGACGCAACGGGCGTTGATGCAGGCGTCTCCAAGTTGGTCAACCTTACCTACGACGGTAACGGGGAGACCTCAGGCTCCGTGCCGGCTGCTACGACGGTAATATACCGAGGGCACCACCGTCACGGTGCTGGACAACACGGGCGCCTCCGCCGACCCGGCGGCCCCCTACGCCAGGACCGGCTACGCCTTCTCCGGATGGGACACGCAGGCCGACGGCACCGGCACGGCCTACGCGGGGCCGGCGACACCTTCGCCATCTCGGCCGACACGACGCTCTACGGCCCGGTGGAAGGCCAACGACTACTGGTGAGCTACGTCTCCGGCGATCCCGACGAGGGCTCCGTCACGGGCGGGCCCGAGACCGTCGCCTATGGCGGCAGGCCCGCGATGGGGGGCGTCGCCGCCCGCGCCCGCGCCCGGCTACAGGGTCGGGGGCTGGGCCTACTCCACCGACGTGGCTGGCGGCGCCACCGAGACCGGCGAGACCCGCCGACCCCACCTCCGTCACCATCCTGGCGACAACCAACCTTCACCGCCCGCTTCGTCGCCGACGGGGCCCAGACCTACGACGTCGCCTACGTGAGCGCGGGCGGCGGCACCGTCGACCACGCCCTCGACGCCGGCATCCAGGTGCTGGGCACCGACGGCGTGAGCGGCTCCACGGCCACGCCCGCCCCCGCTACAGGTTCGAGGGCTGGTACGTGGGCGACGCCAGGGTCGACGGCGCGGGCGCGACCCTCGGCGCCGACGAGGCCGCGGCCAACGTCGCCTCCTCCGGCGGCGTCCGCGTCCGACACCACCTTCATCACCGCCCGCTTCGTCGCCGACGGGGCCCAGACCTACGACGTCGCCTACGTGAGCGCGGGCGGCGGCACCGTCGACCACGCCCCAGTCGACGCCGGCATCCAGGTGCTGGGCAACCGACGGCTGTGAGCGGCTCCACGGCCACGCCCGCCCCCGGCTACAGGTTCGAGGGCTGGTACGTGGGCGACGCCAGGGTCGACGGCGCGGGCGCGGCCCTCGGCGCCGACGAGGCCGCGGCCAACGTCGCCTCCTCCGGCGGCGTCCGCTCCGACACCACCTTCACCGCCCGCTTCGTCGCCGACGGGGACCAGACCTACGACGTCGCCTACGTGAGCGCGGGCGGCGGCACCGTCGACCACGCCCTCGACGCCGGCATCCAGGTGCTGGGCACCGACGGCGTGAGCGGCTCCACGGCCACGCCCGCCCCCGGCTACAGGTTCGAGGGCTGGTACGTGGGCGACGCCAGGGTCGACGGCGCGGGCGCGGCCCTCGGCGCCGACGAGGCCGCGGCCAACGTCGCCTCCTCCGGCGGCGTCCGCTCCGACACCACCTTCACCGCCCGCTTCGTCGCCGACGGGGCCCAGACCTACGACGTCGCCTACGTGAGCGCGGGCGGCGGCACCGTCGACCACGCCCTCGACGCCGGCATCCAGGTGCTGGGCACCGACGGCGTGAGCGGCTCCACGGCCACGCCCGCCCCCGGCTACAGGTTCGAGGGCTGGTACGTGGGCGACGCCAGGGTCGACGGCGCGGGCGCGGCCCTCGGCGCCGACGAGGCCGCGGCCAACGTCGCCTCCTCCGGCGGCGTCCGCTCCGACACCACCTTCACCGCCCGCTTCGTCGCCGACGGGGCCCAGACCTACGACGTCGCCTACGTGAGCGCGGGCGGCGGCACCGTCGACCACGCCCTCGACGCCGGCATCCAGGTGCTGGGCACCGACGGCGTGAGCGGCTCCACGGCCACGCCCGCCCCCGGCTACAGGTTCGAGGGCTGGTACGTGGGCGGACGCCAGGGTCGACGGCGCGGGCGCGGCCCTCGGCGCCGACGAGGCCGCGGCCAACGTCGCCTCCTCCGGCGGCGTCCGCTCCGACACCACCTTCACCGCCCGCTTCGTCGCCGACGGGGCCCAGACCTACGACGTCGCCTACGTGAGCGCGGGCGGCGGCACCGTCGACCACGCCCTCGACGCCGGCATCCAGGTGCTGGGCACCGACGGCGTGAGCGGCTCCACGGCCACGCCCGCCCCCGGCTACAGGTTCGAGGGCTGGTACGTGGGCGACGCCAGGGTCGACGGCGCGGGCGCGGCCCTCGGCGCCGACGAGGCCGCGGCCAACGTCGCCTCCTCCGGCGGCGTCCGCTCCGACACCACCTTCACCGCCCGCTTCGTCGCCGACGGGGCCCAGACCTACGACGTCGCCTACGTGAGCGCGGGCGGCGGCACCGTCGACCACGCCCTCGACGCCGGCATCCAGGTGCTGGGCACCGACGGCGTGAGCGGCTCCACGGCCACGCCCGCCCCCGGCTACAGGTTCGAGGGCTGGTACGTGGGCGACGCCAGGGTCGACGGCGCGGGCGCGGCCCTCGGCGCCGACGAGGCCGCGGCCAACGTCGCCTCCTCCGGCGGCGTCCGCTCCGACACCACCTTCACCGCCCGCTTCGTCGCCGACGGGGCCCAGACCTACGACGTCGCCTACGTGAGCGCGGGCGGCGGGCACCGTCGACCACGCCCTCGACGCCGGCATCCAGGTGCTGGGCACCGACGGCGTGAGCGGCTCCACGGCCACGCCCGCCCCCGGCTACAGGTTCGAGGGCTGGTACGTGGGCGACGCCAGGGTCGACGGCGCGGGCGCGGCCCTCGGCGCCGACGAGGCCGCGGCCAACGTCGCCTCCTCCGGCGGCGTCCGCTCCGACACCACCTTCACCGCCCGCTTCGTCGCCGACGGGGCCCAGACCTACGACGTCGCCTACGTGAGCGCGGGCGGCGGCAACCGTCGACCACGCCCTCGACGCCGGCATCCAGGTGCTGGGCACCGACGGCGTGAGCGGCTCCACGGCCACGCCCGCCCCCGGCTACAGGTTCGAGGGCTGGTACGTGGGCGACGCCAGGGTCGACGGCGCGGGCGCGGCCCTCGGCGCCGACGAGGCCGCGGCCAACGTCGCCTCCTCCGGCGGCGTCCGCTCCGACACCACCTTCACCGCCCGCTTCGTCGCCGACGGGGCCCAGACCTACGACGTCGCCTACGTGAGCGCGGGCGGCGGCACCGTCGACCACGCCCTCGACGCCGGCATCCAGGTGCTGGGCACCGACGGCGTGAGCGGCTCCACGGCCACGCCCGCCCCCGGCTACAGGTTCGAGGGCTGGTACGTGGGCGACGCCAGGGTCGACGGCGCGGGCGCGGCCCTCGGCGCCGACGAGGCCGCGGCCAACGTCGCCTCCTCCGGCGGCGTCCGCTCCGACACCACCTTCACCGCCCGCTTCGTCGCCGACGGGGCCCAGACCTACGACGTCGCCTACGTGAGCGCGGGCGGCGGCACCGTCGACCACGCCCTCGACGCCGGCATCCAGGTGCTGGGCACCGACGGCGTGAGCGGCTCCACGGCCACGCCCGCCCCCGGCTACAGGTTCGAGGGCTGGTACGTGGGCGACGCCAGGGTCGACGGCGCGGGCGCGGCCCTCGGCGCCGACGAGGCCGCGGCCAACGTCGCCTCCTCCGGCGGCGTCCGCTCCGACACCACCTTCACCGCCCGCTTCGTCGCCGACGGGGCCCAGACCTACGACGTCGCCTACGTGAGCGCGGGCGGCGGCACCGTCGACCACGCCCTCGACGCCGGCATCCAGGTGCTGGGCACCGACGGCGTGAGCGGCTCCACGGCCACGCCCGCCCCCGGCTACAGGTTCGAGGGCTGGTACGTGGGCGACGCCAGGGTCGACGGCGCGGGCGCGGCCCTCGGCGCCGACGAGGCCGCGGCCAACGTCGCCTCCTCCGGCGGCGTCCGCTCCGACACCACCTTCACCGCCCGCTTCGTCGCCGACGGGGCCCAGACCTACGCCGCCACCCCCCTCACGGGCGACGCCACGCCGCTCGCAGGGCTGGCCTCGCTCGCGACGGTCGGCCTGGCCGCGGTCGCGCTCGGCCTGCGCCGCAGACGCGGGAGGAACGGGCGTTAGGACGGGCTCGATTCAAAGTTTTACGTGGCGGGGAGGCCAGGCAGAAACTGGCCTCCCCGCTTGTCTCGGAGAATGCCTGTGGAATTGGGCGTACCACCATATGCTGAGAGTCATCTGTGGCGATCTGGATGAATCACATGATCCCCCTCGTCGAACGATTGCGTGACGGTGTCTCTCCTCGTTCCCAACCCGCTGAGGTTGCGTTACGCTACAGATGTCTAAGCAGCCATGCGAGAGGGGTATCCATGCGCGTCGTCGTTGCGTCAGACCATGCGGGCTTTTGTCAGAAGGCAGACATCATCGCCTTCGTAAGAGGTCTTGGTCACGAGGTTGAAGATCTTGGCCCCGTCACCGACGATCGGGTGGACTATCCCGACTACGCCGATGTCGTCGCGCGCCGCGTGGGCGCTGGCACGGCCGACCGTGGGATTCTCATCTGCGGCACGGGGCTGGGCATGGCCATCACGGCCGATAAGGTCGCGGGCGTGCGCGCCCTCCCCGTCGACCGCACGGACTTCGCCGCCCTCGCCCGTCAGCATAACAACGCAAACGTCGTCTGTCTCTCGGGCCGCTTCGTCGACCTCGACGTCAACGAGGCCATCGTCAAGACGTTCCTCGAGACCGAGTTCGACGGCGGGCGCCATGCGTTGCGTGTGGATAAAATCATGCGTGAGGACGATCCCTCGTTCAAGGGCGTCGGCGAGGATTTTGGACGGTAGGACGCAACTGCCAGGTATCACGAACCATCATCGCGAGCAGACGCCGACCGCGACGCGGACGGCCCGAGTAGAGGAGACACCCTTGTCCTTTGAGCATCTGAGCGAAACCGATCCCGAGGTCATGTCCTTTATCGGCGATGAGCTCACGCGACAGCGCAACTCCATCGAACTTATCGCCTCGGAGAACTTCGTGTCGCTCTCCGTCATGGAGGCCGTCGGCTCTCCGCTTACCAACAAGTACGCCGAGGGCCTGCCCGGCAAGCGCTACTACGGTGGCTGCTGGGCAGTCGACGAGGTTGAGAATCTTGCGCGCGAGCGTGTGAAGAAGCTCTTTGGTGCAGGCTATGCCAATGTGCAGCCGCATTCCGGCGCACAGGCCAACTACGCCGCCATCTCCGCCTTTGCCAATCCTGGCGACACGATCATGGGCATGGCGCTCGACAACGGTGGACACCTCACGCATGGCTCGTCAGCAAACTTCTCGGGCAAGCTCTACCACGCGATCTCCTATGGCCTTGACCCCGAGACCGAGCGCATCGACTTTGATGACGCCGAGGACAAGGTCAAGAAGAACAGGCCCGTTCTCGTCATCGCCGGCGCGAGTGCCTATCCTCGCATCATCGACTTCGAGCGCTTTGCCCGGATCGCACATGACAACGGCGCTGCGCTCATGGTAGACATGGCCCATATCGCCGGACTCGTTGCCACGGGTCGTCACCCCAGTCCGGTACCCTGCGCCGACGTCGTGACCTCCACAACGCACAAGACGCTTCGCGGACCACGCGGCGGCATCATCCTCTCCAACACCCCCGAGATTTCCAAGCGCATCAACTCCGCCGTGTTCCCCGGCTCGCAGGGCGGTCCGCTCGAGCACGTCATCGCTGGCAAGGCCGTAGCCTTCGGCGAGGCGCTCCAGCCCGAGTTTGTCGACTACACCGATCGCATCCTCGTCAACGCCAAGGCCATCGGTCGCGGTCTGGAGTCACGCGGCCTACGCCTCGTGACCGGCGGCACGGACAACCACCTGCTGCTCGTTGACCTCACCCCTGCGGGTGACGTAACCGGACGCGACGTCGAGCTCGCGCTCGACGAGGTCGGCATCACCGTCAACAAGAACACGATTCCTGGCGAGAAGCGCTCGCCGTTCGTGGCGAGTGGCATCCGCGTGGGCTCCGCTGCTGCTACCACGCGAGGCTTTGCCGAGCAGGAGTGCGAGCGCATCGGCCAGCTCATCGGCGACGTCGTGCTGCACTTTGACGACGAGGTGGTCAAGGACCGCACGCATGCCGAGGTCCACGAGCTCCTCTCGGCGCACCCGCTCTATCCCGAGCTTGACTAGGCATAGAATTCCCACGAAACGTTCGCGCACCACTAGCAGAGAGGTACCATCATGGCTCAGATCGAGGACCCGCGCTTTACCATCGTCGATCACCCGCTCGTGCAGCACAAGCTTTCGATTCTGCGCGACAAGGACACGACCACCAGAGACTTTCGCGAGCTCGTGACCGAGCTGGCAATCCTCGAGGGCTATGAGGCCATGCGAGACCTCCAGCTCGAAGACGTCAACGTGGATACCCCACTCGAAGAGTGCACCTGCAGGCGTCTTGCCGGCAAGAAGATCGCCATCATCCCGATCCTGCGCGCGGGACTGGGCATGGTCGACGGCATCCTCACCCTCGTGCCGTCCGCGCGCGTGGGTCACGTGGGCATGTACCGCGACCCCGAGACGCACGAGCCCGTTCAGTACTACTGCAAGTTCCCGCCTGCAATCTGGGATCGTACCTGCCTGGTAGTTGACCCGATGCTCGCCACGGGCGGCTCGCTCACGGCCTGCATCAAGTTCCTCCGAGACGCAGGCGCCAAGGACATCCGTTGCCTCACGCTCGTCTCGGCTCCCGAGGGCGTGCGCACCGTGCTCGACTACGATCCCGACGTGCGACTCTATACGTGTGCGCTCGATCGCGAGCTCAACGCGAACGCCTACATCCTGCCTGGTCTCGGCGACGCAGGCGACAGGATCTACGGTACGAAGTAGGAGCGGCTCTGAGTTCGTGCCTGGCGCCGGTGTTTCTCGATTTTATCCACATGGCGGGCCCGTACCGATGACCGATCGGTGCGGGCCCGTGGCATTTCTCGGCTTTGGGTATGTCTTTCTGCTCGTATTGAGGCCTGCTTCCGAGCGTCGAGGCATACCCAAAGGTCTGGAAGGCTTTGGGTATGCGTAGCGGCTCTCTGTCAATAGAGAGCCTTCGAACTCTAATGCCTGCAATTTCAAAGCGCAAGGGATAATGGCGCCATGCTCTGTTTCGGCCCTCTCGCACATCGGCCGTCCGGATCGTCGGGATAATCCGACCGCTCGTTCGCGCGGGCGTGCGGTTTGCTGCGTTTTGGATGTATGCGCCGCGGAGGAGGCCAGGCTCGGGTTTAAGACGTCTGCGCCGGATGGGTACGGGGCTCTTGCCTGCGCTGCAATCATGCCTCGCCGCGCGAGCGGGGCAAGAACACCGCTCGGGGGATTGCTCAGCGGCCTGCGTGCACTTTGCCCTATATGGGCTTGAGCTGGGTGGTTAATTTTGCAGCGTACGCGCAATTTAGGCCTAGCTGCGATTGCGCTGAAAGGTTCGAGGAAGTACCGAGAGAGGCCATCCAGACCTCGCCATCGTCGAAGGATTTGGAGGGAGCATGAGGAGTACGTCTGAAAGACAGGGAGTAGCCATCGGCATTGCCGCCGCCTTCGTTCCATCCGTGGCGTTTGCAGCGGGAGACGGCTGGGGCCTTCTCGTCCCCAAGATCGGGGAGTTTCTCCCGGCGCTCGTCGCGTTCGTGGTCATAGCTGTGGTAGGTACGAAACTTACCGGCGGCGTGGTTGCCGGCGCGATGAACAAGCGCCAGGAGAAGATTCAGAGTGACATCGATGCTGCCGCCAAGGCTCGCACAGACGCCGAGGCGGAGCTCGCCGAGGCAATCGCCCGCAACGCAGAGGCTCAGCAGCAGATCGCCGCCATTCTCGTCGCGGCGCGAGCCGATGCGGCCGAGAACCACGACGCCATTGTCGCCAAGGCAAACGCTGACGCGGAGAAGATCGTTGACAAGGCACGACGTGCTGCCGTCTCAGAGCGCAAGAAGGCCATCATCGACATCTCCAACTCCACGACCGACCTTGCCGTGGACATCGCGGGCAAGCTCATCGAGAACACGCTCACGAGAGACGAGCATTACCTGCTCATCGAGAAGTACCTGCTCGAGGTGGGCAACGAGAACTAACCCACGCCATCCGCGGTGGCCGCTGCGTTAAGCTTGACGTACGTCGGTCGCAGAGGGTGAGGGGGTGGAGATGGACGAGCTGCTCGTCGACATGCTTGGCATCGCGCTTGGCGTCGCATCCACCATCCCGATGGCAAGCTTCCTCGGCAGGGCCGCCAACGGGGGTGGGCGGCGGGACTTCTCGCTCGGGCTCGCCTGTGCGATTGTTCCCCTCGTCGTAATCCAGGCGGCGCTCTTCGTGGTGTTCCTCGCACGACCTGCGTCGGTCCTGCCGTTCGGGGCGTGCTCGATCGCAAGCTTTCTCATTGCTGCCTTAGTAGAAGGTCTCGTCGCATGGAGAAGGATGGGGGAGTAGGACCTCTCGCTCGGACCGGTGCCAAATGTCGAATGTCTGTGAAACCGCGCTTGGGATTACAGGCAGAAAGGTAAGGTCATGGAAGAATTCTCGTGTCCTGATAGGGTACGAGAATAACGGGTATTAGCAGGTGCATACGCAATTTGAGCGTTCTTTAAAAGGGCGTAGACGCATCTGTTGGTATGGCGCAAGGCTCGGTGCTATCCTCATCTATTGCCAGAATGCTTCGGCGGTTGATGGTGGATGTGGGTAGAGGCCGAGAGCGGCTATTATGGTGGGACTGACTTCTTCGGGCTCACTCAGGCATCTTAACCAACGCCCCGTCGGGGCGCTCCGAGGAAAGTGAACGTACGACCTCGGTCGCGGCCAAGGAAGGGAAGGACGCAAAGTGGACGCACTCTCCAAGCTGCCAGATGAAATGAGCGAGCTCATCGACAGCTTTATGACGCACGCTATTGTCGGAGACACCACGGTCGGTCTCACGCAGTACATCTTCTGGATGAGCGTTGCCATCATCCTGCTGCTCGTCGTGCTCCTCGTGTTCAGGAAGAAGCAGTCGCAGGGTCTCGTTCCCCAGGGCTTCTTCGTGAACGCGGTCGAGTACGTCGTCGAGTTCGTGCGCGATGACGTCTGCAAGGGTCTGCTCGGTGATTCTTGGCGCGTGCACTTTCCCTTCTTGGCGGCGCTCTTCTTCTTCATTCTCTTCAACAACATCGTGGGCATCATCCCTGGTTGCCACCCCGGAACCGGAACAATGGGCGTCACTGCGGCGCTCGCGCTCTGCTCCTTCGGGTACTTCGTGTACTACGGCTGCAAGCGAAAGGGCGTGGGCGGCTACGTCAAGAGCCTCGCTCCCTCAGGCGTTGCCTTCCCCATAAACATCCTCGTCGCCATCATAGAGGTCTTCTCCACGTTCCTGCGTCCCATCACGCTGGCGATTCGACTCTTCTGCAACATGTTTGCCGGCCATATCGTCATGGGGACCTTTGCCATCCTGGCCTCGCTCTTCTTCGAACCACTCCTGCAGGGCGTCTCCGTCTCGGCTGTCGGTGATGCCGGCGTATCCGTGTTCTGGGTCCTTCTTCTGCTTATCATCTACCTCGTGGAGATTCTGGTCGCCGTCATTCAGGCCTACGTCTTCACGCTGCTCTCCGCCGTCTACGTCCAGCTCGTCGAGCAGGACGAGTAACGGGCGTAACGGAAGTCTGGCAACTCGCGGGCGCCGCCCGCTCTTGCATAAGTTCGGTGTAACTCGCCCGGGAGGCCGGGCGAATGTCAAAGGAGGAACTGTGAACGTCATTGGATATGCTCTCGGTGTCATTGGCGCGGGCATCGGCATCGGACTTGCCGCTTATGGTGCAACCACCTCTATGGCACGCCAGCCTGAGGTCCAGGGTCGTCTGTTCACGATCTTCATCCTGGCCTCCGCTTTCGTCGAGGCGCTTGCCCTTATCGGCTTCGTTGTCGTCCTCATGCAGTAGGTACTTTGGACAACGCAGACGAAACGCTAAGTTGGAGGCACGCATGAACAGCAAGATGAACGGGCTCGGGATTGTCGCTGGCGCATCCGCCGCGGCGCTCGCCGCCTCCGCGATCGCGCCTACCACGGCCCTGGCAGAATCGACGACCGGTATGGACCTGCTGATTCCCAAGCCAGCCGAGTTCGTCCCGGCTCTCATCGCCTTCGTGGTCATCTGGGTCATCATGGCCAAGGTGGCCTGGCCCTCTATCCTCGGCATGATGGACAAGCGTCAGCAGAAGATAAAGGATGACCTCGATTCCGCAGCAGAGTCCAAGCTCAAGGCTGCGGAGGAGGCGAAGGAGTACGAGACAAAGCTCCTCAACGCCCAGAAGGAGGCCGACACCATCGTTGCCCAGGCCAAGAAGGAGGCCGAGGAGGAGCGCTCGCAGATTCTCGCGAAGGCCCAGCATGACGCCTCGGACATCATCACCAAGGCGCGCGGTGCGGTTGACTCGGAGCGCAAGAAGGCCATGATCGAGCTTTCGAGCTCCGTGGTCGACCTGTCGGTGGACATCGCCGGGAAGATCATCGGCAACGACCTGAGCGATGATGACCAGCGCAAGCTCGCGGAGAAGTACCTTGCGGAAGTAGGCACCACAGATGAGCGCTAACCACGGTGATGGCGATAAGATAGAGGCCTACACGAGGGCGCTCATGGAGGCTGCCCGCTCCGAGGGTAGGTCCAACTCCGACCTGGTGCAGTGGCAGCATGCCAAGAAGTTCTCGCCCGAGGTGCTCGAGACCCTGAGCGCCATGCACCAGGACGACGACCTCGACCTCATCGACCAGGTCGCCAAGCACTACAAGGAGCTCCTTGACTCCGAGGACAGCACGGTCTCGGTCACCGTGACCACTGCGGTTCCCATGGACGACGCCCTTCGCGAGAAGGTTCGCTCCAAGACGGAGAAGGATCTCAATAAGCCCGTCTACCTCGTCGAGCGTGTTGACCCCTCTATTGTCGGAGGCATTATCGTGGAGGCGCGTGGCAAGCGCTACGACGCATCCGTGCGTGCCCAGCTTTCCAACATCAGGAAGACGCTCTCGTCGACCTTCATCGGGAGTGATGAGCAATGACAGATACCACCAAAAGCCCCGAGCAGATGGAAATCAGCTCGGAGAAGATCATGGATACCCTGCTCGACCAGCTCGGCACCATCGGAGCGACGGTCGACCAGCAGGAGGCGTCCGAGGTCAGCGAGGTCGGCGACGGCATCGCTCGCGTGACTGGCCTTCGTACGGCCATGGCCGGCGAGCTGCTGCAGTTCACGAGCACCACCACTGGTCGCAGCGTATACGGCCTTGCCCAGAACCTGGACGAGGATGCCGTCGGAGCCGTTCTCTTTGGCGACGTCGACGTCATCAAGGAGGGCGACGAGTGCCGTACCACCGGCCGCGTCATGGACATTCCGGCGGGCCACGCCATGCTCGGCCGCGTCGTCAACTCGCTGGGTCAGCCAATCGACGGCCTCGGCCCCATCGATACCTCGCACCGTCGTCCGATCGAGTTCAAGGCCCCTGGCATCATGGCGCGCCAGCCGGTCTGCGAGCCGGTCCAGACGGGTCTCATGGCCATCGATGCCATGGTGCCAATCGGACGAGGCCAGCGCGAGCTCGTCATCGGCGACCGCAAGACGGGCAAGACGGCCATCGCGATCGATGCCATCGTCAACCAGCGCGAGACCGACATGATCTGCATCTATGTCGCCATCGGCCAGAAGGCCTCGACGGTTGCCACCATCAGGGAGTCGCTGCTCCAGCGCGGCGTCCTCGACAAGACGGTCATCGTCGCGGCCACCGCCGCTGACGCGGCGCCCATGCAGTACATTGCTCCCATGGCGGGAGCCGCCATCGGAGAGTACTTCATGTACAACGACGAGTATGGCAACCCCGCTGATGCCGAGCATCACGGCGGTCACGTGCTCGTGGTCTACGATGACCTCTCCAAGCAGGCGGTCGCATATCGTCAGATGTCGCTTACGCTCCACCGTCCGCCAGGACGCGAGGCATACCCTGGCGACATCTTCTATCTTCACTCGCGTCTTCTCGAGCGCGCCTGCAAGATGTCCGACGCCAATGGCGGCGGCTCTCTCACGGCACTCCCAATCATCGAGACGCAGGAGGGTGACGTCTCCGCCTACATCCCCACGAACGTGATCTCAATCACCGACGGGCAGATCTACCTGCAGTCAAACCTCTTCTTCCAGGGCCAGCGCCCGGCGGTCGACGTGGGCATCTCCGTGTCGCGCGTCGGTGGTGACGCACAGGTGAAGGCCATGAAGCAGGTGGCGGGCACGCTGAGGCTCGACCTCGCGAGCTATCGCGAGAAGCAGTCCTTCGCGCAGTTCGGCTCCGACCTCGACGCGACCACGCAGTATCAGCTCAATCACGGTGCGCACATGATGGAGCTGCTCAAGCAGGGCCGCTACGCCGCGCTCGACGTCGACGACCAGATCGTGTCCATCTTTGCCGCGAAGGAGAACCTCCTCGACGACATCGATCTCGACCACGTGAGCCTGTTCCGAGACGAGCTGGCAAAGTACATGCAGGAGAGGCATCCGGCGCTGCGCAAGTCCCTCAGTGACGGCAAGATCAGCGACGAGGCCTCCAAGCAGCTTAAGCAGCACATCACGAGCTTCAAGAAGCAGTTCCTGTCGACGCATCCCAACAAGGTCAAGGCAGAGGACGTCACCGTCAAGGCGGAGAGCAACGAGACGAACGCGCTGGACCAGAACGTAAAGGTCGAGGAGTAGCCATCCATGGCCAACCTTCGTGAAATATCAAGACGAATGTCGTCCATCTCGAGCACCATGCAGGTGACGCGCACCATGGAGATGATCTCCACCGCACGGATCCGCAGGGCGCTCAGCAGGGCGGAGCAGGCCGCTCCATACAAGGACGCCATCACCAACATGCTTGCCAACGTGGCCTCCGCCGGACTTGACGATGAGCAGCCGCTGCTCATCCGTCACATCGAGGAGAAGAACGTCCTGTTCATCATCGTCGCGTCCGATCGTGGGCTCGCTGGTGGGTTCAACGTCCTTCAGCAGCGCGCCGTCGAGCACGAGATGGCCGCCCTTGGGGCTCGTGGCATCGCGTCGTCCGTCATCACCTGTGGACGAAAGCCAACCGAGTACTTCGCATATCGCAAGATCGAGCCGGCCATGTCATTCGTGGGCGTCTCGTCCGAGCCGACGATGGACGAGGCGGACCGCATCGCCTCGTACGTCATGGACGGCTACGTCTCCGAAAAGATCGATCGCGTCATGCTCCTTTACTGGCACGCGAAGAACCGCGTTGACCAGGAGCAGGTTACCGAGCAGCTCCTTCCCATCATGAGGGAGCGACTCATGATGTCGAACAGGCCACGTACCCAGGAGGCGCTCACCGCGGTCGAGCACGAGTTCTATTCCGACTACCGCTTCGAGCCCTCCGCCAGCGAGGTGCTGGGCTATCTGATGCCGGCGTATTTCCGTACGGTCATCTACCACGCCCTGCTCGACTCGGCTGCCGCCGAGCACGCAGCCAGGCGTCGTGCCATGCAGTCTGCCACGGACAACGCCAAAGACGTCCTAGGCAGGCTCGGAAGGACGTATAACCGCGAGCGTCAGGGTGCCATCACCACCGAGCTCAACGAGATTATCGGCGGTGCTTCCGCATTGGAGGACTACTAATGTCAGAAACGCTTGAAGAGACGCGAAGCCCTCTCGAAGAGGCCGCGTACCAGAAGATGAACAGGACGGTGGGCACGGGCAGAATCACCCGCGTCGTCGGTCCTGTCGTGGACGTGCAGTTCCGCGATCAGGTGCCGGCGATCTACACCGCTCTCGTCGTCGACGGCGAGACGCCCATGGGGGAGGTCTCGACGGTTCTCGAGGTCGAGTCGCAGCTTCCCAACGGTGTCGTGCGCACCGTCGCCATGTCGTCGACGGATGGCCTCCAGCGCGGTCTCCACGTGCACGACACCGGTCGGCCGATGATGATGCCCGTTGGAGCGTCCACGCTTGGTCGCGTTTGGAACGTCATGGGACAGCCCGTTGACGGCAAGCCCGTTCCCGATGACGTCCAGTACTACCCGATCCACCATCCCGCGCCAGCGTTCGAGGACCTCACCACTCAGACCGAGATCTTCGAGACCGGCATCAAGGCCATCGACCTTCTCGAGCCCTACGTTCGTGGCGGCAAGACGGGACTCTTCGGCGGCGCCGGCGTCGGCAAGACGGTCCTCATCCAGGAGCTCATCAACAACCTCGCTCAGGAGCATGGCGGCACGTCCGTCTTCACTGGCGTCGGCGAGCGTACCCGTGAGGGCACCGACCTCTTCCTCGAGATGACCGAGTCTGGCGTCATCACCAAGACCTGCCTGGTCTACGGCCAGATGAACGAGCCGCCTGGAGCCCGCATGCGCGTCGCCCTCGCCGGCCTCACCACCGCCGAGTTCTTCCGCGACCAGGGCCAGGACGTCCTGCTCTTCATCGACAACATCTTCCGCTTCTCGCAGGCTGGTTCCGAGGTCTCCGCACTTCTCGGCCGCATGCCGTCCGCCGTCGGCTACCAGCCTACGCTGGCAACCGAGATGGGCGAGCTCCAGGAGCGCATCACCTCCACCAAGGAGGGGTCGATCACGTCGGTCCAGGCCGTCTACGTTCCCGCCGACGATCTTACCGACCCGGCCCCCGCCACCACGTTCACGCACCTCGACGCCACCACGGTCCTCTCGCGTTCCATCACCGAGCTGGGCATCTACCCAGCCGTCGATCCACTGGCGAGCTCGAGCTCTGCGCTTGACCCCACCATCGTGGGCGAGGAGCACTATCGCGTTGCCATGGCGGTTCAGGAGACGCTCCAGCAGTACTCCGACCTCCAGGACATCATCGCGATTCTCGGCATGGACGAGCTCTCGGAGGAGCAGCAGCTCGTCGTCTCCCGTGCTCGTAAGATTCAGCAGTTCCTCTCGCAGTCGTTCCATGTGGCCGAGAAGTTCACCGGCAACCCCGGTGTGTACTGCCCGGTCGATGATACGGTCCGTTCGTTCGCCGCCATCATCGATGGCAAGTGCGACGACATCCCCGAGCAGGCGTTTCGCTTTGCCGGAGACATCGAGGACGTGCGTCGTCGCGCTGCCAAGATGCAGGCCGAGGGCCAGGAGTAAGACAAAATGGCTGACCTTAACTGCCAGTTCGTGCGTCCCGACAGGCTCCTCTTCGGAGGGCCTGTCGCGAGCGCCATCCTCGTTACCGTGTCGGGCGAGCTTGGCGTGTGGCCTGGGCATGCGCCGGAGATCTGTGCGCTCGGCGACGGTGTCGTTCGCCTGCATCTTCGCGAGGAGGACGGCGGTGGCACCGTGGGCGTCGTCATCTCGGGTGGATATGCCCAGATCGACGGCAAGGAAATCATCGTTCTCGCCGACCATGCGCGTCGAACCGACGACATAGATTCCGACGTCGTTCGCAGGACGCGCGAGAAGGCCTTCGACGAGCTGGAGAAGTATTCCGAGGGTGATCACAGGCGCGCATACTACGAGAACAAGATCAAGTGGTGTAACCTTCTCCTGAAGCAAGTCGCCGAAACGCAGAGCGCCTAGTCACGGAGGATTCTTGGACGTCATCAAGATCGAGGGCGGTTATCCCATAACCGGCGAGGTTACCGTCGAGGGCGCGAAGAACTCCGCGCTCAAGCTCATGGCCGCCACCATCATGGCGCCAGGGGTTACGACCTTGCGCAACGTTCCCAACATCGCAGACGTGCACATCATGGGCAAGGTCCTCAAGTGCCTTGGGGCAAAGATTGAGGTCGTCGACGTCCACGAGCTGCGCATTGACACCACAGGCGTAGATAAATGGGAGACGCCGTACAGCCTGGTCGCACAGATGCGTGCCTCGACTGCCGTGCTCGGCCCTCTCGTCTCCCGCTTCGGCAAGGCCGTCGTTGCCATGCCGGGCGGTTGTAACATCGGCGCACGCAAGATAGACATGCACATCCTCGGCCTCGAGGCCCTCGGCGTCAGGTTCGAGGTCGATCACGGCGACATACACGCCTCGACGCCCGATGGGCTACACGGTGACACGGTGACCCTCGCCTTTGCGAGCGTCGGCGCCACCGAGAACCTGATGATGGCCTCCGTGCACGTGAACGGCACGACGGTCATTGACAACGCGGCGCGCGAGCCCGAGATCGTCGATCTCGCGACCATGCTCAACGAGATGGGCGCCCACGTGAGGGGAGCCGGCTCTCCGGTCATCGAGATCGATGGCGTGGGAGAGCTCCATCCCGTCGACCACACCGTCGTGGGCGATCGCATCGAGGCGGGGACATTTCTTGCCATGGGCGGCCTCGTGGGCCAGCCCGTGACCGTGCGTGGCTTCGATTGCCAGCATCTCGGGCTCGTCCTCAAGAAGTACGAGCAGATGGGCATCACGATCGAGCGGGGCGATCGCTGCTGCACCGCCTTCCGCGACGTCCCGCTCCGTCCCACCGACATCCAGACGCTGCCGTTCCCTGGCTTTCCCACCGACATGCAGGCACAGACCATGTGTCTTCTGGCACTCGCCCAGGGCAGCTGCGTCATCACCGAGAACGTCTTCGAGAATCGCTTCATGTTTGCGAGCGAGCTCCAGCGGATGGGTGCCGATGTCATCATCGAGGGCCATCACGCCATCGTGCACGGAGTTCCAGGCTTCTCTGGCACGCAGGTCAAGTCGCCGGATCTCAGGGGCGGCGCTGCGCTGGCCATGGCGGCGCTCGTCGCAGACGGCATCACCACCATCTCGGATATCCACCATATCGACAGGGGATACGAGGGCTTCGTCGAGAAGCTCTGCTCGCTCGGGGCAAAGGCCGAGCGTGACGTCGTTCCCGACGAGGCAGACTATCTGGCGGATTGATTGGGCCAGGGTCGGAAGACGGACGGGGGACCATGACGCGTAGGAATAAGACGGACGACAACGCCGGGTCGAACGAGTTCAGCAGGTCCAACACCGACGGTTATCGCATGCGCCTGCGGCGCAAGACGCGTAGGAGTCACATCCTGCGCACGACCCTCTTCGTTCTGTTGTTTGCCGTCGTCGGGTGTGGCGTCGCGTTTGCGGCATGGGTCTATAACATCCAGAGCCAGCTCAACAACTCCGCCGTGGTCACCGATGCGCTCAGGGCGAGCCTCACCGAGCGCACGGCACCTGAAGATCCGTATTACGTTCTTATCCTCGGTACGGACGGACGCCCGGGGGAGGAGGACTATCGCGCCGACACGATCATGCTCGTGCGCGTGGACCCCGAGAACAAGAAGCTTACCCTCCTCTCGATTCCGCGTGATACCAAGGTCACCTACAACGGCACGGTCATGAAGATCAATGCGGTCCACTTCCTTGACGGCGCGGCAGGGATGGTCGACGCCGTGAGCGAGCTCTGCGGCGTAAAGATAAGTCACTATGCCGAGATCAACTTCAACGGGCTCTCTGACATCACCGATGCCGTAGGGGGCGTTACGGTGGACGTCGACGAGTACATGTACGATGACGTGAACTTTTCCGACGTGGTGGAGCTCAATCCGGGCGTGCAGACGCTCAACGGCGCCCAGGCGCTCTTCTATACGCGCTGCCGCAAGTTCGCCAACGGCGACTTCACCCGCATGCGTCACCAGCGTACGTTCATCTCGGCGCTCGCGAAGCAGGTCCTCTCGTCCACCGATCTTCCCACGCTCACCAATGTGATCAGCACGTGCGCCGAGTACATATCGACCGATCTGTCGGTGACCGATGCGGTTTCGCTTGCGTATGAGATGACGGGAATCGATGTGGACACGGGTCTCTACTCCGCCTACGTGCCGTTCCTTGAGTATGCTGACATTGACGGTCAGTCCTACGTCGTTGCCGACGAGGACAAGCTCGCCGAGATGATGAAGGTCATTGACTCCGGGGGCGACCCTTCCTCGTACAACGATGGAGCATACGGCTCCGACTAATCGGGTATCAGTCCTTCAAAGCAACTACGCCCCTTGCGGCGAACACTGAGGGAGAACCATATGAGCGCCCAAGATACCCCTGACATCCATGTTCTGACGAAGGCGGGAGAGGATTACCTCGAGTCGATCTATCGACTCTCGCTCGATCAGGGGGATGGCGACAAAAGCGTTCGCTCCGTCGATGTCGCCGATCGCCTCGAAGTTTCCAAGGCGAGCGTCAACAAGGCCCTCTCGGTCCTCAAGGAGATGGGCATGGTCGAGCAGAGCCGCTACGGTCGCGTTACGCTCACGTCCGAGGGCGAGACGTATGCGGCCGGGGTGTGGACGGCCCATCGTACGCTTCGCGCCTTCCTTGAGCATGAGCTCGGCGTCGACCATGCGGTCGCCGATGGCGAGGCCTGTCTCATGGAGCACGTTCTCTCTGCTGACACCATGGAGCGTCTCACCAAGTATCTCGAGCACCAGGGCGTGAGCATCTCCTAGGGCGACGTGTGTTCATTGGATGGTGCCGTCGTCGAAGAAATGGAACTTGATGCCGCTCAACGTGACTCCCTGATACTTGCCCATGGTCTTAGGGTATGGTTTGAGCGGTTTTTGCGAGCACGCACACGCGTGTCGCTGCGAAAAAAGAAGGGACCAACCATATGAAGGCAGTCATTCCCGCCGCGGGTCTCGGAACCCGCTTCCTCCCCGCCACGAAGTCTCTCCCCAAGGAGCTCCTGCCGGTACTCGACAAGCCCGTCATTCAGTACGTCGTCGAAGAGGCGCTCGAACCCGATGGTGTTGACGGCGTCGTGATTGTCAACTCCCACGAGAAGCCGCAGATCGAGGAGTACTTCTCCGTTGACGATACCCTTGAGAACCTGCTTCGCTCGCGCGGCAAGGACGCCGAGGCCGACAAGATTCACGAGGCGGGCTCGCTTCCCGTCGAGTTCACCTACCAAGACAACCCGCGCGGTCTCGGCCATGCGGTGCTCTGCGCCGCTGACGCCATCGGTGACGAGCCCTTCTTCGTGCTTCTCGGCGACTACTTCGTGCCTGATCGCCAGATGTGCGTGCGCATGGCGGAGGTCTCGCGCGAGCACGGCGGCGCCTCGGTCATCGCCGTGGCGCCCGTTCCGGCCGACCAGGTGAGCCGCTACGGCATCATCGCCGGCGAGTGCGTGGGGTCGCTTCCCGGTACAAGCGCGTCGGGCGAGGAGGAAGGGGCCGTCTGGAAGGTCACGGGCCTCGTCGAGAAGCCTCGGCCAGAAGATGCCCCGTCTCATCTCTTCATCGTTGGCCGCTACCTGCTCTCACCTCGCATCATGGAGCTGCTAGCGGTTTCAGGGACCGGGGGCGGGCAACGAGATCCAGCTCACCGACGCCATGGAGCGCCTGCTCGACGAGGAGGAGATGTACGCCCTTGTCGTCGATCCCGAGGAGGGCTGCGACACGGGTACCCCTGCGGCCTGGGCGGCGACGAACGCGCGCGTTGCCCTCGAGGGCCCTCAGGCCTCCGCGTTTCGCGAGGCTCTCGGCACGAGGGGTATGAGCCTGCTTGGATAGACGCGTCCACATCATCAGATTTGGCAACGACGGCTGGCACGCACGCTTCGACGAGGACTTCACCACGGAAAACGTGGCTCGCGTGGCGGATGCCCTCGGACTTCTCTGGGGAGACGCCCATCCGGGGGCAACCGTCTTCGTAGGCTACGACACCCGCCATGACGCGCGTGCCCTCGCCAGGAAAGCCGCCGGCATCCTTGCGGGCTATGGTCTCGACGTGCGCCTCTCCAGCGGAGCGAGTCCTACGCCTGCCGTCGGTTGGGCCTGTTCCCGCGAGGCGTCCGCTGTCGGAGGCGTGATTCTTACCGCAAGCGAACGCTCGTGCGAGTACGGGGGGGATCCTCGTGCGCACGGGCGATGGCGGCCCCGCGTCGCATGACCTTCTCGACCAGGTGGAGCAGCTCGTTCCAAACGTGCCCGCCGAGGTGCGCGGTAGCTATGTCGAGGCGGACTTCGTGGGGGCGTACCTCGCCGATCTCGCCCTTCTGGTGGACGGGCGGGCCATCGCGGCCGCGCATCCCCGCGTCGTCGTCGATCCCATGTACGGTTCCGGTACGGACCGTCTGGCCGAGGTGCTCAGGGGCCTTGGCTGCGTCGTCACCCAGATTCATGGCGACCGGAGCGAGGACTTCGGAGGCATCCACCCCGAGCCTGCCAACCCTTGGACGGATGACTGCGAGCAAACCGTCGTCTCGACGGGCTCGGAGCTCGGCGTTCTGCTCGACGGGGATGGCGACAGGGCCGCTCTCATCGATGAGACGGGGCACATCCTCTCCCCGCACGAGCTTGCGCCTCTCATCCTCGGATACCTCGTGGAGGGGCGTGGCAAGAGGGGCCGCGTCGTGACCACGCTCTCCTGCTCGGCGAGCATCGTTCGGCAGGCAGAGCGTCTCGGTTGCGAGTACGTCTCCGTACCTGTCGGCTTCACGCGGATATATCGGGAGATGCTCGAGGGCGACGTGCTTCTCGGCGCCGAGGAGTACGGTGGCCTGAGCATACCGGCGCACCTCAAGGAGAGGGATGGCCTCCTCGTCTGCCTGCTCGCGGTCGAGTTGGTCGCGCGGGCGCACAAGCCGCTGAGCACCCTCGTGGAAGAGATGCGTTCGCAGATAGGACGCATGTGCTATACGAGGCGAGACGTTCGCATGGACTCGGCGGCCACCCAGGCATTTCGCATGATTCTGCCTGGCTTCAACCCAGAGAGCGTAGCCGGAAGGACTCCCGTCGAGGTGAGCCATGCCGATGGGCTGAAGCTCCAGTTCGAGGATGACTCCTGGGTGCTCATGCGCCCGTCGCGCACCGACTCTGTCGTGAGAGTCTATGCGGAGGCGCCCACGGAGGAGGAGCGCGACGCGCTCCTTGAGGCGACCTGCACCATCGTGCGTGGCGGCGCCTAGCCCCGCGCGCGTTTGTGGCGAAGGTGTGGAGCCGGCGATTCGCGACCCCCGCCGACGCGTCGATGCGTATAGTTAATTCCCGCGCCGATACGGGCGACCAGCCCCGACGAGCGCGGCGAACCTTGAAAACCGGATACTGAGATCGAAAGATCGACAAAGACAGACTAGCGAAATTCGAATCCCCGGCGGAGACGCCGGGGGCCAGTCAATTTCAGCGAATCCGAGATCAGCGGGATCTTAGGACAGGAACCCTCGAAGCTCACGAAGACGCCGGCCGCAAGGCCGGCCCACTTGAACGGAGAGTTCGATCCTGGCTCAGGATGAACGCTGGCGGCGCGCCTAACACATGCAAGTCGAACGGTTAAAGCACCTTCGGGTGCACATAGAGTGGCGAACGGCTGAGTAACACGTGGGCAACCTGCCCCCCTCATCGGGACAAGCCTCGGGAAACCGTGGTTAATACCGAATACTCCGGGCCCCCCGCATGGGGGGCCCGGGAAAGCTCCGGCGGAGGGGGATGGGCCCGCGGCCTGTTAGCTAGTTGGTGGGGCAACGGCCCACCAAGGCAATTATGGGTAGCTGGGTTGAGAGACCGACCAGCCAGATTGGGACTGAGACACGGCCCAGACTCCTACGGGAGGCAGCAGTGGGGAATCTTGCACAATGGGCGAAAGCCTGATGCAGCGACGCCGCGTGCGGGATGAAGGCCTTCGGGTTGTAAACCGCTTTCAGCAGGGACGAGGCCGCGAGGTGACGGTACCTGCAGAAGAAGCCCCGGCTAACTACGTGCCAGCAGCCGCGGTAATACGTAGGGGGCAAGCGTTATCCGGATTCATTGGGCGTAAAGAGCTCGTAGGCGGCCCGTTAGGTCAGGAGTCAAATTCGGGGGCTCAACCCCCGCGCGCTTCTGATACCGGCGGGCTTGAGTTTGGTAGGGGAAGGTGGAATTCCCAGTGTAGCGGTGGAATGCGCAGATATTGGGAAGAACACCGGTGGCGAAGGCGGCCTTCTGGGCCACAACTGACGCTGAGGAGCGAAAGCTAGGGGAGCGAACAGGATTAGATACCCTGGTAGTCCTAGCCGTAAACGATGGACACTAGGTGTGGGCGAATGCTTCGTCCGCGCCGCAGCTAACGCATTAAGTGTCCCGCCTGGGGAGTACGGCCGCAAGGCTAAAACTCAAAGGAATTGACGGGGGCCCGCACAAGCAGCGGAGCATGTGGCTTAATTCGAAGCAACGCGAAGAACCTTACCAGGGCTTGACATTCAGGTGAAGCGGCGGAAACGCCGTGGCCGAGAGGAGCCTGAACAGGTGGTGCATGGCTGTCGTCAGCTCGTGTCGTGAGATGTTGGGTTAAGTCCCGCAACGAGCGCAACCCTCGTCGCATGTTGCCAGCGGTTCGGCCGGGCACCCATGCGAGACCGCCGGCGTTAAGCCGGAGGAAGGTGGGGACGACGTCAAGTCATCATGCCCCTTATGTCCTGGGCTGCACACGTGCTACAATGGCCGGCACAATGGGCTGCCAGCCCGCGAGGGCGAGCGAATCCCTAAAGCCGGCCCCAGTTCGGATTGGAGGCTGCAACCCGCCTCCATGAAGTCGGAGTTGCTAGTAATCGCGGATCAGCACGCCGCGGTGAATGCGTTCCCGGGCCTTGTACACACCGCCCGTCACACCACCCTAGTCGATTGCACCCGAATGTCGCCGGCCCCAACCCGCAAGGGGGGGGAGGCGCCGAAGGTGTGGTTGGTAAGGGGGTGAAGTCGTAACAAGGTAGCCGTACGAGAACGTGGCGGCTGTATCACCTCCTTTCTAGGGAGAACAACCTTCCTTGAAGAAGAACAGACGCAATGGCGAGTGGTTCCCGTCTTTTCTCCCGCTGATGTCAGTCCTTGTCGCGCGAGAGGCGCTCAGTATCCGGCTCTCGAGGGTTTCGCCCTCCACGTACCTTGAGAGCTGCATAGCGTGACAAATCGATTTTCTTCAATGAGATCGCAATCTGATCGCACCGGAGGGAGACCGCCGGAGTGCAAGTATGTTCGAGCCATCGAGAATGAAGATGGTAAGGGCACACGGTGGATGCCCTTGGCACAGGAAGCCGACGAAGGACGTGATAAGCTGCGATAAGCCGCGGTTAGGCGCACATGGCCGTTATACCCGCGGATCTCCTAATGGGGGCAAACCCTGTGGGACTCATATCCCACCATGCCCGCGCTGAACACATAGGCGCGGAGAGGGCAACCGGGGGAACTGAAAACATCTAAGTACCCCGAGGAACAGAAATCAAACGAGATTCCCCTAGTAGTGGCGAGCGAACGGGACCTAGTTCAAACAGCCAGAGACCGCTTCGGCGCTGGCGGGGTTGTAGGGCCAGTCATCGTGCAGTTACAAAACCTCGTGGAAGCGGAACGGCCTGGGAAGGCCGGCGAGACAGGGTTAGAGCCCCGTACGCGAATCCGCGAGGACTGCCGACTGGTTCCTGAGTACCGCCGGACACGTGAAACCCGGTGGGAACCCGGGGGACCACCCTCCAAACCTAAATACTCTCCTGTGACCGATAGTGAACCAGTACCGTGAGGGAAAGGTGAAAAGCACCCAGAGAGGGGAGTGAAATAGTACCTGAAACCGTGTGCCTACAAGCAGTCGGAGCAGGCCTTGTGCCTGTGACGGCGTGCCTTTTGTAGAATGAGCCAGCGAGTTACGGCGTGTGGCGAGGTTAAGCTAGCAAGCGAGCCGCAGCGAGAGCGAGTCTGAACAGGGCGTTCAGTCGCACACCGTAGACGCG
>Ga0268356_10916_pt1 | contig 37416 bp, 38 predicted proteins | sample BioMet10_FD_194415 | JGI IMG/M metagenome (GOLD analysis project Ga0268356, IMG submission 194415) | Sewage microbial communities from Oakland, California, United States - Biofuel 10 (PacBio Assembly) | ecosystem: Engineered > Wastewater > Sewage > Unclassified | place: USA: California | collected...
TGATGGATTTAAAGGCGTCCAGATCCATGAGGTACAGGACGAAGCGCCGGTCCGCCACGGCGCAGCGCTTCAGCTCCCGGTCCAGGGTCCGCCGGTTGCCCAGCCCCGTCAGGCCGTCCAGCTCCGCTTCCGTGCGCAGGATGGCGCTGGTTTCCTCCAGGGCGCACTCGTTGGCCCTGCGCTTTTCATTTTCCCAGCTGGACCGGGCCAGCAGGAAGAGCAGGGCCATCGTCCCCACGGCCAAAAAGGCGGTGATGATCTCCGTCGCGTTGGACGAATCGTTGACGTAAATGGCGTTTTTGGGAAGCTGGTATTTGCGGATACCGTACTCCTGCATGACCTTCATGTCAAAGGTGGCCAGGGTCGGGGTAGTGCTTTCCGATTTGATCTGGTCCATGGGAATTCCGGACAGCACCTCGCCGGTCATCTCCCCTGCCTTCTTGCCGATGGCCTTGTGGTTGGCTTCGATGCCCCCCAGGCTCCCGCCTCCCGTCCACACCAGGGTGAACACCGGGGTCTTGGCGTTGGCGGTCACCAGGCTCATGGCTTCATCGTAGGTGTAATTCCTTCCGTCGGCATCGCTGGAAAAGCTCAGGAAGAGAAGGATGGTCTCACCGTCGGTCCGGGCCAGCTCTTCAACGATGGCCCGCTGGCCCAGGGAGGAGGTATCCAGGATCTCCACCTTCATGGGGGCGTACTTGCTCTCAATGGCCTTCAGGTTGGCCGACAGGGCCTGGCCGGTGGCCCCCTTGTCCGACAGGGCCAGGATCCTGGTGGCGTCTGGCTTCAGCTTCCGGGCCAGCTCCAGGTTGTCGCCGATGGTATTGCGCTCGGGGATGCCCACCATGCCCAGGGAATTGGCCAGCTCCACCCGGGTATTGCTGTCTACCGACTCGTAGATGACGGGGATGTCCTTGAAGAACCCCGATTTGTAGCGCAGCACCATCTGCAGGGCTTCGTCGTCCCCGGCGATCACGGCATCGATGCCGCCGATGGTACCGTATTTGTAGCTGATGTACTGGTAAAAGCGGGCCACGAATTCATCGCTGCTGATGGCCTTGCTGTCCATAAATTCGTAGTAAAGATAGGCGTCGTCCCCCAGCCCCGATTTAATTCCCTCGATCTGATCCGCCACCGTGGGGAAATTAAGGGAATAGGAGCTGATGAACAAGACGTTCTTGTTCTCCGCCGCGCTGACCCGCCGTCCTGGGGAAAAAACCAGCAGGGCCAGGCAAAACACCGCGGTGATGACGATCCAATTGTATTTTTTCTGATCCATGATCCTCTCTCCTGTCAAAGCTTGCCATCCCGGCGGACGGCTTTATTTTTTCATGGCGTCATTGGAAATCCTGACGTATTGATCGGCTGCGGACTGGGGATCGGTCCCGCTGAACACCTGCTGGAGCATGTTCCACCACACGGTGCGCTGGGCCGCCCACCCCGGAGTAATGCTGTAGTAGTCGCCGATGTATTTCATCATGCTCTGGTAATTGGCCATCCGCGCCTCGTCCGCCGTACCCCTGTAAATATCCCCCTGGGAGGCCCGCACCGGGAAGAATCCCGATGCCCGGACGCTGGCCACACCTTGGACATCGTCGTCGCACAGAAAGCGGATGAAGGTCTTGGCCGCTGCGATCTTCGCCTTGTTGCCGTTGTTGAAGACGCCGAAGCCCCAGATGCCGCCGCAGAGCTGGGGCTTGCCGCTGTCCGTGGGAAAGGTCATGGCGTAGGGCGTAAAGGCCACCTTGCTGGCGTAATTCTTCTCATTGGATGAGTTCCAGGCAAAGGTCATGGCCGTCTCCCCCGCGGCAAAGCGCTTGAGCTCATCGGCCGCCTGCATCTCCGAATTATAACTCAGGGAACCGACCCTGACCATGGTGTCCAGGGTCTTCAGGGCCTGGACGCCCTTGGTCTTGTTGATGGTGTAGGCCGTGTGGGACCCGTTGGTGAAATTCTCCCCGTACAGGTTGGTGACCAGCGCCCGGGTGCCCTGATCCCCACCCTGGCCGCCGCAGTAGATGATTCCCGGCGTCGTCACCAGGCCCGACCCCGCCACGGCCTTACAGGCTTTCTGGAAGCCCTCGGTGGTCCAGGTCCGGTCGGCCAGATCCAGGTACTGGAGGGCGCCTGCCTTCTCAAACACCTGATAATCGATGGCCATGCAGTGGGCCGTCATGCACAGGGGATAGACGTAATATTTCCCGTCACTGCCCCTGCAGGCGTCGGTGACGATACTGTTCACCCCGGCGATATCGTCCTTCACCCCGTCGGTCCACAGATCCTTCAGGTCCACCATGACGCCCTTGGCCCCCCAGCCCGCGACCAGGCGCTCCGGTCCCTCCATGATCACATCCGGCGTGGTCCCCGCCGCAATGGCCGCACTGACCTGCTCATCCCCCGTCTGGTAATCCAGATAACCCACGGTGACCTGGATATCGGGATACTCTTTGTTGAACGCCGCCACAAACTTGTCCACCGTCGCCTTATCGCTGAAGTCCCCGATGGGATATACCCAGAAGGTGATGGCCGTCGTCTTGTCCGGACGTCCCAGGACACTGTCGTCCCCGCTGCGGGACAGCGTCCAAAGCCCTCCGATGGCTGCTGCCACCACCATCAGCGTACATACCGGCAGCACCCAAGCCTTCTTTCCTTTCATCTGTCTCTCCTTTGAATGGTTCTTGGATACTCGTATTATATCGTGATTTGTAACCTATTTCAATAAATAACAATAAATATATTCAATTTTTTTCTGAAGCCTGCTTTTTTTCATCGATGGCAAAAAAAATGACCTGCCTTTGTATCGGCAGGTCATTCTCCGCGTCCGGTGTCACTGGATCCAAATACCACATCAGCGGTATCACCGCGAACCGTGCTTTCCTGTCCGCGGTGCTGACTATTGGTCCCCAGGGACACTGGACCAGCTATATTTTCAGACTCTTGCTACTCTTCTTCACCCATCCCGGCTTCGACCAGGCTGACCAGTTTGTCCACCGCGGCCGTTTCATCGTCGCCGTCGGCGCGGATGGCGATGCGGGTGCCTTTGGAGATTTCCATGGCCATGACCGATATGATGGACTTGGCGTCCCCCGTCTTGCCGTTGTCGAGATTCTTGAGGGTGATCTCGGAAACGAATCGGGTGGCGTGCAAGGTGAAATCGGCGGCTGGTTTGGCGTGAAGCCCTGTCTTGTTGGTTACTGCTGTTTCTCTTTCGTACATAATAGTCCCCTTTTATTTTTTATTTCAGGCGGCCTTATTCGGCCGCGTTCAATCCCTTTTCAATATCGGCGATAATGTCCCCCACATTTTCCAGACCCACGGAGAAACGGATCATGCCGCCGTTGATCCCCGCCGCCACCAGCTGTTCATCGGTGAGCTGGCGATGGGTGGAGGAAGCGGGATGAAGGACGCAGGTGCGGATATCCGCCACGTGGACCTCGTTGGAGGCCAGCTCCAGACGGTCCATGAAGCGCACCGCATTCTTCCTGCCTCCGCGGATGACGAAGGAGATGACCCCGCTGGTGCCGTCGGGCAGATATTTCCGGGCCAGATCGTGGCAGCGGTCCCCCGTCAGTCCCGGGTAGGTGATGGATTCAATCTTGTCCGACTTGCTCAGGAAGGCCGCCACTTCCATGGCGTTGGCGCAGTACTGTTTCATGCGCACCGCCAGGGTTTCCAGCCCCAGGTTGAGGAGGAAGGAGGAGTGGGCCGCCGGGTAGCACCCGAAGTCCCGCATGAGCTGCATCCGGGCCTTGATGATGTAGGGACAGTCCGGATAATCCCGGGTGTACACCGTGCCGTGATAGCTTTCATCGGGTTCGCTGAAATCCGGGAATTTGCCGTTGGCGTAGTCGAATTTCCCCGCGTCCACGATCATGCCGCCGACCTGCAGGGCATGGCCGTCCATGTACTTGCTGGTAGAGTGGACCACCACGTCCGCCCCCCATTCGATGGGACGGCAGAGCACCGGCGTGGCAAAGGTGTTGTCCACGATCAGGGGCACCCCGTTTTTGTGGGCGATCTTCGCAAACTTTTCAATGTCGAAAACCGTCAGAGCCGGGTTGGCCAGGGTTTCCCCGAACACCGCCTTGGTGTTGGGCTTGAAGGCCGCCTGAATTTCTTCTTCCGAGGCTTCCTGATCCACGAAGATGCACTCGATGCCCAGCTTTTTCAGCGTGAACCCGAAGAGGTTGATGGTCCCACCGTAGATGGAGGGGGTGGAGATGAAGCTGTCCCCGGCGGAGCACAGGTTCAGGATCGACAGCAGGGACGCCGCCTGTCCGCTGGAAGTGGCCATGGCTCCCTACGCCGCCTTCCATGGCGGCCACCTTCTTTTCCACCACATCGGTGGTGGGGTTGGCAAAGCGGGAATAAATCAGTCCCCAGGGTCGGGTCGTCAAAGACATCGGCGACGGCGTCCGTGGAGTCGTAAACGTAGGTGGTGCTTTGAACGATGGGCGCCACCCGGGGTTCCCCATTCTTCGGGCTGTAGCCTTCATGGAGACATTGGGTTTCAATTTTCATTGATCAGTTTTCCTCTTTTCATTTTTATATAATTTTAATTTTGCGGCCGTTTTAAACGAACGATGGCCAGAAGCGCAAAAACCAAGGTGAAGACGATCAGGGCCGCCAGGTCCGGACCCGCTGCGGCCGGTCCCCAGCCCTTGTTCATAATGCCCCGAAGGGCCTCCGACGCGTAGTAGGAAGGCGCGATTTTGGCGATGGCCTGGAGGGCGCCCGGCATGCCGCTCACCGGGATGATCCCGGAGAAAAAGACCTGCACCCCTCCCACGATGGCGGCCAATCCCACCGCTCCGTAGACCGACGGGGACCACAGCGCCACAGCCGTGCCCAGAGCCGCCGCCGACAGGGCCAGCAGGGCGCCGGTAAGCAGGATCAGTCCCACATTCCCCACCGCGGTCAGTCCGCACAGGATCAGGACGGCCGCTGTGACGACCACTCCCTGAAGAATCAGGGTGACGCCGTAGCCCGCCAGGTAGCCGCCCCCCAGGGCGCCTCTATCGGCGGAGAACACCAGGCAGCGTTCCAGCATGCCCGACTGTTTTTCCCGGGTCATGAGCCACACCGCCGACAGGGTGCCCATCACCGCGACGAGCATGGCCATCAGGCTGGGACTCACCGCCTCAAAGGCATTGCTCTTGTCGCTGCCGTAGACGTAGCCCTCGTTGTAGGTCACATTCATGGTGGCCATCACATTGGGAGAAACGGCGCCGTTGGCGTACTGGGTCTCCCCGGTTTCCATGGCCTGCTCCTGGTACTGGCGGGCGTTCTGGATGTTGGCGTCCATGGAGGTGCTGAAGTATTCGGAGATGGACGACTTGATCAGGGTCCGGGTTTCCTTTGTCGCATTGGGATCGCTGTTTTCGTAGACGATCTTGATCTCCCGGCCATTCTTCACCAGAAAGGCATCCAGATGGTCCGCCGTGATCTTGCCGTTCACATCGCTGTTGTCCTGATAGACCTTCACGTTGGCGTGATTGGCCGTCATGGCCTGGACGATGCCCTCATCCACCTGGAAGACGCCGATTTTAAAGGCCGTAGTCCTGGAGGACTGGAAAAATCCCGCCGCGATGAAGACGACGATGAGGGGGATGCCGATGACCACGGCCATCACAAAGGGGTTCCGGAAGGTTTCCTTTAAAATCCGCTTGGCGGTGTAAGTGAATTTCATGAAAGTCTGTCCTTTCTCCTGCGCAGGTGGGTGACGGAGGATTTTTTCATTCTCCGCTGACGCCGGGACTGGAGGTGATGCTGTTTACTACGGCTCGCCGCCTTGCTTCCGCCTTGGCTGAGGCCCCGTCCAATGCTGCTGGGACGGCGTTTGAGACTGACAGGCCCGCCTCTCCGGGTCCTCCCCCTGCGTGGGGAACTGGAACCTTGCCGCTTGTCTTTTTCAATCTGAGTGACTTCCACCTGACTTGCTTCTGGAGCGGAGGGCGTCTGTTCATCTCCCTTGTCAACGGTTTGGATTTCTGGCGTTTCTCCAACCGATTCAGCCGCCTCTTCTGAGGCTGAGGCTTCAGCCTTTTCTTTTGCCGCTTCCTGCTGGTCCCTCCCGGATTCCTGCGTGGCGGATTCCTCCACGCAGACCAGTGCCGTCGGCGAGGTTATTTTCACAACAGCGGTGGTTGGTTCTTCTGGTGTTTCCGCTGGTGTTTCATCCAATAAATCTTCCGATAATGCTTCCAGAGCTGAGGGATCTTCTTCATCGGAAACGGGCCCATCAGACAGCCCTTCCTCTGTTGAAGGTCCTTCTTCTAAAATCGCTTCCAGCGCTGGCACTGCTTCTGTCTTTTCGGCTTCCGCCATGCCTTCCCCGGATATACCCGATTCATCCATTGGTGTTTCCGATGAGGCAGTTACTTCCGGCTCTGCCGCTTCCATCGTTTCTTCCGCCTTTTCTACCGGTGCATCCTCTTTGGCTTCGGTTTTCTCAATGCCCTGTTCCCATGCCTTAATGTAGAGCTCCCTCGCCGAAGCGGCGCCGTAGTCCGCCATCAGCTGGCTGGGTTCGCCCTGGACCAGGACGGTTCCCTCCCCCAGGAACACCCACTGATCACAGGCCAGCGGAATGTCCCACACCTGGGTGGCGATGAGGACGGCGGTTCCTTCATTTTTGAGTTTCTCGAACAACGCCCCAATGGCGCAGGCCGCCACCGGGTCCATGCCCTGGAAGGGCTCGTCCACCACCAGAAGCCGGGGACCGGCCAGCAGGGCTTCAGCCACACACAGGCGCAGGTCCTCCTCCGGAGAAAGCTTTTCCACCCTTTCGTCCAGTCTGTCCGGCATCCCGGCGAGGCCGGCCGACGCCCTGACCTTCTCGGTCATGTCGCCGGCCTTCCCCCCCTGGATCTGGGCGAAGTACGCCATGTTTTCCCGGACCGTCATGCCAGACAAATGCACCCGTTTCTGGGGGACGAAGCCGATCTCCCGGTCCGTCTTCCCGGATTTCATTTCATTCCCGCCGTGCAGGATCTGGCCGCTGTCCTTCTGGGCCAAGCCCGCCAGGCAGCGCAATACCATCGATTTTCCCGATCCACCCGGGCCAAACAGGGTTGTTATCTCCCCGGGTTTTACCGTCAACGACACATTCTTTACAGCTTTTTTCTTTCGAAAGCCCTTGGTCAATCCTGTGATTTTTAAAAAATCCATCTTTTAATTTTCTCCTGAAGGGTTGAGGTTATAAAGATCCGCGTTTTCGTCGTTTCGTGTCAAACATATTATTGTACAGCACCATCTGGTAATCCTGAAGCGTCTTGTTTGAATTCAGAGCTTGTTCCAGGGTCGTGTAATTTCCGTCTTTATCTCTGATTCCCTTGATGTCGATGATGGGATACTGTTTCTGCATTTCTTTTTCGTAATCGGTCGTAGGCCGTGGTCTGCAAGCCAAGCCGGTTGAGCAGGGTTTCCTGCAGGTAATTCACACTGATGTCCTCGGCCTTGTCGCTTTGGCCTGTCAGCTTGTAGTTGGACCAGATGACGTAGGGCGTGACGTAACGCTGCTGTATCTCTTCGTTGGTCCAATCTTTCAACGGCTTGCCCTTTAATTCCTGATAAAAATTCTCATCCAGATTGGGCTGGTGATCGCCGAAGAAGACGATGACCACCGGATCCGTCTGCTCTGAAAAATAGTTCACCAGTTCCTTGAACGCCGTGTCCGATTCCTTGATGAGGGTCAGGTATTCCTGGGCATCAGGATTTTCCCCCATTGATTGATTCAAAGTAATTTGTTCTAATCCTTCCGTACCAATATTGTAACCCGCATGGTTGGCGATGGTCACGTCAAAAATGAACTGGGGATTCCCATCCCGGTTTTCGTACAGATCGATGATCTTATTGTAAGTTGACCGGTCACTGGGGTAATTCCGGGTTTTTGGCGAATCGTGGAAGGTATCTTCACTGAAATAGGTATGGTCGAATCCCAGCTCCGGGTACACCACATTCCGGTTCCAGGCCGTGCTGAACCCCGGATGCATGGCGTAGGTAGTATAGCCCTGGGCCTTAAGATTCTTGGCCAGACTGGAGGTGTTGCCATCCACATACATCTGATAGGGTCTGGCATTCTGGGGCACAAGGGCTGTCGAATTGCCTGTAAGGAAGGAGTATTCCGTATTGCAGGTTCCCCCGCCGAAAACATCGACATAAAGCTTCCCTTCGATAGCATTGGAATTGTTCTTTAAACTGCGTACAAAAGGCATATAATCTTCATTTGTGTTGATATCTCCCAATATGGACAAATCGGAAAATGATTCATTCATAATGGCAATGATGGTTGGTTTTTTCATCGTTGCCGTGGTTGAATCTGAAGAGCCGTTGTAGCTGTTCCCACTGCTGTCAGTTTCATCTGTACCGTCATTATTCACCGTATTTGACGTTTTGTCTGCGCTTTTGTCCGTTGTCGTATCGCTATTATTGCTATTTTTGTCGGGGTTATAGCCTACAATGGAATCAACCTTAGCCACAGAATATCCCTTAGGCGAGGGAATATACTGCAACTTGAGGTTGATACAAAAAGCCGCCATGTACTGATTACTCCGGATTTCCCAAGAATCGTATATCTTTTCCGGGCTGGCGTTCATAAAGATCAGCACCGCGTAAAGGATGATGACCCCGATCACGCCGCGGATACTCAGGTTGCGGTTGAGTCCTGTCAGCCTGGCATCGGCCTGTGAGGCCACTACAACCACCGCGTACACGAGCATGGCTGTGACGATGAGGCTGCTGGTAATGGTGTAGACATAGCCACCGGCTACCTCCATTCCCGTTCCGGCTGTCAATAAATCTCCAATAAACAGGGGATCGCCGCGAAACTCCAGGACGAAATGATTGGCCACGGCCAGAGCACAGAGAAGGCCCACTCCGATGTCCATGGATAAATGGAGCCGCCCTGAGATGACGAAGATGACTGCATAAAACACCCCGACACACGCGAAGCCTAAAAAGAACTGTCCCATTCCGGTGGGATCCATCTGGCTGATGGTGATCACCGGTGCGTCATACGCAATCTGGATCAGCTGTTGTGTCAGCAGGATGACGATGACCATGAGGCCGATATTGAAAAACAACCGTCCCCTTCCCTTGAACTCAATTTTAAAGATGGTAAAAAGGACGATTACCACGATGGCCAAAGCTCCGTTAAAACGGTAATCATAATATTCGCCACCGCCAAGGATCACAAAGCTGAGAACCAAAACCAGAGTCAGCACTACTGCCAACACTACAGCCTTCACCATTCGGGCAAAGGAGGTTTCAATGGTCAAAATCGAATTATCGTAGAGGGTTTTACTTTCCGACTTATTCCAAACGGTACAAAGTTTTCCATTAAAAAAAACGCTTTTTTCCCATCTGTGACGCTTTTTCCAAATGGGTTTGTTCTTTTTTTGAAAATCAGCCAACTTGAGCACCTACCGGCATGTCGTCTCCGTCAACCGTCAGCACCCTCAGTTTCTTTCCCTTCACCGCGGAGAGGATCATGCCGTTGGACTCGACTCCCCGCAGAACCACCGGCTTCAAATTGGTACAGGCGATGATTTTCTTGCCCACCAGTTCCTCCGGCTTATAATATTTGGCGATGCCTGAAACGATCTGACGTTTTTCATTGCCGAAATCCAGCTGGAAGACCAGCAGACGGTCGGCGTCGGGGTGTTTTTCACAGGCCAGGACCTGGGCCACCCGCATCTGCACCTTGGCGAAATCGTCGATGGTGATGACCCCCACCGGCTTTTCCTCCTTTTTCTTAGACTGTTCCTTTTTATCTTGTCCTTTTGAGGACTGTTTCGTTTCGCCACTTTCCTTGGCGGCCTTGTCCACATCGATGCGTGGGAACAGGGGGTCATGGCGTTCGATCTGGATGCCCGAGGGATAGCCGCCGAAGTTTAAGATACTGTCCCAGGTCAGGTGTTCGGGATCGAGCCTGAGCTCTTCCGCCATGCGCCTGCCTGTATCCGGCATGGCCGCGGAGATCATCACCGTCACCATGCGCAGGCATTCGGTGAGGTTGTACATCACGCGGGCCAGGCGGGCCTTCTTTTCGGGATCCTTGCCCAGCAACCAGGGCTGGGTTTCGTCGATGTACTTGTTGGCCCGGCCGATGAGCTTCCAGACGCTTTCCAGCGCCCGGCTGAAATCAAAGACGTCCATCCATTTGGCGTATTCCAGGGGTGTGGCCACCGCCGTGGCGATCAAATCGTCGTCAAATTCGCCGGCTTCCTGTTCATCAGGGATGATGCCGCCGAAGTATTTGACCGTCATGGCCGCGGTCCGGGACAACAGGTTGCCCAGGTCGTTGGCTAGGTCGGAGTTGATGTGGCTGACCAGCAGGTCTTCGTTGTAAGCCCCGTCGGAGCCGAAGGTCATTTCCCGCAGCACGTGGTAGCGCAGGGGATCCACCCCGTATTTTTCCGCCAGAGCCACCGGGTCCACCACATTGCCCACGGATTTGGACATCTTGCCCCCCTTGATGAGGATCCAGCCGTGGCCGTACACCTTCTTGGGCAGAGGCAGATCCAGGGCCATGAGGATGATGGGCCAGTAGATGGTATGGAAGCGGATGATGTCCTTCCCCACCAGGTGCAGGTCCGCCGGCCAGTATTTTTCCATGAGCTGGGGCTTGTCGTTAAGATAGCCCAGGGCGGAAACGTAATTGGGCAGGGCGTCAATCCACACGTAGACCACGTGGCCGGGATCAAAGGTCACCGGCACTCCCCAGTTGAAGGAGGTCCGGGACACGCACAGGTCCTGGAGGCCGGGCTTGATGAAGTTGTTGATCATCTCGTTTTTACGGGACTCGGGCTGGATGAAATCCGGATGGCTTTCAATGTATGCCATGAGCCGGTCGGCGTATTTGGACATTTTGAAGAAGTAGGCTTCTTCCGACTGTTTTTCCACCGGACGGCCGCAGTCGGGGCAGTTGCCGTCGACGAGCTGGCTTTCTGTCCAGAAGGATTCACAGGGGGTGCAGTACCAGCCTTCGTACTTGCCCTTGTAGATGTCACCCTGATCGTAGAGCTTTTTGAAGATCTTCTGGATGGTCTTCTGGTGTTCGGGGTCGGTGGTGCGGATGAACTGGTCGTAGTCGATGTTCATGAGCTTCCACAGATCCTTGATGCCGTCCACCACCTTGTCCACGTAGGCCTGGGGGGTGACCCCGGCTTCTTCGGCCTTCTTCTGGATCTTCTGGCCGTGTTCGTCGGTCCCGGTGAGCATGTAGGCGTCATAGCCCCGCTGCTTCTTGTACCGGGTGAGGGTGTCGGCGGCCACGGTGGTGTAAGTATGGCCGATGTGAAGGTCGCCGCTGGGATAATAGATGGGCGTCGTCACATAAAAAGTTTTCTTATCTTCCATATGAACCTCCTTGGGTTGGTATCTATCGTAATGACGGATTGAGCAATCCTGCCGGGAATCTTTTGCTTTTCAAATCACTTAATCTTGATGGCCTCGTACACGTCCCGCTTGCCGATGCCGCGGTCACGGGCGACGGCTTTCATGGCCTCTTTTTCGGTGAGGCCCTGGCGGATGTAGTGGGCCAGGTGGTCTTCCACGGTTCCCTCGCACAGGAGGGCGGTGGCGTCGTCGGGGGTGTCTTCTCCCCGGCCGTCGATGACCAGGACGAATTCGCCCTTGGGCGGGTGCCCGGCGTACCAGTCCAGCAGCTCGGAGGGCGTCCCCTGACGGGTTTCCTCGTACTGCTTGGTTATTTCCCGGGAAATGCTGATGACCCGCTCGGGAAGCATCTCCTTCAGCTTCTCCAGGGTCTTTACCAGTCGGTGGGGCGTCTCGTACACCACCACGGGGTAGGGCGACCGGGCGATGGCCTCCAGCCCTTCCTTGACCGACTTGTTTCTGTTTGCCCGAGGAAGCCGAAGAAGGTGAAGTGCCGGCAGTCCATGCCCGACAGCACCACCGCCGACAGGGCGGCGTTGGGCCCGGGGATCACGGTAACGGGGATACCCGCTTCGTGACAGGCCGCCACCAGGATGTACCCCGGATCGGAGAATCACCGGCAGGCCGGCGTCGGAAATCAGGGCCACGCTCTGGCCGCCTTCCAGCAGAGCCACCAGCTTTTCGCTTTCTTCCTTCTCGTTGAATTTATGATACGCCGCCATCCGGTGTGGATGTCGAAATGATTGAGGAGCTTGATGGAAGTGGCGGGTATCCTCGGCGGCGATGAGGTCCACTTCCTTTAAAGTGCGCACCCCCCGGACGGACATGTCGTCCAGGTTGCCGATGGGTGTTCCCACCACGTACAGGGTTCCCTGTGGTCTTCTCAGTCATGGCCGCCTCATTCATCAAAGAGGTGCCGGGCCACGTACACGCCGTTGGCCGACGCCTGCATGAGGCCCCGGGTGATCCCCGCCCCATCGCCCATGACGTAGAGCTCTTCCACGTTGGTCTGGAAGCGCTTGTCCACGGCGATGCGGTTGGAGTAGAACTTGACCTCCACCCCGTAAAGCAGGGTCTTCCTCGCTGGCCAGCCCCGGCGATACCTTGTCCAGGGCGACGATCATCTCGTCGATGTCCTTCATGATCCGGTAGGGCAGCACCAGGCCCAGATCTCCCGGGCACGGCGTCGGCCAGGGTCGGCACGATGTTGCTGCGGGTCATGCGCGCTTCCGTGGTCCGCCGTCCCCGGGTGAAATCCCCGTAGCGCTGGACCAGGATGCGCCCCCCGGTGAGCATGTTGGCCAGGTGGGCGATGTGCCGGCCGTAGGACAGGGGCTCGTTGAAGGGCTTGGTGAAGCCCTTGGAAACCAGCAGGGCGAAGTTGGTGTTGTCCGTCTTCTTGTCCTGGGCCTTGTAGCTGTGGCCGTTGACCACCGCCAGGTCCCCGTCGTAATACTCGGTGGAGACGATGCCTCCGGGGTTGGAGCAGAAGGTCCGCACACAGTCGTCAAAGGTTGGCGTGTAATAAACCAACTTGCCCTCGTACGAGGCACTGGTTGATTTCCTCCATGATCTCGTTGCGGGTTTCCAGGCGCACGCCGATGTCCACCTTGCCCACGTCGGCGGCGATGTCGTTCCGGTCACACTGGTCCGACAGCCACTGGGAACCTTCCCGGCCCACAGCCACCAGGACCTTGTCTCCCCGGGCCTCGCCCTCCGCCGTCCGGACGCCCTTCACCTGGCCGCCTTCAATGATGAAGCCGGTGATGGGGGTGCGGAAATGGATGGTGACCCCCAGTTCTTCCACAATGTGTTTTTCAATCTTCTGGTAAATGCCGAAGCCCACCTCCGTCCCCAAATGGCGGATGGGGCACTCGATGAGCTTGAGGTCATTCTCAATAGCCTTCTTGCGGATGGCCCGGATCTTGTCCGGCTGGTCCAGACCGTAGACCTGTTCCCCGGCGCCGAAGCGCAGGTAGACCTGGTCCACCTCCCGGATCAGGTCCTGGGTTTCCCCGTAGCCCAGGACCTCCGCCAGCTCCCCGCCCACGTCCGGGGACAGGGAAAGCTTGCCATCGGAAAAGGCGCCGGCACCGGCAAAAGCCGGTGGTGATGTTGCAGGGCCTGCAGCCCACGCACTCCCCGTCCGCCGTTTGGGACAGATCCGCTTTTCGATGGGATTGCCCTTTTCAAAATGGCCACCTTCAAATCGGGATGATCCTCCTTCAGGGTCATGGCCGCAAAAATGCCCGCCGGCCCGGCCCCCAACGATGATCACATCGTATTGTTCCATAATGTCTCCTCAAAATCACCCCTAAAAGGGTGAGGAACCCGCCGGTCCCGGATCCTGGTACCGGCTGTCGTCGGCCCAGTCCATGAAGCGGGTGAATTCCGGCCGCCAGGTCAGCTGGATGCGCCCCGTGGGACCGTTCCCGCTGCTTGGCGATGTCCAGCTCCGCCATGTTGGGATTGGCGTTTTCCTTGTCGTAATAATAATCCCGGTACAAAAACATGACCACGTCGGCATCCTGTTCGATGGACCCCGATTCACGGAGGTCCGCCAGCATGGGGTGATGATCCGGACGGCCGTCCGGCGCCCGGCTGAGCTGGGACAGGCAGACGATGGGGCAGTTGAGCTCCCGGGCCAGGGCCTTGAGCCCCCGGGAGATTTCCGAGATTTCATTCTGCCGGTTTTCCGACCGGCCCCGTCCGCTCATGAGCTGGAGGTAGTCAATGAGGACCATATCCAGCCCCGCCTCGGCCTTGAGCCGCCGGGACTTGGAGCGGATATCCGCAATGGTCTGCCCCGCCGTGTCGTCGATGTGGATTTTGGTGCCGTAGAGCCGCATGGAAGCATCCGCCAGCACCTGCCATTCCTCCTCATCCAGCTCGCCGGTACGCACCTTGGACAAATCGATGAGGCCCTCGGCGCAGAGCATACGCTGCATGAGCTGGGTCTTGGACATTTCCAGACTGAAGATCGCCACCGACGCGTTTTCCCTGGTGGCCGCGTGCTGGGCCAGATTCAAAGCAAAGGCCGTCTTCCCCATGGAGGGGCGGGCGGCAATGTACACCAAATCCGATTTCTGCAAACCGGAGGTCTTGAAGTCCAGCTCGGAAAAGCCCGTGGACAGTCCGGTGAGCTGTCCCTTGTTCTTGCGGATGGACTCGATGTGGTCGATGGTCTCCAGGATGACGTCGTGGATATCCGCGAAGTCCCCCCGCATCTGGCCCTCGGCCACCTTGAAGATCTGACGCTCCGCCGACTCCACCACATCGGCCACATTTTCGTACTCGCCGTAGCACTCGTCGAGGATGCCCATGGTGGTATTGACCAGGCGCCGAAGCAGGGCCTGGTCCTGGACGATGACGCAGTAGTCCTCGAAGTTGCTGAGCATGGGAACCTTGTCCACCAGCTCTGCCAGGTACACGGCGCCGCCGATTTCCTTAAGCACCCCCGTGTTGGTCAGGCGCTCGGCCAGGGTCACCACGTCGATGGCCTGGCCCCCCTCCCGCATGGCGATGAGGTTTTCGTAAATGACCTGGTTCTTCTTGGAGTAAAAGTCGTCCGGCGCCAGATGCTCTTCCGCCACCGTCAGCTTGGACGCGTTCAGTATGATACCGCCCAGCACCGAAGCCTCTGCTTCCAGGTTGTGGGGCAGCTTATTGGGATTCATCATTGCCGGATTTCCTCCTCTCCTTTGTTTTTTTCTTGATAGACGCGGCGTAAACCGCGCCGCTATCCATGGTACTATTCCAAACCAAGCGTGGAATGTCTCTGCAGAGTCCACAGTGGACAGCGCATATACATTTCCAAGCGCCGCTGCGCTGTCTTACTTTTTTATCCAAAATAATGCAAGGCAGCTTCTATCCAGTGTTTCGTGTCCGGTGTCCCGGAGGTATCGGACCTGTCACCCTTTTTGTCTGTCCTGGTTTGTTGCAAACCAAGCGTGGAATGTATATGCAGAGTCCACATTGGGACGAACAAGCCCATGCTCCACTTTCAGGACCTGGGCTTGTGCCATTTTGATCCCGGTGCCGTGAAACGGTACATCGGGTCAAAATCGCACGTTTTGCCCAGGGCATGAAAGTGGCAAGCATGCCTTGTCCGGATCCACAGTGGACGGCGCATATACATTCCTAAGCGCCGCTGCGCCTGTCTTACTTCTTCCCAGTGACGATCACCGTCAGTTTTCCTTCCACCCCGGAATAAGTCTTCACATGGACGGTGAACCGCCCCACGTTGCGGATGGGTTCCGCCAGGACGATCTTGCGCTTGTCGATGGCGATGTCCAGATCCTTTTCCATGGCTTCAGCGATATTCTTGTTGGTCACCGAGCCGAAGAGCACGCCGTCGTCCGACGCCCGTTCCTGCATGACGATCTGGGAAGCGTCGATCTTGGCCGCCAGATCGATGGCCGCCTGGCGTTCCTCCACCTTCTGCTTCTGGATCTCCGCCTGACGGTCCATGGCCGCCTTCACGTTTTCCCGGGTCCCCTGGAGGCCCAGCTTGTTTTTGATCAGGTAATTGCGGCCGTAGCCGCTTTTCACTTCCACAATATCTCCAGCCTTACCCAGTTTATCCACGTCTTCAATCAAAACTACTTTCATCTTATTCGCTCTCTTTCTTGTAAGTGTCGATCGCCTCGATGAGCCGGTCACGGGCGACCTGTAAATCATTGGTATCGTACATCTGGGCCCCGGCGATGGTCATATGGCCGCCGCCCCCCAGTTTTTCCAAAATAAGCTGGACGTTGATTTCGCCCATGGAACGCCCGCTGATGAAGATGCCGTTCTCCGTCTTCAGCACGATGAAGGAGGCGTTGATTCCCTTGATGTTCAGCAGCTCATCCGCCGCCTGGGCCGCGATGAGCTTGGCGTTCTTGGTCCGGTTCTCGTACAGGGAGATGGCGATGGTGTTGTCGTAAAATTCCGCGTTGGTCACCGCCTCGGACTTGGCCGCGTAGGTCTCAATATCGTTCTGGAGCAGGGTCTTGGCGATGATGGTATCCGCCCCCTTGCGCTTCAGATAGGAAGCGGCCTCGAAGGTCCGCACCCCGGTTTTCACCGTGAACATCTTGGTGTCCATGCACATCCCCGCCAGCAGGGCATTGGCTTCGGTCACCCCGATGATGTCCTTGTAATCAAAGTACTGGAGCAGCTCCGCCACCAGCTCGCAGGTGGAGGAAGCGTAGGCTTCCACGTAATTGAACACCGTGCCCTTGATGACCTGGCCCGGACTGCGGTGATGGTCGATGATGACGATGTTGTTGAGCCGTTCCACCATCTCCGGCATTTCCACGTAGCGCAGGTTCTGGGTGTCCACCACCACGAGCAGGGTCCCGTCGCCGATGAAATCCTCCGCCTCCTTGGGCATGAGGAAATTGTGGGTGTAATTGGGATCCTGTCCCAGATAATCCATGAGGGAATGGATGGCCGCGTTGTTTTCCTTTAAGATGTACCGGGCTTCCTTCCCCATGCAGCGGCAGGCGCCCATGAGGCCCACCGCCGACCCCAGACAATCCATGTCCGGCGTCTGGTGGCCCATGATGACCACATTTTCCGCGTCGCGGATGAGCTCCCGCAGGCCGTGGGCCTTGACCCGGGCCTTGACCTTGGTCCGCTTTTCCTTGGCCTCGGTCTTACCCCCGTAATAGGTATTGTTGTCGTCCTTGCGGACCACGCACTGATCGCCGCCCCTGGCCAGGGCGATGTCCAGAGCCGCCCGGGACAGCTCGTCCGACTCCTGAAGGGTCATGGGCTTTTCGGAGATGCCCACGCCGATGCTCAGGGTCACCGCGGTATTGACCTCCATCCCCGCGTCCCGGACTTCATCCAGAATGCGGAAATGGCATTCTTCCATGATGCGCATGTTGTCCCGGGCCAGGGTGACCACATAGCGGTCATTGTCGTATTTGATGAGCACCGCGCCGTTGCGGTTGGCCCAGTTGGTCATGATCACATCGATGCGTCCGAAGAGCACCGACCGTTCGCTGGCCGCCACCTGTTCCAGGATATCGTCGTAATTGTCGATGAGGACATAGGCGAATACCGTCTCGCTGTGACGGTACTTCTTCTCCAGCTTCTTTTGTTCGGTGATATCCACAAAATGGAGCAGGTAGAGCTGGCGGTTGCCCTTGGTAAATCCCGAAACCAGCATACCGAAGGTCTTTTCCTGGAAATCGACCTCGTGGACGGTGCCGTCCACGTCGTCCTTCAAATCGAGGGCCATGGTCTCAATCAGGTTGACCCCCTTCTGCCCCACATCCTTGCCGAAGGCGTGGATGAAGGCGTTGTTGGGGATGAGCAGGCGCCCATCCTCCCCGATCACCGCCATGGGGACCGGCAGGCCGTACATCTTGTCCCGGTTGATCCGGGCGACCTCCCGGGTGATGGCCTGGTACTCTTCTTCGGTGCGTTCAATCTCTTCCCGGTCCAAACGGCCCTTGATGGCCAGGGAAACCAGGTACAGAAGCAGGGTCACCGTCCCCCACACCACATTATAAGACAGCAGCACAATGCCCATGACGACAATGATCAGGCTCAGAAACCCGAATTCCCGCAGGCTGCTGCGATGATGCTCATTCACTTTTTCTCACCGTCCTTCATAATAATCACCTTGCGCAGGGAGGTGTACAGATCCACCACGCCGATCATGGTCACGATGGTCATGATGGGCGAAACCAGCACCGTGAGGATGACGATCAGGGTCTTCACCCCCATGTTCTCCTTGGGCTTGTTCCGGTAGATGAACCAGAAGATGAAAGACAGGCCCATGACCCCGTAGCCGAAGGTGGCGATCTCCATCAGGGTGACCTTGTAGATTTCCGGCACAGCGGAAATCTGGAAGACCTGGACCACCAGCACGAAGGTGATGATGATGAGCAGGAAGCCCTTTAACGAGGTGGGCGCCTGCCAATGGCTCAGTTTGTTCAGGGGCACGATGCTGTGACCCGTCCGTTTGAGCACCGTATCCGTCATGACCACCAGGGCCCAGCCCACCATGAAGGGAGCCATCAGGAAGGCCGAGGGGAAGATCAGGCCGATGTTGTGCATGAGCTGGTCCATGGTCGAAGAAATCTGGCTCAGCTGATCGGCGGTGAACACCCCCATGGTCTGATAGGTCTGGACGGTCTGGCTGCCGATGGCCGTGAACTCCTTGACCAGCTCATCCACATAGGCCACTCCAGTGGTGACCTGATACACGATCAGCACCACGGTGATGGTGACGAGCACGCTGCCATAGGCCACCCCCATGCGTACCGGCCCGTCCTTCATCTTCCAGTAACACCAGCCCAGGCTGCAGCCCACCAGCACCAGGTAAAGGGCGAAGGTCAGCGCCGTCATGGCGTCAATCAGAAAGAAGAGGATGAAGGATGCCGCGATGCTGGACAACACGGCGGGGGGCATGCCCTGCCGCAGGGCCAACACTACGATGGGCACCGGTATGAAGATGTACAGGATGATCATAAAAGGGACGTAATAGCAGAGCAGGGCCAGGATGACCGCTATCGCGCTGATCAATGCCCCTTCTGTGATCGCTTTTGTTTTCATATTTAAATCCTCGATTCTTATCAGCTCATTCTTCAGCACATTCCTTATTTCGGATGATGCTTACACTGCGATAGATTATTATACCATAACCGCTCCAGAGTAACATTTAATTTTTATTCTTGACTTATTTTGCCCTTATTATTATGATAAGAAAATAAAGGCAAGGAGGAATGGCATGACACGTTACTACATCATCGTCGACGGGCGGGTCCAGGGCGTCGGATTCCGCTACCGCATGGGCATGCTGGCGGCGGACTTAAACCTCACCGGGTGGGTCCGGAATTTGAGCAATGGCATGGTGGATATGGAGATCCAGGGCGCCGAAGGGGACGTCGCTGCCTTTCTTTCGGAGCTGCGCCGGGGCAGGGACCGCTTCATCCGCATCGATGACGTGTCCGTCAAGCGCAAGGCCCCCGTCGACGGCGAAGACCGTTTCCGGGTCCGTTACTGATTTTTAAAAAAGCAGGGGATGTCATCTCGTTCGACGGCATCCCCTGCTTTTCATTTCCTAATTTATAATCCCTTATCAGCCATTGTTGGAAACATAAGGTAATAACGCGATGTTGCGCGCCCGTTTGACGGCTTCCGTCACCTTGCGCTGATGTTTGGCGCAGGTACCCGTGGCACGTCTTGGCAGAATCTTGCCTCTTTCTGAGACGTACTTCCTCAGGGTCGCTACATCTTTATAATCCACGGTATCTTCGTGGCGTTCGCAGAATTCGCAAACTTTTCTTCTTCTTTAAACGGTTTTGGCATTGTCTTTCCTCTGTTAAAATCTGTTAAAACGGCACATCTTCATCGTCCGCCATGAGATGGAACTCATCATCCATCACATCGTCCAGGGGCATGTTGTTGCTGTTTCCGCCGCCCTGGCTGCCGCCGGCGTAACCGCCGCCGCCACCGCCCGAGTTGCCCCGGCCGCCGATGAAGTCAAATTCATCCAGGATGACGTCCGTGGAATAACGCTTGGTTCCGTCTCTTCCGACGAAGCTGTTATTCTGGAGCCGCCCGGTAATGGCGATCTCACGGCCCTTTCCAGATATTGGTTGATGATTTCGGCTTGTCTTCCCCAAGCAGTCACATTGAAGAAATCCGCCGTGGGCTGTCCGTCCTGCTTGAACCGGCGATCCACCGCGATGGCGAAGGAAACACACGGATTTACCCGTGGATGTGGTCCGAAGCTCCGGATCACGGGCCAGCCTGCCGACTAATATGACCTTATTCATGACTCACCTTATTTTTCCCGCGACACGATGATGTCACGAATGAAGTTATCACTGATGCGATACAAGTGATTCAAATCATCTAAAACAGATTTTTCCGATTTGAACTGGATCAGCACGTAGTAGCCTTCTTTGTACTTCTTGTCGATTTCGTAAGCCAGCTTGCGCTTGCCCCATTCATCGACCGACTCAATTTCACCAGCTTTTCAATGACCGCCTTAACACGGGCGATTTCATTGTCAATGGCTTCTTTTTCCAGTTCGGGTACCAAAACAAATACAGTTTCGTATGCCTTCATAGTTTTCACCTCCTTATGGACTTTGGCACATTTCTGTGCAAGGATACAGTTAATTATTATAGCATTCAATTAAAATGAAATCAATCATTATTTTCAGCCTGGTCCGCCGGGACGAGGATTTTCTTAAGCATCTTCACAAACTTGCTCCGGGGCAGCATGACGATGCGGTCGCACCCCGTGCATTTGAGCTTGACGTCGGTGCCCAGGCGGATGATCTTCCACCGGTTCACCCCACAGGGGTGGGCCTTCTTCATCTCCACGATATCTCCCAGAGCGTATTCCTTCTTATCCATGAATCCTCACCTTTCCCGATTCCGGGACCAGATCCCCGGGCTCGATGTATACGATGGACTTGTCGTAGGGGATTTCGATTCCCTTCTCGTCAAAGACCTCCTTGATGCGCTGGCGCAGGTAGCGTTCGGCGATGTACCGGTGGCCGGCGTCCACATCCCCTTCGATGCGGATGTTCACCGCCGACGGGTCCAGCCGGGTCACCCCCAGCACCAGGGGCTTATTCTTGAACAGGTCCGGCTTGACGGCGAAGACCTCGTCGCAGACGGAGTCGATGACCCCCTTGACCTTCTCCACGTCCTCGTCGTAGGCGATGCCCACCTCCACCACGGCCTTGACCCACCCCTTGGAGTGGTTGATGACCCGGTCTATCTTGCCGTTGTGGACGATGTACAGGCTGCCGTCCAGCAGCCTCAGGGAGGTGGAACGGATACCGATGTTCTCGATCATGCCGTAGCGGCCGGTGTCCAGGGTCACGTAATCCCCCACGGAAAACTGGTTTTCGAAGATGATCACCAGGCCGCTCATCATGTCCTCCACCAGGCCCCGGGCCCCAAGGCCCACGGCCACGGTGCCGATGCCGGCCACAGCCAGCAGGGCGCTGACGTCGATGAAGTAGGACAGGATGATGAGCCCTCCCACGGTCAGGATGGCCGTCCGGGCGAATGACTTGGTGACCTTGCGCAGGGTGCTGTTGCGCTTTTCATCCTGGTGGGTCTCCACGATGGAGGTCTTCTCCCGGATCTTGAAGAAGTGGTTGATCAGGGCGCTGGTAATGCGCATGCAGATGAACATGACGATGAGGGTCACCGCCACGGAAAAGAGCTTTTCCGCAATGTTGATTCCGTTGAAGTGGGAGATGACGTAAGCGTAAAAATCGCTGATGTTGTTAAACTCCACAGAGCGCCTCCTTATTTGATGAAGTTCACGATGATGCCGGTCAGGACCCCGTTGGCCAGCTGGCTCAGGATCGTCTCATTGCCGGTCATCAGCGCGTAGTAATAATAAACCAGAAAGATCATGGCATCCAGCAGGATGCCCTTGAGGGCCCCGATGATGAAGCCGGCGATGCGGTTCACCGTCCCCAGCACCGGCACGTCGTTGACCGCCCCTGCCGATGTGCTTCAAAATAGCCACGATGATGTTGATCAGGATCACCAGGACGATGAAGATGATCAGCTCGAACACCGTGCGGATCACCGGCTGGAGCATGGTCTGGACCTGGCCCGAGGCCGCTCCCGTCAGACTGGTGATGTCCACCCCGGTGATGCCCATACGGGTCAACCACCCCTGGACCGCCACCAGCTGGGTGGAGCTGATGTTCAGCCAGTTCACCATGGCGGGGTTCTTTGCAATCCACGCCGCCGTCTGGCTGGTGACGAACTGGTTGACCACGTCAAAGCCCATGAGCCAGTCGTATACATAGGACTTGGCGTACCACGCTATTATAAAAGAAGCAATAAGTCCCACGAAACCGAGGATGGAACTTATTGCGCCTTTTTTAAAGCCGATCAGCGCCGTGATCAAGATCACGGCGAGACCGATAATATCAGTAAGATAAAAATTCATCGTTTAGAGTCCTTTTTTTCCGGATTCATTGAATCCTGATTTTGTCCAGACCCTTCCTTTCTGTTCTTCTGCCGCAGGTTGAAATGCTTCTGGGACAGCTTGGCGTTGTGCGCCGCTTCTTCCTTTTCCTTCTTCATGGCCTCCTGGATCATCTGATCCGTAATGGGGGTGAAGGCTTCCGTCTGGATGACCGCCGGCGATTCCACATCGCTCAGGGGATCCCGGGGATCGGGTTTTTCCTCACCCAGGCTGCGCTTCCGTGCCGCCTGGCGAACCATGCGGGAAGCTTCCGTATTGCTGGCTTCCAGTTTCTTGTTGGCTTCCATGGCCATCTGTTTCTGCTGGGCCATGTATTTTTCTTCCCGGGCCCGGCGCTTGCGGATTTCTGCTTCTGAATCCTTGCGGCTCTTGGCCCCCAGTGCGTACCCGATGACCTGCAGGGCGATGATCAGCACGAAGCAGATGATGAAGAACGCCGCCATGGGAATGGCCCCGCCGGACACGTGGTAGATCAGGCCATAGGGCAGGTACAGGAACACCGTCGGCGCCACCGCGAAGGTCAGGGCATTCCAGATTCCTGAGAAGGGACCGCTGCCCCCGCTGGCCATGATGATGACGGTGATGATGGTGAAGAACGCCATGGGGATCATGCACATGATCAGGTAAAAGCTGTATTCCCTGGAGTTTTCCTCACTGGTTTCCCTGAAGGCCATGTAGTTGAAGCCCAGCCAGAACACAGCGATGAGGACGATCTGCACCACCCCGAAAAAGACGTTGTAATTGCCATTGCCGCTGATGGCATTGACGATGGTCTTGAAGATAAGGATCAAGACGATGTTGATGAAGTTGCTGGCGATGGCTGTATTGAGCGCATCGTGCTTGCGTTTCATTCTGAAATTTTCCTGTTTCATGCTACCTCCCACTTATTTCTAATAATGCCAATAACCGATTGAGATCTTCCATGGAATAAAACTCCAGCTCGATCCTTCCCTTTTGCCCTTTGGTATGGATGGCGGCCCCGGTCTGGAAACGGGACTTGAGCTTTTCCTCCACGTCCTCCAGATAGGGATCGCTTTCTCTGGTTTTTACCTTCCGCGGTTCCCGCTTGTTCTTTTCGGCCTTTACCATCTTCTCCACGTCCCGGACACTCAAGTGTTCGTCGATGATCTTTTCCGCCATGGTCTCCATGGTTTCCGGCGAGTCCAGGGACAACAGGGCCCGGGCATGGCCCGAGGTCAGCTTGTCCGCCAGCACGGCGTTCCGCACCGTCTCCGGCAGTCCCAGAAGCCGCATGGTATTGGCCACCGCCGCCCGGCTCTTGCCGATGCGGATGCCGATCTCACCCTGGGTCAGGTTGTAATCCGCCATAAGCTTTTCGTAGGCCATGGCCTCTTCGATGGGGTTTAAGTCCTCCCGCTGGACATTTTCAATCAGCGCGATCTCCATCACATCCTTGGGCGGCAGGTCCTTGACGATGACCGGCACCACCTTGAGTCCTGCCAGATGGGCTGCCCGCCACCGCCTTTCCCCGGCGATGATGATATAGCCCTTCCCCTCCGGCCGGACCACCAGGGGCTGGAGGATGCCGTGCTCCTTGATGGATACCGCCATCTCTTCCAATCCGTCCTTCTGGAAGGTCTTCCGGGGCTGTCCGCCGTTGGGCTTGATCTTGTTGATCTCCAGTTCAAAGATCAGCGGATTCGCCGGCGCTTCCTCCGGCGTCCCTTCCCCTTCCCGGGAACCATCTAACTCAATATCCTCTGAGATCAGGGCCTTCAGGCCCTTCCCCAGCTTTTTCGCATTTCCCATTTTATGCCTGCCTCTTTAAAAATTCCTCTGCAAACGCCTGGTACGCCCTGGACCCCTTGGAGTTGGGCGCGTACTCGAAGATGGTCTGCCCAAAGCTCGGGGCTTCCGCCAGCCGGATGTTCCGGGGAATATATGTATTAAACACCTTGGACTTAAAATATTCCTTAACTTCATCCACCACCTGGACCGAAAGATTGGTCCGGCCATCGTACATGGTCATCAGGACCCCCTCGATTTCCAGCCCGGGGTTGAGTCCTTTTTTGACCAGGCTCACCGTGCTCATGAGCTGTCCAACCCCCTCCAGCGCGTAGTATTCGCATTGGATGGGGATGAGCACCGAGTCCGCGGCGACCAGGGCGTTGATGGTCAGCAGCCCCAGGGAAGGCGGGCAGTCCACAAAAATATAATCGTAATATTTTTTGATGGGCTCCAGCACCGAACGCAGCCGGGACTCCCTTTTCTTCATCTCCGCCAGCTCGATTTCCGATCCGGCCAGCTCGATGTTGGAGGGCAGGATGTTGAGATTGTCGTACCCCGTGGTGAGGATGATCTCCCGAAGGTCGGCATCGTCGATGAGGGCATCGTAAATGCTCTTGTCCAAATCGTTCTTCTCAAAGCCGAACCCGCTGGTCGTATTGCCCTGGGGGTCCGTATCCACCGTCAGCACCTTGCAGCCCTTCATGCTCAGTGCCGTGGTTAAATTCATGTTCGTCGTTGTTTTTCCTACGCCACCCTTTTGATTGAAAATAGCGATGACTTTTGACATTGGCTCCTTCTTTCTATCCTTTTACTTGGGAATCGTGATGCGGATTTCCACGCAGTCGTCCTTATCAATTTCCTTGTACTGGGCGGTTTTCCTGCTGTCCTGAACGACCTTGAAGGCGGACTTGATGGTATTGATGTATATTTGTGCGTTGATGAAGGATTTGACCCGGGCCTTTTTTTCCGGCGTGATCTTTTCATCGTAATTGTTGGTCAGCACATTGTCCCGGATCTTTTCCACCAGGTCCTCGGTCTTCTTCACATTGAGATCCTTCTTGATGATCTGTGTGACCACTTCCTTCTGGATCTCCTCGTCGGGGATGCGCAGAAGGGCCCGGGCATGGCGCTCGGACAGATTGTTTTCCTTGACCATCTGGATGATGGTGTCGTCCAGCTTGAGCAGCCGGATCTTGTTGGCGATGAAGGACTGGGACTTGCCCAGCACCTTGGCCACTTCATCCTGGGTCAAACCGTAGTATTTCATGAGCTGACGGTAGCTTTCCGCCTCTTCAAAAAAGCTCAGGTCTTCCCGCTGGATATTTTCGATGATGGCGATGACCGCTGAATCCTGGTCGCTCATCTGCATTTCCATGGCGGGGATAACAGTAAGGCCAGCCAGTTTGGATGCGCGGAGACGTCTTTCACCTGAAACCAATTCGTACAGTTGATTGTCAATCTTCCGTACCTGGATCGGCTGGATTACGCCGAAGGTCTTGATGGAGTCAGCCAGCTCCTGGAGGCTGCCGTCCTTAAAGACCTTTCGCGGTTGATTGGGATTGGGTATAATCTGGTCAACCGGAATATTTTCAACTAAATTTTCTTTTTTCTTCTTTTTTCTCATAACTGTCTCCGATAACTGTCTCCAAATGTTTCACGTGAAACATCTAATGTTGATTGTCAAGCGTTGACGGCAGTAAAATTTTGGACCGGTGTAAATTCTGATTTGACGTTTGAATCCTAAACACCAAAGGACTTTTTTGTAAGACGGACGTGGTATTTTGGATTCACAGTGTCCACGTTCTGAACCATCCCTATGGTCATTCAACACCAGAAAGACACCGTACAAATATCAGTGGATTTGTATTGCAAGTATTGATGACCAGCTCTATGGATTTTTCTCACTGAGCATTGGCAAATCCGAATCGTTCAGAATCTTCGATAATAGCCCTTTGGTCATCTAGTTACGCCTATATATACGACCCATTCTCTTATAATGAAAGAGCTGAATCCCGATTCGTTACACTTATCTCAAATCCAATGTCACCTCGTGAAGGTGTTCTCAGTTAGGATTCAAGGACAACGAAGGCGAGGGTTTTGTCTGTCTTCCATGCAGTTAACCGCAAAGATATGATATCTTATGATCCTTGTCTGGTTTTACTGTTTTAGCCGGGTTAAGAACATCATAGCCTCATCTTCTGTGGCAGTGAAGAAAAAATTTCTTCCCCGATTGCACTCCCGGATGAAGTCCCGCAGGGGTTTGCTGGTGTAACCTGAAAAGTCACCGACAATGGCAAGCTTGATCTGGTAGTTGATGAATTTCTGGAGGATTTCCCCGGCCAGGCCTGTGCTCAGCCTGAAGAAATCTTCAGCGATGGCCTCTTTAGATAGTACCAGCCGGTTGGTCCCGGTCTCGTATTGAACGGTCATGGCCAGATCCAGGGCTGATTGGGAGTCGGCCATGAGGACAGATTCGTCGGATGAACGGACGACAGCCACGTCCAGTCCATTTGCGGTTCTCTTTTCAATTTCCATAAAAGAAACGCCTCCTTTTGACCCCTCGTCATTGTGATCGTCTTGCATTGACCATTTCGTTTATGCCAGGCATCAGCCTATTCCGACAGGAGGTTTTCATATCCTATTTATCCCTGCCGCTTCAGATGACTCGTCACTTATTTTTCCGCAAAACCACACAGGGATTGCCGACGGCCACGGTATCGGATGGAATATCCTTGGTGACCACGCTGCCCGCACCGATGACCACATTGTCGCCAACGGTCACTCCGGGAAGGATGATGGCTCCGCCTCCGATCCAGGTGTTCTTTCCAATGACAACAGGAGAAGAAATATTCTTACAAAAAGCAAAGGATCCGTCGGCCTTGGGCTCGGTGAACCGGTCCGCGGCGTTGGTGGGATGATAGGCTGTGTAGATTTGAACATTGGGTGCGATCAAGGCATTATCACCGATGATGATCTTGTTGTCATCCAAAAAGGTGCAGCCCATGTTGACCTCGCAGTTTTCACCGAAAAAAATATTTTCTCCGTAGTCAACGTAGAATGGCGCGGCAATCCAGAGGTGCTTGCCAAAACCGCCGAGCATTTCCCTCAGCAGCTTCTCCTTACCCCTTTCGTCCTCCGTGTCCAGATTGTTGTACTGCCGGGCCAGTCTCTTTCCCTTGTGCCAGCGCATCATTAAATCATCGTCGCTGCACTCGTAAAACTGACCGGCCAACATCTTTTCTCTTTCAGTCACTTTATCTTCATCCTTATTATATTCTTTCTTCATCCCCGGTACAGGGACCTCACTACGAGATTCCCAGCATTGCAGCGATAACTTTCCAAAAGGGCTGCAGCCGGATATGGTTCTTCAACAGCAGATGTTTCACGTGAAACACCCACCTTCTCTATTCCAGAGGCTTTTTCTTGATTCTTCCAAAGTTTCTGGGATAATCGGCAGGTGTTGGTTTTATTTTCCCACATAAAATTATAACATGAAAAGACATACTTTTCAGTAACAAATTCTGTTTAACGTGTATCAATTCTCCACCCAATGTATCCAAAGCCTTTTCTGAGCGGGAAATCTCCTCTTCAACCCGTTCCCCTTTCCAGGCGTAAAAGCTGCCACCCACTTTCACAAAGGGCAGGCACAGCTCGCAGAGCACAGGAAAATCGGCCACAGCCCGGGATACCACCACGTCGAAACCCTCCCGGTATGCCGGGTCCTGGGCGATTTCCTCTGCCCGGCCCGGCAGGTAGGTGATGTTGGTCAGCCCCAGTTTGTCAGTGATGGCTTTGACGGCATTGAGCTTTTTGGCCGTGCTGTCGATGAGGGTAAAAGCCACTTCGTCGTACAGAATGGCTAAAGGAACCCCAGGAAAACCACCGCCGGTGCCGATGTCGGCCACGGTTTTCGTGCCCTCGGGCAGCTCGGCTATCAGGGAATCGATGAGGTGCTTCTGCACAAATTCCTCCTCATCCACAATCCGAGTCAGATTGATGTGCTTGTTGGTTTCAAGCAAGGCGTCCATAAAGGCTCGGAGGGTGTCCAGCTTAGTCTCATCGACAGCCATGGGCAGAACTTCAAAACAGGCATTAAATTCCTCACGATTCATGACTGGCCTTCTTTCTCTTGTTTTCAAGGTATACGTGGATGACCGTCAGGTCCGCCGGGGACACACCGGAAATCCGAGAGGCCTGACCCATGGACAGGGGTCGGATAGCACTGAGCTTTTCCACAGCCTCCAGACGCAGTCCGTCAATGGCACTGTAATCCAGATCCACAGGCAGCCTGCGATTTTCCATTTTCTTGAACTGCTCCACCTGGGCGATTTGCTTTTCAATGTAGCCCTGGTACTTGAGCTGGATGCCCACTTCTTCCCACACTGGCTTTCTGAGAGCCGGCCGTTCCGGATCCAGACAGGCAGAATTGGCGTAGGTGATTTGAGGACGCTTGAGCAGTTGTGCCAGGGGCATGCCGCTTTCCAGGGGGGTTGTCCCGAGGGAAATCAAGTAGTCGTTGGTTTCTTTTGTGGGCTTGACCATCACCCCAGCCAGACGTTCCTTCTCAATTTTGATTTGTTCCTTTTTATATAGGAAGGCTTTGTAGCGTTCATCGGAGATGAGGCCTACCTCGTGGCCGATGGGTGTCAGCCGAAGGTCGGCGTTGTCCTGGCGCAAAAGCAGGCGGTACTCCGCCCGGGAGGTCATCATGCGGTAGGGCTCTGTGGCGTCTTCGTTGATGATGTCGTCCACCAGCACACCGATGTAGGCCTGGGAGCGGTCCAGCACCAGGGGTTCCTTCCCCTGTAAAGACAAGCCCGCGTTGATTCCCGCCAGCAGACCCTGGGCACCGGCTTCCTCGTAACCCGAGGTGCCGTTGATCTGACCGGCAAAATACAGTCCATGGATGTCCTTGGACTGGAGGGTGGCGTACAAACTGGTGGGATGGATGCAGTCGTACTCGATGGCGTAGGCTGACCGCATGAAGCGAACATTCTCCATACCTTCCACCGTCTGGTACAGCGCGATCTGCACATCCTCGGGCAGGCAGGAGGACATCCCCTGGACGTAGACCTCCCGGGTGTGCAGGCCTTCGGGTTCCATGAAGATCTGATGGCGGTCCTTATCCGCGAAGCGCATGACCTTGGTCTCAATGGACGGGCAGTACCGGGGCCCTACCCCCACCACATCCCCGGTGACCAGTGGGCTGCGGTCCAGATTTTCATTGATGATCCGATGGGTCTCCGCGTTGGTGTAGGTCAGGTAACAGGGCACCTGCTCGATGTCGATGGAGTCGGTCTCGAAGGAAAAGGCGTGATCTCCTCATCCCCCTCCTGGATGACCATCTTGGAGTAGTCCAGGCTCTTTTCATCCACCCGGGCCGGGGTACCGGTTTTAAATCGCTGAAGGTCGATGCCGTTTTCCATGAGGCTGTCAGAAAGGTCCCGGGCCGGGAACAGGCCGTTGGGTCCGCTGTCGTACTGGACCTCCCCCATAAAAACCCTTCCCTTTAAATAGGTCCCCGTGCAGATGATGCAGGTCTTGCAGGAATAGATGGCGCCGGTCATGACCTGGACCCCGATGATCTTTCCGCCCTCCACGATGATCTTCGTCGCTTCCTGCTGCTTCATAATCAGGTGCGCCTGATTTTCGATGACCTCCTTCATGCGGAACTGGTACGCCTTCTTGTCCGCCTGAGCCCGCAGGGAAGTGGACCGCCGGCCCCTTGGCCGTGTTGAGCATGCGGCACTGGATCATGGTCGCGTCGATGTTGCGGCCCCATCTCCCCGCCCAGGGCGTCGATCTCCCGGACCAGATGGACCCTTCCCCGTCCCGCCGATGGCCGGGATTGCAGGGCATCATGGCCACCGAGTCCAGGTTGATGGTCAGGAGCAGGGTTTCCTGTCCCATGCGTGCCGTGGCCAGAGCCGCTTCACAGCCCGCGTGGCCGGCGCCTATTACAATGTTGTCAAATGAACCGCCAAAATAATCCATTGTTAACCTACTTTCCTAAACAAAAATTGGCGAAAATCGAGTCGATGATATCCGACCCCACGCTTTTCCCTGTAATCTCCCGCAGGTGATCCAGGGCGTTCTTCAAATCGATGGCGATGAGATCCACTGTCATCCCCGCGGCCAAACCTTGCGACGCACTGGTCAGATCGTCCCTGACCTTTTTAAGCAGGACGATGTGCCGGGTGTTGGACACCACCGTGTCCGCCGGACTGTCCGGTTCGCCGGCCATCACCGCGTCGGCCATGGCCTGTTCCAGCTCGCCGATGCCCACATCCTCCTTGACGGAAATGGACACGGCTCCTTCCTGACCACTGCCAGGGCCACATCACCGCCTTCATTACCTCCATCATCCTTTGCCAAATCGATCTTGTTGCGGATGCGGATGACCGTCTTCCCTGCCATCCGCTGCTCCAGCCGTTTTTCATCCTCGGATGTTTCACGTGAAACATCAGTGATAAACAGAATCAAATCAGCCTTGTCCACCAGGTCCATGGCCTTGTCCACTCCCATCTTTTCCACCACGTTGTCCGTCTGGCGGATGCCCGCCGTGTCCATGATGTGGAAAGGGATGCCCTTGATGTTGATATACTCCTCCACCATATCCCGGGTGGTGCCGGGGATGTCCGTCACCAGAGCCTTGTCCTCGTCGATGAGGCCGGTTGAGAAGAGAGGATTTTCCCACGTTGGGTTCACCCAGGAATTACCGTGTCCACCCCATCCCGATAAATCTTGCCCATGCGGGCCGAGGTGAGCAGAGTTTCCACTTGGGCCATCAGGTCCGTCAGATTTTCCTCCAGGGTCTGGTCCGTCACTTCCTCCACATCGTATTCCGGATAGTCAATGGCGGCCTCAATGTAGGTGAGGAGGTGGAGCAGGGTTTCGTCCATGCGGTTGTACTTTTGGGAAAGAACGCCGGAAAGCTGTCCCACCGAATAGGCCAGACTCTTTTCCGTCTTGGCGTCGATGATATCCATCACCGCCTCGGCCTGGCTCAAATCGATGCGGCCAGTTTAAAAAAGCCCGCTCGGTAAATTCCCCAGGCTCCGCCAGAACGGGCCCCCGCTTCCAAGGTCAGCTCCAATATCCGCCGCATCATCAGCGGACCGCCGTGGCAGTTGATCTCCACCACATCCTCCCGGGTGTAGGTTTTGGGAGCTCGCATCAGGGACACCAGCACCTCGTCCACCTTGTCCCCGGTTGACGGATCCACACAGTCACCGTAAACCAGGTGTCCGGATTCAAAGTCCTCCACCCGCTGGCCGCTCCTCGCCCGGACGATCCGTCCCGGCCACCGCAGTCGGCCCCCTTCCCGGAAAGCCGTACGATGCCGATGCCGCCGCTGCCCATGGGCGTGGAAATAGCGGCAATCACATCGTCCTTAAAATATTCATCGCATCCATTATTTCTCCTGATATGAAAAAACGCCTTAACAAAGTAAGGCGTTGCACTTATAAACAGACCAGGACAGACAAGAAAAGTAACACAGCTGATGTACGCGGTCCTAATACAACACCAGAGGAACCACCGCGAACAGCGCTTTCCTGTCCGCGGTGATGACGGTTGGGTTGTATTAGCACCACGGACAGCAGCTCAGTGCATGACATGTCTGTCCGTCAATTTATGACTATGCTGACAATCTGCAGCGCCTTAACGAGTAAGACAATTCAAACTGTCAATGATTCTCCTGTAAATCAATCACCACATGGCGGTAGGGATCGTCCCCTTCGCTGTAGGTGTAGACCTTGTCGTCGTCCTGCAGCGTCGCGTGGATCACACGCCGTTCCGCGGGATTCATGGGTTCCAGGGACATCTTCTTATGATAGTGGACTACCTTGGCCGCCATTTTGTGGGCCAGGTTTTCCAGGGTCTTCTGACGCTTGCTCCGGTAATTTTCCGTGTCGATGATGACCCTGACGTACTGGTCGCTCTTCTTGTTGACCACCAGGCTGGTCAGATACTGGATTGAGTCCAGGGTCTGGCCTCGGCGTCCGATGAGGATGCCCATGTCCTTGCCTGTCAGCTCGATGTTCAGGATATCCTCCGCCAGCTTGGCTTCAATCACACATTGGATCCCCATGGCACCCAGGAGATCCGTCAAAAATTCCTGGGCCTTTTTTTCAGGATTGTCGATGGGTGTGACCTCGACAATCGCTTCTTTCTTGCCAAATAATCCGAAGACGCCGCTTTCAGGAGCCTGCACCACATTGGTCTCAACCTCTTCCGCGGTGAGTCCCAATTCGGTCAAAGCCTGGTTGACGGCCTCTTCAACTGTTTTTCCCTTCCCCGTGATCGTATGACTCATTGTCTCTCCTCCTTCATCCATCACGACTTCTTGGAACGTTCATCACTCTTTGGAATGGAGGTGATGGTTTTTCGTGACTTGTTCTTTTTGGAAGCAGGCTGGGTCTTTGGTTTGTTGGTCTTGCCCTTATTTTTATTCTTGGGTGCCTTGCCCATCTGGGCATTCATGGCATCCTGGCGCAATTCCGACTGCTGTTTGCGCGCTTCCTTCTGTTCCTTGATACGCTGCTTATCCGCTTCCGCCACACGGCGTTCCGCTTCCACCTTTGAAATCTTGTCGATGGGCTTACGCATGACCAGGAACTGCTGGGCAAAGGTGTAGATATTCTGAACCACCCAGTACAACGCCACACCGGACGGCATGTTGATGGCCATCCAGCCGATCATGATCGGCATAACATAGAGCATCATCTTCTGGGTTGATTCCATGGATTTGTCACCGCCAGGCGTCTGCATACTCATGGTATACTTCTGCATGGCAAAGGTAAAGACCACACAGAGGATTGGCAGGATGTACCAGGGATCCTTGTCCCCCAGGTTGGTGATCCAAAGGAAATTGGTCTGAAGGGCGGACAAATCGCCATTGGTGAAGACCCATTTGCCGGGATCACGCAGGGCACCAAAGAGCCCCCACAGGATGGGCAGCTGAATCAAAAGCGGCAGACAGCCGGCCATGGGATTGATCTTGTACAGCTTGTACAATTTCATGGTTTCAGCCTGGAGCTTTTCAGGATTGTTCTTGTACTTCTTCTGCAATTCCTGAACCTCAGGCTGGATGGCCTGGGTTTCCCGCATGGAATTGGTCTGCTTGATATTCAGCGGCAGGATGGCTGTTTTCACCAGGACCGTAAAGATGATGATGGCAACACCATAATTCTTTACCAGTCCGTAAATGACGAACAGGACCCATCCAAAAAACTGATATAGGAAATCCATAAATTTAATTCTCCTCTTGTGAGGTGCCTGATTTTATGGAACAGGATCGTAGCCACCCGGATGAAAGGGATGGCATTTGAGGATCCGGCGTATGCCCAGCCAGGAGCCTTTGAGGGGTCCATACTTCTCGATGGCCTGATAACAATAGGCCGAACAGGTCGGTAAGAACCGGCAGGTCTTGGGCAGGCAGGGCGATATGAACTTCTGATAGCCGCGGATGGCGGCGAGCATGATTTTCTTAATCACATTCTTCATTCATTTCACTTCCAAATTCGTTTTGTAAAACAGATGACCGACAGACCGGTCCAAATCGGCGTAGGAATCCTCCGCACACCGGTTTTTCGCGATGATGATGAAATCATATCCTGTTTTAATGGTTCCGCTGTGAATCCGGTAGGACTCACGGATACGCCTTCGAACCTTGTTCCGCACGACGGCACGCTTCGATAATTTCTTGCTTACAATAATACCCAAACGATTGGTATTTTTCCCATTTTTCACGTAATAAAACTGAAAGTGCCTGTTACCGAATTTGCTGCCTTTTTGGAATACATGGTCAAAATCCTTTTCACTTTTTAAAGAAATCAACATCAGCCGCACTCCAATTTTTAAAATTTAAATGTAATAATAACCGTAGAAAAAAAGACCGTTTGTAAAATAAACGGTCTCTTGATTATGCAGATAATCTGGCTCTGCCCTTTTGTCTTCTTTTCTTTAATACGAGACGACCATTCCGCGTTGACATTCTTTTGCGAAAACCGTGTTCCTTTTTCCGTTGTCTTACCTTAGGTTGATAGGTCATTTTCATCGCTACATACCCCCTGTCTTTCTATATTTATGATACATTCAGTTCAGATTTTCAGTTTTACCATAAAAGTATATTATTTGCAGAGCCAATTGTCAAGAATAAACTCAAAAAAGATAAAATATGATGAGCTACAGATTGAACCTGGCCCGGCGATTTGCTATAATTATCTACAGATTCCACAGTTTCCACATTACCTTATACACAATTTAACCATTTTTGTGGATAAAGCTGGGGATAAATGTGCATAAATCCGCTAATCGCGGCCATTTAACCCGGTATTCTGGAGAAAAACTTGCTAACAGCCTGTGGATAAATCTCAAATTACATAAACTATCAACACCCGTCGGAGGTTACCTGTGGAAGAATCGATCAAAAAAACGTGGGAAAAAGCCCTGGAAATCATGCAGGACGAAATTCCCGAAGTCAGCTTTAAAACCTGGTTTTCTGAGCTCACGCCTGTCAAATACTTAAATCATACCTTTTATATTCAGGTTTACGATTCTTTTAACAAGGCCATCATCGAAAACCGGTATAAGACCCTGACCAGCACCACCCTCTCTTACATATTAAATGAAGATGTCACCGTGGTGTTCATCCTGGGCGAGGAAGAAATCCCCAGCGAGACCGAGGAAGCGCCGGCCCACGCTGAAAAAGCCAGCGTCAAGGTGGAAGCAGCCCCTGTGGAGGCCCACCGGGGGTCCATGAACCCCAAGTACACCTTCGACAAGTTCGTCATCGGTGAGAACAACCGCTTCGCCCACGCGGCCTGCGTCGCCGTGTCCGAAGCCCCGTCGGAGCGGTACAACCCGCTGTTCATCTACGGCGGCGTCGGTCTGGGCAAGACCCACCTCATGCAGGCCATCGGCAACTACATCCTCACCTACACCCCGGACAAGAAGGTGGTCTACGTGTCCTGCGAGACTTTCACCAACGAATTCATCGACGCCATCCAAAACAAGAACAACATCGCCTTCCGGAACCGCTACCGCAACGTGGACATCCTCCTCATCGACGATATCCAGTTTTTGGCGGGCAAGGATGGGACCCAGGAAGAGTTCTTCCATACCTTCAACGCCCTCCACGACGAAAACAAGCAGATCGTCATCAGCTCGGACCGGCCTCCCCGGGAAATCCCCAACCTGGCCGAACGGCTGCGGAGCCGCTTTGAAATGGGGCTGACCACCGATATCTCGGCGCCCAATTTTGAAACCCGGATCGCCATCCTGCGAAAGAAGGCCGAATCCTACACCGAGGACATTCCCAACGACGTGCTCAGCTTCATCGCCGACAACATCCACTCCAACATCCGGGAGCTGGAGGGGGCCCTGACCACCGTGGTGGCTTATTCCAAGCTCCACGGCGAGACCATCACCCTCCAATTCGCCCAGGACGCGCTAAAGGACCTGTTCGTCTCCAAGCAGCACGTCATCAACGCTGATTATATAAAGGAAGTTACCGCCAAGTACTTCAACACCACCGTGGAGGAGATGGACAGCAAGAAGCGCACCAAATCCATCGCCACCCCCCGGCAGGTGGCCATGTACCTGTGCCGTGAGATGACCACCATGTCCCTGCCCAAGATCGGCGAGGCCTTCGGCGGAAGGGACCACTCCACCGTGATCCACGCCTGCCAGAAGATCGCCGAGAACACCCAGTCCAACACCGACTTTAAAAACCTGGTCGTCCGCATCTCCAACGAGATCAAGGGAGAATAACTTGCCAACAGTGACCCGCCGGTCATCCACATTTATCCCCGACGGACCCCCTGGCTTTTAAACAGGTTTTCCACAGGCCCGGAAACCGGAAATTTCCCATTTCCGCGGCTGGCGTGGTTATCCACAGTATCCACAGCACCTATTACTATTATTACGATTTATATATAATATTATATATATACAGAAAAGAGGCTCACATGAAATTCGACTGCTCCAAAGACGCGCTCATCAGTGCCCTGTCCACGGTCTCCCGTGGGGTCGCAACCAAAACCACCATGCCCATACTGGAAGGGATCCTCTTCCAGGTTTACGATCATAAGCTCCACCTGACAGCCACCAATCTGGAAATCTTCATCCAGACGGCCATTCCCGCCAATGTGGAGCAGGACGGCGAAGTCGTCCTCCAATCCCATTTCATCTTTGAGCTGGTTCGCAAGCTCTCCGGGGACGATGTGTTCTTCGACCTCCAGGATCATTACCAGCTGAAGATGGACTGCCTGTTATCCTCCTTCACCATCAAGGGCCTGCCCTCCAACGAATTTCCCGAACCGCCGGAAATCGAACACGACCACGACTTCGTCATTGAAGCCTCTGAGCTCAAGTCCCTGATCCACGGCACCATTTTCTCCGTGGCCATCAAGGAAAACATCCCCGTCCTCACCGGCCTCAAGCTGGAAATGGCCGGGGACACCCTGACCATGATCGCCCTGGACGGCTACCGCCTGGCCCTGCGCAAGGGCAAGCTCAAAAAGCCCGTGGACGGCGAGGTATCCATCATCATCCCCGGCAAGAGCATGCAGGAGCTGGACAAGATGCTCTCCGGCGCCGAAGGGGACGTCCACGTGCGCCTGTCCAAGACCATGATCTTCTTTGAAATGGGCGAAACCCAGTTCTCCTCCCGGCTGCTGGAAGGGGAATTCATCAACTACCGCCACATCATCCCCACGGAAAAGAACACCGAGGTCCAGATCGAGCGCCGGGCCCTGCTGGAAAGCACCGAACGGGCCGCCCTGCTGGCCCGGGAAGGCAAGAACAACCTGATCAAGATGGAATTCGGCATCGACCGCCTGGAAATCAGCTCCAACGCCGACATCGGCAACGTCATGGAAGTCATTCCCATCGACAAGACCGGTGAGGACCTGCGCATCGCCTTCAATTCCAAATTCGTCATCGAAGCCCTCCGGGTCATGGACGACGACAAAATCACCATCGACATGACTACCCCTGTGGGCCCCGCCGTCATCGCCGACAAGGACAGCACTTACATCTACCTGATCCTGCCGGTGCGTATCGCTGATGATTTTTAAAAGAAATTAATAGAAAAGACAGAAAATTTTCAAGAGGATTTTGATTAATCCTCTTTTTTTTGTTATAATATTTAGAGTGGGTACAAATATACGTTTTTTTAGGCTTATTTTTGTTATTCCCGGTCTTTTTATAAAAAAAAGATAAAAAATCACTTTTGAGCATTAAAAAGGATAAAATGGAAAATATTCAAATTTATTCGGAATTCATCAA